>Ga0256863_1000026_pt1 | contig 6525 bp, 5 predicted proteins | sample BONt17_FD_181167 | JGI IMG/M metagenome (GOLD analysis project Ga0256863, IMG submission 181167) | Terrestrial sediment cell enrichment communities from Utah, United States - BONCAT_SYTO_Terrestrial_sediment - 17 | ecosystem: Environmental > Terrestrial > Deep subsurface > Rock core/Sediment... | reverse complement strand
GACTCCCCGCCCCTGCAGGACGATGAGTGCAGCACCCAGGAGCGGCAGCACGAGGAGAGCCGGTAGGATCCAGCTCTCGTAGCCGATGGAGGTCAGGAAAGGGCGCATCGGTCAGCGGAGAGTGAAGGCGCCGAGCACGGCGACGACGCCGATGACGAGAACCCACGCGTACGTCCCCACCTGCCCCGACTGGAGCTGTGAGCCCATCCAACCGATGAACCGGGCGACGGACGCGCTGCCATTCACGGCCACCCCATCGATGAGCCCCGAGTCGACGCCGCGCCACAGGAGCCCGCGGGAAAGGCGCACGGTCGGCTGCACGAGCGCCGCGTCGTAGGCTTCGTCCACGTAGTACTTGTTCGCGAGCACGCGCTCGAACCCCTCTTCGGGGAGCGCCTGCGACTTCGGGACCAGGGGCGCCGGCTTCAACCGCGCAAATGCGATCGCGATCCCCAGCAGCCCGATGGCCACCGCCGCCCCCACGAGCATGTACTCGGTGGAGTGGGCGATCTCCGGCGCGCCGCGGGCGACCATGGCGGTCGCGGGGCCGACTACCGGCTCCAGCCAATGATCCAGGACGTGGGCGGGTCCCAGGAACTTGGCGAAGGATGGGAGATTGAGCCACCCACCGAGCGCGGAGAGCATCCCGAGCACGACGAGCGGACCAGTCATCACCCAGGGGGCCTCGCCCAGGTGCGCACGCTCACGCTCCCCAGTGCGGTTCGGACCGTGGAACGTGTAGATCATCATGCGCGTCATGTAGACCGCCGTCATGAGCGCCGCCGCGAGCCCCATGAAGTACACTGCGTAGAGGATCGGACGGCCCGAGATTCCGAGCCAGGTGGTGTCTGCCAACGTGGAATGGCCCGCACGCTGCCAGACGAACCCAAGGATCTCGTCCTTGGAAAAGAACCCGGAGAAGAACGGGACACCCGCGATGGCGAGCGTCGCGATCCACATGAGGATCCACGTCACTCGCATGTGGCTCTTGAGGCCGCCCATGTTGCGCATGTCCTGCGCGTCTTCATGGGAATGCGTCGCGTGATAGGCGCGGTGCATCGCGTAGATGACCGACCCGGACCCCAGAAAGAGCAACGCCTTGAAGAAGGCATGCGTGACGAGGTGGAAGACGCCGGCCACATAGGCCCCGGCGCCCACGGCGATGAACATGAAGCCGAGCTGCGAGACGGTCGAGTAGGCGAGCACCTTCTTGATGTCCCACTGCTTCAATCCGATGGACGCGGCGAAGAGCGCGGTGAGGGCGCCGACCACCACGACGGTGAGGGACGCCGCCGGCGCCATCGCGAAGATGGCCGCGCTTCGGGCAATCAGATACACCCCCGCCGTCACCATCGTCGCCGCGTGGATCAGCGCTGACACGGGCGTCGGTCCCGCCATCGCGTCCGGCAACCAGACGTACAGGGGAATCTGCGCGCTCTTGCCCGTGCATCCCAGGAAGAGGAAGAGACAGATCGCCGTCACCAGCGCCCCGCCAAATACCAGCGATGGCGCGGCGGCCGCGACACCGACGTAGTCGAGGGTGCCGAGGTTCGCGAAGAGCAGGAACATGGCGACGAGAAACCCGAAGTCGCCGATGCGGTTGACGATGAACGCCTTCTTCCCGGCGTCCGCGTTCGCCTTCTCGCTGAACCAGAAGCCAATCAGCAGGTAGGAGCAGAGCCCCACGCCCTCCCAGCCGATGAACATCATCGGATAGTTCGCCCCCAGGACAAGGAGCAGCATGAAGAAGACGAACAGATTGAGGTACGCGAAGTACCGCGGGTACCCCGGGTCGTCCTGCATGTAACCCACGCTGAACAGGTGAATCAGCGTGCCCACCCCGGTGATCACGAGCACCATGATCATCGAGAGCTGATCCAGCTGGAAGGCGACGTCGATCTGCAGGTCGCCAACGGGCATCCAGGAGAAGTAGCGCTGGACGAACGGCGCATCGGCGTGCGCACCCTGCATCGCGAAGAAGATCGCCAACGCGAGCGCGAACGAAGCGCCGAGGACCGCCGGGCCGACGAGCGTTGCCAGGTTGGCGAACTTGTGGCGTGCCACCGGGTGATGGTCGTCGCCGTGCGCGCCGTGCTCATGGTGGTGGCCCGGCGCGTCCTGCGCCTCGGCGTGCGATGCGGGATGGGCGTGGGTCGCGTGCCCGTGGTCGGCGCTCGGGTCGTCGGGGCCGAAGCGGAACGCGCTCGCGAGCGACAACGCTCCGTTGACCAGGAAACCCAGGAGGGGGAGGAGCGGGAGGAGCCACACCCACTCCGCCGCGGTCCCGCTCAGCGGGTGACTCCCCGCGGAGGCGGCATGTTGGAGGAGCATCAGCCCTTGAGAAGGTTGATGTTCGTGAGGTCCACCGTCTGGCGGTGACGGAACAGCGCGATGATGATCGCGAGCCCGACCGCGGCCTCGGCGGCCGCCACCGTCATGACGAAGAAGACGAAGACCTGCCCGGCCGCACCATACGCCTGCGCGAACGCGACGAAGGTTAGGTTGACGGCGTTGAGCATCAACTCGACGCACATGAACAGGATGATCGCATTTCGCCGTGTGAGAACGCCGACGACGCCGATCGTGAAGAGGACGGCGCTGAAGAACAGCGACTCAGCGAGCATGGACCGTCCTCCGTCTCCCGAGCACGACCGCGCCCACCACCGCAGCGAGCAGCAGGATGCTCGTCACCTCGAACGCGAGCAGGTACTCGCGGAACAGGGGCTCGGCGATGGGGGCGATCGCCCCCTCTCGGGCGACCCGCTCCGCCCCGGCGCCGTACGGAAGCGTGAGCGAGGGCGGGGTCGTGGCCCGTGTCAACGCGAACGTCTGCGCCAGGAGCGCCAGTCCCACGAAGCCGGCGGCGAGCTTCCACCCCTGCCCTCGCGCGTCCGCGATCTCGGAGGGATCTCCAAGATTCAGCAGCATGATGACGAACAGGAATACCACCATGATCGCGCCCGCGTATACCAGGACCTGGATGGCCCCGATGAAGTGCGCGTCGAGCATCACGTAGAGCGCCGCCAGGCTGAACATCGTGTTCACCAGCCACAGCGCGGCCGCGACGGGGCTCTTCCGCGTCACGAAGAGCAGCGCCGAGACGACGGCGATGATGCCGAAGAGGTAGAAGTGGAACGTGTAGAACAGCGAGACGCTCTCTTGCATCACTCCCCCTTCGGATCGGCGGGATCCCACATCTCGCACACCGGGTGCGTCTGCGCCATGAGCCGCTCGAGATCGTAGACGAATCCCTCGCGACTGTACTCCGAGTTTTCGAAGTGACGTCCGACGTGGATCGCCTCCTCCGGACACACCTCCTGGCAGTAGCCGCAGAAGATGCAGCGGTATTCGTCGATCTCGAAGACCAAGGGGTAGCGGTTGCCACTCTCATCCTCGCCCGGCACGAGCTTGATACAGTTCGCCGGACATACCGTGGGACACAGCCCGCAGGCGACGCATTTCGCCTTGCCGTCCTCGGTCGTGAGCATTCGGTGGGTGCCCCGCCAACGCGGCGACATGGCGTCCTTCTGCTCCGGGTACTGCACGGTCACCTTGTGCGGGTCGAGCAGATGCTTGAGCGTCAACGCCATCCCCTGCAGCGTCGCGCGCACGTAGCTCGTCTGCTCGATCGGACGCTCCATCACCTTCACACCGATCGCCATCAGTCGCCAGCCTCAGGAGTGGGGGACAGCGTGGTTCGCGTCACGGCGCGCTGGCGCAGGCGCTCCAGCCCCTCGCGGTCCAGCCGCGAACTCGCCGGGCTCACGATCCGGCCGCGGTCCAGCCAGCCGAAGAGGAGCACGCAGATCACTGCATTCATCGCCGTGAGCGCGACGCCGAACTGCCAGTTGCGGGGGATGCGGAGGTAGTCCAGCAGGAGCACGGCCGACGCGGTGAACACGATGTAGCCGAGCGCCACCGGGAGCATGACCTTCCACCCGAGCGACATCAGCTGGTCGTAGCGGAACCGCGGCAACGTCCAGCGGATCCACATGAAGAAGAAGACGAAGAAGAGGACCTTCGCCGCGAAGAACAGCAGCGTGGCGATGGTCTTGAGCACTGTCCAGGGCGGCGTGTCCCAGGCGCCGGGAATGTCCCAGCCCCCGAAGAAGAGGGTCGCCATCAGCGCGCTGGCGGTGACCATGTTCGCGTATTCGGCGATGAAGAAGAAGGAGAACTTCATCGCGCTGTACTCGGAATGGTATCCCGCGATCAGCTCGGACTCGGCCTCCGGGAGGTCGAAGGGGAGCCGGTTGGTCTCGGCGAAGGCGGCCACCAGGAAGATGAGGAACGCGACCGTGAGGTTCAGCACGTTCCACGTCGTCACCTGCTGCTGCTGGATGATGGCGTTCAGCGAGACGTTGCCGGCGAGGAGCAGCACCGGGATGCACGCCATCCCCATCGCGATCTCGTAGGACACCATCTGCGCGCTCGAGCGGAGGCCGCCCAGCAGCGCGTACTTGTTGTTGGACGCCCACCCGGCGAGCACGATGCCGTACACGCCAAGCGAGCCGATCGCCAGGATGAAGAGAAACCCGATCGGCAGGTCGGCGACGACCATGTCGATGCGCCCCCACCGCGTGGGAAGCGGGGACGCGAATGGGATGACCGACCAGGTGATGAGCGCCGGGACGAAGGCGAGCGCCGGCGCGAGGATGAACAACGGCTTGTTCACCATCCCGGGATAGGTCTCCTCCTTCATGATGTTCTTCAGGCCGTCCGCGGCCGGCTGCAGGAGCCCACCAGGCCCGACGCGGTTGGGACCGTGCCGGTCCTGGATCCACGCGGAGATCTTGCGCTCCGCGAGTGTCAGGAGCGCCACGCCTACCATGTAGACGGTGAAGCCCACCAGCAGCTTCACGGCGGTGAACGCCAGAAAGATCCCGAACGAGGTGGTCGGCCGTTGCGGGTCGGCAACCTGCAGCAGCGCGGCGAACGCGGGCACGATCATCGTCCGGCCTCCACCATCGCGCCCGCGATGAGGCGACCTTTCATGCCAAGCGTGTCGTAGCTCATCCCGGCAAACTCGGGATGCGCCGCCGCGAGGTCGGCGAAGGTGTCGGCGGGAAGAAAGTACCCCTTGCCCTCGCCCAGCGCGGCGAGGAGATCACCGAGCACGTACCACGTCGGGCGCGCGAAGCCGGGGGCCTGCCGCGCCTGCATGAACCGCTGGACGCGCCCGCGCACGTTGGTGAACGTCCCTTCCTCCTCGCTCATGTTGGCGATGGGTAGGACGACGGCGGCGCCACCGGCCCAGGTGGGAATGACCGTGCCGATCACGATGATGGTTGCCGTTGATGGCAGGTCGACGTCGAGGCCGACCAGCTCCTCATCCGCGACGATGAGGACGTCGCCCCCCCCGACGCTGGCGAGCGGGTTCGGCGAGCGCACGAAGCCGAAGAGCTCCGCGCCGCGGACGTTCGCGGCCCGGTCGGCGCGCAACGCGAGATCCTCGACCCCGGGGAGCGGCGCCTCCTCGCCCTGGGCGACGGTGAACGTGCCGACGCCCCCCGTCTTCGTGACCAGGCGCTGAAGGAGGAAGAGCGCCTCGTTCGACAGCATCGGCGATGCGAGCACGTGTGCGCGCTTCCCGTCGAGCAGGCGGGCGGCGGCGGCGAGCGCCTCCTCCCAGTCCGCTTCGACGAGCCCGGCGGCCCCGCGCACGAGCGGCCCCGACACCCGGTCCTGTCGGTTGAGCCACCGGTAGCCAAGGCGCCCGGTGTCACACATGAAATACTGGTTGACCTCCTCGTTCGCTCGCGGACGCGTTCGCACGATCACGTTGTCACGCGTCTCGACGATCATGTTGCACCCCTGCGTGCAGTTGGGGCAGACGGACGCCGAGCGATCCACTTCCCACGCGCGGACCTTGTTGAGGGAGTCCTTGGAGAGCAGCGCCCCCACGGGGCAGAGCTCCACCACGTTGCCGGCCCACGCGTGCGTCAGGTCGCGGTCGTCGGTCTTGCCGATGAACGCCCGGTCGCCGCGTTCGCTCACGTTCAACGCCGGGTCCTGCGCGACGTCGTCCATGAATCGCACACACCGGGTGCAGAGGATGCAACGATTCTGGACGTACAAGACGTCCCCGCCGAAGTCCTCCACCGGATTGAAGCGCTTGGGCTCGCGGTACCGCCCCTCATGGCGCCCTTCCTGGTAGGTATAGTCCTGCAGCTCGCACTCGCCCGCCTGGTCGCAGATGGGGCAGTCGAGCGGATGGTTGATGAGCAGCATCTCCAGCACGCCCTTCCGCGCCTCGAGTGCCTTCTCCGAGTGCACGTGGACGACCTGCCCGTCCGCGACCGAGGTGGCGCACGAAGGCGCGAGCTTCGGCGCCTTCTCCACCTCGACGAGGCACATGCGGCAGACCCCGGCGACCGGGAGCCCCGGGTGGTAGCAGTAGTGCGGAATGAGGATCCCGGCCGACTTGGCCGCCTCGAGGATCGAGGTCCCTTCCGGCACACTCACGGGGCGCCCCTCGATCGTGAGGCTCACCATCTTCGCGTCGCTCGTCGCGCTCATCAGGCC
>Ga0256863_1000025_pt1 | contig 6538 bp, 6 predicted proteins | sample BONt17_FD_181167 | JGI IMG/M metagenome (GOLD analysis project Ga0256863, IMG submission 181167) | Terrestrial sediment cell enrichment communities from Utah, United States - BONCAT_SYTO_Terrestrial_sediment - 17 | ecosystem: Environmental > Terrestrial > Deep subsurface > Rock core/Sediment... | reverse complement strand
GTGGTGTACGAGCGGGGGCAGTGATGGGGCGCGGGACGGCCTGTCACACCCGCGTACATACGGCGATGTAGCGCTACTCTGCAGAGGGATTCGGAGCCTTGCCGCTACCTACGGTGCGGTCAGACGATGAGAGGTGGGGGCGCCGGCGTGCGCCCTGGCGCATCGGCACCTGCCACGCGCCGTCAGTGATACAGCAAGTGCGCCCGTAGCCCGTCCTGCGAATTGTATTCGAGCGCCGGGAACGGCAGCTTCAGCGGGCCGAGCGCACCCAGCACGACCCGAAGGGCGCGCGAGCGCGTCTCGATCCTGCTCCAATCGACGTCCAGCGAGAGGAGATACTGGCGGTGTCGCACCGCCTCCGGGATCGGGACGCCGCGGTACGACCTGAGGTTGTGCCGCTCGCCGTACATGCCGTTGGCGCTGTAGCCCACGGCGACGTTCAACCACGGCGGCAGGGCCGACGCGCGCGCGAACCGATTCACGGGCGCGGACAGCCAGTACGTCTGGCCGTTGTAGTCCGACACGAAGCGCTCGAACCCGGTGCGTCCGAGGTAGCCGTTCGCGTTGCGCGCGTAGGGCGATTCCGCGTAGCTGAACTTGAGCTTCACCACCTGCTCGGCGAGCCGCAGCTCCTGCAGGAGCACGAGCGCCGAGCCCGTCGCGTTCGCGGCCATGTCGCCCCAGGAGAAGCCGTAGCCCTCGTGGATGCCGTCCATGATCTCGACGGGCGTCATGAGGACGAGCCCTGCGGTCGCGCCTGCGTACAGGGCGGTCTTCCGCGAGTATCCCGCCTTCAGCAGGGCACGGTAGCCGATCTGGCTGTAGACGCTCGCACCGAACGCGTGCCCCAGCTTGTCCATCTGCAGGTAGAAGCCGGTGTCGTCATAGAGATGGAAGGGGACGACCGCCCGGTCCTTGTACCAGGTCTGGCTGAGGAGGTAGAGCGACCCGGCGTAGTACGCACCGGCGACCGCGCCCATCGTCGCGAGCGACGCACGACGTGTGGGCTGCGGGTCTCGCACCGTGTCCCGCACCGTGTCTCGCACCGCCTCGGTCGACTGTGCCGCAGACACGTCCGGCGCGATCGAGCTGCCGAGGACGAGCGCCAGGAGTGAACGGGAGCAGGCGCGCGCGAGCGATGCGCCAATGGCGCGGAGTCTGTGCGGAGCCCCGGTGGGCCGGCTGGATCGCATCATGGTCGAAAGATAGAAGGGCCCGCCCGGTCGCTGGCGACGCGTGGTATACTTCGCATCGCGCGAGGGGCGCACCCAGTCCGCGGAAAGGGCCGTGCCCACCCACCGTTGCGCTCCACATTTCCGAACCTTCTTTCAGCCTGACGAGTGCGGACTCCAGGCGCCATGAGAGGAGATTCGTATGTATCCCAACCCGCAGGATGTCCTTCCGCTTCCGCCGCGCCCCGATCTGCACCACTACCGGAAGCGGGCGAAGGACCTCGTCAAAGCGTGCAATTCCCAGGACTCGGCGGCCATTCGTGCGTGGGCCGCGCGCTGGGTGCGTGACCTGATCGAGTTACAGCCCGACGACGAGCAGGTGCAGCACCGGCGCGACGCCGAGCGATACGCGGACCAGATCGCCGACTTCGCGCGCGCGCGTCTCGCCCCCGCCGAGTGCGCGCTCGCGCAGGCGCAGTTCGTCATCGCCCGCGCGCACGGCTTCGAGAGCTGGCCCAAGCTGGCGCACCATCTCGAGGCGCTCGTCGGCATGCCGACCCCGGCCTCGGCCTTCGAGGAGGCCGCCGATGCGATCATCGCCGGCGACCGGGCGACGCTCGAGCGACTCCTTGGCGAGCACCCCGATCTGGTGCACGCGCGCTCCAGCCGGCACCATCGCGCGACGCTGTTGCACTACGTCTCCGCGAACGGGGTGGAGAACTATCGCCAGGAGACACCGCCCAACATCGTGGAGATCGCTCGGCTCCTGCTCGATGCGGGCGCGGAGGTGGAGGCCGAGGCCGACGTGTACGGCGGAGGCGCCACGACATTGGGGCTCGTGATGACGAGCGCGCACCCGCGACGCGCCGGTGTGCAGAGCGACCTCGCCGATCTCCTCCTCGAGCGTGGCGCCCGCATCGACCCGGGAAGCGTCCGCTCCTGTCTCGTGAACGGCTGCCCTGAGGCCGCCGAGTACCTGGCGCGCCGAGGCGTCCCAATCGGCCTGACGGAGGCGGCGGGAATCGGGCGGATCGACCTCGTCGAGCGGCACTTCGACGAACACCGAAGCCTGGCCGAGCCGGCGTGGCGGCAGGAGGTGGGGAGTGCGCTGATGATGGCCGTCTGGTACACGCGCACGGATGTCGTGGCCTTTCTCCTCGATCGTGGGTTCGACCCGGGGTGGAAGGTGCGCGATGACGGAGAGAGTCGCACCGCGCTCCACCTGGCCGCGTACGAGGGGCGTGTGGCCATCGTCGATCTGCTGCTCCGTCGCGGGGCACCGGTGAACGTCACCGATGACGTCCATGGCACCACGCCGCTCGTCTGGGCGCTCCATGCCTGGCTCGCGGAGGGGCGGACGGATCAGGAGTCGTATCGGGGGGTCGTTCGGCTGCTCGGCGAGGCGGGGGCGAGAGTGCAGGCGGAGTGGATCGACGACGCGCGGGTGCGGGCAGATCCAGCGCTGTTCGCGGCGCTCATGCGCCGGGTCGCGGGAAGTTGATCGGATCGGCTCGCACCCCATCGAAGATCGGCGTCGCCTGCCGCACCACCGTGGTGCTGACGGGGCGAGCGTGTCAGCATCCACCTGAGGCCTACGCCACGAACGTCTGCATGTGCAGGCGGGTGAGGTAGGCCCGGAACTGCTCGGCGCTCCACCCGCGCTCCTCGACCAGCGACGCCCACATCGGACTGAAGCCAACCATCAGGCTCCAGAGTGCGTCCGCGGCGTGCGGCGCGGTCCATCCCGGCGCGAGCCGTCGCTCTCGCTTCAGGCGCTTGGCCAGTCCGAGGCAGCCGGAGTGCCAGCCCACCATCGCCTCGGCCCATACGGCGGCCGCGTCGGCGTCGGTGGATCGCGCCCGATCCACGGCGTCCGTCACCACGCGGATCTTCGCGTGGTACTCCGTCAGATGGCGCACCCATTCGGTGAGCGCGGCAACCGCATCTGGCGCCGTGACGATCGGCTGGATGGAGCCCTCCAGCCCCAGGACCTCGTCGATGTGGCGGCGCAAGGCGACGAGAAGCTCCGTGCGAGAGGCGAAATGCAGGTAGAGCCCGCGCCGAGTGACACCCGCGGCCTGCGCGACGGCGGTCATGCTCGCCGCCTCGGCGCCCCCCTCCTTCAGCAGGCGCCACGCGGCATCGAGGATGGCGACGCGGGTCCGGACGCTCCGGGCATTCTGTGGCTCGTCGATCAGGATGGCCTCCGCCGGTCTTGACGGAACTCAGGAAGTATACATAGTGTGTACATCAGAAGTATTCACACTGTGTACTTGACGGAGGAATCATGACCGCAATCGTCGTGGAACACAAGACCGCCCCCGTGACGCGTGGCGGCGTACTGGCTGGATCGCCCGCCCCGACCGCCTATCGGCGCGCCGAAGCGGACCTCTGGCGGCGCTACGGCGTCGCGCCGGCCGAACAGATCATTCCGCTCGACGATCTCCAGCTCCGCGTGCGTGTGCAGGAGGCCGGTGAGGGAGATCCGGTGCTCTTCATTCACGGCGGTCCGAATGGCGGATCGACGTTCGCGCCGATGATTCCCGGCATGCGAAGGCGGCGCAGCCTCATCCTCGATCGCCCTGGATGCGGACTCTCGGGCCCCGTCGACTACCGGCGGATGCCCGTGCGCCAGCTGGCGGCGAAGGTGGTCGATGGGGTGCTGGATCACCTGGAGATCGACCGGATCGACCTCGTGGGCAGCTCCTTCGGAGGGGCGTGGGCTCTGTGGTTCGCGCTCGCCCGTCCGGCGCGCGTGCGCCGACTCGTGCTCCTGGGGGTGCCTGCATTCGTCCCCGGGATGGCGATCCCGGGCTTCATGCGGATGATCTGCACACCGGTGTTGGGCCGCGTCATCGCCGCCATGCCGCCGAGCGTCGGCGGCAGCAAGTGGATCCACAGGCAGATGGGCCACGGCGCCGACGTGGTGAACGGGACGATTCCGGCCGAGTACTGGGATTGGGGGGTGCGGCTGATGGCCGACACGGACACGATGGCCAACGACACCCGCGTGATTCGGCAGGTCGTGACGCGCCGGGGTGTGCACCCGGAGCTGACGTTCACACCGGCGGAGCTCCGCTCGCTGGCTGTACCCACACTCCTGTACTGGGGAGCCGCAGACACCTTCGGCGGCGCGGAGCTGGCGCGGTCGACCGCGGAGCTGATTCCACGCTCCGAATTGGAGATCGTGGCGAACGGCGGCCATCTGCCCTGGCTGGACGATCCCGACCGCGCCGCCCGCAGCGCGTCGGCGTTTCTGGGGGTCTGAAGCTCACCCCGATGCAAACACGGTTCTGAAGACATTCGAGACGACAACCACTCCCGGACACATGACCACCATCCGATCGAACGCCGATTCACCTCCGCTGCGCACCAGTCGACTGCTTCTTGGCCTCGCCGTCTGGCTGGGCGTGGCGCTCGTCATCGGCGCCCAGGGAGCGCTCGGCCGCCTGCATCCGCCCGGGCCGCAGCTCGTCATCCTCGCGCTCACCTTATCCGTGCTCGGGAGTACCCGCTTCGTGCCTTCGCTGCGCGCGTGGGTCGCCCGTGCCGATTGGCGGACGCTCGTCGTCGTGCACGTCTTCCGCCTCGTCGCCGGGATCAACTTCCTCGTCCTCGCGCGCCGTGGCGTGGTCGATCGGGCGTTCATGCAGGCGGGCGTCGGAGATGTTCTCGTCGCCGTCCTGGCGATCGGGCTCATCGCCTTCGTGCGTCCCACGCGACCCGGCGCACGACCGCTGTACCTCGCGTGGAACGTCCTCGGCCTCACGGACATCCTGCTGGTGCTCGTGACCGCGGTGCGCCTGGGGCTGCGCGATCCCGAAGCGACCGCCGCATTCGGATACCTGCCGCTCGCGCTGCTTCCGCTGTTCGTCGTGCCCCTCATCGTCAGCACGCACGTGCTGCTGTTTCGTCGGCTGCTGGCTGCGGGTGACGGAGCCGCGACGACGCGTGTCGAGGGGGGCATGCGTACCGTCTGAGTCGGGTCGGGAGGTCAGCAGCGGGCCAGCCGGCGTGGTGGCGGCTGGCCGATTGCGGGTGCGTGCCGCGCTCGCGATGATATGGCGCGTCGGCCGCGATCGGCGACCGCGCCTTGCGGGCGGCTGGGCTGCTGCGCCCGCATTCGTCGAGGGCGCTCACGATTTCACCGGCGCATCGGGACGTCATGCGTGCCACGGAGGACGATCATGTCATCTCTCCAGCAGGACGACCTCGAGTGGCGGGACCCCGCGAACTGGCGTGCCCGCGTGTTCTACTACGCGCCGCGCGATGCCCGCGCATTCGTGCCCAAGCGTTACGGCTGGGGCATCACGATCAACTTCGCTCACCCGTTGGGGGTGGCGTTTCTCGTCGCGGTGCTCGCGCTCGCCGGCGGGGTGATCTACGTCGCTGAACGGTGAGACGCTGGGCCCGCGTCGCCCGAATTCCCTGCGCGGCGAGGCACGACAGCGGAAGTGATGGCAGCGGGAGCGCGAGCACCAGGAGAGTGAGCAGGGCTTTCATCGCCGCACGACGCTGTTGAGGGTGAGCACTCGCCCGTCGAACCGCATCGGGAGTGGGACGACGGTGCCGTCGACGCCGTCCCGGACCGCATCCACGTGCAGGTGCGGCTCGGTGGACCGGCCGGAGCTGCCCACCCTGCCGATCGGCTGCCCGCGCCGGACGCTGTCACCGAGGCGGACCGCCAGGCCGCGGGCCAGGTGGGCGAGCGTGACCCGCGCGCCGTGGCAGCGGATGACGACCTGATTTCCTGGGTGGACGCCCGCCGCGCCGACTGGTGTATCCGGGCGCCCGTCCACCGCGGCCGCCACGACGCCGTCGCACGGGCTATACACTGTGACGCCGTGAATGACGTACGACGCCAGCCGGCGCGGCTGGATGCCGGCCGCCCGACTCCCGAGCCGGTTCAGCTGGACGATGTCCAGCGCGAGCGCTTCCGGGCCGGGCGCGCGAGCGGGCCCGCTGCCCATGCGGTGGAAGGGGTTCACGAGCGCGCTGCCGCCGCCTTGGATCACGTAGTACGTGCCGGCGGCGAGCGGGAAGTGGAGCGCGATTCCGTCGGACGGCAGACGCAATGCGGTCGCGGCGACCACGCTCAGCCACAGGGCGGGGACGAGGAGCGCGATCCGGAGCCGCATCGGCCGGACCGCGCCGGTCCGGGGCCCTGTCCGCGCGAACGCCCTCACCGAGGCGATCACGAGCGCCGCGACGAGGGCGTAGCGTAGGTAGTAGCTCGTGCGCCCCCAGGGGATCGCCACGTACCCGACCAGTGTCACGGCACCCGCCAGCACCACGCGCACGAGCCAGTCGGCCCTGCCGTGCGGACGCGATGCGGCATGCCACGCCACCACCGCGAAGGGGAGCGT
>Ga0256863_1000024_pt1 | contig 6714 bp, 5 predicted proteins | sample BONt17_FD_181167 | JGI IMG/M metagenome (GOLD analysis project Ga0256863, IMG submission 181167) | Terrestrial sediment cell enrichment communities from Utah, United States - BONCAT_SYTO_Terrestrial_sediment - 17 | ecosystem: Environmental > Terrestrial > Deep subsurface > Rock core/Sediment... | reverse complement strand
CGCGAGGTCGGCGTGGTGCACCTGATGGAAGCGGTAGAGCCAGGGCACCCGGTGCTCCACGACGTGCCACCAGTAGAGGGTGTAGTCGAGGAGCACCACGGCCAGCACGTCGCGGATCCAGGGCGCGACGGGGAGTCGCTGCGTGACGCCCACCCGCTCCCGTTCCACCCAGCGCGTGAGCGGTCCGACCACGGGCGTCATCGCGCCCTCCGCGGCCACGGCTGCAAGTCCCGCCATCGCGAGATTGGTGGCGACCCGCTCCCCCTGGCTGTCGCGCGCGGCGTCCACCGGCGCACGCAGCGCCCGCCGCCGTTCGGCCCACACCAGCGCCCCGATCGCGGCGATCGTCACCGCTCCGAACAGCCATCCCGATCGCCTTGCCGCCATTCGCATCTCCGTCGTGGATGCTGCCATGACGGCAGGAAGCGGTCCCGACGATCACTGCGGTGAATCATCGACGTCGAGGTCGCCACCGGTATCGTTCTCGCGTGGGAACCAGTTTCCGGGTATGCGTCTATCTGTCTCACACCCGTCACTCACACCCATCTCACACCCGGAACGCGCGCCATGTCCGCTGAGTCCACCCCGCCGCACGCCACGTCCATGCACTACTACCACGCCGCCGACCTCGGCCGCTTCGGTGAGATCGCGCGTGGCAACACGGAGCTGGCCGAGAAGTTCTTCGCCTGGTACGGCGCCGTCTTCGCGGAGGGAGCGCTCACCGCGCGCGAGAAGTCGCTCATCGCGCTCGCCGTCGCGCACGCCGTGCAGTGCCCGTACTGCATCGACGCCTACAGCAGCGACGCGCTGGCGAAGGGCTCCAACCTGGACGAGATGACCGAGGCGCTGCACGTGGCCGCCGCGATCCGCGGCGGCGCGTCGCTCGTGCACGGGGTGCAGATGCTCAATCGCACCGACGCGCTCGGGATGTAGGCGGATGTCGCGCATCCTGCGAACGCTCCAGCACCGCGGCGCCACGCTCGGTTCGGCGGAGGGCCAGCGGGCTCGGCTCGCCGCGCTCCCGGTGGGCCGCACCTTCGAGCGAGCGCTCACCGAGAGCGGCCACTGGCCGCTCCGGGCGACAGGGGTCGGCATCCTCCAGATCAACGTCGGCAAGCGCTGCAACCAGACGTGCAAGCACTGCCACGTGGATGCAGGGCCGGATCGCCGGGAGGTGATGCCGCGCGTGGTGGTGGAAGGGGTCCTCGCGTTCCTCGAGCACGCGCAGATTCCCGTGCTGGACATCACGGGCGGCGCCCCGGAGCTCCATCCCGACTTCCGGGAGATCGTCGTGCGCGCCGCGGGCCTGGGCGCGCACGTGATGCACCGCTGCAACCTGACGGCGGTGCTGCTGCCCAACTATGCGGACATCCCCGCCCTGCTCGCCGAACACCGGGTGGAGATCGTCGCGTCGCTGCCGTACTTCCAGGGGCGCGAGACGGACGCGCAGCGTGGCGACGGCGTGTTCGAGGAGTCGATCGAGTCGCTGCGGCGCCTCAATGCCCTCGGCTACGGCCGGGGCACGGGGCTCGTGCTCGACCTCGTGACGAACCCCGTGGGCACCTTCCTGCCCGGCGACCAGGGGGCGTTGGAGCGGCGCTGGAAGGGGGAGATGCGCCGGCGCTACGGGATCGAGTTCGACCGGCTGTACACCATCACCAACATGCCGGTCAGCCGCTTCCTCGAGTTCCTCGACGAGCGTGGGCAGGCGGAGGAGTATCTGACGCGCCTCGTCACCGCCTTCAACCCCGCCGCGGCCGCCGGGGTGATGTGCCGCAACACGCTCTCCGTCGGCTACGACGGGCAGTTGTACGACTGCGACTTCAACCAGATGCTCGAGCTCCCGGTCGACGCGCGGGTGCCACAGACCATCTTCGAGGCCGACCGTGCGCTGCTCGGGGGGCGCGAGATCGTCGTCGGCCCGCACTGCTTCGGGTGCACGGCGGGCGCGGGGAGCTCCTGCGGTGGTGCCGTCGCCTGAGCCATTGCCGGAGTCGTTGCTGTCCGTCGTGATCCCGACGCTGGACGAGGCGCGCGCGCTCCCGGCGCTGCTCGACGACCTCCGCGCCGTCGACGTCCCGTACGAGGTAGTGGTCGCCGACGGAGGGAGCGGGGACGGAACGCGCGCGATCGCGCGCGATGCCGGTGCACGGGTGGTGGAAGTCCCCGCTGGACGCGGCGCACAGCTCGCCGCCGGCGCCGCGGCCGCGCGGGGCACCACGCTCTGCTTCCTGCACGCCGACGTCCGTCTCCCGTCATCGACCTGTGCCGCGCTCGCCCGCGTTGCCGATCTTCCTGATGGAGTGGCCATCGCCTTCCGCCTGCACATCGCAGCGGACGGTTGGCGCTACCGATTCGTGGAATGGGGCACCGACCGGCGCTCGCGCTGGGGGCGGCTGCCCTACGGGGACCAGGGGCTCGTGCTCACTCGTGCAAGCTATGAGCGGTCGGGCGGCTTCGCCCCGCTCCCGCTCATGGAGGACGTGGCACTCGTGCGCCGCCTGCGGGCGCTGGGCGACGTGCGCATCCTTCCCGAGTGCGTGCACGTCTCGCCGCGCCGCTGGGAGCGTGATGGGGTGCTCCGGCGCATGCTCCGGAACTGGCTGCTCGTCACGGCGTATCTCGCCGGAGTCCCGCCGGAGCGGCTGGCGCGGGCGTATCGCCCCTACTCGGGAGCGGCAGCGGGATAGGAGGAGCCGCCATCGGTGGCATCGCGCATCGCCTGCCATCGGCGCCAGTCGTCCGCCGTATCGATGTCCATGCGCTCTTCCAGCAGGGACACGCGGAGCCTCGCGGCGGCGGCGGCTTCGAGGGTGCGGCGCAGCGTGTCGCTCGCGCTCCACGGGATGTCGTGGAAGAGCGCCGCGTGCGGCGCGCGGAGGGCCACCAGGTAGTACCCGCCGTCCGCCGCGGGACCGAATCCCACGTCGCCCCGCTCGAGGGTGCGGAAGGCGCGCTCGATCACGTCCGCATCGAGTGAGGGACAGTCGGTGCCGACCACGACGACGGCGTCCGCCCCCTCGCGGACCGCCTCGCCGACGGCCGACGCCATGCGGGCGCCGAGGTCACCGTCGCACTGCGGACGCAGCGTGATCGTGCCGGCGTCGCACGCGAGCCACGCTTCCACCAGCGCGCGTCGGTCGGCCGGGGTATACTGCACCACGACCGACGCATGCCGTACCGCGCACACGGCGGCGAGCGTGTGGCGGCCGAGCTCGCGGTAGATCTCCAGTGCGGCCTCCGCGCCCAGGTCGGCCGCGAGGCGCGTCTTCACGCATCCGAGCTCCGGGGCACGCGCAAAGACGATCACCCGCCGCATGGACCGCGGGGAGCGCATGCATCACCATCGCAGGGAGTGTAGCGTTCGTGCAGCATCCGGGATCGGCAGGCGCGGAAGTCGGGTAGCCGAGGAGACGTCGGCAGGAGCGTCTGGAGGAAAACACATCTTGCGCCCCGGCGCGGCGATGCGCTACAACCGCACGCTCGGCCGCACCCACCTTCCGCACCGCCCGCACGTCATGCGCACCGCCCTCGCCGTCCTCGCCGTCGCCGTCGCGCTCTGCCCCCGGTCGCTCGACGCGCAATCGCCGCGCGCGCTCCTCCCCATCGACTTCGTCCACTCCGCCGAATTCGGCTGGCTGCAGAAGCCCGTGCATGCGCGGCGCGTACTCGACGACATGACACAGCCCGACGCCTGGAAGCTCACGGGCACCGGCGGGCTGACGTTTCCCACCGAAGCGCGCTTGGGGGGAATGCGGGCGCTGCGCGTCGACATGCAACTCTTCCGTGGCACGCCGGCGCCGAACCGGAGCCGGCTGCCGTCCATCAACCTGCAGCGCGCGTTCGCCGGGGAGGACTGGACCGGCTACAACCGGCTCTCCCTCTGGGTCCGTCCCGACTTCACCGGCATCCCCGTGATGCCGCTGCAGATCGTGCTGCGCAACGAGGGCACCGAGCCGGTGCCCGATCGGTACAACCGCGAAGGCACCCACCACGTCACGCTCGCGCGCGACGGCTGGCAGCAGATCATCTGGGAGATCGACCCTCTCCCCCGGGACCGCATCACGCGGCTCGAGGTGGGCTACTTCGTCAACAAGATGCTCGCTGACCCTGGCGACCGCGTGGCGTTCGAGATCGGGCGCATCGAGCTCCAGCGTGTGGACGCCGACGTGCACACCGGGTGGGGCGTGGCGCCGGGGAAGGTCGCCTTCAGCCACTCGGGCTATCAGACCGGCACCTCCAAGACCGCGGTCGCCAGCGGGCTCGGCGCATCGGACTTCCAGCTCGTCCGCGTGAGCGACAACGCCTTCGGCGAGACGGTGCTCAGCAAGCCGGTGCGGACGGTGCGCACCGCGTTCGGCGCATTCCAGGAGCTGGACTTCTCCGAGATCGAGGCGCCGGGGCGCTACGTGCTCCGTGCGGGGGACGTCACCACCCGTCCGTTCGATATCGGCGGGGACGTGTGGAAGGGAAGTATTTGGAAGACGCTCAACTTCTTCTACGGGAATCGGTGCGGCTTCGAGGTACCCGGGGTACACCGCATCGACCACCTCGACTGGTTCGCCACGCGCGACAGCCAGCGCGTCACGATGAGCGGCGGGTGGCACGACGCCGGCGACCTGTCGCAGGGCGTCATCAACACGGGCGAAGGGACGTACACCCTCTTCGCCCTGGCCGAACGGCTGGCCGAGCGTGGCGACGACCCCGCGCTGGTGGAGCGCCTCATCGAGGAGGCGAAGTGGGGGCTCGAGTGGGTGCTCCGCGTCCGCTTCGACGGCGGCTACCGCATGGGGTTCGCGAGCCACAACTACTGGACGAACAACGTCGTGGGCGACGCCGACGACAAAAGCGTGGAGACGAAGAACAACCCCAACGCGAACTACATCGCCGCCGCGGCGGGGGCCATCGCGTACCGCGTGCTCAAGGATCGGGAGCCCGCGCTCGCGGCGCGCAGCCTCCGCATCGCGGAGGACGACTGGGCGCACGCCATCGTCGGCGTCGAGGGGCCCTCCACCTGGCACACCCCGGCCTTCGCCGCGAGCCGCATGGAGCTCGCGGGGATCGGGATCACCGCCTCGCTCGCGCTGTACCGCGCGACCGGGAAGCCGCAGTACCGGGACAAGGCGGTCGCGCTGGGCCGGGTCGTCGTGGGCTCTCAGCAGACGCGACGCGTGGGTAGCCGCTTCCCGCTCGCGGGCTTCTTCTACACGGGGCCGGATCGGGACACGCTCTTCCACCAGTTCCATCGTGCGGCCGATCAGGCGCCCATCGTGGCGCTGGCGCAGCTCGTGGAGGCGCTCCCCGACCACCCGGAGTGGATGCAGTGGTACGCGACGGTCGCCCGCTACGCCGAGTACCAGAAGCGGAGCGCCACGACGACCGCGCCCTACGGCGTGCTCCCCGCGTACGTCTATCGCCTCGCCGATTCGGTCACCGTACCCGACTCCGGCGCGCGCTACATGGCCACGCGCGGCGCCTACGCCGCCCAGGTGCGGACGGGGATGCCGATGGGGGAGGGGTGGTATCTGCGCGCCTTCCCCGTGTGGTTCCAGCGCCGTGGCAATTACGGGGTGCTGCTCTCCCAGGCCACGGCGCTGGCCACCGCGTCGCGGCTGCGGGGCGACAGCACGGGGATGGACCTCGCACAGCGCCAGGCCCAGTGGGTGGTGGGGCGCAATCCCTTCGTGCAGAGTACGATGTACGGCGAGGGCTACGACTGGGCGCAGCAGTACAGCGTGTCGTCGGGCGACTTCGTGGGGTCGCTCCCGGTGGGGATGCAGAGCCGCGGCGTCACCGACCTCCCCTACTGGCCGGTGCAGAACATGTACGTCTACAAGGAAGTCTGGATCCACTCCAACGTCCGGTGGCTCGCGTTGATGGCGGACCTGCTGGGGGCGGCACCGGCTCGCGAGGGGGACGGCGCGCCGTCCGGGCAGGCGAGCGAGTTCACGGCAACCACGACCACGGCGGCCGACGGCGAGGTCACCATCCGCCTCACCGCGCGCGGATCGGGGACGCATCGCTATGCCCTACGGACGGACAACCTGCGCGGACCCGCGCCGGAGCGGACGGTGACACTGCGCGCGGGGGAGCCGGCGACGGTGGAGTGGAAGGTCCGGCGGACGAACGCCGACGCGCCGTGGGCGGCGGTCGTGGTGCAGGACGGGGACGTGACGCGTCGGCGCGAGCTGTTCGGGTGGTGATCCCGGTGCACTGCGCCGACGGGCGCGCCAGTCGAGCCCGTAACCAGGTGGAAACCCACCACGTACGGTCGTCCATGCCTCCCGACGTACGGCACGACGTAGCTCGCACGGCCCGCACGATCGCCCCGGGCGTCACCCTCGCCCGTGCCGACTATCCCGTGGGGATGGTGCAACCCCGTCACCACGACAGCTGCGTCCAGATCTCGCTGGTGCTCCGTGGCGGGGTGCGTGAAGCCACCGCCGATGGCGAGGTCGAGGCGTCGCCGCTCGACGTCCTCTGCAAGGGGTTCGAGCTGCCACACGCCGACGTCTTCGCCACGACGACGCCCACCCGCCTCCTCTCCATCCGGCTGGATCCCGCGGCGCACCCCTCCCCGGAGTTGGCGCTCGAACGCGTGATCCCGCTCGGCACCTGGCGCTGCCAGCAGGCCGCCCCGGAGCTCCTCGACGTCTTTCGCCTGGGCACACTCGCGCTCGACGGGTACGACGCCGTCGTCGACCCGACGCTGCT
>Ga0256863_1000023_pt1 | contig 6948 bp, 11 predicted proteins | sample BONt17_FD_181167 | JGI IMG/M metagenome (GOLD analysis project Ga0256863, IMG submission 181167) | Terrestrial sediment cell enrichment communities from Utah, United States - BONCAT_SYTO_Terrestrial_sediment - 17 | ecosystem: Environmental > Terrestrial > Deep subsurface > Rock core/Sediment... | reverse complement strand
GGGCGGCTCCAGCAATCCATGGCGTGGAACCGAGACTGGGAAAGTGTCCTCGCCAGCCTTCGAGGAATGGGTAATGGGCTGGCCCGTGCAGTGGACCGAACTGACTGCATCCGCAACGGGCAGGTGCCGCGAGTGGCGGTCGCAGCATGGGAGCTGCTGAGATGAGCACTCCGGCCCGCACCCTTGTTCGGCTCGTCACGCATCGCCATTCGCTGTGGGCACGCGGCGACTTCTACGCAGCATCGCTCGTCGCGTTGCTGCTCCGCGAAGTCGCGGCCTCGATCATCGCGGAGGGCGTGCGGTGAGAGTCCTCCGCCTGGAAAGCGCCGCAGGCGCTGGGCTTGTCCCCAGTATCAACAACGGAGAAACGGGGTTCGTTGAGTCAATGAAGATTGACCACACGCAAGCCCGTTGCACGAGGCTTCGCAAGAACCTCGGCGTTGCTGCCAAGTGGCTTGCGAAGGGCGCAGGACAGGCGTGGATGCTCACGTGCACCTATCGGGACGTTGATGGCTGGAAACCCGACCACATCAAGCAATGCCTTCAGAACCTTCGGAAGTGGCTCCAGCGTGAACACGGCTGGACGCTGCGCTACCTCTGGGTCATGGAGCTTCAAAAGCGTGGTGCTCCTCACTATCACGTTGTCGTGTGGGTGCCTCGTGGGGTTGTTGCCCGCGATCTTCACGTTGATGCGCGCGGCTGGTGGCTCCACGGTATGACGAACGCTGTAAAGGCGGTGGCGCCAGTTCGCTACGTCATGAAATACGTCAGCAAATTCGACTCTCCGGAGTCGTTCCCCAAGGGGGCACGGTGCTATGGAATTGGCGGCTTGGACCTGGCTGGCGCTCGCTGCCGGCGGTGGATTAATTGGCCTTCGTTTGTGCAGGCTCGTGCTTCGGTCAACTGTCCCGTGCGTCGCCCAAGAGGCGGCGGCTGGATTGTTGGCGGCGCTGGCGAATGGTTCCCTTCCGAGTGGGGTATGTCCTCAATCGGTCGCGGCTATACGCGCCTCGTGCGCCTCTTCACTCATCCCCCGACCGGCCTCACGCCGGCGGGTCCCTTCTCCTGGCTCACTGCAGGCGCCGCAGCTGCATGAACCGCCCTTAACCCCTGCGGCATAGGAAAGAACCATGAAGCTCTCTTCGAAGATGCGTGGCCTCGTTGTCACGGCGCTGGTTGGTATGGGCATGACTTCCCAGCAGGCGTTTGCCGCTGTGGACTCCGCTGTCACCACGGCCATCACGGCTGCTCAGACGGACCTGCTGGCCGTCCTGGCTGCTCTGACGACCGCCGGTGCGGCGATTTGGGTCGCGCGCCTGATCTACAACAAGTTCCGCGTGCGCTGATCCCTCGACCTGGCTCCATTGAGCCGGGTTTTTCCTGGCGCCCACACCGGCGCTAGGGGAAACCTCAACACCGAAGGTCACGCATGGCACCCGGCCTCGTTCGTTCCCCCTGGAAAGACGTTCTCAGCACGCTCAAGGATGCAATCCACCATGCTCCTGGCGTATCGCTCGATCTCGGGACGTTCCGTGCAAGCGCTGCTGACGCGAACTACCTGATCCCTACGCTACATCTGGTGCAAGACTTAGCCCTGCGTTCACCGTCCTCTGAGCTGAAGTACGTGCCGGAGACCATGGACTGCGACGACTTCGTGGACGTCGCGGTGGGTTTCATGGCACAGCAAGGGTACGGCAACCTGTCAATCGGCAAGGCATCGTTCTCGATCTTCGCAGGCGATGAGTTTCGTGGCTCTCATGCGGCACTGATCGGCATCACCTCCGAGGGGATCGGCTGGTGGGAGCCACAGACCGACAAGCTCTACCCGCTTTCGCACAAGTGGATCGGTGGTTCTGGCGTGACCGATTACGTCATTACCGGGCTGGTGTTCTGATGCGCGCCACTCTGTTTGTCTTGCTCGCGTTTTTCAGCGGGGCGACATTCGCTCACCATTGCGGGTCGAGTGTCGGCACGTGGCAGGCTTATCAGGGATTCACCGGGGTGACGCAGTACCCGACTGCGTTCGCCGCGTGTGAGAAGCTCGCCGCTGACAATCAAGCGTCGCACTCGACTCTTAACTTCGTTGCTCGTCATGTGACGGCTCGCGAATGCTGGATGGAGACTGTCAACCGCACTACTGGTGCGCTGGGGTTCGCAGGCAGCGTCATCTATCAGGCGTGCGGCAACGACCACACGGGGATGGGTGGATTTCGCACTACTCTCGACGTGTACTCCAAGAGCGAGTCTCCTAGCGGCGGTACCTCTGGCCCGACTATCACCGGCCCCGTCTACCAGTGCACGTCTGGCAACTGCACGATCCCGATCACGCAGACCGTCACCCACGTCATTGATTGGCCCGACTCGCTCACCGGTCTCACAGCTGAAAAGGTCGCCGACTATTCGCACGTCTGGGGCGCGTTCCTTCTGGCTGCCGTTTTGATCCTCGGCGCCAAGGCTCTCTATAACCGTTTCAGGATCGATCATCATGACTAGGAGGTCACATGGCCATGGAATTTCTCTTCGTGGGTGGCTCGCTGTTGCTGCTCTGGCTGGTTTTTCGGTAAACGCCCATGCGAAAGCTCCCTCGGAATACGACGCGTGGCGCTGGATGGGGTCGCCGGGAGGCAACCATACGGTTTCTTTTGGCTCAAACGGGACGCCGCTTGTTTCAAAGCCTGTTGCGACTGGTCCTCTTCAAGCGGGGAACATGAACTTTGCGCGGCCTTCGGCGGCGGGTCAGTGGCCCACGCTGCAAGGCAAGGCGGACCTGCCGTTACCTGGCGGGGCAGGGCGGACGCTTCCGCTGACCATGAATACGCCGATCAACAAGGCTGCGGCCGGCAAGGCGCTCGCCAAGTTCGCGGCCAAGGCCATCTTTCCGATCAGCGCCGGCATGGCGCTCTATGACTTCCTGTCGGAAACCGGTTACCAAGTCGCTCCGGACAACAATGGCGATGGATCGAACGAGATCTACAAGAAGACGTTTTCCAACTGCAACGCAGGCGGCACCACCTGCTACGAGTGGCGCTTGCTCACCGGATCGGATACGAGCTATTCGACAAACCCGACTGCGGCCGCTCAGAAACTTGTCGGCCAGTTCCATTCGGAGTGCGGCGGCAACGTGATCTCCGTGTCTAACATCACCGTGCACCCGACAGCAGGTTTTCCGTCCTACCGGTACAACTTTACCTGCGCCAACGGGCAGACCAAAGGACCGGCCAACCTGGGCGACCGTACGACGACGCAGAGCGACAGCAGCGTCACGCAGGTGACCGAGGAACAGATGGCGAATGACATTGCGTCAAAGTCCGGCTGGCCGACCAACTCCAAGGTCACCGACGCGATCGCGCAGGCCGCGAATGAGGGCTATCTCTTTCCGCCAGACGAAGACATTTTCGGCAACACCTATCTGCCCACGGTCACCGGCCCGGCGACGGTCACCGGGCAGACCACGACGACGACGAACACGGACGGCTCCACGATTCAGGAGAAGACCGACTACGACGTCCAATATTGGGACCTGGGCAAGGTGAAGATCACCGAGAAGAAGACCACCACCACCACCAAGCCCACGAGTGAGGGCGGCACCACGACGCAGACGTCCACGCAGCTGAAAGAGCTTGAGAAGGAAAAGACGGAGACTGAGAAAACCTGCGAGTCCGATCCGACCGCGCCGGCCTGCTGGAAGCTCGACACACCAACCGCCGAGAACATTCCCAAGAAGGACATCACCGTCACCTATGGCGCGCAGAACCTGGGTCTTGGCAATGGCTCGTGTCCCGCGCCGATTGGATGGAATGACAGCCTTGGCTCGCATACGGTGGACCTGGCTCCGTACTGCAACGTGATCTCGACGCTCGTCAAGCCTCTGGTCCTGGCGTTCGCGGTGCTCTCGGCCTTCTTCATCATTGGCGGCTTCAAGACAGGAGACTGATATGCAGCTTGGCGCGTGGCTCCTGGCGATGGTTGGCCCGATGCTCGGGCGCATTCTGACAACGCTTGGCTTTTCGGTGGTGTCCATCGTGGGCCTGACTGCGGTGCTTGATGGCCTCAAGACGCAGTTCCTTTCCCTCGTGAATCAGGTGCCAGCGGCGGGCCTTCAGCTCGCTCTGCTTGGTGGGGCAGGGGAGGCGATGGGCATCATCTTCGGTGCGTGCGCAACCCGGCTCATCATCATGCAGGCTGAGAAGGGCACACGGCTGCTCGGAGTGGCCTCCTAATGCTCACGCTCATCACCGGTACACCTGGCGCAGGCAAGACGCTCTATGCGGTTTGGGAGCTTGCGCGCAAGGTTCCTGGTTCCACGATTGAGGCGACTGCCGGCGTCGCGGTGAAACGGCGCCTTCTCACGAACATCAAGGACTTGCTGGTCGAACACGAGCTGATCGGCGCGAAGGACTTGGAGACCTGGCACGAGTGGTCGCAGCCGGGGGACGTGATCATTTTCGACGAGGTGCAGGAGGTCTGGCGACCGCGCTCGGTCGGCTCCAAGGTTCCGGAGTGCATCGCCGCCCTCGAGACGCACCGGCATAAGGGCGTGGACATGGTTCTTATCACGCAGCACCCGATGCTCGTGGACTCGAACATCCGGCGACTCGTGAACCAGCATATCCACGTTCGCCGGCTTCCTGGCGGGATCACCTGGCAATACGAGTGGGACCATTGCGGCCAGCCCGGGCAGTACAAAACGTGTACGCGTAACGCTCTCTGGCGCTATCCGCGGGAGGGGTTCAAGCTCTACAAGTCGGCGCAGCTTCACACGAAGCCCACGACGCGAGTGCCTGCGCTGCTCTGGGTCGGAATCGCAGCCATTGCGGGCCTCGCCTACATGGGACCGGTCGCCTATGCGAGGATCACCAACACGTTCTCTGGGCAGAAAACGGAGACCGCTGCTGCCACGGCTCCGACTGGCGCAGCATCAGCCCCTAAACGTCCGGCCAGTCAGACCGGAGGGCAGGCGAGCGGCTTGCCGCCGGCGCCCCCGGTCGCTCAGGTCGTCGCTACGGCTCCTGATCCCGCGCCTACGCAAAGCCGACCGCAGTTTATGGGATGTATCTCGTTCAAGGAACGATGCGAGTGTTTCGATCCTGGCGGCGCTCGCGTGGTCGTACCGATGGACGTTTGTCGCGAAGGTGCTCAGCGGCTTTCCTTCGTCGTGGGCGCGCGGGAAACGGTCACGCCCCGTCCGGCCGGAACGACGCGATCTGAGCCAGTGCCACCAAGCAGCGATTTCATCGTGCTCAATCCGGGTCGCCCGGAGGGGACTGGCGTGAAACCCCGTGGCTCCGCGAGCGAGGTTACGGCCAGCCCCAAATCCGTCCCCGCGTCCTGAAAGACAAAACTACGCCGCGAGGAGCACCCACGATGTGCAATCAGTCAAATTCGCGTCGTTCGCGGCTTGGGCCTTCGGCTCTTTGTTGAGTGGCGGCACGGCGACGGTTTTCCCGGAAGTGCGCGATGTCGCCGCTGCGCCAGCCTGATCCGAACTGGACAGCTGCCGGCGTTTTTTTTTCCCGTTCCGCTCCGCGTCCCATTCGTGCCAGGCGTCGCGCACATCGACGCCAAGCAGCTCCGCGCATTTGAGCGTCAGCTCCAGAGGGACGTCGCGCTTCCCGCTCACCATCTCCGACAGGTTGCCCTGCGAGACCTCAAGTGTCTTCGCGAGTTTGTACCGGCTCCCGCAGAAAGCAGCGGCTTTGTCAAGTAGGGCAAGTCCGTAGGGCATAGTTCTCCTTTGGGACGTAGGCTCCCTCCTACTTCCCATGTGGGAAGGACTACAGGAGCCACATCCATGATCCGTATCACTGTTCCGGCCTTGCCCATTCGCAACATGAAGGGCGTCTCCAAGACCTCCGGCAAGCCGTACGACATCAACATCCAGACCATCTACTGTCACACGGCGGATGAGAATGGTAAAGCACTACCGTTCCCGGAGAAGTCGGAGGTTGTCCTGCAAGGCGGACAGACACCTTACGCCGCCGGTGACTACCAGTTGTCGCCCGCTTCCCTGCTTGTGGACCGGAATGGTCGCCTTGCGGTGGCTCCCAAGCTCGTCCCCCTGGCCACTCGGTAAGCGGGCGGCATTCAATGTACGCCGACCCGATGCACATCGCACGGCTGGCGAACGTCGAGGGCGCGGTGTGCGCTCTCCTTCGCGCCGCTGCCGCGGACCACGAGGCGAATGACGTTCCTGATGGTGTCGTGATCCGCATGACGCCTGACGGTCTCGATATCGAGTACACGCGCGGCGGCTTCGTGGTCGCAGGCGAGGGCCTGTGAATGAGCTACATCTTTTCGCGGGCGCTGGTGGAGGCATCCTCGCTGGCCATCTGCTTGGACACCGATGCGTGTGTGCCGTCGAACGCGAGCCGTACGCGCAGGGTGTCCTTGTGGCACGACAAAACGATGGATCCCTCCCGCCTTTCCCGATATGGGATGACGTGTGCACCTTTGACGGAAGACCTTGGCGCGGCGCTGTTGACATCGTCGCTGGCGGCTTCCCGTGCACAGACATCAGCACCGCCGGGAAAGGCGCTGGGATCGAAGGCCCCAGCAGCTCGCTGTGGCGACAAATGGCGCGGATCGTTCACGAGGTACGACCCGCCTTCGTCGTCGTGGAGAACTCACCAGCGCTCACTAGTCGAGGACTCGGAACCGTTCTCGGAGACCTGGCCTCGCTGGGGTTTGATGCGCGATGGGGAGTGCTGGGAGCTGGACATGTCGGGGCTCCGCATGGTCGGGAACGCATATGGGTCGTTGCCCACGCCCAGTGGCACCAGCAATCACGGCAAGAACCATGTTTGCGGACGTCTCGACGAATGGGGCGGCTCCAGCAATCCATGGCGTGGAACCGAGACTGGGAAAGTGTCCTCGCCAGCCTTCGAGGAATGGGTAATGGGCTGGCCCGTGCAGTGGACCGAACTGACTGCATCCGCAACGGGCAGGTGC
>Ga0256863_1000022_pt1 | contig 6993 bp, 4 predicted proteins | sample BONt17_FD_181167 | JGI IMG/M metagenome (GOLD analysis project Ga0256863, IMG submission 181167) | Terrestrial sediment cell enrichment communities from Utah, United States - BONCAT_SYTO_Terrestrial_sediment - 17 | ecosystem: Environmental > Terrestrial > Deep subsurface > Rock core/Sediment... | reverse complement strand
GAACTTGACTCGATTCCGTCACCCATAAATCCAGCATGGTCCGTCTACAAACAATTCAAAACAACCAAACTCGCACTCAACTTCGGGATGGGGGTAGCCAAATACTGCAAGACCGCAAAATTGCCAGAGCGCGCCGGCAAAGCCTCATTTGCTCAAGTGCTGTCTGCCTGTCCTGCTATACGCCAGTTGCAGAACCGCATCGCACAAGACCTTACGAGATACGGCTATGTCCAAGATGTCTTCGGACATATCTATGCTGGCAACGTCAAGATAGCCTACAAGGTTATGGCTTATCTGATTCAAGGTTGTGGCACTGGCTCATTACCCAAAGTGCAAATGCGCGCGAACTACGACACCCTACACCAGTGGGACCACCTGATTCTCCCCCACGAAAGGAAGACGAAGTGGTTAGATACCGTCGTGGTCGACGCACCGAGAGATACAATGAGCTTCGGCGTAATGGCCGGAACAACTCATGACGAAAACTCGGGACGAATTTCTCTGGCTCTCAAGCCGAAACAAATAGTTGCAACGTTGCAACAGTTGATGTTCAACATGACAGCTAAATACAGTGACAGGTTCGACGGGATTCCTCTCCGCGCGAAGCTGTATCTGTCTCGCACGACGACAGTCGACCGCGAGGAAATCAACCCAAACGACGAGGACAAAATACTAAAGCTAATCCATGCCAAAGTTTAGAGCAGTCAAAGTTGTGGTGCGCGTCTTTGAGACGTTCGCCGATTCACCCGAACAGGGTCAAGAGTTCATTCTGCGTTGGCAGAATGACGACCGCGAGGAACCCGAAGGTGGTATCAAAGCCACTAGCTACAAGATGGGGTTCGAGGAATTTAACGATGAACCCAACGAAGTCATTCAAGGCCGTAATGCGGTGTTGGCCGCGTTTCTGGACCTGATGCAAAACAAGATCGAGGGCTACCCAAAAGGTCAAGCCGAAGCACAGCGACATTCTGGCCTTGTCCATCCCTTCACCCTTGAGTTGGTGGATGGGCGAGTCGAAGTTCGGGATGCGCCCGAGTCTCAAGGGGAGAAGGGGGATAGGTGTCCGCATTGTGGCACGCCCGAAGGTCAGGCCCACAAGCAAGGCTGCCCCGCATCGGGCGGTCTTCCACTAACAGGTCCGCGTCCGCTCGCGACCTAATTGCAACGTTGCAACTATGAAAATCCACTACGAAATTCCACCATTCGGCTACGTGCAATATATCGGGCACCTTGGGGACGATACGCGTATCGTTCAAGCCGCGCGCGTAAGTTATCAGCAAGGCACCAAGGGCGAGGAAGCTGACCGCAAGCTTCTGGCGTATCTGTTCAAGCATCGGCACACGTCGCCGTTTGAACAGTGCAACGTCTCGTTCGAGATTAAAATGCCGATCTTCGTGATGCGACAGTTCGTGCGTCATCGCACGTTCCGTCTCAACGAGTGGTCGGGCCGTTACTCCGAACTTGAGGACGAGTTCTACAAACCCGAACTGTGGCGCGTGCAGGATACCAAAAACAAACAGGGTTCTATCATGCAGACAGACGAGACATGGAATCGTGAGAATGACGCGCTGCTGGACGAGACGTATCGCAACGTGTTCTTCGCGTATCGTCTGTTGCTGGAGCGCGGAGTGGCAAAGGAACTCGCGCGTATCGTCTTGCCCGTGGGCATCTACACGATTATCCACGTCAACGTCGACTTACACAACCTGATGCACTTCCTCAACCTTCGGCTCGACCCCCACGCGCAGAAGGAAATCCAAGATGTGGCTGTGGCGATGAAGCAGATCGCCCACCAGCTGTTCCCTTGGACAATGGAACTGTTCGACAAATATCAACCGGCGATCATTGATCGCCCACAGGGGGAGAAATACAATGGGTTCACGCCGGAAGAAGATTAAGCCGAAGAAAAAGAAAACACCCTTCCGTCGCCTTAGTGCTAAGGTTGTGACCGAAGCACTCTCTAGCGTCGTGCTGGAGTTGAACAAGGGCGATCAGGTGCTTGTGCTTGACAGCAAGTTGGCACACATTACTCCCGGCGACAAGGGAATCGTTGATGGTCGTGGACCTGACGGCAAAGGTTGGTGGGTGACGTTCCACAAGAACTACCCTTCGGCACTGCCGCACGGTCGGTCAGTTGAAGAAGACCGCACCTTCTGGTTTGAAGACCACGAGTTGCAACGTTGCAATTCATGAAGATCGTCTCGATCGACCCGTCAGTGAACCATGTTGGTTGGGCCGTGTGCGATGGTCTAACCCGCGACGAGCATGGTGTGTGGGATGATAGCGCGAGTGACTGGCGGTGGGGGAAGTGGGACATCAGAAGCAACTCCCTCACCTACAAGCTGCGCGAGATTGTCGAGTGGATGATTATTGAGTTCGACGGACTGACAGAAGGTGACTTGTTGGTGCTGGAGTGGCCTGCCTACTTCGGGAGTCAGAAGGGACAGGTTGCCGCTCAACAGGGACACACGATCAACTTGGCGGCAGTCGATGCCTACATTGCAGGGTTCTTTCGACTGCCGCCGCAGGACGTGTATCTGCTCACGGCGACAGAGTGGAAAGGCAACATCCCGAAAGAAATCACCCGCCGTCGATTCTTCCGTGCGTTGGGCCAGAAGAAAATCTTCAAGATCGACCACAACGCGGTTGACGCGGTGATGCTCCTACACACCTTCGCCAAGCGGAAACGAATTACGTTTCGACTGGTAAGCTCTACGGGGATACCTGACGAAGACTAGCGTCATCCACCCCAACTTTCTCGTGGAAGTTGCGGATGATTTGTTCGCGGGCGTTCTTGAAGTTCTCAAGCGCCCGCGCTTTCGTTTCGGCGTCAGCGTTGCTGTTGCGGACCTTGTTGTAGGTAATCATGTGGGACCGAATCTTGTCCCGCGTTTCCATCTGCGCCTGCTTTAGAACGTAGTCCGGTTTCAGCGTGTATTTGCGAACCGATGTGACGTAGGTTGCCAGCATCGAAGTAAGTGAGACTTCGGTGCCAGTGCGGGTGTTCGTGACACCGTAACCACCTTGATCGTTCGGCGTGATTGCATCACGGAAGCGATCGAGTTCCGTCGACAACAGGGGCGGCAATGCTTCGCGCCGCAGTGCATCGAACTGGCTCACGACAGTCGGGAACTTCTTACCTGTTACACGGTCCCGACCGGTCACGAGAATGGCACCCATGTTGAGAAGCGGAGTGTTCTCCCAACCCACAACAGGATTTGCCGACCAGAAGGTTTCCGAATCACCGGCACCGATGGCACGCGCCATACGGAACAGCTGATCGTGAATCACGAGCGGCGTAACGTCGTAGTATTCAAACTCTCCGCTTGGCAGACGACCACGAACGATCTTGAAGTTGTGACGGCTGTATTGCGGCCCAAGGTTTTTGCGCTTGTGCCATTCGTCGCGGTCTTTCTCCGACAACAGATTCTCCGACATCTGTTGCATGACGAACGGAGCGGTTGCCATGACGGTGAGAGCACCGATAGCATACGGGTCGCCACCGCGGGCATCCTCTACGAGATTCTTCGTGATACGCAATGCCTCGAACGTAAACGTGAGGAACTGGTTCATAAAGGGCAGCTGCCGTCCTTTGATGATTCCAGCCGGAACCGCACCGTAGTTCATGGTGTAGCGGTTCATGTAGTCGATAGCATTATCTGCCGCATCTTTAGCGGACATACCATCGTCAATCAGCTGCCGTTCCTTTTTGAGGAAAGCAGCAACGCGGACGATTTGATCGGGCGTCCGCCAGAGTTCTTCCCACTTGTGCAGACCTTGTGCAAGACGCCGATTCAAGACAGCATCGAGCGAGCCGGTCATCAGCGCGTCCATGTCTTTCCGAATCATGCCCGATACGATGTCACCGCCTGTCACGCCTAAGCGAGTGAGCCGCTCGACTTCTTTCCCACCACGATACAGCGTCATTCCCGCATGTGCCCAATCCTGTGGAAACGTGCGAGAGATTAGACCGAAGACAGGAATCTGGATGATCTGCCGTGTCAGCTGTAGAGGGTTCAGAACCACCTTGCCGTATTTGATGGCGTTGGTTGCTTGTGCCAATGCGTGAGTGATCGGCCCTTGGAAGACATCGGAAGCGTTGTCCCAATTCGCCAGTTGATCGCGCATCCGTGGGTCCATCCACTGACCCGACAGTCGCCCGAACCTGCTGCCACTTCCGTTCTGGATGTAGCTGCGAACATCACGCAACTTGGCTTCGGCTGCTTCACGTAGGTCCGCAGACAAACCACCGAACTTGATTGCGTGTTGCAACGTTGCAATTTCTGCCTGACGCTCGGCAGCAGTGTAGGCATACTTAAGGCCCGACGGCTTTGCCATTCCTGCAATCTCGTTGAACATGGCTGCCGACCGAGCACCCATGACAAGCTTGCTGGCCGTTGCTGCCATCTTCAAGAGAGGGTCAGCTTCCGGTCCGAGCATCGCCTTGAACTCTGGCGTCATGTTCTCGTAGCGTCCCAAAATCGAATCGAGAGAAGCAGCCTTGCGGCTAGTCATGAACCGCGGGCCGAAGATACCCTGTGCCGATTTGACCTCACGGAGATACTCATGCACACGGTCGATACGTGTCGCAAGGTTCTCACCGGGGAACATCGAGGCTGCCGAGCGTGCCGCAGCTTCAATCTCCACATCGGTTGGCATGTATGCCTTTTCAGTGAACACCCGATAGGTGGTGGTCAGATATTTGTTGAGACTGCCGGTAATTGCAGTTGCCAACTTGCTGTGACCCAAACCATCTTGCACCACCTTCTGGAGTGCATCACGAGTCATTGCGAAAGTTTGTGCGGCGTTAGCGACCTCTGCCGGAACCTTGCGTTGCAACGTTGCAAATGCTGTTGCCGTCGAGTTCCTGATGTAAGCGTCGACATCAGCCTTGTAGCTGCCGATGTTTGGCATTTCCGCCAACTCACGAATAGCCTTGTGAGCGTAGCCGCCGATGACTTCGATTTCACCCCATGCCTTGTCCATGACACGAGTTGCAGCAGGATAGGTTTGCAGGTTCTGCTTGACCCACAGCGCCATCTTGTCGAAGTTGCTGGACAGACCCCAACGAGACACAGCCTTGCGAGCCATGTCTTCGTCGCCCATCATTGCCTTAGCAAAGTCACGTGCATCGCTCTTGAATGCGGACGATACGCCTTTGACAGACGTAGGCGCGTGAACTTTGTTCACCATCGCGATGTATCGGACGGCACCGTGAGCGAGCAGACCCATCGTGAGCGCACCCATCATGGCAGCACCGATACGGTCCTTTTCATTCTCGGGATAAGCGTAACCAAGCATTGCGCCAACCGCAGGAGCAGCAGCGTTGCGTGCAATCCAGCCAGCAAGCACAGGGTCGATGCTACCCTGTTCGCCGAAGTTGGATAGCTTCATCTTGCCACCGAACTTGAGACGACCGGGAGTTTCGGCAGCGTTGGCAATGTCTTCCAGACCGCCGACCGATTCCATCTTGGCACCTTTTTGCCGGGATGCCGGTGCCTGACGGATTGGTGCGATCGGTGCGAGGTCGCCTTTCGGAATGTCAATCTCGCCGTAGTTCTTCGTCTGAACACGAATCATGCCACGCTCACCAGTGCCGATGATCGTGCCTGACATACGATCGGTTTCACCACGCATGGTAAACAAAGCCTTGTCGCCGACCTTCAACCCCTCTGGAAGATCGACCGGCGAGGGCGTCTCAAGAGAGGAAGGATGGGATAGCTTGGCTGCGGGCTGTGCCGCCGCTTTCGGTTGCAACGTTGCAAGTGTGCGGGCGAGAGCGTCTTCTTCGGAAATCGCGACCGGAGCAATCCCTTCGCCTTCTCCCTTGAGAGCGAGGTTGGCTTCGGTCGCCTGCCGATTGATAAGGTGGTGGCTGTGAAGCTCGGTGACATCCTTGTCGACTTGACCTTGCTTCTGCGCGATGCGAGCAGCGACTTTGCGGTCTGCTACTTTGCCTCGCTCTGTCAGAAAGACATGCGAAGCGTCATCATCGAAAGCTTCGACAATCTTGGCTTCGTCCGGTGTGCCGATAGCCCGCCACATGATGGCACGATGATCGTCACCTGCGCCACCTTTGGCGATGATGCGACCGTATTTGTCGATCAATGCAGGTCCGACGATTTTCCCCTGTTGCAACGTTGCAACTTTGACTTTGGGTGCGCCTTGGATGGGTGTGCCAATCCCTTCGGTCGAGATACGTTGTGGTGGCACAGGTTCCGCGGCGGGTGCGCCAGAGCGTGCAAGTGCTTCGTCATGCGAGTATCGTGCTTCGCGCACGAGTGACCCTGTTGGGGCTGATGGACGATCACGCAACAAAGGGACGACTTCGGCTTCGATGTCGATGACCGCTTCACCCGATGGCCGAATGGGACGACCTTCTGGTGTCCGCATGATTGGCTCGGGGCCAGTGTATTGCGGACGATCACGCCAGTAGGGACGCGACATTTCAAACGGAGCACCGGGAAGCAGCGGTGTAGTGCCGGGAAGTTCACCGCCATAGGGTGTGGGGCTACCCTCACGAGAATAGAAACCACGCTCGCCCGCATTGACATCGACATCAACGTGTGGTGCGCCCTCGTAAGGTCGCGTGCGTTGAACGTCTTCCAGAAGTCCAGCGATGTTGCCGTTCTCCAGCTGGAGCACTTCCGGCGTTGCTTCGACTCCCGGTTTTACGGTTGGCTTTGGACCACGACGAAGACCAGTGACAGACGGAAGAATTGTATTGACCGCCGCGAGAACACCCGCTTGTTGGTCAGAGGCACCGTGGAATTTCTGTTCGGCGTAGGTTGCAGCACCCGCACCAGCAGCACCGAGAAATTTGAGAGGACCGGGAAGTGCCGCCGAAGCTGCACCCGTCAGACCACCGATACCTGTTTGCATCGCACCCGATTCCGGCGATTGCGTCAAACCGACGGCACCCATACCAGCTGCTTCCGTTACAGCACGACCGGCAATAGGGCCAAGGTCCATTGCACCGCCAAGCACCTTGCC
>Ga0256863_1000021_pt1 | contig 7454 bp, 8 predicted proteins | sample BONt17_FD_181167 | JGI IMG/M metagenome (GOLD analysis project Ga0256863, IMG submission 181167) | Terrestrial sediment cell enrichment communities from Utah, United States - BONCAT_SYTO_Terrestrial_sediment - 17 | ecosystem: Environmental > Terrestrial > Deep subsurface > Rock core/Sediment... | reverse complement strand
GGGGAGGGGGGAGCCAGTGGCACGTCCTGGCGTTGGGTTGGCGTCTTCCGCCGGCTCAGCACCCCGGCGGACACCAGTGACACGATCAGGGCGACCGGAAGGGGCTCGAAGAAGGTGACCGCCGCGTTGATCGCGGGATTCTCGTACAGCTTGGCGTACCGCTCGATCTCCGCCTTTCGTGTCGCGATTGCCGCGGGGCTCTCCCCCTTCGCGCGCGCCGTCTCGAGCACGTGCGCCTGGTACTTCTCCATGAAGTCCGGCGCGAAGTTGAAGTAGTAGACCTGCCACGTGGCGCTGTAGCAGGCCGAGGCCACGGCGGCGATCATCATGCCGACCGCGAGCGCCCGGCCGAAACGGACCGTCCCGCCGGCGACGTCGTCCCGGTACGAGCGCACGCCGAAGTAGATCAGGAGGAAGGCGACCACCATCGTGGTGTACCCGACGACCTCCAGCCGGTCGAACCCGATCTGTTCCTGGAACGGCAGGGTGAGGAGCATCATGGCCGCCAGAATGGCACCGGCGATCAGGCCGAACGTGAGTACGATCTTCTTCATCGAGGACTCCTCCGAGCGGTGGGACGAGGGGGTGGACGGCCGTCAGTCTGTACCTCACACTCCGGCCGCGCATCACCCGAACGGGTGATTTTGCCGACGGAGGGCGAGAATCACCCGTTCAGGGGATGAGCCCGGCCTCCTTGGCGCGCTGCACGGCCTGGGTTCGCCGCCGCGCCGCCAGCTTGTCGAAGAGCCGGGCCGCGTGCGTCTTCACCGTGTTCTCGCTGACGAACAGCCGTGCGGCGATCTCGCGATTGCTGAAGCCGGCCGCCATCGCCTCGAGGATCTCGAGCTCGCGGGGGGTGATCCCGAGCTGCGCCAGGCGCGCCTCGTTGCGTGCGAACGGCAGGGCGACGGGGACGGGGACCTCTACCGGGACCGGTACCGGGACCTCCACCTGGACCTCCCGGACGACCACGGTCTCGCGCGTTCGCGTGAGCTTGAGGCCGAGCCAGATGCCCAGCGCCGCAAAGATCGCCGCCACGATGCCGCCGTAGATCTCGAGCGAGCGCTCCAGGACGAGAAAGCGGAACTCCACGAGCTCGAGCGCCGCGATCAGGACGCCGCCGAGGAGGCCATAGACGAGGATCGTCTTCTTCACGCGTGCGGTCGACTCGGAGGACGCGGGTACCTGGACGCGCCGGCCAGGCAGGGAAGGAGGGATGGAGCGTGGCGCTCGTGGAGCGACGGAGATGTAACGCCTGTGCCGCCGAGCGGAAGCATGTCTGACACGATCCGTCGAAGGAACGCGGAGGGCTGATGCGCTACGCCCCGTTCAGTTGCCAGGCCGCACGCCAGCATGCAGGCCGGCTGCGGCTACGCACGGATCGCCGCATAGAGATACTGGTCGAGCACCTCACCGTCCTTGACGGCGCTGCGCCGCATCGTCCCCTCGCGTTGGTAGCCGGCTCGCTCCAGTACCCGTGCGGAGGCGGGATTCCGGGCGAAGGGAACGGCGAAAACGCGCAGCAGGTCGAGCTCCCGGAACGCGTAGGCCGTCACGGCGGCGACGGCGGCGCTCACGATTCCGCGTCCCCAGCGGGCCGGAACGGGCGCAGGAGACAGCGGTCGGTCCGGAGTTCCAATAGTGTGCTGGCAGAGTGCTGGACGCCGAACGTCGGAGTTCGGCGCTCAGCCCACGACCCTTGTCAGGAGCTCGCCGATCCGCGCCTCGTCGGCGCCGGTCAGCTCCTTTAGCGCGAACGCCGTGGGCCACATGTCGCCGTCGTCGAGGTTCGCCCGATCGCTGAAGCCGAGCGTCGAATACCTGGACTTGAACTTCTGCGCGTTCTGAAAGTAGCAGACGACCTTACCGTCCCTCGCGTACGCGGGCATCCCGTACCAGAGCTTCGGCGCGAGGTCGGGCGCGGTGGATCGGATGAGGGCGTGGAGGCGTTCGCCGATGGCGCGATCCGGCGCGGGCATCGCGGCGAGCTTCTCGAGGACGGCATCCTCCTCACTGGCGTCCCCCTTGCGCGCCGCCGCCTTCAGCTCTCGAGCGCGCTCCCGCATCGCGGCGCGCTCCTCCGCCGTGAATCCACTGGAGGGTTTGCCAGCCGACGTGCTCGTGGAGGATTTCCGTGTCGCCTTTCGTGCTGGTTTCTTCTCCGTCATGGTGTCCGCTGACCTCGAGAGGGTAAGTGCGCCAGGGTAAGGGCGCCTCCGACACAGCAGACGAGTAGGGTGGTGCTGGAGAAGCCCGCCGGCTCGCTGCCCCCAGGAAGGGGAGGCTCTCGAAGTCCGCAGAAAGCACGCCGACGCGCCCGATTGCGCGCTACGCCTCCCGGCTCGGAATGCGATGCCCGAAGGTGAGCGCGTAGCCGTCGAGATCCCGGACGGTATAGTCGCGAAGGTCCCATGGCCGATCGCCCGGCGCCTCGACGATGTCGACGTCGTTGGTCCGATGGAACTCGTAGAGCGCATCGGCGTTGCCGACGACGAAGTACAGCGAGCACCCGTGAGGGGCTGGTGTACCCACCTCGAGGAAGATCTGCGTCTCGCCGAGGTTGACGCCGGCCATCGTGGGCGGCTCGCCCCAATCGAATGCGTGGCGGAAGCCCAGCCGATTGGTGTAGAACGCCACCGCGGCCGAGAGATCCGCGACGTGCAGGGAGGACATGATACTGCTCGACGGCGACGTTCGGCGCTGGTGACGGTGGCATGGCGTCCTCCTCTCGCAGACGAAGTGTGTTGTGGTTTGCCGTATGGGTTCGACGACGAAGGCCTACCAGACGCCAGGGATCAGTCGATGGCGCACGCGCAACGTGTACGCATGGTAGCCCGACAACTCGCGCCGGAGAAAGCGCTCCTCCAGGCAGAGTCGGACGATCATGAACGCGACCGGGATGACCGCGAACGCCACGGCGAGGTACGACTCGAGCCACAAGGAGAGACCGACAAGGATCAGCGGATCCGCCGCGTAGAACGGATGCCGAACGACCCTGTACACGCCAGTGTCGACGACCGCGTGCGCCCGCTCGCGCTGCAGGCGGACGACGGCGGCGGCGAAGGCGTTCGCGTGGAGCGCCAGGCTCTTGAGGCTCCACCCCAGCGTGAACAGCACGAGGCCGAGGCCCGCGAGGAGCGGCGTGGGACGTGGCAGCGCATGCCAGTGGAACGCGTCCAGGGCGGCAACGGCGGGAAGCCCGAGGAACCCTGTCGACAACACCGCGATCACGAGCAGCCGATCGGTCCAGGGCTGATCGCGGTGGAGTGGAGGCCGGGCGCGGTCCCGAAGTAGAGCAGGGTTGACGCGGTACACCGCGTAGGCGCCGGTGACCCTGACGACGAGCATCACCGCCAGGAGCACCCAGGCACGTTCCCAGGCGAGCGTCCCCGCCGCCGTGAAGAGGAGGACGCCAACCAGGATTGCATCGGCGATGAGCCGGGCCAAGACGCTGAGCATCAGGGTGCGTGACTCAGTCGTCCCGAGGGCTTCCGCTCCGTCCCACCGCAGGCTCCGACGCCACCACCGGTCCGAGCCCCCAGTGGCCGCTCCACGCGCCATCGGAGCGCTCCGGCGCCACGACCACGGTCCATGGCGGCGCGCCGGGCTCGGGCCTGACGGTATAGGCCTGGCAGAGCGTCCTGGCCGCGGGCGACGGCGCCTCCCGGCACTGCCACGCAGAGCCGCCCTCGTGCGACATCCGGAAGTTCCAGAGCCGCTCGGAGGCGACGCGCGCGGCCAGCAGGTGCACCATCGGTGCGTACGCGGAGTCCCAGGGGACGCCGCGCGCTCGCGAGGCATGCACGCTGCCGACGAGCACGACCGTCGCGGCCCGCGGGTGCTTCTCCCGCTTGCTGCCGAGCGCGTCCGCCATCAGTCGGTCGCGGCGCCCCCACCAGGATTCGGTCGGCACGTCGGACCCGACGTCGAACGCGACGACGACCGTCCTGGCGCCGGCGGAGACGCCCGCGCGCACGTCCTCCAGCAGGCGCACCATGGCGACACTCGTGCGTCCGTCGTCCACTTTCGTCCAGAAGGGGCCGTCGAGGAGCCGCGCACGGTCTTCGGCTGTGCCGGCCGAGGTGAGGAACGCGTCGATTCGCGGCTGCTCCGTCACCGGGATCTCCAGGGCGAGGACCACCGGCACGCCCGCCCTTGTGCCAGCGCAGACGACGTCGGAGAGGAAGGCAGGCCCCTGGGCCATCCCATGGCCCTCGCCGAAGACGAGGATGTTCCCAGGCCGGAGCAGGCTGTCGATGCCGGCGATGGCGCGGTGTGACGGGCGTGTCGCGCACGCCGCCTCCGGCGAGGGCGTGCGCCCAGCCTGGCGCGCACAGACGCAGCCGAGTGCGGCGGTCAGCAGGACGAGCCATCGGTAGTTCACCGAAAATCTCATCGGCGTCGCGCCTGGGCGGCCTGGTTGGTCGTCATGGTCATCGCTGACGGACGGGGTGAAGTGGTGGAGCGCCGCGAGCACGGCGCTGCTGGCGACGTTGAGCGCGCTGCACGCGACGGCCAGGTTCAGCTGCGGTGAGCCACATCATCACGCGTATGGCACGCATCCGCAAATCAACCGTCTGTTGAAACGCACGTCAGGGGCGACGAACTCCAGACACTGAGACATTGGGCCTGCATGCTCTTCGACAGGCCCTGCCCCCGGTCGGCCTGCTGGGTGATGCATCTCTCGAGCGGCTCAACCGCAAAAAAGGAGGCGGATTCAGACCTTCAGCCCGTCCCGATTGTCCACGCGAATGCGTCACGCTGCGCGCCACTCGAAGCAGCGCCTGGACTTCTTTGCTCTCTTCTCATGCGCATGTCGCCCCGAGTCCGAATGATACGCCCTTCTCCTCGCCATGCGGATCTCGCCGTGCCTGTCGGCGCGCCGGCCCAGGTCCATTTCCCGCGCGCGGAGTGGGAGCGCACCCGATCCTCAGGGGGTGGGGCGGCAGGAGCGACTCGACGAGGCTCTAGCGGTCGTCAGACACGAGCGGCGCAGCCATACGGCTACGCCTCGCAAGACCCGAGTCCACTGCGTTCCTGGTGCGAGCCTAGTGCTTCCAGCTCACCGTGCCGTCCGGCGCGAAGTTGACGTGCACCATCCAGTTGAACTCCGTCTCCCGGAACTGCCCGCCGACCGCGTCGCACGCCGCCTGCGTCGCGATCCCCCCCTGCGGACCGAACACCGGCGTGCCGTCCCTGGTCTCGCTCCACCGCGCGTTCTCGCCCCGCTTGGGGGTGCAGACGTTCGTGTGCAGGTGCCACTGCGCGATGCCGAGCGGCACGCGCGCGTCGAGCGCCTCGAGCGACGCGGTCGTCGGCGCCGTGTACATCGCGCCGGCGAGCACCAGCTTCCCGCCGGGCGCACGGTTGTAGAGCAGCGACGTCGGGCGGCCCGGGTCGAAGCCCGATTCGTTCTGCGCGGCGTTGCTGCGCTTGTTGAAGTGGATCACACGCTGCCGCCGATCGGGGTTGAGCCGCGTGTACCCGTCGCGCACGGCCGCCCTCGGATCCCGATACTGCTGGACCACGCGCCACAGCGAGTCGGTAATCGCCTTCGCCCGCGCGGAGTCCGCCGCCGTGGCTGGACGGGGCGGCGTGGCCCGGAGGTGGGGCGACAGCTGGATGGCGCCGCCCGGCACGACACGGCCGGCGTGGTCGCCGGTGCCGTGGTGATGCCCGCTCGACACCTGCTGGGCCGCCACCGGGCTCGCCGCGAGCAGCACGCCGGCGAGCGCCGCAGCGAGCGGGCGGACCAGCGGGGCGGGGCGGCGACCATCATGGGGCTCACGATTATCCATCATTCTTCCTTTGCTCCTCGCATCTAGGCCGCGTCGGCCATGATCGTGTACGCTCAGACGGCTCGGTAACCGTGAGACGCGGCTCGGGAGGATCTGTTAGGGGCCCTACGGCAGTCCACGTGGGGCGCCGGATCGTGGGAGGCCGAACACCTCGATGACCTGGTCAGCCACCGCCGCCGGGGACAGATGCGTATTGTCGATGCGAAGGTAGTCCGCTCGACCATCGAACTCACCACTCGAGTTCAGCCGGTACGTCGCGTCGGCCTCCAGCAGTCGGCGCCGTGACTGTTCCACGTCGCGCTTCGAAGGCTTCTCCGCCAGCCGGAGCTCGGTCTCGTTCCGGCGCAGGCGCTCGGTCTGCGTGGCTTCGAGCTCCACGATGACGACACGGCCCCCACGCGCACGAAAGAGCGAGGCATACTCCTGCACGACTGCGCCATCCGCGGGGTCGTCGAAGTCCCAGACATAGGTGAAGATCAACCCCGGCAAGTCGCTGCCCGCCACTTCCTCGAGGATGCGCCGACGGAACTCCCCGACGAGACGCCGGAACGGCGGCGTGCCGTGCGCGAAGAACTGCAGGGCGAGATCGATCGTGTGATGAGTATGGAACAGCCTCAGGCCCGTGCGCCGCGCGACCTCGATGCCCACCGTCATCTTGCCGACCGCCGGGGGGCCGACGATGAACACGAGCATTGGAGCATCCACGGAATCACTCATCGGCCGGACGGGGCGAGTACGCTGTGGCGACCTACCGCCTAACTTCGGCTGCGGTGGCCGAGCCACACGCCACCAAAATGCCGAGCCGGGGAGGAGCTGGCCAGCCACCCAATCGCGATGACTGAAGGTTTCGCCGCCGACGCATTCGGCGCGAACCAGTCGTCTGGTGGATGAGGACGGGAACAATCCTGGAACACCGGAGGTAGACAGTTACGTCTCCCCGCAGTCCCGGGCGGAGAGTCGTGGGATCCGTGAAGAGGTGCATCACCCCGGTTGGGTGGACGGCGCGCCGTACCGGCCCGTGGGCGGCCCTCGCTGCAGGAGGGTTTCGAACGGGCCGGATCCGACTGCCGCGACCAACCTTGAGATACGGGACTACATGCCAGAAGCTCGCCTGCGCGCCTGCGCTTCACGGTGCGCGATCACGTCCCTGACGGCGCTTCTCGCAAATTCCCCGAGCGCGCAGAGCACGCCTGACCCTCGCGTGGCTGCCCGCACGCCGTCTCCGCAGCGCTAGCGTGCGACACCTTCCGCTCGCCGTTGCGAGGGGCGCCGTCGCGTGCATCCTCGCCGGCGTCGTGCTCCCTTCGTGCAGGACCGGTCAACCGAAACCGGTGCCTAGCGACGCTCGCCCGCTGATGCATGTCCAGAGCCTCGCGGGAAAGACGCCAGAGGAGGTCCACTCCACGCTCGGGAATCCCCGTTCCGGTTCGGCCGAAGAAGCCGGAACCGCGATGTATCGAGATGGGATCTCGGTGCGATACCGAAGCGGGCGGGCGCAGCGCATCCAGTCCGCCTCGCTCGGCGAGTACCGCTTCGGGCCCGAAGTGCTCAGGCTCTTCGGGATCGCCCATCCGCCGCCGCCCACGCGTGTCGAGAATGGGGTGCTGTGGTGGGAACGTGGCGCGATTCCACCCTTCGCCGTGGTCACGCTGCACC
>Ga0256863_1000020_pt1 | contig 7876 bp, 10 predicted proteins | sample BONt17_FD_181167 | JGI IMG/M metagenome (GOLD analysis project Ga0256863, IMG submission 181167) | Terrestrial sediment cell enrichment communities from Utah, United States - BONCAT_SYTO_Terrestrial_sediment - 17 | ecosystem: Environmental > Terrestrial > Deep subsurface > Rock core/Sediment... | reverse complement strand
CGTTCGTTCATAAAAGTCATCGAGCGTCCTACAAGCTCGCACTCAATCGGCGCGTCGAAATCCCTGCGCTGGCGCTTGGTGAGTTCGTAGATGTGATTCTTACCATTGGTGTCAATCGCGAAAGCAAAGGCCCGATGTTCCCCATGGAACATGCCTTCGATCAGCTGAGTTACCTTGAGCTTGGACCAATGCCCATCCCATGCAGGCTTGGCTGCATTGCCGAAGGAGGACAGTACATCGAAGTCGAGAGCTACCATCCCGTTGTGGAATACCCGTCCAGTGTTAGGACGTGGCGTGCATGTCATTAGTAGCCTGTTATCAAACCGGATGGCGCTGGCGTAGTCCAAGAACGGAGGCGTGTCAGCGTCAAGGTAGGGACGAACTTCCGTGCTCATTGGTAGATGCGCCCAGCCTTGTTGCTCGGCTCGCGCCTGCCGGTAAGAACGAACGCCGTCATTGGCACGAAACCACACGTCGCCATTGATGGACACCATTGCGCGATGGCCGCGCGCTCCGACATTGATAAGGGCCACGCGTTGAAAGGCTGATTCCTTCCACTGCTCTCTTGGCGTCGAGAGAAAGAAGCTGGTCACACCACGCTCGGCAAAAGCCAGCAGTTCGCCGTCACCCGTACTGCTGTCCTGTTGAGGCGCAAAGGTCAGTCCCTTGATTGCGCCCATTGATGGCGTGATGGCTGCTGGCCCGCCTTCGTTCAGGAAGGTGTTCTCCGTAAACTTCAGCACCGCATCGCCGGGGCGTCCTTCGTGGCTGCCGTAAAGATCACCAAAGTAGATGTCCTGCCCGCGCACCACGACCAAGCGGCCCATCCCGTAGGCCATGATGGTGCCGGTAATGACTTCGTTATGGGCGCTGCGCCGTGCTGTTACGCCGTCGTAGATGATGGCCCTGCTGTCGCCATCCTGCGCGATCAGGAAGCGGTCAGCCTGCACCATGTAGGCAATACCCTTGGTGTGGGAATTGCGACGTGGCAGCGGGGCTTCCGTGATGTCCAGTTCGCCCTGTGGTTTCGGGTCGATGCGAAATAGCCGCCCGCCAATCATTGCCATGATGGTTTCGGGTTGCCCTTGCGGAGAGAAGTAGTGCGCCGATTGGAACGTGCCTGTCTCGAAAGCCTGCTGGCTGGTCAGATTGGCTGGAGCAACTGCGCTGGTTTTGTCTCCGCTTGGCAGGTAGCGGACAGAAGAAAGGTGGTTGTGCGTCAGGTCGCGAAAGCCGGGGCGTGTCCGTGGCGTGCCGCCCCGAAACACGATGTTCTCAGCACGAGCGCATTGCGTGTCCGCGATCAGGCTGGGACTGCGGCCTGCATCTTGACCCCCGGCCAAGTTCTCCCAGCCATCATAGATTCTGTTCTGGTCCGCGATCATCGACGGCCCAAGCCTTTCCAAGCCGGATAGGCTGACGACGTGCGGCTGGCCCAATCACTCAGCGCCTTGGTATCGCTCCAAGGAACCTGTCGGGATGGCGCGAAAAGTTCGTCGGGCTGCCCGAAGGGAATCGAGCGGCTGCCGTAGAAGTCGCTCATCTCCGGCGACGTAGTGTAGCGGCTGGCTGCATCACGAACCGAAGTGCTGCCCGTTCCCGGCGTGATGCCCCACATGCCTGTGCCGCCCTGCCCCGCCATGCTGCCATTGCCGACCGGACGGCCCAGCACGGTAATCGGAGCCGTGGCTACACCCCATGCGTCAATCTCTGCCTGCGTGAATGGACGGCCTGTTTCAGGATTGATGCCGTAGCCGCCTGTTCCGGTTGGTGCCGGAGCTGCCGCTGATGGCATCTGTCCGTAGGCTTGGGCGCTGACGCCCTGCAATCTGCCTGCCAGTCCCGCCAGTCCTGACATGCCAGCGGCGCCGCCGATGGGCTGGAATGGCGTAGCAGTCGGAGTAGGCGAAGGAGCAGCGAAAGAGACAGGGGCAGCCGTACTGTTCAGCGCCTCGTGCGCCTGCGCCATGTCGTCGTCGGTGACACGGATCGAGCCGAAGCGCTGCGGTGCGAGAGAGTAGCCGTTTGATGACAAGCTGGACGGCAAGGGCGCAGAGTTATTGGCTGCGATGTTGCCGCTGTAGGCGCTGGAAGTGAATCGTGACATGAGCGGTAACTACATGATTGAGACAAAGACGGTCGCAGCGTCGGCGGGATCGCCGTTCTGGTCAGTCAGGGCGAAATCAAATCCAGTCAGGTCCACCCCTTCTCCATTGCCGGTCAGGGACGCCACGCGATTACCGCTGGCAATCACGTTCGGAACATAGGTGCCGACGTTTTCCGTGAAGGTGACAGAGAACAGGCCCACGCCGGTACGGACAACCGACGCAATCTTTCCTTGGGCAAACAGCATCGTGACAACACCGCCACCATCCACCGTCAATCCCGCCTTGCCGGTTGTGGGGGTAGAAATCTGGCCGTTAGCCGGATTCCAGCTCATCAGCTCATACTCGACGGCTGGCTCTGGACTGTAGCGCAGACTCAGGGTGTCACTGTCGGGAACCTGTCCCATGATAAGGAACGGGTGCGGCATGACACCACTGGCCGGAGGAGCCTTGCCCCACACGATACTGTTGAAGTTCTGAACCTCCTCTGGATCATCGACATGGGCGCAGACGAACAGGTTGTTTGTCCAAACGTCACGCCAGCGCTTGTCGCCAAAGCCAAGAACCTGATTGCGCTCGAAAGGCAGGAAGCTGCCGAAGCCACTGATCTTCAGTCTGTCTACCGCGTTCTTGTGGTCACGCAGGACAAGGTTGTAGCCTTGGTCATCCTGTGCGTCGGCTCGTATCTCCCAGCGCCATTGCTCGACATTGGTTGCGCCAAAGGCCAGCGCAGCGGAAGTCTGCCCCGGCATCAGCGTAAGGAGCAGGCGTCGCAGCATAAAGGTGCCGCCCTGCTGAATCATGCGCCGAAGTGTCTTCATGCTACCTCCCCGAAAGTGACAAGCGCCGCCCCGATGTCGCGGGCTTCGCCATTGGCCCCGCCTGCCACTGTTCCACCGCCGTAAAGCAGGAGCGCCTTTCGTGGCTCCCCGATGATGCGCGAGATGGAGGCGCTACCCATTGTGTCCGCGTCCCACTCGCTCTGGTCGGAGGCGAACAGGTTTTCCTCCACCTTCCAGTTGGTGAAGCCATCGGCTGAAGTGCGAACGCCTGTGCCGGGGATGCCCTGCGCGTAAGGATCGCCCACCATGATGTAGCCGCCATCAGGCAGCGGCATGACGTTCGGCTCCTCAAGCTCTGAGACAATGAAATCAGTATGCTTCGTCCAAGTGCCGCCTAGTGTCGGTGACGTGGCGTAGCCGATACGGTAATTGCCGGGGGCGTTGCTCGTTGAGTAATACATCACGAACAAGTCCCCAATCTTGACCACGCTTGGCGCGTAGACGCCTTGATTACCTTCCCATGTCAGCGTGCGGGTCAGGATCGAAGCGCCTCCGTGCTGCTTGATGTAGCTGGCGGGATTAGTCCAATCAGCCCCAGCCGCGCATTTGTAGAGGCCGATGCTGAGCGGGCCGGTGTATGCCTCCTCCGGTAGCACAGACCATGTGGCGAACGTCCACAGTTCGTCTGTGGCTGAATCGTAGTAGATGTCAGTGGATGCCACTAAGCCGCTGTCTGGTTGTCCCGGTGTCGCGTTGACATCGACAACCTGCCCGTGGTCTGTCCAAGGCCCATTGACCGGATCGACTGCGCTGGCAATGCCGAGCCGTAGAAAGAAAGGCGCGGTGATTTGCCGCCAGCCGGTGTAGTGAATCCAGTATTTCCCGCGTGCATACCACGCCTGCGACGGATCGCGCACGCTGGCAAAAGACCAAGAGCCGGGAGCGCCCCGAACAATCACGGGATTGTTGGGACTCTTGCGCCCCTCCATTCGCAGGATGACATGCGCTGGCTCCAAGCCTGTGCCGGGAATGTCGAGGTTCTCCAGCGGAAACCCCATCATGTCGATAGGGTCGCCTGCGAATGCGTTGTAGAGTCCCTTACGCATTAGATGCTCGGAACCTTGGCCTTCCACCGGAACTTGAAGTTCGCCGTGTCGGGCGGCGAATCGAGCACCAGCGTAAAGCCCTCCGTGGTGCGCTCCGTGAAGTTGTAGTCGATCTGAAGCGGATTCAGGTCAGCTTCGTTGGTGATGTCGTGCTCGATGATGTCATACTCGGCAGACAGCTTGGCTTGGCTAAACAGAATCGGAACCTCCAACTGCCCGACCGGCAGGAACATTGCGCCGCCTTCTTCGACAGCGAGTGAGTTCTGGTCGTTCTCCGTTACCTCGTAAGGAGGTTGGGCATCTGGCTCAAGCAGCTGAATGACTCGGCAACGTGTAGCCATAATCTATGCCCACTCCCATTCCACTTTGGTCTTAAACGGCGGCTTGAGTCCCAGCTGCTTCGCAAAGGCAGGATTGAGGTCAATGATGCAGCCGTTCTTGATGTTCTTCTTCCACGGCATCGTGTCGCCAAGAATGCCGACAACACACTTGCCCTTGTAGGTGACGGCGACTTTCGCGCCGCCCTTCTTGCCGAGAGGCTTCCAGTCATCGGGCGGGAGCGCACACATGGGCGTTGTAGTCTGCGCCGTATTGTGGCCCCACTTCCCGATGCCGTTGTCACCGACCCGGAAACAGAACATGTCGGTATGCCCAAGCGCCTTGCAGCGCTTGAACGCAACGATGTCTGCCGGATCGGCAAACGAAGATGCCAGTCCGGTCGGCATCTACTTCTTCTTGGCCGTCGCCTTGTCGCCGGAAAGGCTGCCGCCCTTCTTGCCGTCCGCGTCGTGATCGAGCGGGTGAGGCTGCGTCACGGTTTCGTCGCGGTCGTGCTTCTCGTCATTAGCGCCCGGGCCGCCCCGCTGCGTCTCAGGGAAGCTGCCTGCTGCGCCGATTGGTTTGCCGCGATCATCCACCGGCACGCCTTGGCCGGTAATGCGAGGGAAGTCTGATTTGAGCTGTGGTTTCTTGGTTGCCATGATGTTGACCTTTCTATTTGTTTGGTGGGACGTGGTAGGTGCCACCGCCATGCGGGGTTGTGACAGTGTAAGAACCGGGAGTGCAGCCAACCACCAGCGATGCCAGCCATAGGATGAGTATGACAACGAGGATTACCTGCGCCACGACACGGGCCGGTTCCGGCAGTAGTGGCACCAGATAGGTGAAGATCAGCCACAGAATGAGGCAGATAACCACGAGGTTGATGAGGATGTGCATGAGGCTGGTGCCTCCGATGAGATAGGCGGCGAGTTCGTTCATTTTACGTCCTTGGTTTCGAGCGTCTTGGTTTGCCCGACGATGGTTGCTTCTGTCTTGGTTGGTTCAGTGCTGTCTGGTGAATTGCTGGTGCGGGCAAGCAAGCCCGCGACTGCGCCACCAGCGAAGAAGGCCAGTTCCTTAAAGTGGGTCAGAATCACTTCTGACACTTGGCGCTCAGTGAATGCCGCAATCGCCAAGGTGGTAGCGTACATGACGAGCACGTAAGCCAACGACCCGACCACCATGTAAACGACCGCTTTATTAGGCTTCATCAGGTGGCCTTTCCGCCAGAATGCGCTCAATCTTCTCATCTTCTTCGCCGACAAGCTCCGTATAGGAGGACACCCTGAACCCCTCCGGCTTAACGCCAGCCCGCTCCAGTTCGCGCACGACTTCGTTGGTATACATCGCCAACGCTCCGTAGGCGTTCAGGACGTTGTGTGTTTGGCGCGTCTTGAGAGCGGCGATACGCTTCTGCCGGTTCTTCTCAAACTGCGCCTCACGAATCTGTGATTTGTAGTCGCCGTGCAGCCGCTCGATTAAGGTAGCCGTCTCAGAATCAATCAGAATGCGCTGGTTGTGTTTGGCGCTGAACCAGCTTGAAACCAGCTTGGCTAGACCTGCGAACAATGCGCCACAGGCTCCAGAGGCCAGAATCCACAGCGCAATGCCTGTTGGAGTTTGCTCCCCGACAACAGCCAGCATCCGTGAGGTTCCCCCGACGACAGCCGCAATAACAGGAGCAACAAGGAGGCTCTTGTTATGAATCAGGTCGTCCAAGCCGTACAGGTGCATTCCATCAGTGCGAACGTAACTAGACATCTCGCTAGTGCAGCGGAGATTGCTCCCCGCTGCACCGTGCGAATCGGCTAGCTACTTAGGAGTAGTCGTTGCAGCTGCGCTGGCGACGGAACGGCGCGCAGTTGAGATGCCAGATGGCGTAGCCCAAGTGCGTGTCGCCGGGATCGGAGGCACTGGCAAACACGGCGTCGAAGAAGCCCTTCGTGCCGCGTGGATTGCAGAGTTTGTCGCGGATGTTGAGAAACTTGAAGTCTCCCATATAGCTCACGGGGTCGAACTTCATCGACCCAATGTTACCAATCGGGCGCGGCACACGCTGTGTAAACACAGTCGGGATATGGATGACGCTGATCTGCGTCTGCGCGTACAGATACTGCGGGTTGACGTTCTGCTTCTTGCCCTTGGTCGTCGCCACAGGATCGGCATACGGCGCGCGGTTCGTGATGACGCCGCCCACCACGTCCTGACGGACAGGGAACGGGTCGATGACGATGCGGAAGCCGTTGTAGACGTAGCCTGCGCCGAGCGTCGCCAGAAGCGGCGAGTTGATGCCGTCGCCTTGGTAGGCAAAGCGGAAGTCCTCGCGCAGTTCAGGGTCTTGGCGCATCAGGTCGCGCGCGGTGTTCATGTCGGTGTAAAGGTCAAACACGGGACGACCGTTGGCGGTCTTGCCCATGCCAGCCACACCGGCACCGTCTGCGAGGAGATAGTTGTAAATCTCCTCCAGCGTACCCCACGTCAGGCGCGAGGTCGGCGGGTTAGCGCCGCTGAACGAGGTCGCGTTGAGATCAACGCTACCGCGCTCGGTTACCTTGTGCTCCGACAGGCGGATGTATTCGCGGCGATTGCGCGACTCCCACACGAACTGCGTAATGAACGTGAGGTTCTTGTCGATGCCCTGCGCCACTTTTTCGATGGCGAAGTCATTGCGCAAATCTTCCACGCAGAACTCCTGCGTCTGAATGTTGCGGCGCTGGAGGCGCATTTCGCGCTCCGTCTGACCAAACTCCACCAGTTCAGGCGTGAGTTCACAGGCGTCGTTGGCACCGTCCGAGAGAACGGCGTCGATCCATTCGTCACCGTCGTCTGTAGGAACAGTGCGTTCCCACATGAGGTTGTTCTGGATGAGGCCCATGCCGTCTTTCCATTCGGCGCGGGGCGTTGATGCGATCCAAGGGCCGGTCGGTGCCGCCTTGGAGTAGATTTTGTCGTTGAGTAGACCTTCTTGCGCGATGAACGCATTGGTCACTTCGTCACAGGTGTAGTCCATCTGAGAAGTCCTTTCCGCTTGCAAAGTTGTGCGGCTAGCGATGTTCCCCGTGCGTAAGGCACGAGGCACTGAGCCGAATCCCCCGGACGAGTTCCGGGTAACTTTGCGGGGTTGCTGACTTCCCGACGTTCCTTTTCGTTCGCCTTGCGGCTCCCGACAGAAATTGGTGACGCGGCGTTACGTCAATTAATCGCCATTCGCGTTTTCGCAGACTAGGCGAAAACTGTCAAGTACTAAGTTGTGCTGGTGGTTGTGTCGTCCGCCTACAGAACAGGGTTGCGAACTGCGATAAGGAGCGAATCGCAGCTAGCAGTGAGAATATCCAAGCCGCAATACTTCATGGCTCGCACCCCACTTTCAGGCACCTTATGCATTACTCCTGTCATTATCATGAGGTCGCAGAACGCGCACCACATAGCGTATTCTTTTTTTCCCATGACAAGGCAGTGTGGCTGCAATCCCGTGTCGCGCATTTGTTCGTGCATGGCTTTGCGCAGTTCGTGCTCAAATTCACGAATCTCCGATTCTGGCATACGGAAAGCCACGCGACGA
>Ga0256863_1000019_pt1 | contig 7931 bp, 12 predicted proteins | sample BONt17_FD_181167 | JGI IMG/M metagenome (GOLD analysis project Ga0256863, IMG submission 181167) | Terrestrial sediment cell enrichment communities from Utah, United States - BONCAT_SYTO_Terrestrial_sediment - 17 | ecosystem: Environmental > Terrestrial > Deep subsurface > Rock core/Sediment... | reverse complement strand
AATGGCAATGGGGGTGGCGCGGCGGCAACGCTCGACATCAAGCTGTTCGATTCCCTTCCGTGGGACGATTTGGATGCTGATTCCAAAGCGGCACTGGAAAAGATCAAGAACGGCGCGGTTGCAACGTTGCAAACCACGCAGACTCTTGAGCGGAAATTCCAAGAGGCCGATGGGTTAGCCCGAAAGTTCCAGTCCGAAGCAGACCGACTGAAAAAAGCAACCGAAAAGCCGAAAGAAGATGTCACCGACCCTTACGTCAAAGCTGTCAACGAAGAACTCGTTGGCGCTGGCTATTCCCCCGAAGACGCGACCAAACTCGCGCCGGTCTTCGCAGGAATGTTCAAGAAGGTCGGAGCCATCCAAACTACGGAACTCGGCAAGTCTCTCGCGCCAATGGCGCAGACTGTGCTCGCAGGTCAAGCAACGGACGCTTGGGCGCTCGCGCAACAGAACGATGCTCTCGGCATGTTCCAAATCCCCGAAGTCTCTCAAGGGGTGTGGGACATCGTTCGCGAGCGTGTCGAGCGTGGTGAGGAAACAACTCCCGAAATCATTCTCAATCTCGGCAAGATGGCTTGGGCGGACCACGAAGCTGCACAGCGCGCTGGCGGTAGCGGCGGCGGTGGGTCCGGTGGCGGCACTGGCGAACCTCCTCGCGGCATCCTTCCGACGGCCCCTCCCACTATGAGAACTGGTGGACATTTCAGTTACCCCGGTGCGGCGAACTTCACCCCGATTGCTCGGCAGGTGGCAGACCCGAACGCGCCGAAGACCGAACTCAACGCGGACACCCGCGCTGCGCTCGCAGCAACGTTTCGCACGATGACCTCTGGCACTGGCATCGTTCCGAAGGAACTCAAGGACGTGATTCATCACACCGGACGCCCCGGCGCTCGGAAGTAATTGCAACGTTGCAACTAAGGTAACAATTATGGCTCTTGAAGTTCTCAAAAATCCAAGTGGTTCGGTCGACGCGGGCATGTTCAATCTGCCGCCCGACTTTGACACCACGCGCTACGCGGCTGAATGGGTGCTCGAACAGAATGTCGAGTTCAAAAAGCAGCGTCAAGTCCTTCCCGGCACCGGCATGACTGCTGACGGGTGGGAAGTCTGGAAACCCGAAGGGCGTAAGAACCCTTACACCGTGAGCGGTTCGGGTAACAAGAAGTTCGTGCTGATGTGCCGTCCTGCTGAAATTCAGCGGCAGGTCAACGCGGTGCTCGGCAACGTTTCCAAAAAGCTTATCAATCGCGAACTCCGCGGCGAGACGATCGCTGCTGATGCTCCCGCCGACCCCGGCATGTTGACCGATCAACGGCTTTCCGCTGTTGCCGGTCACTCGCAGGCGTCGGACAGTGAGTTCCAACTCAATCGCGTGCAAACAGTTTCAGCGGCAACACCAACATAAACAACCTCGGCGACAACTCGCCGTTGCAGTAGAGTAGTATCATGGATACAAACATCAGGATGCCGTTTCTGGAACGGCGCAAGGACAACTTGCACATCCAGAAATCCGTTCAGCCGAATGGCGGGACGGCCTTTGGACGGCACTCGTTCGTCAAACTGGTCGCAGGCGTCCTCGTGCCCTGTGTCACTGGTGACGTCGTGTGCTATGGTTGGGTTCCAAGCGAAAGCAAGGGACCGGACGCAAAACCACCGGAAGCTCTCTACGGTCAGAATCACTGGCCGTTCGACCCGCGTGACAGTCAGTTCGTGATGAACATTACGAACGGCACTGGCGCGATCGGTCAGGCCGCTGGTGCACCGCAGTTGGGTTCCGCCCTCGTCGGCACAGCTTACGGGCTGTTCCGTGACGCGAACGGAAACCAAATGCTCAACGTTGCGGATACTGCGACTCCGTTCGCGCGGGTCGTCGCCTATTATCCGAATCAGGCGCTCACCGACTACAACGGTCAGGTGCTCGTGGAACTGCTGGAGTCGGTCATCCAAGCCTAACCGGCAGTTGCAACGTTGCAATAGTTAGTCGCACACAAAGATATGAAACAAAGCTACACAAACTACACCATGTGGGCAGTCACGCTCGTCGTGCTCGCCGTGCAGGTATTCATCGGAGTCCCGCCCGTCGAGATTCCGTTCACCAACGTCCAGTTCGACCCAACGGTCCTGATGTTCGGTGCTGTCGTCGCCGAGGCTTACGTCGAGCACTTCGACCGTAACTTCTCGGAAATCAAGGACGAAATGTATGAGCAGTTCCCGAAGCAATACACCTTCTTCATGAAGGTGGACGAGACTTCGCGGGCGTTCGTCAAGAAGTCCTACATGGGCGGAATGGGAATGCCGCTCCCGAACCGTGACTTGGAGCCGATTCCGTTTCAAGAGCCGGTCAAGGGGCCGATCGCGTTCTTCACGCCGACCAACTACCGTCTCGGGTATCAGATCGAGAAGCAGACCATCGAGCAAGAGGAATTTGGTCTGTTGGGCAACCGTCCGCGGACGATGCTCGCCGGTTCGGTCACGTTGATGGAAATGGCTGCGGCCAACATCCTCAACAACGGGTTCACCGTGCAGCCGTATGACTTCCAAGTCACCGGCGACCCGAACTCGCAGCCGCTGTTCTCCATCAACCACTTGCGCGAGGACGCGCAGGCGACGTGGGCGAACCGCATCAATCAGAACCTGCCGATCACGGTGGAGTCGGTGTTCCAAGCAATCGTCACGTTACTCTACAACATGACGGATTCGCGCGGTCTTCCGATCGCTTACAACGGGGAAATCTACATCTACGTTCCTACGATCAATCCGGTGCTCTGGCAACAGGCCATCGAGGTCGCGAACTCGGTGATGAACCCCGGCACGTCGGACAACAAGACGAACGCGCTGATGAAGCAGTTCAAGATCACGGTCGTCCCGCTCCGCTTCCTGACGAACCCCGACGCGTGGTTCCTGTCGTGGTCGCCGGATTCGCCGAACTACGGCCTCACGATGATCGTGAACATCTGGCCCGACATCACGCCGCTGCGTGAGTTCGGAAACAATCCAGATGCGTGGTTTTCCCGCTTGCGGACGCGGTTTGTCGCTGGCTACGAAAACAAGCGCGGAATCGCCGCGGTGGGGGCGTAAGCCCCCGCCGTTGGTGCCGCGGTTGCAACGTTGCAACTAGGCTAACCTCAACCGAAAGGACAGATGGATTCACATATCAAAGGCCCGGTAACGGGTCAGCACAACGGGGCGATCGTGTCGCAACGTGGGTTCAAAGCCACGACGACAAAGACGAAAGTCTGCACGATCGAGGCATCGCCCGCAGAGCCAGTGCTCATCGAGTTTCTCGGTGTAGCGCCATCTGGCAACGTCAGCAGCGATCACGGCGGCGGTAACGTCGTGCGCGGCGCTGGTGCGTGGTCTGCGCCGATCGAACTCACGGCACGGACGGACATCTTCGCTGTCGCCAGCGTTGGTGGTCGTCTCTACATGAGGGCCACAGGCGTCGGCAACGGCGTCCCGATCTAAGCGATGCAGTCGAAAATGACAGGGCCGTTGGCGGTCTTCGACGACAGCATGACAACGCCTGTCGATCGACCCGTCACCGCCATTCAGATCATCGAGGAAACGACCTTCTCGGTCTTGGAGTTCATGTTTCCGGCTGAAACGCAAGAAGGTGTGGCACCGACATCGGTGGCATTCCCACCGCTGTTCATGCTCGAAAACGTGAAAAGCTTCCAGATCGCTGACGGCTCCGCCCTCGTAGCGTTCCGCAGTTAGAATTGCAACGTTGCAACCGATCAATTCGGGTCGGTTGCAACGTTCGCTTCCTACCAAATGTCTAACATTCCGAACACACAATCGCTAAACATTCTCGTGATTGAAGATCACGTTGATGTCGCGAAGACTCTCTGCCGCCTTATCACAAGGCGGATTCCTTTTGCTACGTGTCGCATCGCACACACTTTCGGCGATGGACTTCGGATGGCTCACGAGGAAAAAGCAGACCTGACCATCCTCGACATTCATCTTCCCGACGCAGACCTCGACATCGTTGTCACGTCGATTCCGAAGTTTCCGAAACCTGTCATTGTCGTCACCGAAATGGATGACCCTGATGGGGTTCTCATGGCGTATTGCTACGCCTACCACGCGGAGAATTTCTACGCGAAACGGAACCTCATCAAGATCATTTCTACATGGGACGCGGAAATGACATCACGGCAACTCGTATCGTCAATCGCTTCGGCGTATTACCGTAGTGTAATGCCGAACATGCAGCACCTGTTCGCAGGGGGCATGAAAGAGAAGTTCGAGAAAACCATTCAAGATTTGGACAACAAAAGCGGCCTCAAGGCACAGGTGGGTCTTGCGGTCGTTTAGGGCAACAATGGATAGTCCAGAAAACCAGCAATTCAAACAACTACTCATGGCACTCGGGAGAGTGAAGAAAGAAGCGGACGACATGCCCGTTACTTTCATTCACCCCGAAAGTCGTGAGAACATTCGTTTCGTATTTTGGATGATCGGGGGTGCAATCTCTGTCATCGGCACAATCGTAGTAGCTGCGCTCTATGTGAGCAGCTTCGCCGGTCGTGTCGAACGATTGGAACAGACAGTCGATAAAAACTCCGAGCGTTCCGAACAGGCTTTCGTCATGGCGAAAGACCTTTACGATCAACGAAGCTACGGTATCAGCCACCACCAGTGGTATGTAAACCGACACGGCTTTCTTCCGAACCAAAACCTAGCACCACAACCACAACCACAATCTTTGCCGGGACCAAAACCAAACCCCGCGCAAGGGAAAGACCCAAACAACCAGTAGTTGCAACGTTGCAACTCAACAACCAAAGCGACATATGACATTCATCCGGCGACACCTACGACCCTTCATCTTCTGTATCCTCTCACTGCTGCTCACTTACGTGGCATCAGTCGCGTTCGGCCATTACCAAATCGGCATCGGCCCCGAGTTCATCGTCAAAGCATTCGCCAAGCTGTTCTACCTTGGCGTGGCGATGATCTTCACGCACGTCATCGTCAAGTATATCTTCCCGACGATTTACTGTGACACGAACTCCAGCGGCGGCACCGAGACTTCCGTCTTTCGCGCAATGTGGCGTGGGGATTTCAAAGACCCAAACGTCGACATTCGGCTGAAACTCTGCGTCTACACCCACATCGGCGTTTTCATCGGCGTATGTCTTTTGCTCGCCTTAGCGTTTTAATCTTGCTCGCCGTCACACTGACGGCTTGCTCCACACAACCGCGCCAACAACTGGTGCGGTCGTCGTCGTATACACTTCCCGTCGAGCCGAACGGTCCCGACACCCCTCAAAAGTTCGACAAAGACGGCAACCCTAACTTCGGCCTCAAGAAGAAGACGAAGACGAAGAAGAAAGTTGCAACGTTGCAACCGAAGCCTACGCCTACGCCGAAGCCTGCAACGCCAACGCCAACACCACAGCCGCAAGTTGAACTCAACCCAACGCCGACTCCGACGCCAACGCCGAAGCCTGCAACGCCATCGCCAACTCCAAAAGCCACTCCGACTCCTACACCGCGCTCTCCGTTGGTGTTTGCGCCGGTCACGCCGTTCACAGACATGAAAGAGAAGACAGGCGACGCTGACGCGCTTCCTGTCGCCCCGCCGACAAAACCTGTCGTCGCAGCTGCACCACCGTCTCAACGTGTCCAGAAACTGCTGACAACGCTTCGTGGCTACGTTGGCATGAAAGAACAGCCGAAGGGTTCTAATCGTGGGCCGATGATCGACAAGTTCAATGCCAGCGCAGGATTGAACCCAAATTCGCGCGCGCCGTGGTGTGCCAGCGTTGCTCATTATGTCTACACAGAAAACGGGTTGCAAGGCTATGGTGCCTACAGTCCAAGCTGGTTCAACAAACGGAAGCGCGTGCCACAGACGGACGTGCAACCGGCAGATGTTGGACTAATCTATTTTCCGTCAAAAGGTCGTTACGCACACACGATCGCTGCCATCGAAGAAACGGTTCGGTCGGCAGGTCGTATCGTGCAAGTGACTACACTGGAAGGAAACACTAACGCCCAAGGCAGCCGCGAGGGCGATCAATTTGCGCGCAGACGACGGCCAGCGGATACTGTCGTTTTCATGCGTCACTGGAAATAGTTGCAACGTTGCAACTCTAGCTATCCCACCTTCTCCCTTGAGACATGCCTACCACACTCGCTCAACTTCGTGAACAGGTCAAGGTCGAATCTCGCGTCAAAGGCGCAGACAACCTCGATGGGTTCATTGATACCGTTATCAACGAACAACTTGTCAATTACGCTGGCAAGAATCGTTATCTCGAATTTCTCAAAACGAATGTCGAGATTGCAACGGTCAACGGAGTAGACGCTTACGCTCTGCCGGAAGACTTTGGCAGCGCGCGTCTCGTCCGTTACCGCAACTCGAACGGTCACACGCGCACGCTCAACCCTCGTCCGCAGTTCATCGAGACGGCTAACGGCACGCTACCGCGGTGGTATGATGTGGCAGGCACCGAGTTGAAGGTGTTTCCATTTACCGACATCCCCGGCGGTGACACCATCTTGATCGACTACTATGCCATTCCCGGCAATTTGGCAGGTAGTGACAATTTCCCAATTCCTCGCATCATGTCCACTGTGAAGCTTGAGGCTATCCGCCGCGTGTTGATCTACAACCGCGAACTAGCGGAAGCTGGTGTTCTCAAGGGGGATGCGGTCGAGTTGGAAACGCGCGGGCGACCAACTCGTGGCTAAACAAACCGAACAGGTCAAGAGCCAAGTCGTCGCAATCAGCGGCGTCAATGAGTCTCTTGATTTAGCGAACCCCTCTGCGGTTGCTGTTGCAGGTGGGGTCTTCCCGTTTTTCTACGGCTCTGTCCAACGTCACTTCGGAAAGAAACTGATCGACTTTAACCCCGGTTGCAAAGTCTCGGCAATCCATCAGGTGTTCTCGGGAGTTTGCGTCTACGGATACTACGTCGAAACCGACCTCAAACTTTACTACCATCCTTGCTCTGCGCCGCCTGACTTGCGTATCAAGTTTGCAATGTTGCAATAATGCCTCTTGACGATCTAGGACAAGCCGCAAAGGACACGAGTCGCTCGTGCGTATTCGACTTTCCAGATCGTCCGATTCGACCGCAACCACCCATTAACCACAACGGAGAAATTCCGCCTGATTGGCCTTACGAGATTAACGTCGATTGGCAACCACCTGCAACGCCACCTGTGCCGGGAATAGACCCAATTCCCGGTAGCAATCCTTGGCCTTATCCACCGCCTAATCCTGACCCTGATTGGGACGGACCTTGGCGTTACGGTGAAGTGTCGGCATACTTTCCGTGGTATTGGAATCAACATGGTGGCGTTATCAATCTCTGGTTGCGTCACTCTGTTTGGAGTGCATACTTGCCATTCATGGGGCCGTGGACGCCACAGCAGCAACAGATGGAACTTGACCCTAGAGGACTTCCGCATACTGGTGCGACAGTTCCCGGTGGTGCTTTCCTTTACATGGCGCGCACCTTCCGCAAGAACCAACAGAACGGTGTTCAATTTGCTTTTTTCAAATACCCACCCAACGGCACTCTCAGTCCAACTTCGATCGGTGTGTCCGGTCCAGCAGCTGGACCTGTAGAGAATGTCGAAGTGCAATTTACCGCAGCGTTCTGGCCTTGGTGGGAAGAAAATCCACCAAACGGAACAACTCTCACAACTGCTGGTTTCCGCGTCTATGACCTGACGCTAGGATTTATCGTTACCCCTGCATACTAATGGCCAAGGACACTCTCAGCCAAAAGCCGCTCGTTCTTCCCGTCGCGGGGGTGAACGATAATGTTGTTATTGCAGAAGGGGTTGGATTCTTTCATAGCAACGGTGTTTTGATGAACAACGAGCAACAGTTGCAACGTTGCAACGGTAAAGCTCTTGTCAAGAAATACGATGCCCCGGTCTTGGCAATCCACGGCGACTTAAAC
>Ga0256863_1000018_pt1 | contig 7936 bp, 9 predicted proteins | sample BONt17_FD_181167 | JGI IMG/M metagenome (GOLD analysis project Ga0256863, IMG submission 181167) | Terrestrial sediment cell enrichment communities from Utah, United States - BONCAT_SYTO_Terrestrial_sediment - 17 | ecosystem: Environmental > Terrestrial > Deep subsurface > Rock core/Sediment... | reverse complement strand
GTGTGGAGCCCCTGTGCCATCCGCTCGAGGAGGATCGTGCTCATGGAGACGACGAATACGGGCACGTCGAGCTGCGCGCCCACGCGCCGCACCGCTTGCGCGTGCTCCCCTGTGGTGAGCAGGCAGTCGGCGTGCGCGAGCAGCGCAGGTGGGGGCGCGTCCTTCGGAATCGCGTCGAGATCGATGGCCGCCGCTTGAAAGCCGAAGTCCTGTACGAGATCGTCGGCGAATGACCAGCGTTGATCGGCGTTGCATTCCACCACCACGGCGCGAAGCCGGAACCGGTCGAAGGATCGACGCGCGTAGTCGGCGAACTGCGGCCCAGGGATCCCGCGACTCCAGGCCTGCAGGAAGACGTCCGTGATCCATTCGGAGTCCTCAGGCGTCCGCACTGCTCCACGATTGCTGGGCTGGCCCACGTAGAGCCCCGAGCGGCCGCGTCGCACCAGCAGCCCCTCGGCCTCGAGCTCCCCGCACGCCGCGAGGATGACGCGAGGATTCACCGCGAACTCCGTGGCGAGCACCCGCACCGTGGGAAGGCGGTCGCCCACGTGGAGAGAGCGCAGCTGCAGGCCACTGAGAATGCGGCGGCGGAGCTCCTCGATCACCGGCTGCTGCCGGGACGGACCAGTCATGACGCCCTCACTGCCTCCGCATCCTTCCTTTGATCCGTCCTTCAGGTGTACACGCTATCCCCTCAGTCTAGGGAGCAATCGTACATCCTGCAATGCAGCAGATTCGGCAATTGTGCGCAACTGTGACACGACCATATGTCGCAGTGCCCTACCCTCGCGCGGGAATGGCTGGTCAGGCCGCGTCGCGGCTCGCCAGGGTGGCCAGGTTCACTCGCAGCACGAAGTCGAGTAGCTCCCTGGCAGACTCGTCGGAAAAGACCCGCGCTTCCGGGATCGAGCGAGCGACCAGTGGAGAGCCGGCGAGTGCCTGGCGGGCGAGCTTCGTCAGGTACATCGGCGCGGTCGGCAGGATCGCACCCAGGTCGTCGCGTCCACAGACGAGTGTGCGGAGATTCGACCGATGCGGCCCAGTGCCGAGGTTGGCGCGCAGCTTCTGCTCGAAGCGCGGATCGGCGACCACGAAGTAGACGGGCCCATGCGCCAGCAGACGACCGACTTCCGCGAAGAGGTCGGTGCACATCGTGATGGCGATGTGTGGAATGCCGAGGCGCGCGGCGAGTGCGCCGACCGTCGCGGCGTGGGGCGAGGTCGTGACGAGGAGGTCGGCGCTCCGCAGCGAGAGCGGGAGCGGCCCGCCCGACGTCACGACCTCGAGTTCGATGGGCGTGGCGTCGATGCCGTAGTCGCGGCGCAGCTCGGCGCTCATGGAGACGAGCTGGTCGTCGTTGCACTCGATGGCCGCCGCCCGCAGCTGCAACGTCGCGAGCGATCGCGTGAGCCGCGCGGGGAGATCGAGCGGCGGGATCCCCCGCTTCATCGCACCGGCGAGCACCTCGGTCAACCAGCCGAGCTGCGCATCCACACCGATGCCATGCCCCGCGGTCCGCGAGACGTAGATTCCCGAGCGGGGGCGCATTTCGACGATGCCATCCTCCGCGAGCTCTCCATACGCGGCGAGGATGACCCGGGGCGCCACGCCGAGCTCGCGGGTGAGCTCCCGTACACTCGGGAGCCGATCGCCGTGCCGCAGCAGACCCAGATGGAGGGCGGAGAGGACCCGTTGCCGCAGCAACTCCGCGACCTGCGAACGACGTGGCGCCATGTGGACGCTCCCATTGGTACGGACGTCACCGCACCAGAGGCGCGGCAGCACTGACTCAGATCCGTTGACCGCAGGAATGTGTTGCACTCTGGTGCCCGATGCAAGGATGCAGATGCCTGTCGCGGATCGGTGAGGCGAGCGCAGTGCATACAGATGCGCGCACCCTTCCGATCGTTTCGTCACCGTCAGGCCATTGCTCCTGCTGGTGCATGCATCAGCTTTCCCGCGCATGACCGTCCCGCCGATGAGTTTTCCGGGTGCGGGCGGTCCAGGGACAAACGGCCGCGCACGAGGCGGCACATTCCGCTCATCAAGCCAGGAGCCCGCATGGCCACGCTGCACCGCATCACCCCCTGCCTCTGGTTCGCCGACCAGGCCGAGGAGGCCGCCCGCTTCTACACGGGCATCTTTCCCAACTCGCGCATCACTGCAATCACGCACTACAGCGCCGAGGGCATCGAGATCCACGGCCGCCCCGCAGGCTCCGTGATGGTCGTCGCGTTCGAGCTCGACGGGCACACATTCACCGCGCTGAATGGCGGACCGATCTTCACGTTCAACGAGGCGGTCTCGCTGCAAGTGCACTGCGCCACGCAGGAGGAGATCGACCATTACTGGGAGGCACTCGGCGCCGGTGGCGACCCGCAGGCGCAGCAGTGTGGCTGGCTCAAGGACCGCTACGGGCTCTCGTGGCAGATCGTTCCGAACGACATGGACGCGCTCTTCGCCGACGCCGAGTCGGAGGGGACCCGCCGCGCGATGCGCGCCATGCTCGGGATGAAGAAGCTCGACCTCGCGGCCCTCCGCGACGCGCACGCAAGCGCGTCGCGCTAGGCGAGTGCCACATGAGCCGGGCGAGCGGCGCGGACGCCGCGGACGCCGCGGACGCCGCGGACGCCGGCCCCCCATACTCCAACGAGTCGATACGCGCACACCCATCACATGACGCAACCGATCCGCCATCAGCCCGACCCCACGTGCGACCTCGTCCTGGAGCGTGTGGTCGACGTCCCACTCGAGCGCGTGTGGGCCGCGTGGACCCAGCCCGAGCTGTTGAAGCAGTGGTTCACCCCTGTGCCCTGGACGACGATCGACTGTGAGATCGATCTGCGCCCCGGCGGGATCTTCCGCACGGTGATGCGCTCCCCCGAGGGGCAGGAGTTCCCGAACGCCGGCTGCATTCTCGAGGTCGTCGAGCACCGCAAGCTCGTGTGGACGGGCGCGCTAGGTCCCGGCTACCGTCCGATCGACATCCGGTCGCCCGAGCACGCGGAGACCCCCTTCCTCTTCAGCGCCGTGATCACGCTCGAGCCGGAGGGCGACGGCACCCGGTACACCGCGCTCGCCATCCACGCCGATGCCGACGGTTGCGCGAAGCACGAGGCGATGGGCTTCCACCCGGGGTGGGGCGCCGCGCTCGACCAGCTCGTGACGTTGGTGAAGGGGATGTAGGCGAGGGAGACCAGCGGATCGTGGCCCGACCCGATCTGGCGGAGCGTCAGCCGCCGGCTTCGCTCCCCCAGATCGCCTTCAGCCGTGCGTCGCGCCCGCACCGGTGGCGGTAGTACTTGTAGCGGACGGGATTCTTCTTGTAGTAGTCCTGATGATACGCTTCGGCGGCGTAGAACTGCCCGGCAGGCTGGATCTCCGTGACGATCGGCTCCTGAAAGCGCGTCGCGATCGCCCGACGCGACGCCTCGGCCGCCCGCTGCTGCGCGGCGTCCCGTGTATAGATCCCCGCGCGATACTGATCCCCACGGTCGCAGAACTGCCGGTCACGCGCGAATGGGTCGACGTTGCGCCAGAAGACGGTGAGCAGCCGTTCGTACGAGACCTTGCCGGGGTCGAACACGATCTGAACCGCCTCGGTGTGCCCGGTGCCGCCCTTGGAGACGGCCTCGTACGTCGGGTTCGCCGTGCGCCCCGCCGTGTAGCCGCTCGTCGTCGAGATCACGCCAGGGAGCTTGTCGAATGGAGGCTCCACGCACCAGAAACAGCCCCCTGCGAATATCGCCGTATCGAGCACCGCGCCTGCCGGCGCGGCGAGGGCCGGCAAGGCGATGTCGCCGTCGCTCGTCTCGCGCGAGCCGGGGGAACCGGGCGCGCCGCAGGCAAGCGTGCCGGCGGCGATGGCGAGTGGGATCAGCAGTGCACGCATCCTCAACCCCGCAGCGCCGGCAGCGCCTCACCCTTCGGGACGAAACGCAACGCCACGCCATTGTTGCAATAGCGCTTTCCCGTGGGCGCCGGCCCGTCGTCGAAGACGTGCCCCTGGTGGCCGTCGCAACGTGCGCAGTGATACTCGGTGCGCGGCCACACGATCTTGAAGTCGCGCTTCGTCTCCACCCGCCCCGCCATCGGCCGGACGAAGCTGGGCCACCCGGTGCCGCTCTCGAACTTCGCCGCGGACTCGAACAGCGGGAGGTAGCACGCGGCGCAGACGAACGTCCCCGCGCGCTTCTCCTGGTTGAGCGGGCTACTCCCGGGGCGCTCCGTGTGGTCCTCGAAGAGCACGGCGTACTGGTCCTCGGTGAGCACCTGCTTCCACTCGCTGTGCTTCTTGCGGAGCTTCGCGATCCGCTGCGGGCCGTCGTCGGCTGCATCCAGGTCTTGCCTCGTCATCGCGTACAGCGCCTCGGGTGCGTTCAGGAGGGAGGATGCCACCGCCGGTAGTAGAACGATCGGCGCGGCCGCGCGGAAAAAGTTACGTCGGTTCATATCGGAATCCTCGGTTGCCAGCGAGTCGATCGTACGGCTGCAGCGCGAGGCGGTCGACATCGCGCAGCGCCATCAGGACGAGCACCGCCGCGAAGATCGTGAGCGACGGAAAGAAGAGGGCATTGGTACCTTCGAGCTTCCAACCCCACGGGTCGAGGATCGAGCGCCAGACGCCGACCAGTGTCGTCCCGGTCACCACGGCCAGAACAGGGTAGACCCATCGCCGGAGCGCGCCAGCGATCACGAGCACTCCCAGCAGGAGCTGCAGCGTGCCCAGCACCGGCATCGCGGCCTGCGACGACAGTATGCCGAAGTAGAAGCGTTCGGCGACGCGCACCCCGTGCTCCGGGTTCGCGAACTTGTCTATACCCCACACGAGCATCAATGCTCCGATGGAGCAGCGCAGCGCGAGCAGCGCGAACGACACATGGCGGTTCATGAAGCCACCGCCTGGAACCCATCGAGCTCGAGCGCGTGGAGCACGTGTGCGCGAAGGTCGGACGGCTGGTGGGAGCTCCCGCGCGTCAGACGGATCTCGCCGAGCAGCGTTCGCGCGAAGTCGAAGTGCGGCGGACACTCGGCGCACGATGCGAGATGCGCCTCGACCTGGGCCATCACGCTCGCGTCGAGCTCATCGTCCAGATAGGCCCACAGGCGCTCGACCGCGGCGCGGCAGTCGAACTCGTGGCGGTCGTCAGGCATGTATGACATCGGTGTGCTCCGGGGGATGGTGCACCGCGCGCGTCGGCGCGGGCAGGCGGAAGCCCGCATCGCGGGCGTGGTCGAACAACCGCTCCTGTAGTAGCCGGCGAGCGCGATAGAGGCGTGACCGAACGGTGCCGATCGGCACGCCCAGGGCGACGGCAGCCTCGTCGTACGTCTGTCCCTCGACGTCCACGAGCAGGACGGCAAGGCGAAAGACCACGGGCAGGGCCGCGATCGCCTGCTCCACTGCCGGCCCCAGATCCATCGTCTCGAGCCGCGCCGCGGCGCCGTCCCGCTGTGCCGCGACATGCGCGTAAACCGCCGCTAGCGTCTCGGAGGCCGGATCGCCCAGCTCATCGAGCTCGACGAATGCGGCATCGCGCCGGTGCTGCCGCAGGAAGGCATGACGGCAGATGGTGAAGAGCCAGCGCCGCGGGTCGTCGCCCGCGCGGAAGGTGTGATAACCGCGATATGCCAGCAGACACGTCTCCTGTGCGAGATCGTCCGCGTCCGCGGCGTCGCCGGTGAGCGACCGCGCGAAGCGCGCGAGTGCCGGCAGGCAGGCGAGTACGTCGCGCTCGAACCGCGCGTCCCGCGGATCAGCCATGGGACGACACGGCTTCGTGTGCATCGTGTGCATCGTGTGCATCGTGTGCATCGTGTGCATCGTGTGCATCGTGTGCATCGTGTGCATCGGGCGCTTCGGGCGTCGCGAGGGCGCGGCGGGCGATGCGGGTGATCATGACGGTCACGACCAGGGTCGCAACGAGCCCCAGCGCGAGCACCGCGTAGTATCCCGCACCGCGCGGCGTGGCTCCCCCGGCAGCCCTCGCGACCTCCGCTGCGACGGAGCCCGCATAGACGTACAGCACGGTGCCCGGCGTCATGCCGAGCAGCGCCGGGACGTAGTGGCGGAGCCGTACGCCGGTGAGCCCGAGCGCGTAGTTCTGCAGGCCGAACGGAAAGACCGGCGAGAGGCGCAGCAGGATCATGATCCGGAGCCCCGATGCGCCGACGGCGCGGTCGATCTCCCCCATCCGCGGGTCCGTCGCCAACCAGCGTTGGACGCGTTCGCGCGCCAGGTAGCGAGCGACGAGAAAGCTCGCCACCGCGCCGAGGCTCGCGCCGGCGAGCACGTACGGCACGCCGCGCCAGAGCCCGAACGTCGCCCCCGCTGCCACGGTGAGGATCGAGGCAGGCAAGAAGGCCATGACCGCACCCGCATACACGAGGACGAACAGCACGGGCGCGGTGGTGCCGAGCCCTTCGATCCAGCGCGTGGCGGCCGGGAGCAGCGGGGCGAGCTGGCGTCCCGCGAGAAGCACCACGCCGACGATCGCGACGCCGATGGCGACATACACCCAGCGCCGATGCGAGCGGGGCGTGGTCGGCGCACTCATGGCGGCAGGAGTGGCAGCGGCAGCGGCGGGGCGATCGGTCATGCCCTACGTAGACGCGGGCCGGGCGGTTGGTTCCCGCGACGGACCCGGCAGGCGGGTCCTGCTAGCGGACGAGCCGGAAGAACAGACCGAACGCCCGACGCGCCAGCGGAGTGAGCCGCTCTCGCCGGCGGGCGTCGGCCGCGCGCGCGAACACGGAGGCCACAGTGGGATACGGGTGGATGGTGCGTCCGATCCCGCCGATCCCGACGCCGTTGGCGATCGCCACGCCGATCTCGCCGATCATGTCCCCCGCGTGCTCTGCGACGAGCGTGGCACCGAGGATACGGTCCGAACGTCGCTGCAGATGGAGGCGAAGAAAGCCCTCGTCGGCGCCCTCGATGCGGGCGCGGTCGTTGTGTTCGAGGCTGACGGTGATGGTCTCCACGTCGGACCGCGCGGCCGCGTCGTGGGCGCTGAGACCGACGTGCGCCACCTCGGGACTGGTGTACGTGCACCACGGCATCACGAGCGACGACGCCTGTCCTCCACCCAGGCCGAAGAAGAGCGCGTTCGGCACCGCCAGCCGAGCCAGCGCATCTGCCGCATGGGTGAACTGATAACGAGAGGCCACGTCTCCAACGGCATAGACGCGCCGGTTCGAGGTCCGGAGCGTGTCGTCGACGGTGATCCCGCGCCCCGTGTACGCGATGCCCGCGCGCTCGAGCCCGAGCCCCTCCACGTTCGGGACCCGGCCGGCGGCGACCAGCACCGCGTCGCTCGTCACCGGCTCGCCCTCGCGCAGGTGGAGTAGGTTCGTCGCACCGCTCCGCTCCGCACGCACGATGCTCGCCGTGAGCCGCACGTCGACTCCGTCGCGCCGCAATGCCTCCAGAATGAGACGCGCCGCGTCGGCGTCATCGTTGGCGAGCAGCCGATCCCCTGCGTCGAGCAGGGTGACCTGGGTGCCGAATCGCGCGAAGGTCTGCGCGAGCTCGCATCCGATGGGCCCCCCGCCGATCACCGCGAGCCGCTCGGGCAGCGTGTCGAGGCGGAAGATGGATTCGTTCGTGAGCGGGGCGAGGGCTGCCAACCCCTCGATGGCGGGGAGCGCGGCCCGCGCACCGCTCGCCACGATCGCACGGCGAAAGCGCAGGGTCGCGTCGCCCACGGTCACGCTGCCCGGGTCGGCGAACGCCGCCGCACCGAGGAAGACGTCGACGCCGAGATCGCGGAAGCGCGCGGCGCTGTCGACCGGGGCGAGGTCCGCGCGCACCGCGCGCATGCGCTCCATCCCCGCGCGGAAGCCCTCGCGCGTTCGCGCCGACCGATCGCGCGCGGCGTGGATGAGCGCCTTGGATGGGACGCAGCCGACGTTCAGGCAATCGCCCCCCAGG
>Ga0256863_1000017_pt1 | contig 7995 bp, 8 predicted proteins | sample BONt17_FD_181167 | JGI IMG/M metagenome (GOLD analysis project Ga0256863, IMG submission 181167) | Terrestrial sediment cell enrichment communities from Utah, United States - BONCAT_SYTO_Terrestrial_sediment - 17 | ecosystem: Environmental > Terrestrial > Deep subsurface > Rock core/Sediment... | reverse complement strand
GATTGATATGTTGCATGAAGAGATGGATCGTGAGCGAAGCGAAGGACGTCCTACGGAGTATACCGCTGCATGGTCAGACCTCCTAAAGGTGTTGCCGCACAGCAAACCAGACCGGGTTCTCCCAATTGAGGATTTTCTGATCGGCAGAAAATCCTAATGCGGTGCCCTTATAAGGGGTCTCCCTGCAGTCCAGACGAGTCTAACAGGCGGCACTGCAATTGGGAATTCTGAAGCCTGCTCTTCGTTAAAGATCCGCAAGGCACGTTGCCATTGCGCCTCCGATAGACCGTAGTCGTGAACGCTCTCCGCCTGCAAACTGTCGAGTGCCAGCGCCAGGCCGCTTAGGTTCGTAATCGGCATGAGATCGGTATTCGTTACCAGTTCGACGTGTTTCAGTTTGCACAGCAGCTCGACGCTGTGTTCCTGGTCGAGGTCTGTCGTGCTGACCAATGAGTCGACGGTGTACCTGCGATAGTCGGACTCGGTTTGACCTGGATTGAGCACTGCGATCAACATGGATACCGTCCCATCTTCATCAGACAGGTCGTTGATGAGAATCGGATTCGTTGTTAGCGTCTTCGCGATCCTGACGATCTCCCCACTGATCTCTCCTTGCGGAGATCCTGCGGTAAGCGTCTCTCTTCCGAGAGTTCCGTTGGCGTTCCGATAAGTAACCGTTACAGACTCAGAGCCAGTAAGACCCGTGGCTTTATAGTACTGTGTGTAAACGCGATCTCTAAAGATCGGACTGTGCCCGAGGTCTCGATACATTGAGCTGTAGTCCTCGATGCAATACCGGCCGGGGATGAACTCGAAGTACCTATTCGCAGGCAGCAAGCCGACGTTGCAAACCCTGGCACCCAGAACAGATCGAACGTCTCGTGGGGTGGCGAACGCACCGTTAAAGGCCGTAACGGTCGCCTTCCTCACCGTACCCACGAACTTCGCCGTGTTGATTAACCGCTCAAGCGCGCGATTGATTCTGCTTTCCAACTTTGCAGCTGGTGCATGGTCAGCGAGTGCGGTCTTGGCTTCAGCGAAAGTCATGCTCAGAGATACTATATACGGAGCTGCTTAACCAGTGATTCCTTACGCTGCGTAGATCGCCACGACAGAAAGCGCCACGTCGACGTTGTTCATGTTGTTGGTGACGACAATTCGCATCTTGTGAATCGCGTTCTCCGCGAGGTTGACCGCGTAGTAACCGTTTCCAGCGGCGGGCAATGCGGGGATCACTGTCTCGCCATCCTCCCAATGGATTCCGTCAACCGTGACCTGATACTTGATCGTGATCGGTAAAACTGTCCCGTCGATGCGGATGTGGAGCCGCACGCTCCGCCCGTTGATTACAGCCGGGTTGCTGGTGGGCTCGGTTAATGCAAACAGGGTTGCGGCAACGCCATCCTCGCTGAAAAACGTGGTAGCCCCGCCGACGTAGGTCGTCTCGGGTGCGAGGTCCGCGATGAGCGCGCCGTCCACGCCGCCAGTAGGGAGGCGAAGCGAGAATATCTCCTCATCGCCGGTCATCGAGTAGGGGATAAGCCGGTCGCACGCGATCTTGTCAGTCAGAGTAACGACGTTACCCGCAGCGGTAGCCGTGAAGATACTGGAAGGGTTGGCATTGATCGCCGTCGCCAGGTTCGTCGCGGCGTCCAATGTTGAGGCACCGATCACGACGGGATTAACCCCCGACGCCACTGTCTTAAAGGTGTAGGTATCGGTGAATCCAACGAGCCCGATGGTCAGCGGCGTGTTGTCTGCCATCAGCGCATCCAATCGGATGTCCCCAACTGCTTTCGTCCCCTGTGCGCGCACAGAGATGGTCCCCGTCGCAGGGGCATCGAGCATTAGCTGTGAGACCGATGCAAAGACGGTTGTGGTCTCGTACTCCCGCTGCCCCGTAATCAGGTCATACTCTGAGGTTGCGAGAGCGACATCGTTAATGCCGTAGATCGTGAGGTTGTTCGTAGTGTCCGACGCAGACGACGAGCGGACGATCAGCTTTTGCGCGCTGGATGGCTGAGTGATGGAGCCTGTGGCAGATACAGTGAAGCGATGGATCATAGGTGTTAGAGTGCGCCTTGTGGATACGGCCAGTTTGCGTTGAACGGAGATGTGCCTCCGCAGCCGAAAAGGAGGACAAGATGCGTAAATGGTGGTCCCGATGTATCACCTGCGAGGGGCGTGAATATTTGTGTCACAGACTTTGTGCCCCAGTCGAAAGTGAACGACGTGCCTTCGTCGAGGCGTCGCGGCCAAGGTTCCGGTGAGTTATAATCCAGCTCGAGTGCTCCAGTGCTGGTTATATGCCCACATGCGATGATGCCGTCGCTTCTTTCAGGATCGTCATTCCACGCAACTTGAGGAGTCATAGCATTGAGTGTCAGTGCCCACCACATGCCATTCGGTCGGTTCCTGAACCACAGCGGCCACAACTCGGTTGGGAATAGCGGGTCTTCATGTAGGTAGAATACGCGGTTAATAGGCAGGACGGGATCTGGAAACACTGACCCCGCTGGAACAAACATGCTGTAGTATCCGAGCGCGCAGGAATCGCCCGCTGTTTCCGTGTCCTTGCCGGTCCGGTTGCCGGTGATCGTAAAGTGCGGCCATGTGCCGCTCATGGCTCCGGCGCCGCGCATCTGTGCAGCTTCCTCCCGAAAGATTTGTCTAAAGCGTTCATCTGTCATGTTGCCACGGCGTTCCACTGCCGCCCCTTTCCGCTGACGTCGATACCTTGGCTTCCCACGATGCTGAGAGTAGCGAACTCCTCATCGCAAATCTGTCGGGCGCGGGTCTCGTCGATGCCGCCGCCGTCAGACTGTGAACGGTCGCTCAGTTGCTTCCGCAGACTTTGCACTTCGTCGGTTGCCTCGGTAAGCGCCTCGTTGAGCTGCGCGATTTCTTCCTCGGGGCTCATGGTTAGTAGAGCGGCATCGGCAGCTTCACCAGTACCTCAGTTACTCGCTTTATTCCGCCCTCGATGGTCGCGGTGTTCACGTCCCACAGCACAGGTTCTCCTTCTGAGGCAAGTGCGAGGTATTCGTCCGATGATGGCGCACTTATGGGTAGCGGTGTAGGGGGGACTATGAGCGTCGTTCCGTTGTACGTAGTCGTGTACCAAATCGGCTGTCCATTGGTCAGGCATTTCCGGGTATTCTGAATCGCCGGCAGAAAGGAAATATCAACGGCGCGGATGGAGTAGCCACTGTAGACGGGTTCATCGCCGGGGCGGTAGAACGTGGAACGCAGGGTTGCTATGACCTTGGCGTTGAAGTCAGACGAGTAGATTGCGCTAATGGAAGGGCCGTACACAGCCAGCCCGAGAAAGAGCGGAGGAATGGCGATAGCGATGCTGTCCTGCCATATCTCGGGGTCCGGCAACGCGCGCGTGGTAATCATCCGAACGCTGCGCCAGCGATCGAGTGGGCTGATCTTTACCTGTCGCTCCCCACGGATACTGTCCTCAGTGGTTCCAGCCGGGACCGTATTCTGAACCGTCGTGATAGTAGAACAGAGCGTCGGGTGACAGTCTGTTCCGATAAGCTCCGCGAAATCCTTGCGCCGCGTCGTGCGAACCGCTTTGCCACCTGTGAGCGGCTGAATCTTCGAGTCGATGACGTTGAAGCCGGACTCCTCATACATCCCGGCTCGGAACCCATACGTCTGAGTAACAGTCACCCTCTCGCCGTCGTCGCCCTGCTCATAGGTGATGACGACGTTCGTCGTGGTGCCGGTGTCCACGCTCCACGAGACGCGGATATGCGTGGCGTCCACGCGCTCAATGGTAATCTCAGTGACGCCGATGCCTTCCGTGCCTAGGGCTGGCGAGCCGCCGAGACCCGCTAGCTCCGTGCTCTGCCCCACTCGAATCTCCGAATACGACGTGCTGTTGGTGATTGTCTTGAAGACATCCGGGCGCGGGCTTACCTGCCGGTAGACTTTCTTACGATCGTCGTATAACCCACCCCACACCTCGACGATCTTTTTGCGGAGGTATGAACTACCCTCGTATGGAACGTAGGTCGTCTTCGTGCGTTGGTCGCCCGCGATGACGAACGATCCCTCCTCGTTGCCCATCGGCACGAGTGTTGTCGTAATCCGAACGTCACCACGCAGTTCGTCGTAATCGTCTTTGACGTTGACCGGGAATGCAGGATTGCCTTCCGTGCCTTCACCGGTCGACCAGGTCTCTTGAATCTCCCAAGAGACGTACGAGCTGTCCTCTCTCGCCTTGTACGTGGTTTTAGCAGTAGCGGATTCCGTTGCCTTCTGACCAGTGTTGACCACTGCTCGTCTGCGGAGCTGCACCAATCCCCGGTCCGTATCCCAAAGAGAGTCAGGCAAGTAAGGGCCTGGGAGAGCCTCATATGTTCTGTGGACCGCTACATATAAAGAATCGATCTCTGGGATTCCGGTCGTCTTGGCGACTTCTTCCTCGACCAGCTCTGCACCGAAGTAATCATTGTCAGGCGTACCGCGGGCGAGGGGAGTATAGAGCGAGCGACGGACAACGTAGCTTCGGATGACAATCGGGTGGTCAACGGAATCTCCGCTATATTTCAAATCGAAGTTATACTCTTCCTGACCGCTGCGATCGCGGACCCAAAGCAAATCCAGCCAGCGGCCGTCCTCGTCGACTACGATCGGTTTGACGAAACGATAGCCCGACAGCTTGCCACTCGGGTCATGTCCTGCGAACGCATCTCCAGGCTCAGGCAGTACAAAGTTTGCAACGTGCGAATCAACCCGGACCCGGTACAAGATGTCGTCCGGATTCGGCGTCGGAAACGCCTTAACGGATGGCACCCCTGCCGGCGGAGATGAAGGTCTGTTAGGATTCGCCACTTGGAAAGGTTACGCGGGGTATCTTAACCCGCTGCCGAGGTTTCGCTACCTCTTTGTGCTTGGGCGGCTTCTTCCGCGACCAGGGTTTACGCCGGTCGCCCATTTACCTGCTGATCCAATCGCGGACACTGTGGATGGAGACGCGCAGTCGCCGCTTTTTGAAAAAGCCTCCGCCTTCTCGATCCTGCGAACTACCGGCGGCAGCAACATCTGACGTGTTGCCCTCTAGGGTCACACAGCTTCCCCGTCCAAATTCACCAATCAATCCTGTATGCGCGACTCGTCCCTTCGAAGGGAACCAGATACCGAACGTGTCGCCCGGTTGCGCAGTCGCCCCTTCGCTAACCAGCTCGCCGTTCACGACCATGTCAGGCGACCAGCCCGAGCGAGGATACGGATTGAGTGGGCCCAGCGCTTCGCGGCCGATCCAGAAGACCACGGCTCCACACCACGGGTCACCTTTGCGTAGCCCGACTGAAGCAAGGTAGGCCTCAACCTCCGGCCCATCGTTTTGGCCGGTCAGCTCACGGACACCGACCTGCTTCTCGGCAACAGCCATCACAGCCTCCCGCTTCTCTGCCGAGGTCATAACCTTAGCCGGAGTAGGGTTGAGGATCACAACTGGGCCCGCGCCCTTGGGATCGTCGATCAAAAAAGTACGAGCATTCCCGCTACAACCAGACAGACCGTGAAGTAGCAGAGCAGCAAGAAATACGGCAGGATTAACGTACATAGCTTTACCGCAGGGTTTTGGATTGATTCATAGAGATTACAGACAGTCCGCTTATCGAGTTCCGAGTCGAAGGCTTTGAAGTCCATTGCGTATAAAAGCCAGGCGGCAAAGGAACCTCCGAAAAAGAAAACGAACGCGAGTGCCAGGACTTGCACATAGGCGCCGGGAGCAAAGCCGGTGTCCGTCGGAAATGCCCACTCGATGACGTATGGAAGCCCGAAGAATATCCCCAGCGCCGCGATGCCGGACCACAGGCCCTGCCAATTGGAAGCTGCTTTGCGAAGGTTCACGTGATTTTAAGAGTACCGCCATCGTTCCAGATCAGCCCGCTGCCGCCAGGGTTGCTGGTAGGCAGGCCGGAGAAGAGGTTCGTGCGCGTCGTCGCTTTTGCCGTCGCGCTATACCACGAGAGGGTTCCGTTGTTGCTTATCGCCATACCCCCGACCGTGGTCCCATCGCCGTCTCGCGAAAGAAACTGCGCTATGGGTACGGTGTTTGTGGGATCGTAGCACGCAACCTCCAACGGCAATGCGTTCGTAGAATAGAACCGTGCAGCCGAGTCTCCTGAAGCACCAATGTAGTTCAGGAACATTCGGTTCGAAAGAACCACCTGTGCGGAAAAGCGCGCGTCGATTACCGCGTTAGTACCTGCTACGGCACCTTGCACCTCAGCCCATGTCGTCGACCCGGTCGTGATGAGACTCGCCGAAATCTTGCCGTCGTCGCCAACGAGAGGCACCTGGCCCGCTACTGCCGCCACAGCCGCGTCCTTGCTCGCGGCTGTGCCCAGTCCCGTTACCCGCGAGAAAGGGACGCGAAACTGCGACACCGGGAGCGTGGCACGTGCAATCGTCGCGCCTCCGAGGAGGGCTTCGATCGCAGCAACGACCGACGCGATCGGGTTGGAGGTCGCCGTAGCCGAAAATGCAATGCCAAGCAACACGGGCCGCCCGTCGAGCACCGTGAATACCGGCGAGCCTGAATCTCCGCCTACCCAGGGCTCATGGAATGCCGCGTGTTGTGCATCCGCGAAACCGGAGTTCACGAATGGGATGTAAGCATTGTCGAGGTTTGCTATTACCTTCACGATAGCCTCTCGATCTTGATCGAAGCCGAGCAGCGGCGCTCCTGTGAGATCAAGCACTGGAGTGGCAGGCAGCACGCGCGCGGGCGTCACGGTCGCAGGCAAATCGGCACTAAGCGTGAGTAGGTTGATGTCCGTGGTGCCGACTCGCACGGAACTCGTTACCGTTCGCTCGACCACCGCGCCGACTGTATCGAGCCAGCGCACCGTCGTTCCCGCCGGAACCGCCGCATGCCATGCGGTCACGGCATGCCGCGCTGTAATCGCTGTAACCGGGATCTGAAACCCTGATGCCGATTGCCAGAACGCGACGCAGCTTAGGTCCAGGTCGGCGGCCCAGCATGTTGCCGAACGCGTGGCGGTGTTATCCGCGAGCACCGAGTAAATCAGCTTGCTCGCGTCGTTCGCTGTGCGGCCGCGGATACGGCTGTCGATCTCCTCAGAGAGTGAACTGTAAACGTCCACAGTGCCTACGGGCAAATCAGCCAGTTCAATATCTCCTACAACAGACTCAACAGCTCCATTACCCTCCCGCTTAACCATCAGCTCTAGCGTCGTCTTATCAAAATACATGAGATCATCGTCCGGGACGTCTCGAGCAACTCCAGTCAGACGCGGAACGGGGACTCCATATTCGTGGTTGATCATAGTGAGAACCAGAGAATGCCGAAGGTTAGGATAGGTGTACCGATGGCTGCATAACCCGGCAACTTGAGGTACCGCACCACAAAGACCGATACCAGTGCAGCAAAAATCGAGGCACCGAGTTTCAGGAAATGGTAGCGTCTCTGAATCTTCTGCTTCTCGGCTTCAGACTTCCGTGCTTCCTCCTGCGCGGCGAACAGATCCTCGGCTTGCTTGTTCACGTCAGCCTGCAACTGTTCTGCCCGCGACTGTGCTTCCGTGAGGCTTTGATGCACTGCATCGAGTTGCGTCTTTGCTTCGGCGGCATCGTTCTGCGACGAGACGAGATCCATCCGCGCCATGTGCAGCTCTGCCTCGAGTTCGGTAACGAGGGTAGATTGTTGCTTTGCAAGTTCACGGATCGCCTTGATCTCCCGTTGCCGTTGCTCCGTAGTAAGGGGAGCCGCGTTAACGAACGAGGCGGCTAGCAGTAGAAAGAAGATCGTCCTCAATTCCAGTCCTCCAGTGTCCGCATAGACTTGTAGTCGATCCGCTCGCTGATTACCTTGGCCCGTTCGGCTTTGGTTAAAGCGCGATCGACTGCCTGGCTGGCAGTGCGAGATGCACGGTCGCTTCGCTCCATGGCACTGGATGCTTTGCTTCCGGAATATTGGGCTTGGGATACAGACGACTAGACGCCGGATGT
>Ga0256863_1000016_pt1 | contig 8206 bp, 6 predicted proteins | sample BONt17_FD_181167 | JGI IMG/M metagenome (GOLD analysis project Ga0256863, IMG submission 181167) | Terrestrial sediment cell enrichment communities from Utah, United States - BONCAT_SYTO_Terrestrial_sediment - 17 | ecosystem: Environmental > Terrestrial > Deep subsurface > Rock core/Sediment... | reverse complement strand
GCCGTAGTATGCCAGGTAGTGCTCGACGCTCAGTTTCGCAATCGCGTACGGGGACTCCGGATCCTTCGCGAACGTCTCGACGTTGGGCGGCGTGGTGAAGTCGCCGTAGATGACGCCTCCGGTGGAGGCGAAGACGATCCGCGGGCGGGCCGCCGCCTCCAATGCACGCACCGATTCCAGTAGCGCCAGCGAGGCGACCACATTGACGCCGGCATCGTAGACCGGGTCGGCGACGCTCTTGCGGACATCCATCTGCGCTGCCAGATGCGCGACCACGTCGAACTGTCCATCGCGGACCACGCGTGCCGCCTCTGGGCCCCGCACGTCCAGCTCGTGGAAACAGGCTCCCGCCGGAACCTGCTCCCGCTTGCCCGTGACCAGGTTGTCGATGATCTCAACCTCCCACCCCTCGGCGAGGCAGCGGTCGGCGAGGTGCGAGCCGATGAAGCCGGCTCCACCCGTGATGAGGACGCGGGGCATGAAGAGCGCTCGTGAATCGTTCCGTCCGAGCGGCGGCTGCCGCGTCGGCGCGCGCAATCTAACCCCGCCGTCGCCCTCAGGGCATCTTCGCCACCAGTCGCGCGCGCATCCCCTCGCGGATTGCCGGCTGCTCCTGCCCGATGATCACCGCCGTGACGCCGTACGGTGTCGCCCGGACGATCTGCGCCCGTCCGAGATCACGCTCCGGCGTGTCGGGCCCTCGGTCCGCCCCCTGCTCCCGCGGCGCTACCAGACGATACTCGTCCCCCACCCGCACTCCGTCGCGCGACGTGAGATCGAGGACGAGGAAGTGCTGTAACGAGGCGAGCACCGGCTCGCGGTGGATCCAGCGGATCGTGGCGAGCCGCGAGTCCGCGGCGGGCATCGGGGCCCCCCCGTCGACCAGCTCGGTCGTGTCGACGGGGACGACCCAGTCCCCGGCGCGAATGATCCCGAAGTGCGAGACGAGGCGCCCGAGCGTAGCCTCGCCCGGGTTCGGCGCGCGCTCGACGCGCACGATCCCAACGGGGAGTATGACGCGCGCGCCCAGCCGATCGAGGAGCGGTCCCTTGGTCAGGACGAGAAAGCGCCCTCCGGCCGCGGGGGTGCCACCAGCCGGGGGCGTAAACAGCACCCGCTCCTGCGGGCCCAGACGTACCCGCTCCGTCGACTCCCCGACGCCGAGCAGTTCGGCGCTCCCGATCAACGTTCCGGATCCGGCCGGGGGTGCGTCCGCGGCGAGGTACGGCGCGGCGAGATACTCGCCGGTGCGCACCGTCCGTCGGGGGGGCAGACCGGCCGCCGGTGCCAGCGCCGTCGCCCCGACGGGTCCGACAGCGGTCCGTTGGGCGAACACCGTCGTGGCCGGCGCGCTCCGGCTCTCCACCGTTGTCGAGGGCTCGGCGTCGGCTGCGCGGCCTGGGATGCGCAGCACCTCACCCGGGTAGATCCAGTGTGGGTCTTCCACCACGGCGCGGTTGGCTCGGTAGATCTCCGGCCACTGGAAGGGATCCCCGAGGTAGTGCGCGGCGAGGTCCCACAGCGTGTCCCCACGCCGGACCGTATGGGTGCGCTGGGATTCGCCCTCCTGCTGGGCGGCGAGGACGGCGGGAACGAGGGCGGCAAGCAGCCCCCAGCGGAGGCAGCGAGGTACGGTCACACGGATCTCCGTCGGGCGGGTGGCGAAGAACATAGTAGCGGTGCGAGCCGAGCGCGACCACGGCATCCGTGCCGGTCGTCCAAGTCCGTGGAGGACGCCCGATATGCCGAGCGGGCAGCACCCGGTCTGGCTGCTGCCCGCTCGTCGGTTCGTGGTGCGACCGAGGCTTAGAACGGCAGATCGTCGTCCTCGTCCTCGAGCGCGCCAGGGAAGTCTTCGAAGTCCCCGCCCGCCGGGCTGGCCGCTTTCGCGCGCTCCGGGGTGGCCGCCCGCTGCCGCGGTGCGCCACCGCTACCGCCGTACGAGCTCTCGCCCCCGAATTCCCCACCGCCGCGCGCGCCGCTGAGCATGATCAGTTCGCGGACGTTGATCTCCGTGGAGTAGCGGGTCTGCCCGTCCTTGTCCTGCCACTGCCGGTACTCGATGCGGCCTTCCACGTACAGCTTGTCCCCCTTCTTCACGTAGCGCTCGACGATGTCGGCCAGCTGCGAGCTCTTCGTGTTCCAGACCACGCAGCGGTGCCATTCCGTCTTCTCCTGCTTGTCGCCCGCCGGCCCGTTCCAGGTCCGGCTCGTCGCGAGGGAGAAGGTGGCGACACGGTTGCCACCGGTCGTCGAGCGCACCTCCGGGTCGTTCCCGAGGTTTCCGATCAACGTCACTTTGTTCAGGCTTCGGCTCACAATGTCCTCCTGGCGAGGGTTTGGGTCTCGCCGCACACGATGTCATCCAACCGGATCCAGACCACAAGCGAACTACCGCACGTCCGATGCTTTCATTGCAGCCGGCTTCGCGCCCTCACTGCCCACTGTGGCACGACGCGCTCGCGCCACGCCTGAGGACGAGGGCGTCCTCCACCGGCGCCCGATAGTAGCGCGCGCGCCGGCCCACCTCCACGAACCCGCGAGAGGCGTACAGTCCCCGCGCTGCGGCGTTCGACATTCGAACTTCTAGGAAAAGCTCCGTCGTCACACGGGTGGAGGACTCCTCGATCACGCCGTCGAGCAGCGCGGCCCCGATCCCTCGTCCCTGGTATGTCGGTGCCACTGCGAGGTTGGCCACCTCTCCCTCGCCCGCGACGAACCACGCGACAACATAACCCAGAACGGCCCCGTCCGCGCGCGCGCCCTCACGGGCGACGACGAACCAGACGTGCGGGGACGCGAGCAGGTCCACGAACGCGTCGGCGCTCCATGGGTCGCCGAACGCCTGGCGCTCGATGGTCACGATCTCGGGCAAATCGTGTATCGTCGCCGGCAGGAGGCCGACCGGCACGGCCGTCTCTTTCACCCTCATCGCCTCGCCAGAGGACGGCCGTGCACCGCCTCCCACTTCACCTGGGCCTCCGCCAGTCGCCCGTACGACGGCTCCCAGGACGCGACGTCCACCGCCGCCGCATCGGCGAGCATCCCGTCCAACCGTGCCGCGCCGCGGGCGTGGGGTGCGAGCACTCGCGTCGTGCCCACCCCCAGCAACTCGCATCGTTCCTCGCGCGCCATCCTCTCGAGCTCGGACGCCGCGGCGATCCGCACGGGCTGGCACTCCACGACCTGCGCCGACCCGCCGACGGTGACCACCGCGGCATACGCCTCCCCGCGCAGCGCGTCGAGTACTGCCAGATAGCGCCCGGCCGGCAGCGCGGGCTCGGCCGCCGCGACGAGAAGCGCGAGCGAAGAGACGGCGTACAGCGGCGCCTCGGCTGCGACGGCGAGTCCTTTCGCGATCGCGCCGGCGATGCGCAGGCTGGTGAAGCTCCCTGGCCCGGCGCCGCACACGATCCGAGCGAGCGCCCTGGGCGAGACCGCGGCTTCCGCGAGGGTGGCTGCGACGGCGGGCATCAACCGTTCCTCCTGCTCTCCGCGCATCGCCGTTTCCCGCACCGCCACGATCCGCGACCCATGGAGGACCGCGACCGTCCCCACGTACGTCGATGCGTCGAGCGCCAGCGTGATCACGTCGGAGGTCACGCGTGCCCTCCGGCATACAACAGCCGCCGGTTCTCCTCGCCGGGAATGTGCTCGAGGGTGATCCGCGCGGCGTCCGCGGGGATCCACCCCCCGGCTCGTTCCGGCCACTCGACGAGGACGAGGGCGTGGGCGCTCACGATCTCCTCCCACCCCACGTTCGCCAGCTCCGCCGGGGACTCGAGCCGATAGAGGTCCAGGTGCCAGACCGAGGAGCGGGGAGCGGTGTACTGCTGGGCGATCGCGAACGTCGGGCTCGTCACGTCCTCGGTGACGCCGTAGCCGCGGCAGATGGCTTGCGCCAGCGTGGTCTTCCCGGCACCGAGGTCGCCGGAGAGCGTGACGACGAGTGGCGCGGCGGCGCTTCGCCCGAGCCGCTCCCCCCAGGCGACGAGCTCCTCGATGTCCATCGCCACCGTGCCCACGCGCGGGCGCGGCGGGACGATCCCCTCCGGCGAGCGGGTCATCCCTCGCCGCCTGCCTCCACCAGTGGACCGCCCCGTCCCGCGCTACCAGTGCCGGCACGCAGCTCGAAGAGCTGATCACGCAGTGTTGCCGCCATCTCGAAGTCGAGGTTCTTCGCCGCCTCCTTCATCTGCGCCTCCAGTAGCGGAATGAGCGTTGCCGGATCCATCACGGCGTACCCCTGCGCCTTGGGCTCCGCGACCTTCGCGCGCTTCTCCTTCGCGCCCTCCCCTTCGGTGCGTGCATCGGCGACGCGCGTGATGAAGCGCACCTGGTCGACACTCTTCGTGACGGACCGCGGGGTGATCCCGTGCGCGAGGTTGTGCGCCGTCTGGATCTCGCGGCGCCGCGCGGTCTCGCTGAGGCACCGCTCCATGGAGCCGGTGATCCGGTCCGCGTAGAAGATCGCGCGCCCTTCGACGTGGCGCGCCGCGCGCCCGACGGTCTGGATGAGGGAGCGGTCGGACCGCAGGAATCCCTCCTGGTCGGCGTCCAGGATCGCAACGAGCGAGACTTCGGGAAGGTCGAGCCCCTCCCGCAACAGGTTGATTCCCACCAGCACGTCGAACTCGCCCAGCCGCAATCCGCGGATGATCTCCATGCGCTCGATGGCGTCGATGTCGGAGTGCATGTACCGCACGCGTACGCCGACCTGCTGCAGGTAGTCCGTGAGATCCTCGGACATGCGCTTCGTCAACGTCGTGACGAGCACGCGCTCCCCCTTGCGCGCGCGGATCCGGACCTCGTTGAGGAGGTCGTCGACCTGGCCACGCACCGGACGGATCTCGATCACCGGATCCAACAACCCCGTCGGACGGATGATCTGCTCGACGACGACTCCTTCCGACAGCCGCAGCTCCAACTCGCCCGGCGTCGCCGACACGAAGATCGCCCGGGGCGTGAGCGCGAGGAACTCGTCGAACATCAAGGGGCGGTTGTCGAGGGCGCTCGGCAGACGGAACCCATAGTCCACCAGCGTGAGCTTGCGGGCCCGGTCTCCGTTGAACATCCCACCGATCTGGGGGAGCGTCACGTGGGCCTCGTCGACCACTACGAGGAAATCCTCCGGGAAGTAGTCGAAGAGGCAGGCAGGCCGTTCGCCGGTGGTGCGGCCAGACAGGTGGCGCGAGTAGTTCTCGATGCCCGCGCAGGTGCCGATCTCCAACATCATCTCGATGTCGAAGTTGGTGCGGCTCTCCAGGCGCTGCGCCTCCAGGAGTTTCCCCTGTGCGCGCAGCTCGGCCAGTCGCTCCGAGAGCTCGGTGCGGATGAGGCCCACCGCGCGCTCGAGCGTCGGCCGCTCGGTGACGAAGTGCTTCGCCGGGTAGATGGCCGCGCGCTCGAGCGTGGCGATCGTCTCCCCGGTGATCACGTTGATCTTCGAGATGCGCTCCACCTCGTCGCCCCACATCTCGATACGGACCCCCTGCTCCTCGTACGCCGGGTAGATCTCCACCGTGTCGCCGCGGACCCGGAAGGTCCCCCGCTCGAACGCGACGTCGTTTCGGTTGTACTGGATCCGCACGAGTCCGCGCAGGATTTCGTCGCGCGCGATCTGCTGCCCCTGCAACAGCGTGACCATCTGCGCCTTGTACGACACCGGGTCGCCGAGGCCGTAGATGGCGGACACGGTGGCCACGATGATGACGTCCTCCCGCTCCATCAGCGATGAGGTCGCGCGGAGCCGTAGGCGGTCGATGTCCTCGTTGATCGACGCGTCCTTCTCGATGTAGGTGTCCGTCGAGGGGACGTACGCCTCGGGCTGGTAATAGTCGTAGTACGAGATGAAGTACTCGACCGCGTTGTGCGGGAAGAAGCTCTTGATCTCCCCATACAGTTGTGCCGCCAGCGTCTTGTTGTGCGAGAGGACGAGGGTGGGCTTCCGGTGCGCCTGGATGACATTGGCGACGGTCATCGTCTTTCCCGACCCCGTCACTCCGAGCAGTGTCTGGAAGCGGTCACCACGCTCGAGCCCCTTCGCGAGCTCGGCGATCGCGCGCGGCTGGTCGCCCGCGGGGGAGAAGGGAGCCTGCAGGTCGAAGACGGCGCTCATGGTCCCAATATAGCGAGATTTGCCGGGATTTGTTCGGGAATGCGCGCCACCCCAGGGTCACTCTGGCGTCAGCCGCTCGCGCCGCACGACCTCGGTGATCCCCTTCACACGGCGAGTCGCCTTCAGGATGCGCTCCAGGTGCGCGAGGTTCTCCACTTCTACCAACACCGCTCCCGTCGCCTTCCCGTCCACCGTCTTGAGCTCCATGCCACGGATGTCGGTCCCCGACCCACTGACCGCGGCAGCGACGTCCGCATACAACCCCCGCCGGTCCGTCCCTTCCAGCGCCAGACGGACGACGAATCGTTCTCCGGCCATCTCCTGCCAGTCGATCTCCAGGCGCCGCTCGGGCTCGTGCACGAGGAGGAGGAGGTTGGGACAGTCGCCGCGGTGAATGCTGATCCCGCGCCCGCGCGTCACGTACCCGACCACCGGGTCGCCGGGTACCGGCTGGCAGCACTGGGCGTAGCGCACCATCACCCCATCCACGCCCTGGATCCGCACCCCTTTCGTCCCCCGCACCCGGTCGATGAGCCGCTCGACGACGTTGGGACGCGGCGGCTCGGAGGTATCGAGCTCCGGGTGCAGTGCCTTGAGCACCTGATGGACGTGGACGTCGCCCTGCCCAATCGACGCCATGAGGTGATGGACGTCGTTCAGGTGCAGTTGCTTCGCCACCTGCGTGAGCGCGGCATCGCTCGTCTTCTCGAGCCGCCGCCGCCGGACTTCGCGCTCCAAGAGCTCCGCGCCCAGCTTCTCGGAGCTCTTCTGCTGCTCGTGCCGGAGAAACTGCCGGATCTTGTGTCGCGCGCGACCCGTCCGCACGTGCGCCAGCCAGTCGCGCGACGGCTTCGCGGTCGGCGACGTCAGGATCTCCACGGTGTCGGAATTCTTGAGCGCGCGCGACAGCGGCGTGATGCGCTGGTTCACCTTGGCGCCGGCGCAGTGCAGCCCCACCTCGGTGTGCACCGCGAACGCGAAGTCGATGGGGGTCGCCCCCTTGGGGAGCTGGATGACGTCGCCCGTCGGGGTGAAGACGAAGATCTCGTCTTGATACAGGTCGAGCTTGAGAAACTCGAGGAACTCGTCGGGAGTGCGCGCATCGAGCTGCAGCTCCAGGATCTGCCGGAACCAGGAGAGGTGCCGGTCGAGGTCGTTGCGACTTCCCGCCCCCTCCTTGTACCGCCAATGTGCGGCGATGCCGAAGTCCGCCGTCCGGTGCATCTCGCGCGTCCGGATCTGGATCTCGAAGAGCTGGCGCCCGGGGCCGAACACGGTCGTATGGAGCGACTGATAGCCGTTCGACTTCGGTTGCGCGATGTAGTCCTTGATGCGCTCCTGTACCGGAGTCCAACCGTCATGGATCACGCCCAGCGCGTGGTAGCAATCCGGGACCGTGTCGACCAGCACCCGGATCGCCAGCAGGTCGTAGATCTCGTCGTACGGCTTCTCGCGCTGCTGCATCTTCTTGTGGATCGACCAGAGGTGCTTGGGACGTCCCGTGACCTCCACGCCGCTGATCCCCGCCTTCTTGAGCATCTCCTCGAGGGGCTCGGCGAGCTGCGCGATCAACTCCTCCCGCTCGCCGCGCTTGGCGGAGACGAGCCGCGCGAGTGCCTTGTACTCCTCCGTCTCGATGTACTTGAAGGCGAGATCCTCGAGCTCCCACTTCACGCGCGCCATCCCGAAACGGTGTGCGAGTGGCGCGTACAGGTCGCGCGTCTCCTGCGCGATACGCTCCTGCTTCTCCCGGGAGAGGGACTCGAGCGTCCGCATGTTGTGCAGGCGGTCGGCGAGCTTGATGATGATGACGCGCGCGTCCTTCGCGACGGAGAGGAGCAGCTTGCGGTAGTTCTCGACCTGGCGCTCCTGCGACGATCCTGACGGGAGTTTCGCGATCTTCGTCAGTCCGTTGACGATCGTGGCGATCTCCCGTCCGAACTCGCGCTCGACGTCGCCGATCGAGTGATGCGTGTCCTCGACGACGTCGTGGATCAGCCCGGCCGCCACGGTCACCGTGTCGAGCTGGAGCCCGGCGAGCAGCTTCGCGACTGCCACGCAGTGCGTCACGTAGGGTTCGCCTGAGTG
>Ga0256863_1000015_pt1 | contig 8608 bp, 11 predicted proteins | sample BONt17_FD_181167 | JGI IMG/M metagenome (GOLD analysis project Ga0256863, IMG submission 181167) | Terrestrial sediment cell enrichment communities from Utah, United States - BONCAT_SYTO_Terrestrial_sediment - 17 | ecosystem: Environmental > Terrestrial > Deep subsurface > Rock core/Sediment... | reverse complement strand
GGGGTAGTTCGGTAGTTGGTCGAAGACCGGTCAGTCCTGCCTTCATACCCCCCTGAAAAAAATCGCCAGACCCTTCGTCTCTTTTTTGCAACAAAGCGGGTTTACCTGAATCCTGGTCAAAACGGGTAATCCCCAGTTCTATCCACATCCCCTGATGAGCCCAGAACGGGCTCCAGGCTTCATTCCTTGGCTTCCCCTTGGGGGTAGTGGCTTCCGGCAGTCCACAGGCGTACAGTCGCGGTTCCTTCAACCTCTACAGGAACCCTCATGAGCTTCTCTTTCTCTGCTGCCGGCAAGACCAAGGGCGAGACGAAGTCGCGTGCTGCGCATGCCTTCTCCCAGTGCGTGGTGGATCAGCGGGCCCATGATGCCGACCGGCATCTGGTCCTGGATGCTGTCGAGCAGGCGATCGATGTGCTGGGTGAGCCGGCTGATGGTGAGACCGTGGCGGTCACGGCCTACGGTTCTGCCAGCCTGGAGTACTTCGCCGGCGGCGCCACGGGCCGGGTGATGGCCTGCCAGTTCACGGTGAACGCGCACCTGGCCAAGCCTTGAGCCCACGGCTGGCCCGGCTGCTGCTGGTGATGAGCCAGGCGCAGCAGGAGTGCCGGCCAAAGAAAAGGCCCCCAGCTGTACAAGCCTGGGAGCCGAGGGCGGTCCTACCAGAGGAGGGAGGGAGGAGGAGTCGAGGACCGCGGTGCGACTGTAGCACCGAGCCAAGCCAAGAAAAAGCCCCCAAGGCCGCGCTGACCGAGGGGGCAAGGGTCCCAGAGGAGACCGAGGAAGAAACAGGTGGATGGTACCCCAGAACGACAACGCCACCCGAAGGTGGCGTTGAAGGCCGTTTGCAAGACGGCGCGGTACGGGCAAGACGCAACAGAATCATACAACACAAAGACGAAGGGCCCCCGAAGGGGCCCTTGTCTGGTTGGTGCTGCTGCCGGCTGTGCTGCGTTGCTCGAGGGCTCAGTGTTGTTGGATGTCCCAGGAGTTGAACCTGGCCTGCAGAACTAGCTGCGGATGGAGTAGCAGGATCGCTGCTGATCCACCCTTCCCGGCGTGCTCTAGCCGGTATAGGCATCCCAATGGCCCGAACTGTAGCGAATTCTTCTGTTGCGTCAACTCAGCTATACGATATAGTCCCGATATTCTGACTTTTGCTGACATGCAAGTAGGACAAGGATGACAACGGGCACGTCGATCAGCACTACCGTAGCGCCGCTCAGCTTGGACGAGTTCAAGTCGGCTTTGCCGGACAAAGTCAAGAAGAGCATCAACCAAACGCTGATCGACCAGATCAATGCGACGCTGAGCAACCCGGAAGAGTTCGAACACTACCGGAACAACCTGATCAGCTACACCCGGGTGATGCAGGACGGCCGGTTCAAGATCGAGCAGTACCTGAATGCGGTGCGGTACGTGAGCTTCAAGCTCATGGGGTGTTCGAACATCGACGCCTACAGCCGGACCTTCCCGGACAAGATGGTCCGGTTCAATGCCGAGGGTGTCGAGGGCAAGGACATCGCGTCCTACGTCACGGCCTACAACAAGAGCAAGCTGGTCAACCTGATCTTCGAGCAGACGCTGATCCCGGCGCACGTGCTCAACCAGGACCTGTTCCAGCGGGCGCTGAATGTGCAGGCCGACCTGATGCTCCATGCCAAGAGCGAGAAGGTGCGGGCCGACGCAGCCAACTCGCTGCTCACGCACCTGAAGCCACCGGAGACCAAGAAGGTGGAGCTGGAGATCTCCGCCAAGGAAGACAGCTCCATCGAGCAGCTGCGCCGCGCCACTCTGGAATTGGCAGCGCAGCAGCGTGAGCTCATTCAGTCCGGAGCCATGAATGCTGGCCAGATCGCCCGGCAGCCCGTGGTCATCGACAACGAAACTGGCCAGGAGGTGTCATGAGCAGTGGATGTGGGGTCCCACGCGCCGAGACCCGAATCGTGAACCTGGAGATGCTTGGCGCTGTGCGCATCGAAGCAGGAACTCCTTCGAACTACCGCTTGGCCATGTATCCGGATGGCCGGCTGGTGCTGCAGGGAGAGTTCATCTGGACCGAAGGCCTGCGCGTGGGTTCGAATTGGCGAGACATCCCGCTGGTGATGGTCGATACCAGTGGTGAACCGATCGGAATGCAGCATGAATGATCCGGTCAACTTCATGCTGTCAATCCTCGGGTCGTCCCTCGCCGTGAGCCTGCTGGCTTTTGGTTTCGCCAGCGGCATGTTCGTGCTGTGGTCCCTGAGCCGCGGGCTGCCGTTCGGCCGGCGTGGCCAATGGGTGTGGCATCCGGGTTGTCCGGGCAGCAAGGTTTGGGTGGTTCGTGGCTTCTGGGATCGGGTTTTCAAGCACGAAGACTACGCCACGCTCGAAGAGGTGGCAGAGTACTACCGGTGGCGCACCCCATGACGGCGCCGTACGCCGACGCGGTCGAGGAAGCACTCGCACCGTGGAAGGTCGAAGACTACCTGAACAACACGAGCTACGCGCTCGATGTCACGTACGTCCCGAGCGACTTCGCGCTGGAGTTCATCACCTTCATCAAGCTGGTGAACGGCCAGCAAGGTGAGGAGCACAAGACTCCGATCGTCCACTACCGGATGCTGGACACCATCACCGAAGGTGGAACCCGCATCATCAACCTGTGCCATCGGGGGATCGCCAAGACGACCCTGATGGGCGAGTACCTGTTCCTGTACATCGGGGTGTACGGAACGCTGCCCGGACTGGGCAAGGTGAGCCTGGCGCTGTACGTCTCCGACTCGATCGAGAACGGCGTCAAGAACATGCGCAAGAACCTCGAGTTCCGCTGGGAGAACTCGGACTTCCTGAAGCAGTTCATCCCGAAGGCGAACTTCACCGACATCCGGTGGGAGTTCATCAACGCCGACGGCAAGAAGTTCATCGTCAAGGGCTATGGCGCCAAGACCGGTGTGCGTGGTGCCAAGGAAATGGGCCAGCGCCCGAGCCTGGCGGTGCTGGACGACTTGATCTCGGACGAGGATGCACGCTCGGAGACCGTCATCAAGGCGGTCGAGGACACCGTCTACAAGGCGGTGAACTACGCGCTGCACCCGACCAAGAACATGATCATCTGGTCGGGCACGCCATTCAATGCGCGTGACCCGCTGTACAAGGCCGTCGAGTCCGGTGCCTGGGCCGTCAACGTGTTCCCGGTGTGCGAGACCTTCCCGTGCTCGCGCGAGGAGTTCCGTGGTTCGTGGCCAGACCGCTTCAACTACGACTACGTCAAGGAGCAGTACGACCGCGCAGTCAAGTTGGGCAACGTCTCGACGTTTAACCAGGAGCTGATGCTGCGCATCATGTCCGAAGAGGACCGCCTGATCCTCGACGGAGACATCGGCTGGTACAAGATCGACGGTGTTCTGCGCAACAAGGGCAAGTTCAACTTCTACATCACCACCGACTTCGCCACTTCGGAGCGTCAGAAGGCCGATTTCAGCGTGATCAGCGTCTGGGCGTACTCCAACGCCGGCGATTGGTTCTGGGTGGACGGCATCTGCAAGCGCCAGGACGTGGGCAAGACCCTCGATGACCTGTTTCGCCTGGTGTCGCTGTACCGACCGCAGGAAGTCGGGGTCGAAATCAGCGGTCAGCAGAAGGGTTTCGTGACCTGGATGAAGGAGCGCATGCTCGATCGGAACATCTTCTTCACGCTGGCGCGCGAAGAGAATTCCACCGAGGATGGTTTGCGCCCCAACACCAACAAAATGGTACGTTTCAACACCGTCGTGCCGCTGTTCAAGAGCCGGAAGATCTTCTTGCCGGTCGAACGCAAGGCTGAGCCTACAATCGCCGAAGCCATCAATGAGCTGAGCCTGGTCTCGCAGGGTGGTTTCAGGTCCAAGCACGACGACTTCCTGGACACAGTTTCGATGCTGTCGTCACTGCGGCCCTGGAAACCCTCGGAAGAAGCGCCCACACGCAGCTCAGGTGACGACGGAAGTCCGTGGGACATGGATTCGCACGATGAATCGAACGATCGCATGTCCTCTTACATCGTTTGACGGGGGTTCACCATGTTTCTCAACGAAGTGTTCGACCAGTTCACCTACGGTGAGCTCTCCCAGATCAGCATCGGCGGCCAACCGGCCGGCGTGATCAACGAGAACAACTACGATCGCATCCTGCCGCAAGTGAACCTGGGGCTGAGCACGCTGTACAAGCGGTTCGACCTCAAGGAAAACTCGCTGGTGATCGATCTGGTGGACCTGCAGTACGTCTACCGACTGCACAGCGACTACTCGGTGCACAACACCAAGCTGGCCAGCGTCACGAAGTACATCCAGGACACCGCGGCCGCCCGGTTCAAGAACGACATCATCAAGATCAAGTCGATCTGGACCGTCCCGAGCGATCCGACGCTGCTCGATCCGGTTCAGCTGAGCATCAACGACGCCTCGGACGACTACACGGTCAAGACGCTGTCGATGACGACGCTGGAATTGCCCAAGGATCTGGTCGACCAGTCGGTCGAACTGCCCGACTCGCTGCGCGTACCGCAGCTGAAGGTCATCTACCAGGCCGACCACCCGAAGCTGGTCACGAAACTGGGCATCCTGGATCCGGAACGCACGGAAGTCGAGCTTCCGATGACCCACCTGGAAGCCCTGTGCCTGTTCGTGGCTTCCCGGGCCCACAACCCGGTGGGCATGACCAACGAATTCCACACCGGCAACAACTACGCGGCCAAGTTCGAGGCCGAATGCCAGCGCCTGGAGAACCTGAGCCTGCACCGGGACGAGAAACGCCAGTCCGATCGGCTGCGCGAGAAGGGATTCGTCTGATCATGCTGCTGCTCGGACCCATGATCTTCTGGTCGATGCCCCTGTGGTGGATGGCTTCGGCCTTCCAGCCGCCGGCGCCGCACCCGAAAGTTCCCGTCATCGAGAAAAAGGCCCCGTGAGGGGCCTTTTCACTGGAGCTGGTAGACCCGCCTCTCCCAGCGGTCCTTGCAGGTGGGGGTGCTGCAGCTTTTGATGTCGGTGGGCAGCCACTGCATGTTGTGGGGCATGTCGCAGCCCCCGTTGGCCAGCGGGATGATGTGATCGACGTGCCATTCGCGGCCGTCATCGGGCTTGGGCCACACGGCAATGAAGCGGCTGCGGGCCTTGGCATCGCGCTTGATGCGCCCGAAGCCATCCCGCTCGGGCTCACCGCAGTAGCGACTGTCGGCCGGGGCTCCTGGAGCACCTGGTTCAGGCAGCCCGGCATCGGCATGCAGGGCGTACAGGACCATGAGGACGATCAGGATGACCTTCATGGCCTGATTGTGGCTCAGCTGCCGCTGGATCCGAAGCCGCCGGCGCCCCGCTCGGTCTCGTCGAGGGAATCGACGACTTCCAGCTGGATGTTGGCCACCGGGACCACGATGAACTGCAGCACCCGGTCGCCTTTGGCCCAGCTGAAGGGCAGTCCGTTCTTGGTTCGCATGGCGGCCTTCCATTCGCCGCGGTAGTCGGCATCGATGACGCCGCAGGTGTTGTTCAGCTCGACCCCATGCTTGGCGCCGGCGCCGGAACGAGGCAACAGCAGGGCCACATGACCTGTCGGGACCGCTGCCATGAAGCCCAGACCGACCATTTCGGTCATTCCGTTGCAGCTTCCCGCGCTTGGCATGTAGATGTCCCAGCCTCCAGCAGCTTTCGATCCCAGAGTGGGCGTGATAAAGTCCTGATGAGCTGGCTGGATACGCATTTCGGGAATTCTCCTGAGTGTTGAACCGGTTGAACGACGCGGAGCAGCATACATCATGAGTGACGCCACCCAATTCGACGCCAACACAGTCGATGACGAGGAAGATCGCCAGGAGTCGGCTGTTTCCGCACCGGAAGGGCGTTCGAAGTGGGCAAAACCACCCACCATTCTGGATCTGAAGCAGGATTTCCAGGACGCCAAGCTGGTCCATGACCGGCAGAAGGCCAAGATCGGTGAGTGGCTCGACAACCTGAACATCACCGGTTCAGCCAAGATCAAGGTCAAGAAGAACGCTTCGTCGATCCAGCCCAAGCTGATCCGCAAGCAGGCCGAATGGCGCTACGGTGCGCTGGCCGACCCGTTCCTGTCGACCGACGAGCTGTTCAACGTCAACCCGGTGACCTGGGAAGACCGCAAGGCAGCCCAGCAGAACCAGCTGGTCCTGAACTACCAGTTCAACTGCAAGTTGAACAAGGTCAAGTTCATCGACGACTACGTTCGCACCGGCGTTGATGAAGGCACGATCATCGTGCGCACCGGCTGGGAGTTCCGCGAGGAGCAGTACGAAGCTGACGTGCCCATCGTCGTCTTCCAGCAGAACGACGAGCTGATGCCGCTGCACGAGCACCTGGCGCAGCTGAAGGAAGAGTCCCCGTCTCAGTGGCTCACCGACGTTCCGCAGGAACTCAAAGACGCTCACGCGCTGTACGCCGAGGACGGCGTTCCGTACGAGCCGATCATCACCGGCTACGAGAAGAAGACGCTCACCCGCACGGTGTGCAACAAGCCGACGGCGGAGATCTGCGACTACCGCAACGTCACGATCGATCCGACGTGCGAAGGCGACATCTCCAAGGCCCAGTTCATCATCTACAGCTACGAGACTTCCAAGTCCGCGCTGCAGAAAGAAGGCAAGCGCTACTTCGATCTCGACAAGATCAACATCGAAGGCAACTCGCCCCTGGGCATGACCGACCACGATGCGTCGGACGGCACTGCCCACAACTTCAACTTCACCGACAAGCCGCGCAAGAAGTTCGTCGTCCATGAGTACTGGGGCTTCCGCGACGTGGATGGCTCCGGGGTGCTCAAGCCGATCGTGTGCTCCTGGGTGGGCGACACGATCATCCGGATGGAGGACAACCCTTATCCGGACAAGCAGCTGCCCTTCGTCGTGGTGGCTTACCTGCCGGTGCGCAAGAGCGTGTACGGCGAGCCCGATGGGGCTCTGCTCGATGACAATCAGAAGGTGATCGGCGCCGTCACGCGCGGCATGATCGACATCCTGGGCAAGTCGGCCAATGCCCAGACCGGCATGCGCAAGGACATGCTGGACGCCACCAACAAGCGGCGCTGGGAGAACGGGCAGGACTACGAGTTCAACCCCAGTGTGGATCCCCGGGTGGGCGTCCACATGCACAAGTTCGAGGAGATCCCCCAGTCCGCGCAGTTCATGCTGCAGGCCCAAACGATGGAAGCCGAGTCGATGACCGGCGTGAAGTCGTTCAGCCAAGGCATTTCTGGCCAGTCCCTGGGAGATGTTGCTGCAGGTGTGCGCGGAGCGCTGGATGCAGCCTCCAAGCGCGAGCTGGGTATCCTGCGCCGGCTGTCCAACGGCATCGTGGAGATCGGCCGCAAGTTCATCTCGATGAACTCGGAGTTCCTCGAAGAAGAAGAAGTCATCCGCATCACCAACGAACAGTTCGTGCAGGTGCGCCGGGATGACCTGTCAGGCAACTTTGACCTGAAGCTGTCGATCTCCACCGCGGAGGAAGACAACAATAAGGCCGAGAGCCTGGCTTTCTTGCTGCAAACCGTCGGCCCGAACGCCGATCCGGACCTGGTCAAGATGATCCTGTCGGACATCGCCAAGCTCAAGAAGATGCCCGACCTGGCCAAGAAGATCGAGACCTTCCAGCCCCAGCCGGATCCGATCGCCGAGCGTCTGCGCGAGGCCGAAGCCATGGTGGCCGAAGCCAATGCCATGGAACTCAAGGCCAAGGCGGAGGAGCGACTGGCTCAGGCCATGTTGAACCGGGCAAAGGCCCAGGAAGCGCTGGCCGGCGCTCGCCTGAAGGACTCCCAGGCCGACCAAGCCGATCTGGACTTCGTCGAACAGGAGTCCGGTGTCAAACAGGCGCGGGACAAGGAGCTCCATGGTGCGCAGGCCGCCGCTCAACGCGAGACCGAGGAGGTCAAGCGACAGGCAATCCGTGAGAAGGGCCAGATTGACCTGGCCAAGGCTGCTATCAGCCTGCAATCCGCGCGTGAGAAGGCGAAAGTATCGAAAAAGGCCTGAAGTTGTTGTAGAGTCCGGGCCACAGCTGAGCTGTAGGAATCGTCCGACGCACAGCTGCCCCTACCAACTTCAGAAAGCACTGGTACCCCTCCATGAGCGACGCAGACAACCAACGTCGGGCAATCGAAGCCCAGGTGGCCAAGGCCAAGAAACACGTCGAACTCGACGAAGCCCTGACACGCCTGCAATCGAACCGCGACTTCAAGCGAATCATCACGGACGGCTACTTCCGCGACGAAGCCGTGCGCCTGGTCCACCTGAAGGCATCCCCCGAGATGCAGACTCCGTTCGCCCAGGCCGCAATCGTCCGTTCGATCGACGCCATCGGTGAGCTCAACGACTTCTTCCGCACCATCAAGCACAACGCGGACAACGCGCGCAAGGAAATCGCCGACGCCGGCGTGGCGCTCGAAGAAATCGCTGAAGGGGAAGCCGAATGAGCCGGCTTCTGCGCCAGCTGCTTGGCCAGCACGTGTTCATGGCCCCCGAGACCGGAGGTGAAGGTGGTTCTGGTGGTGGTTCCGGCGGTGCGCCGGCCACGATGAACCCGCTCGAGATGTCCGACGAGGACATCGCCAAGATGGACGC
>Ga0256863_1000014_pt1 | contig 8877 bp, 9 predicted proteins | sample BONt17_FD_181167 | JGI IMG/M metagenome (GOLD analysis project Ga0256863, IMG submission 181167) | Terrestrial sediment cell enrichment communities from Utah, United States - BONCAT_SYTO_Terrestrial_sediment - 17 | ecosystem: Environmental > Terrestrial > Deep subsurface > Rock core/Sediment... | reverse complement strand
GCAGTTTCGCACCGAGGTGGAGCAGACCCAGGTGCAGTCTGCCGAAGAAACGCTGCCGTAGAAGTCCCGCAATCCGTACACGCTTTCCTTCCATGTCCAGCTCGCCGCGGCCGATTACCCGGACTCCGGCGCGCGGCGCCTCCGACCTTGTCACCCTGCACGATCATGTCCTGAGGCGCGTACACAGCAACACAGCACCCAATCCTAACAATCTGATACACGTTTTTGTGTCACAGTTGGTCCCTCTCATGCTGAGTCGGAGCCTGGACTGCACCGCGCCCATGAATTGGCCGGTGCCGAGCGGACGGTCGATGCGGCCGCCGCGATGCAGGCGACCGCGCCTGTCCACGAGCCGTACGCCGTACGCGATGCGCCGGCGTACCACACTTCAGGAGCTGAGCGATGAATCGAATGTCACGAATGGTGGCGATGGCCACCCTGCTGCTCGCGCCGGCCTTCGCCGACGCGGCCGCTCAGGGCAACATGGCTGGCAACATGGCTGGTGGGCGCAAGATGGATCGTCAGGCGATGGGGCGCATGGAGCGCATGATGGCCGGCTGGCCCAAGGCCTCGCGCGAGGCCGCCATGTTCATGGTGAACAAGTACGGCGCGCCCATGCACATGAACGAGCACATGGCGATGTGGGGGAAGACCGGCCCGTGGAAGCGCACGGTCGTGTACAACTACGAGGTGAACCACCAGTTCCCCGGCCCGCACACGGACGTCATGCAGCAGTGGGTCGACTACCGGGTGCCGACGGCGATGTACGACGAGCTGGCCATGTACGACGGCAGCGTGGTCGCCGAGCGGACGAACGGTGAGCTCTCCGCGCGCTGCGACCTGGAGGCCGCGAACTTCCTTGCCATCAACCTGGCGCACGAGATCGCGACCGGAAAGCGCACCGCCGAGGACGCGCGGCGCATGTACGCGGAGCAGATCATGGCCATGAAGGCAGGCCGCCCCGCACCGTACACCGAGCGGTTGATGTTCACGCCGACGATGGGCGGGACGATGGATGCCGACCGTCCCGCGGCGATGCGCGACTGAGCGTTCGGCAATCACGCCGAACCCGGCCAACACGCACCTCACGAGTACTCAAGGAAACTGACATGCACAGCATGAAGACACTCCGGCGGGCCGCGATGTGCTCGTTGGGAGGGCTTGCACTGACGTCGGGATTCGTCACCGCCTGCTCCAACGACGTCACGAACCCCAATCAATCCGAGCTGCTCGGTCTCGATCCGAAATTCGACCGCCCCCCGCAATTTCCCGCTGGCGTCCCCCTCTCGGGACAGCTCGACCGGAGCAAGCTGACGATGCGCAGCGCGATCAGCGTCGATCAGACGCTGAACGTGGCGCGACTGCCGCTGTTCAGGGGCACGGTGAACGGCGAGCGCGTCTGGTTCGTCGTCACCGACGTCTCCGACTCCACCATGGCGGAGGCGCGTGGGCTCAACTTCGCGCCGCGCCTTGCCAATGCGCAGAACGGCTGCCCTGCCTGCGTGCAGACGGTGCAGTCGTCCGATCCCCTCCCGGGCCGCGCACCCGTGACCTTCGCCGGTGGCGTCGACTTCTCGCCGATGCGGGTGCTACTGCCCGGGCCGATGGGCTTTCCGCCCACGATGGCGCAGCCGGGGTCCGTGGCACGGGCCGGCTACAGCGATCTGATTCGGGTCGGCACCAGCCCCGTGGTGTGGAACGCGCCGATTGTGGCCAGTGGCAATGGCCCCTTCGACGTGTCGGAGGCGCACACGAACACGCTCGACCGCGTCATGGCGATCGACACCATCGCCATGACCGTCGACCTGCAGTTCGTCCGGGCGTTCGCGCACGGCAAGGACATCTTCTACCTGACCTTCAGCTCGTCGGGCGCGCTCTCCGCGGTGCTCGAGCGGGGGACGTTCGTGCCGGTGCTCGGCACGCTGCCCTTCGCGAACGACGACCGCAACCCGATGGGCGCGCGGTCCGGCATCATCACCATCACCAACGGCCCCCGCGGCATGGTGAGCCCGCCGGCGCAGGGGCTGATGCATGTGATCCTCGACAACCCGCCGGGGAACCTGAGCCTCCAGCGCCCCGATCTCCTGCGATCGCTCGCAGTCGGCGGCGACGCGCACAACGTGCTCGCCAGCTTTACCACCCTGCGGGACCCGGCCGAGCGCCGGCTGTACACGCCGATGTGGGATCTGCACATCGCCGAGTGGCGGGCGGACTTCGTCAACCGCAACGAGAACCACGCGCAGACGGACTTCAACACGATCCTGCAGCTCGGCGCGCGCCGCTTCCTCACCAATCCCGGTGGCGCTCCGCTCGGCTCGGCCAACTTCGTGGTGAACTGCCCGATCCTCGGGTTCCCCTTCGATCCGCCGATCGAGAACCAGGCGCGACGGCCACGCGACCCGCGCGACTCCCGCATGTAGGCATGAAGCGCAGATGCCTCGATCGCGGTCGCTTGACGCGCTGGCGCACCGGAACGCAACCCAAACACAGATGGACGGGAAGATGACGCAGCACGACATCGAACGTAAAGACACGATGCTCGTCGGCAACCTGGGTGAACTGATGAGCCCAGCGACGCGGCGCAGCTTCGTACGCACCCTGCTCGCCGGCGGGACGGTGATCCTCCTGCCCTCCGCGCTCGCCGGCTGCCGCGACCGCGACGACGGTGGTGGCGCAACGGGGCCGAGCCAGGTCACCGGCATCTCCTTCGACCTGCGCACGGACGCGGGGATCTTCCGCATCGTGGATCTCTTGGAGCTGCTCGAGGCCTTCTACTACATCGAGGTGGTGCGGAGCCCGAACTTCGGCAACTTCTTCAGCCCGGAAGAGCAGGAGCTGTTCGTCGACCTCCGCGACGCCGAGATCGTGCATCGCGAGTTCGTGCGCGCGGCGCTTGGGCCCATGCGGCTGCCGGACGTGACGATGAGCTCCATCAACAGAACGCGGCTGAACGAGCTCCTCTCCAGCCGGGAGAACATCGTCAAGACCGCGCGCAACTTCGAGCACACCGGCGTGTCCGGCTTGAACGGGGCGTCCAAGTTCCTGCAGGACCGGCGAAACCTGCAGGTCACGCGGAACTTCGCGACCGTGGAGGGACGCCACGCCGCCGCCCTGCTCGACATCCCCCTGACGCGTGGCGGGATGGTCGCCAACACCGACTTCGCCGGCGACCAGGTCGTCGACGGTACCGGGCGCGACGTGAAGGTGGAAGCTGGCGAGCCGCGGGGCGTCTTCGATCGGGTCGCCGCCATCGGCCTGCTCCTTCCCGGCACGCTCGCGAACCCACCGATCAGCAATCCGCCGACGATGAATCAGGGTGCGCCGACGCCCAGCTTCCCGCCCCCGATCTTCTGACCCAACGGAGAATCACGCAATGGACGACAAACAGCAGACGATGCTGGACGGGATCGACCCGGAGATCATGGACCGACTCGTCACGCGGCGCGATGCGATCCGCAAGGGCGTGTCGGTGAGCTCCCGCCGCGGCGGGACTGGCGATGGGGTCCGTACCGCTCGCCCTCGCCGCACTCAGCCGGGAGGCCTACGCGCAAACGCCCACCGACATCCTCGGCGTGCTCCAGTTCGCGTTCCTTCTGGAGAACCTGGAGAACGAATTCTACAAGGCGGTACTCGGCACCAGCGCGGTCGCGGCGCAGAACAGCGCGTTCGTGACGGTGCGTGGACAGATCCCCGCCGCGGCGCGTGACGCGATCCAGTTGATCCAGCGTCACGAACAGCAGCACGTGGATTTCCTCCGGGCAGCGATCCAGGGCAACGGCGGCACGGCGCCGAACATCACCGCCAACGACTTTGACTTCACTGGCGGCAATGGCACCAACAACGGGCCGTTCCTGGCGGCCACCACGAACCTGGACGTCCTGCTGCTGACCGCACAGGCGTTCGAGGATACGGGTGTGCGAGCCTACAAGGGGCAGATCCCACTGCTTCTCAACAACTCCGGCAACGCGACCGCCGACACGGTGCTGGAGAGCGCCTGCCGGATCGAGACCGTCGAGGCGCGGCATGCCTCCAAGATCCGCCGCATCCGCCGCCAGCGGAATCCCGGACTCACGGTGATCCGGTACAGCGGCTACATCCTCGGCGGCGGCTTGGAGGCCGCAGGGGTGGGGAGCCTCACCCTCCCGCCGGCCGTGCTCGCGGCGCTGACGGCGATCTATGCCGGCGAGGAGAACACCGTGCACGCCGTGTTCGACGGCACGCAGGAGGCGCGCATCGATGCGGCCAATCTTCCCAACACCGACGTGATCGGCGACGCGACGCGCAAGCGTGCCGCCGCTCAGATCGCGTTCGACGCACCGCTGACCAGGGAGCAGGTGACGGCGATCGTCCGAGATTTCATCAAGGATGATCCCACGCGCGGGCTGCCCTGACCGACGACCGACGCGGCTGGGTGAGCGCATGGACGACGAAGGCCCCGCCCTGGAACAGGGTGGGGCCTTAGTCGCGAGCGTGCGCCTTCGTCGATCCGCTACCGAGGGCGCCTCAACTCTCGAACGCCGTGGTCCTGAGACCGGCCAGCGTCTGCCCCGCCTCGCCCAGGAGGTAGCACCGCTTCTCGGTCTCCCCGAAGCAGTACACCCGCGGCGCGCGCAGGCTCTCGGTGAGCACCGTGACCAGCGCGCGAAAGCGCGGCACCTGGGCCTGGGCGACAGGGTCCGCCGGATCAGCCGCGTCGAGATGACCGGCGAGGAACTCCGCGAGCCCCGTCTCTCGCGCGAAATCGCGCTCGCGGAGCGCCGCCGTCACCGCGCGCGCATCGACCGGCGCCCCGGGCGGCCAGGCCAGCTCCATGTAGCGGAAGGGCGCCTCCGACTCGCTCACGTAGAGCAGCCCGGCGGCAGCCTCCTCGAGCCGCGCGCGCAGCGACCCTGGCATCAGTAGACGGTGCTCTCCCAGTACGACTCGATCGTGTCGGGGAGCTTCGCGAGGAAATCGTACTTGGTGAGATTCTCGATGTCGTTCACCGTCGTCTTGTACATCGTCCATCCGTTCGCCGCGATCCCCGAGACGTTCGGCATCTTGACGGCGATCACCTGCAGGCTGCTCGTCGACGTGACGTGCGCGAGTCCCTGCCCGTAGGGCATCACGACCACGATCTTCCACGTATACGTGGGGATCACGACCTTTCCGGCGCCGAGCAGCGTTCCCTTGTTGCCGATGCCGCCCGAGATGACGTAGAGCTCCTTGTTCGAGTTCTGCGCCAGCGACTGCAGGTACTGCTCGAACTTGTACCACGGCCCGCCGTTCAGGTCCTGATGCTGCGGCAGGACGTTCGTCATGTAGAACGTCTGCCTGTTGTGCTCACTCGACCACGTGCGCTCCTCGCTTCGCACCATGTGGCCGCGGCTGTAGCCGCTGTTCGTGTAGTCGGACGAGACCACGCGGTAGCAGCCGGAGGGGAGCCCGCCATCGGCGTAGAAGGTCGTGCCGCGCGGAGCGTCGCCGTAGTGGGTCTTGTTCAGGTTCCACGACACCCAGTTGGGCCCACCCTCGGCGCAGTTGTGCGAGAACGCGTGCGTGTAGCGGCTGATCACATAGTCGTTCGTGGCGCTCCCGTCGTTGGGCGTGCCGAATTCGACGTGGTTGCGGTAGATCGCCTCGGGATAGGTGTAGAACGACGGCGCGCCGACGTCAGGGATGACGGTCGGCGCGGTGGGGCTGCGGTCGGGCGTGGAGCAGGCGGCGAGGACGGCGAGGGCGAGCAGGGCGGCCCATCGCGAGCGGCGTGCGTACGGCGCAGCGGTCATGTGAACTCCCCGGAGAGTTGAGTGACGTCGCTAATGTGCGCGCGGGCCGGCGCGGCGCGAGGGGGCGGAGGTAACGGATTCGCCACGGGCCGGCGAGCCGCCGGTCGCGTGACCATCGTGCGGCCGTCTCGCGCGCCAGCGCTCAGCGCGCTTCCCGCAACGCGTGCCGCTCCTCACGCTCGGCTGCCTCCAACGCCTCCGGCTCCGCCACCAGCCCGCCGCCTCGCACCGTCGCGCCCAGCACGATCGCCGCGCTGATCAGGACCGCGTTCTTGATGATGTACTGCCCCTCGAGGGTGGGCGCGTACGGGATGCGCGTGAACACCTCGCCGGGAAAGAGCACGATGGGTGTCAGGGTGCCGAGCATCTGCGCGGCGAGGAGCAGGAGCACTGCCCGGAGGAAGACGCCGAACAGGAGCCCCAGCCCGATCAGGCACTCCCAGGCCGCGAGGAGTGGGACCGACACCGCGGGGCCCACCATCCCGAACGAGAGCCGCTCGATCGTCCGCGCCGCCAGATCGTGCGCGGGGCTCAGCCCCGGAAAGAACTTGAGGACGCCGAACCAGAGGAAGACGATCCCGAGGCTGACGCGGAGGAGCGGCACGCCGTGACGGGCCATCCAGTGAGTGAGCTGGGCGTCGACGCCCTCGAGTTGGCGCGGCAGTGCAGGCATGCGGTCCAGGATAACGCCCGCGCGTGCCGGCGAGCTAGACGGGCGTCGCGCGGCGCTCTCCCTCGGCTGTCGGCCGGCAGACTTCTCGCGGTGCGGGGAGCCATGCGTCTCCCGGCCCCTCGATCGATCCTCGCTCCGCTCTCTCTGCTCGCCGGTCTCGCCACGCTTGCCTGCCGAGGTCGAGATGTCCCGGGGCTGCATGGAAGCGAGGTCTCTGCGGCACAGCGGATCATCGTGGGTCCCCGGCACGCCGTCCTCACCCCTGGTCTTTCCCAGCAGATGCTGGCCGTGGTGCAGGATGCCGCGGGCCGACCGCTCGACTCGCTCGTGGCACGGTGGCACTCCTCCGACGAGCGCGTCGCGCGCGTCACTGCCCGGGGCCTCGTGACCGCCGACCGTCCCGGGACCGCGACGCTGACGGCATCGGTCGGGGCCGTGCGCACGCAGGCCACCGTGACGGTCCGGCGCGAGCCCGTGACGTCCTCGCTGCTGCTCGAGCATCGGGACGTCGTCGCCACGGTGTTCTGGGTTGGCGAGGGAGCGGACGCGTCCAACGAGTACATCTCCAACGCGATGAGCGCGTTCGACGAGCAGTGGCAGGCACACTACGGTGGAGTGGACGCGCCGTCACCGCGCCGTGGTCACCGCCCCGCGGCGTTCACCCCGAAGGAGAACCCTTTCTACTTCGCCCTCCCGTACACCGATCTGGACGAGGAGGGGAAGCGCAAGGCGAACGCGATGCACGTGGTGCCGTGGGCCGCGTCGGCGCCACTGAACCCGTGGGAATCCATGGTGAAGAACCGCTGGATCCGCGTCACCGCGCGCAGTACAGGCGTCTCGTGCTACGCGCAGTGGGAGGACGCCGGCCCCGGCATTTACGACGACTTCCAGTACGTGTTCGGGTCCGCCGCGCCCTCCAACCCGTTCGTGCTGTCGGGGACGAACCTGTCGTCGGCCATTGACCTGTCACCCGCGACGCGCGACTGCCTCGAGGTGCGCGACGGGGTCTTTCGGGTCGACTGGCGGTTCGTGGCCGACGCGGACGTGCCGCTCGGTCCCTGGAAGGAGATCGTGACCACGCGTCGGTGATGGCGCGGCGGCCGCCCTACCGCCGTCGCCGGAGCGTGAGCGTCTGATTCGTGAAGCTCGCCGGCCGCGCCCCGGTGGACCCGGTACGTCCAGGCTCGCAGTCCAGGCGGAACTCGTCGCGGACCGCGAGATCCGCGATGCAGTAGAGGGTGCGCCCCTGCAGCGGACCGGCCCCGAACCCGAAGAGGTCGAGCCACGCCGGCGATGTGGTGGCGTTCAGCCGGTACTGCACCGCGAAGGTGTCGCGCCGCGCGGCCGTGTTGACGATCCAGAGCGCCGTGCTGTCGGCCCGGAAGACGAAGTGCTGGCGCGACGCGGTATCGCCTCCGGCCGCGCCCGCCACGGCCCCGCTCTGCTCCCAGCTCCCGACGAGTGGGCCCACGGCGGGTGCCGCGCGCCGCTTGCCGAAGCAGGCAGTGCCGAAGATCGCGAGGGTACCCAGGGCGAGCAGGGCGATTCGACTGCGGTGCATCTCGATCCTCCACCGGAAGTGTGGCCGTGCGGCGCCACGCGACGTCGCAGGCCGCACGTTCGCGGGATCGTTGCAGGTCCGGGGCCGCGTCCGCCGTGCCCCGCGGTCAGAATACGCGGCTCGTGCCGTTCGGAGCGATGCGCCGCACGCGGGCCGCATTCGTCGCGCTCGAGTACTCCAGCACCCAGAGATGGCCATCCGGGGCAACGAGCACCCCCGAGGGTCCCCAGGGGGCGGGGGAGCGCGCCACGGTGGTCGTCTGCCCATCCCTGAGCCGGACGCGCACGATCGCCCGCGCGCCATACACCGCGGCGTAGAGGTGCGCGCCATCCGCCGTCGGCCAGAGTCCCATCGCGTGCGCGCCGAGTCCCGCCACGATCGTCGTCACCCGCCCCGACGGGTCGAGGCGGCGTACCGCCAGGCCGTCCACCACGAACAGCACGCCGGGTTCCGTCGCGCTCGCGGCGATCCAGTTGATCCGGCTCGTGAACTGTCCCGGGCGCGCGACGGTGGTCACGGGGACCGACCGGAGCGCGGCGCCCTCCGGCACCGGGGCACGACGTCGGATGCTGCAGCGCTGCGCCGGGCAGTGCGTCCAGTACGTCGCACCGGTGGGATCGCGCACGAAGCCGTAGTTGCTCCAGAAGCCAGCGCTCCACGGGATCACGTCGGTGACGCGGCCGTCCGGGGAGCGCCGCCAGATGCGGTGGCGATAGCGGTCGTCGCCCTCGCCGCTCCCGAGATAGCGGTTGTCCTCCCCGTAGAGGTTCCCCCGCTCGTCCATCGCGAGTTCATGTGTGTGCACGTCGCGCACGACGATCGCCTTGCGGCCATCCGGGGTGATGCGCCAGACGTGCACCAGATCGGTGTAGAAG
>Ga0256863_1000013_pt1 | contig 8926 bp, 6 predicted proteins | sample BONt17_FD_181167 | JGI IMG/M metagenome (GOLD analysis project Ga0256863, IMG submission 181167) | Terrestrial sediment cell enrichment communities from Utah, United States - BONCAT_SYTO_Terrestrial_sediment - 17 | ecosystem: Environmental > Terrestrial > Deep subsurface > Rock core/Sediment... | reverse complement strand
CGATGCGCACGACGTATTTGCCTCATTCGTTACGCTTGAACCGCCCGGAGTGAGAGATGCGGCGATCGAGGCGGGGCGAACCCATTACGCTGCCCGAGGCTTTGAGTTGCGGTACTACGACGCGTTCACCTATAACGCATCTGCACTCGCCACTGGATACACGGACATGCTGGAGGAGATTACCCGTGGCGGCGGTCAGGTGTACCTCGGAACGCGGGTCACACGCGTGGCGCGGCACGGGGCTGGGTATCTGGTGGAGGCCGAAGAGCAGGGCGGCCAGACTGTCGTCTGGGAGACGCCTTGGGTGGCGCTCGCGGTGGGACGCCTCGGGAAAGATCTACTTGGCGAAGTGAGCACAATGCTCGGGCTGGGCGCGGTATACGGGCGGACAGATGTCGGGGTACGACTCGAGTTCCCGGCGGCCCTCTGGCCCGACATTGACCACTGCCACCGAGACCTCAAGCTGCACTTCGGTGGGGCACGAACGTTCTGTGTGTGCCCGGGCGGCTACGTTGCGCCGTACCGCGTCGACGACATCTTCGTCGTCGAGGGGCATTCGGGGCCGGGCATCAATACGGGCTTCTCGAATCTCGCCGTTACTGTACGCTATGGTGACTCCGGTCGCTGGGACACCGATCAGCAGAAGCCACCACTTCTTGCGGAGGTGCGCGCCCGAGTGCTCCATGAGTCGGGCGGCGCGCCGGTCCGCCAGCGACTCGACGACTATCTCGCTGGCCGCTCGAGCGCGGACCGGGCGATCGCGCTCGAGCGCGGCGGCTCCTCAATCACCTACTGGCGGTGGGGGAATGCGCACGCCTGTTACCCTCCGGAAGTCGCGGCACAGGTGCGCGAAGCGATTGGATACTTCGTCGAGCACGCGCTACCACCGGACGCGGCGGCGGTAGCGTCCGTGTTCGCTCCGGAACTCGACTATTACTGGCCACAGTGCCCCGTCGGACTAGGCTTCCAGTCAGCGGCTCCGGGCGCGTACATCGTTGGCGATGGGACGGGACTGTTCCGCGGCATCCTACAGTCGTTTGCGTCGGGCCTAGCATGTGCCGATCACCTAGCAGCCACCGGAGCGCTCACACCCGCCGATGTAGAGGGAGAGGCGGATGCACCGTAACCGCTACATCTATGACGTGATGTACGGGCAGATGCAGCTCCCCGATTATGTGTGGGCAGTGGCACTCACACCAGAGCTACAACGGCTGCGTGAGGTGCGGCTCTGCAACATCAATTCCCTGTGCCTCACTGGCGGCGCCAATATCAACCGGTATGAACACGCAGTCGGCACGGCCGCGCTCGCCCTTGAATGCCTGAACGCGTGGTCGTCGCCACCCAGTCCCGAAGTCCGCCGCCACGTTGTGCTAGCCGCCCTCATGCACGACATCGGGAGCGCGGCGTTCGGTCACTCAGTGCAGTATGTGCTCGACGCACGTGGCTACGAGCATGAGTCAGTGTACGACATGGTGACAGGAGGTGCCGGCAGTGCAGCGGCAGGCACCGGCTTCCGATATCAGCATCTGGCCGTCGAGCCCATCTACTTTGGTCTCCCCCGGGGCCTCTCAGACGTTCTTACGGCCGACGAACTAGACTCGGTTCACGAGCTCGTGCGCGGCCGGGGGTTATTTGGCCCGCTCATCAACGGCACAGTCGATCTGGACAATATCGACAACGTGTACAGACTGGCATATCACATTGGCCTAACACGTGACTTCGATACCCCCCGCGCTCTCGCCCGCTCACTGCGCGTTGGGCCGTCAGGGCTGCAGATCGACGATCAAGCAGTCGTCCTCGTAGAGCAATGGTACGAAGTGCGCCGTCGACTCTATCGCTACCTTCTCCTCAACCCGGACGAGTTCTCGGCTAAGAGCATGCTGCAGGAAGCGCTCGAGCTCGCCCAGGAGAGGCAAGACCTTAACTTTCGCTGGCACGATGTCGACACGGGCCTGATCACCAAGCTCGCGCACTGCTCGGCCGAGGTCTCGACGATCGTATCCCGCCTGATGGTAGGCGACCTCTACGGGTGCGCCGGCCTCTACTCCACAGCCCACATCGATGCGTACGACGCGTTAAGCAATCCCGCCCAACGACGGAAGTGGGAGCGCATCATCCAGGAAGCCCTACGAGGGCTGCGTGGGGGACGCCTCAAGAGTGCTATGGTCACTCTGCACGGAATTAAGGATGTCAATAAGACTGAGCGCCGCGTCGTGGCGGAGACGACCGGCGGACGGCGCGTCGAGATCGGTACCCCGAGTCGACGTGTGTTGATTGGCGTATTCTATCGCAATCGAAGCTTGTCGATGGATGCGATTAATGAATCTGCACTTGCGAAGGTGAAGGCCCCAGAGGCTATCCAACGCGTCCTAGCCGAACTCGTAGGCGACCCCGACCTTGTCAATCTGGAGCCGTATGGCGAAGCCGCGCACGCCTGACGCGCCGACCCTGAAAACTGTCAACGTACCTGTGGCAGCCCACCTTCTAGAGGCTGGCATAGGGGTGAACGTCCCCCTGCGGCGGGGAGCCTTCGGCCGCGTCGAGGGCCTCCCGCCGAGTCCGAATCAGGCGGCGGACGAGGCGGATGCGCGCGCGGTCGACCGCGCAATTGCCCTGCTCCGAGGCGTTAACTGGGACTTCCCGGCTCTGTTCAAGAGCGGGAGACGCGACGGTCGTCTGTTCGACTGCCGCAAGTATCACTGGTATCCGGCGACGTTCATCGCCGAAATCCCGTATACACTAATTGAGGTGCTGAGCGAGCCAGGCGCGACGGTGTACGACCCTTTCAGCGGAATCGGCACAACGGTCGTGCAGGCGGCTCTGCAGGGCCGACGGCCATTTGGTGGCGAAAACTCTCGGGTGACGGTTGGCCTGGTGCAGGCACTTTGGACACTACTCGACCCTCGGACCAGTCTGGCCGAGGTGGCTCGAGAATTACAAGCGCTCCCAAGCGGTTACGACGAGGCGCGCGCGTATGACGTCGAGGCACTTGAGGAGACCCAAGTGCGAGTAGACGCTCTACGCCCCTGGTTCGAGCCGGCCACGTTTAACGCGCTCATGTACTTGGCTGTCGCCGAGGCCCGTAGCACGAACTCTGAGACCCGGGCTGCCCTGCGGGTCGCTGGGTCATCAACGCTGGCGACAGTATGCGCACAGCACCGCGGGTGGGGGTGCATCGCGGACAACGTCCGGCCCAAGACCGAGCAGCTCGCTAAGACACGTGACGTTTTTGCGACATTTGCGCGGAAGGCGGGCACCCTAATCGCCGACGTCGACGCGGTGCACCGGCGCATGTCAGACGATGCTCGAGCAGTATTTGCAGCGGTGTCGGCGGAGGATGCAGTAATCTGTGGGGATGTGCGCAAGGGGGCCGCCGCGCCACCGGCATCGATTGACCTGGTTGTCACGTCGCCGCCATATCCCAGCATGACAGACTACGCGTATTCGCAGCGTCTGACGTACTACTGGCTCGGCGGCGACCCTACGGAGGACGTGGCGACCGAGATCGGCGCGCGCCGTAAGCGCACGGTTCCGACCGCAATCGCGGATTATGTGACGGCAATGCGCGAGGCTTTAGGAGTGATCGCCACGACGCTCAAGCCGGGTGGTTACGCGTGCTTCGTACTCCCGCGCTTCGATGCGGACCTACACAATAATGTCGTCCGCCGCCATGCCGTTCAGGAGTCCATGGCGTCACTGTTGACGCATGGACTTACTGAGGTAGCGACCCTGGAGCGTATCCTGCCGAACCGCCGACGGCACCACAACCAGCAATGGACAGCGCTAGAGCGCGAGATCATCGCTGTGTACCGGCGCCCCCTGAAGTCCTAGAATGCATCTAAGCCCCGCAGTTGTACCCCCAGGCCTCTCCTAAATACCGTGTCTACGCCACCCGACCCGCCGCTGATCCTGTCGGGTACGAGCGCCGCAGGGAAGTCGGCACTCACGAGACACCTGTGCATTGATCTCCCAGAGACTGGATCGCGACAATTCGGGCTCGTCCAAGCCGTTACCACACGGCCCCCCCGCGAAGACGACGAGGTCGGAACCTACGAGTACGTTGATGCAGCAAAGTTTCAGGAGTACGAGTCTCAGGGCGAACTCCTTACGAACGTGAGCTACCGGAACAGCCAGAGCCGGTACGGCATCACCCGGGCCGCATACCAAACAGTGAGGCAGTCGGGACGGGTACCAGTGCTCACCCTTGCACCGGAGTCTGCGATCAAATTCTCCTCCCGCGAGGCGCAGCCCAGCTGGCGCTGTCCCCTTACGGTGTTTCTGGACGCGCCCGACTCAGAGCTCGACCGCCGCCTTGCCGCGCGTGGGACCGGCGCCCCTCGCGAAGACGCAAAACAAGATGCTCACAAGCAGCGCGATGAGGACCGAGCATTCCGGTATGAATTCCTCTACATCATCGAGGCTGGCACTGTTGCCGAGCGCGCTACACTCCTGCGCGAGCTGTACGAACTGAATACGTGGGGCCGCACCGGCATCCTGCACCAGCGCCTAATCGACGCAATGGTTCGCTGTCACCTCCTCCTGGAGGAGTCAATCACCCGACAGGTGTCAGGGGCATCGTACGATCTGCGGCTCGGCGATGAATACTTCTATGGCGGGCGCATCCGCCGCTTGAGTGATGAGGACCCAATTCTCGTCATTGAGCCGTACGATTACGCAATCACCACCTCGCGTGAGCGAGCGAACCTGCCGCGAGACGTGGCAGCGCGGTTCGACTTGGCCGTTAGCCTCTTCGCGCAAGGTATGATCCTGTCAAATGGCCCGCAGATCGACCCCGGATTCCGCGGTCCACTGTTTTGCCTTCTATTCAACACTTCAAGCAGTCCTGTGCTGCTCAAGCGGGGGCAGCATTACGCGACGCTTGAGTTCCACCGGCTACTGGAGCCAACAGCCGGCTACAAGGGCCAGTACCAGCAGAAGACCCTACTCGACTACCTGCCGGCGAATGCAGCTCGCGGAGCCATCAACGAGTTGAAAAAGGAGATTGAGGCGCTACGCGCGGAAAGCCAGAAGCTACAGACTTCGACTTGGGCGATTCTCTCATTCATCCTCGCCCTGATCGCGCTGTACGTTTCGGTGAAATGAGCATCGCATAGTCGCTCCACGTCGTGCCACCTTGCGGGTGGCGCGTGGTGTATTTGCCAAGTAGCGCAGCCCTCCGCACTCGCGGGGCCTCTGCACCGAGCCCTGATTTGGCATCGTCGCTACGATGTCCGAAGCAGAGTAGTAGTTCCTCAGAGCGTCTCGTACGGTGCAGAGACGACTCAGTACGAGGCGGCGCCCGCGGGGCAGAATCCCCGAGTGAAAACACTGGCGAGGAGGGACGTAAAGAGTGCGTCCGCGGACCGTTCATTAGCTGCTGCAAGTCGGCGTGCAGCGGACAGCTTCTGATCGATTCTACGCACCACCATCTGTGTCGCCCGATCCGGCAGAGGGAACATGTACGCGAGGAAGTCGGTCGGCTGCAGCCGTCGGCGGCGGACGTTTGTTCCCGTACTTACTTCTGCGATAGCCTTCCACACGCGGGGATCACGGAAGTGTACCTCCACCACCTCGGAAAGAATTCGATCGCATTTAAGTTCGAGCACGGGAAATTCTGGCGAAACCACCATTCCGTCACACTCTGGTGGCACGATCCCGAAGGCACCCTCCCAGGCCATGAGCTTCGGGTACACTAAATCGCCAGCCCGCACCCGAGTGAGTTTCGGGTATGCGAAGTCGGATCCACGCTTCCGTTGTGAGGCGAAGACCCCACGACCGAACGAGTATACACCTGCAAAGGCGTAGTCCTTGTCCGCTTGCACAGAAACGTCCGGTGACCGGAGTGTGCCGAGCTCCGCCATTAGAGTTGGCGCTATGTCACCGTTACGCACGATAGCGAGGAGCAGAGCACGCCCCTCATGCTCGATTGCGGAGCGAAGTCGGTTCACGTTCTCGAGTCTTGACTCGGCATTCAGTAACCACCTTACAATCCGCTGCTGCTCGACTAGGGATGGAAGCGGCATAGCATAGTCGAGTACCTGCGAGGGGCGAATCGCCGCGTAGTTTGTAGATCCCTGTGCCTCTACCTGCTCACGGAACATCGGTGTCCGGACGAAGTAGCCAAGGTATTCCCGTACGAGTCGCGTCTCATCAATCTCGAACAGGAAGTAATGGCTACTAACGATCGCGCTATCCAACGCACGTGGCACGATTCCGTAGCCACCAACCTTCGCATCAATCTCCGCAACAAGAAAATCACCTTCCCGGCAGACTTGCTGCTTCTTCGTCTTGATCAAAGCGCCCGGTATCTCATCGCGCAGCACTATTCCCTGCGCATGGAGCTGGACCCGTGGGCGGCGGTATGTGGTGAGGTCATCGATCGTGATGAATTGCTTGCGATGCCGCAGCACGTCTCCCAACTGCACCTGTGGCCACGCCCTACTCACGGCGTCGCCTCCACAACCCGCGCCGAATTGAGCTCCGTCCGGATCTCCTCCAACAAATCCACGATTCGTCGCTCCTTCTCGAGGATGCTGGCCACTAGCACCTCTGGCGGCTGATGTTCCAGATCCTGCCCCGCCCGCGGATTTTTCCGGTCCAGGTTGCACCCGTTCGCCAGCAATTCCTCGACGCTCACCTTCCACGCCCGCTCATTCTCATCCCGGGCGCTCCACCATGCCAGCAACGGCGAGAACTCCTCGAACTGCAACGGCTGTGTCTTGGTGTAATTCTTCCGCCCCTGCGGGAGCGCGTGCTCCCAATACCACACCTCGCGCGTCGGCCCCCCACGCTGGAAGAACAGCACGTTCGTCGGGATCGCCGTGTATGGCGCGAACACCCCGTTCGGCAATCGCACGACCGTGTGCAGGTTGAAGTCGGTAAGTAGCTCGCGCTTGATCCGCGCGCACACCCCATCCCCGAACAGCGTCCCATTCGGCACCACCACCGCCGCCCGCGCCGGCCGTCCCGCGCTCGTCGGCGCCCGGCGCAGCCGCCGCATGATGAGCTGCAGGAAGAGCAGCGCCGTCTCCGACGTGCGCTTGTCCTCGGGGAAGTTGTCCTGGATCCCTCGCTCCTCCTCCCCCCCGAACGGCGGGTTTGTGAGGATCACATCCACCCGCTCCCGCTCCCCGATCTCCCCGATCCGGAAACGCAACGCGTTCCCGGGGTCGATGCGAGGCGCGTCCATCCCGTGCAGCAGGAGGTTCATCTGCGCCAGCAAATATGGCAGCGACTTCGGCTCGCACCCCTCCAAGGACCGCTCCTGCAGCACCCGCTGCTCCTCCACCGTGCGGACCTGCGCGGCCAGGTGGGCGTATGTCTCCACCAGGAAGCCACCCGTCCCCGACGCCGGGTCGAGCACCAACTCGCCGAGCCGGGGGTCGAGAGCCTGCACCATCATGCGCACGACAGGGCGCGGGGTATAGAACTCCCCCGAGTCACCGGCCGCGTCACGCATCTCGCGCAGCATCCCCTCGTACAGCGCGCCAAGCGTGTGTAGCTCCTCGCTCGCCGTGAAGTGGACCCCCTCCACCTTGTTGATGACATCACGCAGCAGGTAGCCGCTCCGCATCCGGTTGTCGACGCCCCGAAACACGGTAGCCACCACCTCGCGCCGGTCATCCCCGGCCGTTCCTGTCCCGCCGAGTGATCGGAGGTAGGCGAAGAGCCCCAGGCCCTCGCTGCCGTCAGGACGTGTGCACCGATCCTGATTCACGAACGCGAGCAGCTCGTCGCCCGTCACCCCGTCAGCGCGCGCCGCCCAGTCGCGCCAGCGGTACGGCGCCTCTACCGTCGGCACGAACGGCGTCCCCGTCATCAGCGTCTCCTCCTCGCGCTGCCGCTCCAGGTCGTCCAGAAACTTGAGGAACATCACCCAGGTCAGCAGCGGCAGGCGATCGAGGTCGCCGTTCAGCCCTTTGTCTTTGCGCATGATGTCGCGTGCGGACTTGAGGAGCGCCGAAAGGGATTGGGCCGTAGTGGGCGCGGGTACGGCGGCGCGACGCTTCTGAGGCATGTGAGAAACGGCAGCAGGTGCGATGGCAGTAGGGCTCAAGGGAGCAGCAGCTCTACCGTACCAGAGGCGTTCGGATTGCGGGCGAGCTCGCGCGGCGCGGCGCGACGGACCTTCGCGATGAACGGGGGCCTATGGACCATGAGAAAGCGCTGCACGCGAGGCAATGCTCGAAGGAAGTACCGAGCCAGGTCCGGGAAGGGCGCCTTCCCAGCCATCAGCAGCAGGCCGAGGCCGTGCGTCAGAACTGCCGCCTTCTCGTCGGGTTTGTAGCGGATACGCTCGTCGTGCGAGATGGCGACCCAGCCTTGAGCTGCAACGGTGGGAATCCACTCCACGTCCGCCGTGTCCGGCCCGAAGTGGTCATCGTGACGCTCCACCTCAAGCCCAGCCTCCCGCAGGATGTCGGGAAACTGCTTTCCCAGGTTGCGATCGGTGAAGAAGACGGCCGACACTACCTCAGGCAGCGCGCTCGTACAGGATCGCCTCCCGTACCTCCTCAGGTGTCAGGTCATAGTCCTCTGCCACGTCCTGCAGCTCCTCGCCCGCGTCGATGCGCTCGACGAGCACCTGAGTGGCGATCCCGCGCCGTTGTACGATGGGACGCCCGAAGCCGACCGCAGGGTCGATCGCGATGGCGGGTCGATCGATAGGCTTTTGGCCGAACGGATACAGCCGCATCGGCAACCCCGCCTCGTCCCGCTGGATGCGCCGGAGGTGCTGGTCGAGCAAGTCGCGCATGGCGATCTGCCCGGACCTGGAGAGGTTCACCAGCTCCCCAAGGTGATCGAGGAAAAGATGCTGCCGGTCCGTCAGCAGATCGCGACGCAGCAGCAGGCGGTCGATTCCGAGTTCGCGCTCCGCGTAGTCCAGGGCGTTGCGGATGTCCCGGATCGATGCACCCGCCCGCCC
>Ga0256863_1000012_pt1 | contig 8961 bp, 7 predicted proteins | sample BONt17_FD_181167 | JGI IMG/M metagenome (GOLD analysis project Ga0256863, IMG submission 181167) | Terrestrial sediment cell enrichment communities from Utah, United States - BONCAT_SYTO_Terrestrial_sediment - 17 | ecosystem: Environmental > Terrestrial > Deep subsurface > Rock core/Sediment... | reverse complement strand
AGCGTGCCCTCCTGGCTCCGGCAATACAGCCGCCCGTTCGCCAGCACCGGGTGTGTCCAGCACGTCCCGCGCAGCACGGGCGCGCGGGCCGAAGCCGCCTGGGCGCGGGCGCAGGCGACGGTAGGGAACCGAGAATCGATGACGACCGACACCCGGGCCGGGGACCTCGAGATCGAGCACGACATACGCTTCCAGCGGCGTGCCTGGCGGGCGCAACGCGTCACACTCGGGGCCCTGCTCCTTCTGATGGCGACGGCCTTCACCGGAGCGCTGGGCGGCCGCGGTCCGCTTGCGGACCGGACGATCACGAGCCCGGGAGACTCCCTCCGCCTGGACTACAAGCGGCTCGCCCGCCACCACGCGCCCTCGCTGCTGACGGTGTACTTCGGCCCCGGCCTCGCGCAGATCTCAGACAGCACGGTGACGCTGTGGCTCGACCGCGAATATGTCAAATGGCTCGCCATCGCGCAGATCGATCCGGAGCCGGAGAGCGCCCTCGCCAGTCAGGATCGGGTCACGTACGAGTTCAAGGTGTCCGACCCGCAGAAGCCTTCCACGGTGATGTTCAAGGTCATCCCGACTCGATCGGGAACGCGCACTGGGAGCATCGGTGTGGAGGGGGGGCCATCGTTCTCCTTCCCGCAATTCGTCTTTCCCTGAGCAGGCCCCTCCGAAGCACTGGTCTTCCGCATGGATAGCGTCATCCGCGCCGCCGTCGTCTACGCGTTCATCCTCCTCCTCTTTCGTCTCACTGGGAAGCGGACCCTCGCCCAGGTGACCCCCTTCGACCTCGTGCTCACGCTGATCGTCAGCGAGGCCATCCAGCAGGCACTCGTCGATATTGACAACTCGCTCACCAACGCGTTCCTGGTCGTCACCACCCTGGTCGCCCTGGATGCGTGCATGCTCTGGGGGACTCACCGGTGGGCGCGGCTCGATCGGGTGGTGAACGGACTGCCCACCGTGATCGTCGAGGACGGGAAGCTGCTCCGCTACCGGATGGGGAAGGAGTGGGTGTCTCCGCACGACGTGCTCTCCGCCGCACGCAAGCAGGGGCTGCACGGCATCGAGCAGGTCAAGTACGCCATCATCGAACGGAATGGGGAGATCTCGATCGTTCCCAAGAACGACGAGGGCGCGTAGGCGAGGGACAGCGTCACCGTCTTCTTCCGCGGATGGGAACCGGGGGCGCGGGTACGGTCGTCGGGAGCCTGAGCGACCTGGTCCTCGTCGCACTGGTCCGGGTAGGCGGCAAGCGCATGCTGGCGCAGATGAACGCCTTCGACCTCATCATCACCATGGCGATGGGCGCATGCTTCGGCCGCGGACGACTCGGCACTGCCACCGTCCCGCGAACTGGGCTGCAGGGCGCCTCTGTCGCGGAAAGGCAACGCCACGTCGGAGCAGGAGGAGAGCCCGCCGGACGAAGGATCACGCGACGCCGTAGGCTAACGGCTGGTTGAAGCTGAGAGCTGGTTTGCCGACGCTGTGCCGCGGCAGTCGCCGCTCGATCGTAGGCGAGCGGCGGACGTGGTCCGGGCTACACGCTCTCACCACTCATGGTGCGAGATGAGCATCGACCGCACTAGGTCCGATCCGAGCGAGCATCGCTTCCCGGCGTTGCCCGTGCCCGGACCTGCGAGCCCGCTGCCAACTCAGCTGCCCAGCGTGCGACGCGCCGCTGCTCGATGGAAGTCTCGACCGTGGCGGTGTCGCACGCGCGGAGCTCGCCATCGCGACCGGCAACTGCCCGGTGCGGCGAGCGCATCCTGGCGCCATAGCGTTCGGCGCGGCCGGGAGATGAACGGCTTCCGACTCGCGAGGAATCGGAAAGCTGCGCACGCCCCCCGCGCCGCCCTCACAGCATCGTCACCAGCCCGGTGCGGAAGTCGAAGATGCCGCCGACGACGCGCACTTTCTTCTCGCGGCCGAGATCCGCGAGCACCGGCGACGCCTTCTGAAGGATCTGCACCTGGTTGCGCACGTTCTCCCGAACCACGGCGTCGACTCCCTTTCCCTGCGTCGACTGGACGGCTGGGTGGATGTACGGGTAGAGGCTGCCGATCTGCCCCGGCACCGTCTCCGCCTTCATGGTCGCGGCCACCGCGCCGCAGGCGCTGTGACCGAGCACCAGGACGAGCCGCGCGCCGAGGACGCTCGCGCCGTACTCGAGGCTGCCGATCGCTTCCGAGGTGGCGATGTTGCCGGCGATCCGCGTCACGAAGAGGTCGCCAAAGCCCTGGTCGAAGAGGATCTCGACGGGAACGCGCGAGTCCGCGCATCCGAGCACCGCGGCGAAGGGCACCTGCTTGGTGCCGAGCTCCCGGAGGCGCGCGAGGGTGCGGTTGGGGTTACTCACCTTCCCCGCCGAGAATCGACGGTTCCCCTCGACCAGTGCCTGCAGGGCGGTGTCCGGGGTGTGGTCCATCGGCGGGGCCAGGTCCGCATCGGCGACGTGCGGGAGGGCCGAGAGCGCTCCGGGTGTGAGGGCCAGAGACGCCGCGGCTACGCCGGCTCGGCGTAGCCAGTCGCGGCGAGAGTGAGGGCAGGGGTCGGACGCCATGGGTGATCCTCGGAGAATCCGTTCAGCGGCTGCAGGCCCGCGCCGCGGCGCGGGTGTCTGACACGTGGAGCAGTCCTCCGCAGGACGCGGGCCTCGCCGCGTGTCATGCTCGTGGCGCCCTGAGGTCATCGCGATCGGTCGACACCCGTCAGCTGGGCCGCGATCCGCGCCACCGCGTCGCGTGCATCGAACGCATCGTCCTGCGTCAGCACGATGATCGTCAGCTTCCGGTCCGGCACGCGTACCCAGGCAGCGCGGCGGCCCTCGGGCGTGCCGTACACCGCGTCGGGTGTGCCGGCGGACGCGCCGCTCCATGCCAACGTGAAGCGATACAGATCGTCCACATTGCCACTCCATGCCCCGGTGAGCGTGTCGCGGCCCACGCGCTGCATCCCGCCAATGTTTGCGACACGTCGCAGGGCAGCCGGCGTCGGCCGACCCATGCTGTCGAGTCCGACCGCCGCGTCGAGCACGGTACCGAGCCCGCCGAGCGCGAAGTTGGGGCTCGCCGTCTCGGGCGTGTGACGCGGCTGGGGCGTCACGCCGTACGCCGCGTCGACGAGCACGCGGCCGTCCATGGCGACGAGCACGGTGGCACCACCCCGCGCCGGGTCGCGGAACGCGGCGAACAGGTCGTCGACGAACCGTCGGGTGAGGGGGGTGGCGTCGATGGCGCGCGACAGCAGGCGCCGCGCGCCCAGGTCGTAGCGGTCGCCCGTATGGAGCGTGAGGAAGGGGCGCCCCGGATCATTCGCATCGCGGCCGCCATACACGAACGCCTTGTTGCGGCCGATGACCTCGCCGGTGTCCCCCCGCACCACCCACGCAGTGCCTTCGTCCACCGAGATGCCGAGCAGGTCGGGGCGGCGTGAGGTGACGGAGTCGTGCAGGTCCGGAAGGCGGCCCCGGGCGACGACGTGCTGGTCGATGGCGACGTTCCGCAGGTAGGCGAATCCGGTGAGGTACTGCGGGTGATTCATGACACGGTTGTCGTTCGACGGTGCGCCGCGCACGAGATAGCTCCCGAGGATCGACGCGCCCGCCGACGAGCCGCCGACCACGCCACCGCGTTCGAGCACCGCGCGGAACGCGCGCTCCGACTTGGTGCCGGCGTACGCGTCCACCAATCGATAGTGGCGTCCGCCGCCGAACCACACGCCGCCGGCGGTCGCGATACGCGCCACGAAGCTGTCGGCGTCGGCGAGCGCGCGGCTGGCCGCGTGGTACACGACGACATTACGTGCACCCGCCGCCCGGAGCCCGTTGCCGACCCGCGCCACGTCGATCGAGTCACCTCCCGCGGTGGGCACCTCGACGATGAGCGCGTCGGGGCCGCCCGCCAGCTCGATGAATCGACGGAAGATCTCTGGCCCCTGTGCTCCGCCGCCGACCGGCATGACCGCCCCGCGCGCCGGTCCCGCCACGATCCCGCGGGCCGGCGAGCCAGCGGTCGTGGCGGGGCGCGAGCCTCGCGCTCCGCATCCGACGCTCAGCGTGGTGAGCGTGAGCGCCATGAGCATGCAGGCTGTCAGACGCACGGAGGCCAGGCACGCCGGTCGGCGGTGAACGCGGGAAGTCGTCATCAGGGGAGGCTGCTGAGGAAACGCATCGTCATCGGGGCGGGGCGTGCGGTTACGTGACGCCACTGTCTACAGTACGCCCGGGGCCGTCCGAACGTGGCGGCGACGTCATGATTGGCGTGCTCGACCGCGGCTGCCAGAACCCGATAGGCTGGGACCGCGGTGCCGCTGCTTATCGTCGCTCCTCCACAATCGACGCATCGAGTGGGTGAGTCATTCCAACCTCCTCGCGGCGGCAGGTATCTAAACACGCGAACACGCTCAGGAGATTCGAATGCACGCGTCGCATCCTGCTCTGCTCCTCCTGGTGGCGACGACACTCGGCGGCGTACACGTCGCCGCGCAAGCACCTCCAGCGCGCTTCCCCGCCGGGGAGTGGGTTGGCGTGGCGGTCCGACAGCCCGATGCTGGTCCGCCGGTGAGCGTCCGGCTCCGTGTTGTCGCACAACGCGGTGATTCTCTCATCCTCGACGTCACCATTCCTGAATCGCGGCAGATCGCGCTTGCCGTCCCCAGCCCATACAGCAAGGAGGTCGTGGGGCAGCTGCTCGGTGACTCGGTTCATGTGGAGTTCACGGCGGACATCGGACTGGGATTCATCGCCGGGCTGGTGCCACCGGACTCCGAGCGCATCATGTTCGCGGGGCGTGTGCGGGGCGACGCGATCGCCGGCACCATCCACATCACTCGCTACTCCTCACCCATCACTCTGCGACGCGTCCAGGCAGGCGGTCTGGGCGGCGGGCGTGCCGTGCTGTTCACCAGCTCGCAGGACAGCCTTCGCCTGGGAGGCACGCTGCTCCTTCCAGACGGACGTGGTCCTTTTCCGGCCGCGGTGTTCGTCACGGGGTCCGATCCAGACACCCGCGAAGCCTGGCAGGTGGAAGCGCGCGCCTTGCGCGACCGTGGAATAGCATCCCTGATCTACGACAAACGTGGCGTCGGTGAGTCGACTGGGGCCAGCCATGACCTCGCGTCCTGGGATGACCTCGCCGGCGATGTCGAGGGCGCCATCACATTTCTGAGAACGGTGCCTGAGATTGACCCCACACGAATAGGCCTCGTCGGACAGAGTCAGGGAACGTGGATAATCACGAAGGTCGCCGCCCGAGATCGGGCGGTTGCGTTTGTCGTGCTCGTCTCGGGTGGGGGGATGAGTGGCGCCGAGCAGGAAACGTACAGGACCGGTGCGATGATGCGCCGCGACGGTTATGCCCCGGAGGAGATCGCGCGCGCGATGGCATTCCAGCAGAGGAAATTCGCCGTAGCCCGGTCGGGGATCGGATGGGTCGCGCTCGATTCAACGATGCGGCGGCTCAGGTCCGATTCCGTTCGGTGGTTCCCGCGCTATGGGACCGGTGCCGCCACGGGGAGTCTTGCCGTGTTGCGGCTGTACGGAGTCTTGCAGTTCAACTACGATCCGCGGCCCGACCTCGCTCGAATCCAGGCACCACTTCTCGTCATCATGGGTGCGGACGACGTGGTCTTTCCACCCGATTCGGTGATCCACCGAGTCCGAAGCACCATGGCTCGCGCCAACCGACCAGCTCCCGATGCGATGATCCTCCCACGCACCTCGCACGGCATGACGGTTGTTCAAACAGTCGGTGGCGTGCCCTTTCGAAGGGTCATCAGCCATGATTTCATCCGAACGCTGGCGGAGTGGGTAGCACGCCGGGTCAAGTGATTCGGCATTCGCGTCATGGATTGCATGACGCGTTCGCATGTCCTGTCTCTTCCGTTACCGCGCCCCGGTATCCAGCCCCTTCAGGAACGCAATCAAGTCCGCACGGCTGTTCGCGTCGGCGATGTAGAAGGGGTGCGGCTCTCGTGCGCCGCGGCGCGGGTCGAAGAGCGACTCCATGCCACGAACCGAGGCATCGTGCAAGAACATCGGCTTGCGCGCGAGGTCGAGGAGGAGTGGCATCGGGATTCCCTTCGGATCTCCGCGCTTGCTCGCGTCTGCGATGATGAGCTTGTCGTCGTACATGCCTGGAGAATTCTGAACGGGGCTGAGTGTCTTCACGCGCGGCATCAGGACGATCGGGCGGTAGCCGGGCCAGAGCTGCTCGAGGCTCACGATCAACGGCGGGACTGGCTTCGACTGATCGACGTTGTGACACGTGGTGCAATTGCGCCGGAACACCTCGCGTCCACGCGCGGCGATGGCTGGATCCACCCGAGCGCCGCGAGGGGCCGGTAACGCGCTGATGTAGGCGCTCATGTCGAAGAGCTTGGTGTCGTCCACACGCCGGCGCACCTGGGTCTCGTCGCTGCCGATCGTCCCACCCACGCGCGCCCGCACGTACGGATGACCCGTGACGCCGGTCTTCTCGAGAATCTGCGCGTAGCCCCGAGTCATCAGCATTCCGAGCGGGCCGGCGGCCTCACGCGCGAAGGCACGACCGTCGTCGGTCACGAGTATCGTCGGGTCCAGATTCTGGGTGTACGAGCCGTTCGAGATGTTGTCGAGGAAGCGAAATTCGGCGCTGCTGCTCCAGGGTGCCGCGAGGTCCTGCCGGAAGAGTGGCTGGTTGACCACCGGGTTGCCGATACCATCCTGCGTCTCGTCGAAGGTGCCGACCGGGTACCAGTTCTTGTTCGTGAAATACCGATCGAAGTCGACCTCACTGGACCTGGGGGTGAGGCCCCTCGGCGCCCGACCGATGGTCACGCCCAGATAGCTGATCTGCGCGTTGGGGTAATACGCGCGGGTATTCGCTCCCCACGCCAGGAACTGTCCCATGTCGAAGACCAGCGCGGCCGGGCCATCGGTGATCCGTCCGATGGAGCCCCGATTGCGCACCGTGAGCACGGACCCGTCCGAGACCGTGTGGCAGAGTGCGCAGCTCACTCCCGCCTTGTCACCGCGCGCGAGGCTGATGGTGCCGTCTCCATCCACATCCTTGGCCGGCACGCCGACGAGCGCGTTCATCTCGATGAGGCGGACGAGCGTCGCAGGGTCGTGGAGCAATGGCGCGCGCTGCGGAGAGAGATCGGTGCGCGCCTCGGCCATCAGGCTGGCGAGCAAGGTCGGGTCGACCAGCTCGGCGTCGATCAGCATCCCCGCCGCCATAACCTGCAGCGGCGTCACACGCGAGTCCTGGATGCCGCGAAGCCAGCGCAGCGCGTCAGTCCAGAACCCTTCGTTTCCGAAGGTCTCGAAGCGAAAGACCAGGCGGCCGTCCGCCGCGCTGCCCATCCGGTGCGGATTGGGATTCACCGCGATGCCGGGACCGTCCGAGGGGCCAGCTTGCCTGTGCCCCGCGAGTTGAATGCCCGCTCCCATGCGCGCGGGGCGTGCGGAGGGCTGTGGGACGGAGAGCTGTGTGACGGTGGCGACTCCGCGCGGCGGATCCAGGGTCTGGAAGTACCCCATCGCCATGAGCGGCAACACGATCAGCGAGAGGAGGACGCCGAGAGCGATTCTCGCGCCTCGCGTTCTTGGCAGCCGCATGGAAACCCCCGTAGCAGGTGATGGCTCGTGAACGGAAACAGCGGATGGCGCTTCGGGGCCGTCCTGAGGGAGGAGAGCAACCGCGGGAGGGCGCGGCAAGGAGCGCGCCCGAGAGGCAATTACGGACGTCGAGCACGCAGGTGAAGTGGAATCGCAAGGAATCAGGCGGCTCGAAACGGTCGGGTCGCTGCGCTGCGCTTGAATTGGCGCGCAGAGGGCCTATCGTTCCGCTTCGCCTCCTCCTCCCACGCATCGTCCCGGTGGCGCGTGGGTGCGGCGGACACAGGAGCACGATCGAGCGATTGGGGGACGAACAGGGGTCCGCGACCGTGGTCGCCACGGTGACGGGGGAGATCGTACGTGGACATGCGACCCGCCTCGTCGGCGGCAGGAGCGCGCTCGTGAGCATGCCAGGTGAGCCAAGACGCGGTGCGGACGCGTCGAACGGCTACGAGCGGGCCGCCGCGGAGTACATGCAGCGGCGCGAGCACGCCAGCATCGGCGTCGCGCTCGTGCGGGACTGGGCCCGATCCCTTCCATCCGGCGCCTCGCTCCTCGACCTCGGCTGTGGGCATGGCGTGCCGATCTCGGAAATGCTGATGGAGGAGGGGTTGGCAGTCCACGGCGTGGATGCGTCACCAACGCTGACCGCGGCGTTTCGCGAGCGCTTCCCACACGCGAGCGTCGCCTGTGAGGCCGTCGAGGACTCGCGCTTCTTCGATCGGACGTTCGACGCCATCATCGCAGTCGGGCTGATCTTCCTGCTTCCCGCCGCCGCGCAACGCGACCTGATCCTCCGCGTCGGGCGGGCGCTGGAGCCCCAGGGGCGCTTCCTGTTTACGGCCCCCACGCAGTCCTGTACGTGGGTGGACGTGCTCACCGGGCACCCGTCGGTCTCCCTCGGGAGCGCAGCCTACGAGCGCGCCCTCCGGCACGCGGGGCTCACCTACCTGGGCGAGTACTGGGACGAGGGGGAGAACCACTACTACGAGGCGCAGAAACGCTAACCTTTCTCTCGAGCGCATCATGGGTCTCTTTCAGTTTTTCTGGGACGCCAGCCAGGACCGGCGTATTCGGGACACGCAGGCTGGTGTCGGCACGACGGCGACGACCCTGGTCTCGGTCCGCGCGGAACTCGACGAGCTGCGGACTGCGGTCGACCGGCTCGCCCTGGTGAACCAGGCGCTCTGGGAGCTGGTGCGCGAACAGACCGACCTGACCGATGCGGAGCTCTCCGAACGCGTCGCGCTCGTCGACGCCCGCGATGGACGCGTCGATGGTCGCATGGGCCCGACGGTCGCCGCGTGCGACCGCTGCCAGCGTCCCAACAGCACGTCGCGCACGCGCTGCCTCTATTGCGG
>Ga0256863_1000011_pt1 | contig 9021 bp, 6 predicted proteins | sample BONt17_FD_181167 | JGI IMG/M metagenome (GOLD analysis project Ga0256863, IMG submission 181167) | Terrestrial sediment cell enrichment communities from Utah, United States - BONCAT_SYTO_Terrestrial_sediment - 17 | ecosystem: Environmental > Terrestrial > Deep subsurface > Rock core/Sediment... | reverse complement strand
CACCTGGACGTAGAAGGTGCCTTCACGCAGGTACGCGGCGCGCACGCTGTCGAGGTTGAACAGGCCGTCGAGGTTGTGCGTGTGCGCATCACCGAACGGGGGCGTCACCCATCCGCCCCTCAGGTCGATCACGGAATCCACGTGCGCGGGGCGTCGGGCCGTGAGCACGCCGTTGACGCTCCACCGCGTGCGCGCCACGAACCTGCCCCCCTCCAACCAGCGCCCATTGACGAACTCGTATGCGGGCCCGGCGACGACGGCCGCTTCACGCGGCACCTGCGCGCGCGCGTCGCGCCGCGCTACGAGCGAGAGCGCCGCCACTACCAAGACGAGCGTAGCCGTGGCCACGTCGTCCACCATCCAGCGGGCGCGGGGGATCGACGGTCCAGCATGCAGGGGAGTATGCGACATGGTACCTCGGGTTCATCGTGTGTGAGGGGTGCGTGTCCCTCCGACATCGCGCGCGTCGACCTCGTTGGCTGCGTTCCGTGCCGAATCGGCGAGCGGGCCACTTCTGGCGGCGAGCTGCCGGACACGCCCGCGAACGGCCGACCGCGAGCACACCAGCTTCCCGACTGGCACAGCCGCGCACCCGGCGCATCCCGGCCACGCGCAGTACGTACGTTGCGGCGGAGGTCGAGCCGGGTGATGCTTCGACTCGATGCGTGAGTCACCACACGATTCATCCGCAGCCCGCCGCGCCGCGGTGCCCACCCCATCGACGTGGCATCCGCGCGCATTCTGGTGGGGCTACGCCGCGGTCTCGCTCGCGTACGCCGCGACGTACATGGCGGTCTTTCTCGCCGACCGTCCGACCCGCTCCCTCGCGTACGTGGCGGTCGCCGCCGCGATCAACGTGACGTCCGCCGCCGCGCTCGGCGTCCTGGTGGTCGCGCTCACGGCGCACACGCCATGGCCTCGGGCGACGGGACAGCGCGCCCGCTTCGCAGGAACCCACGCGCTGGCAGCTGCGCTCTACTCGCTACTGTGGCTCGCCGCGGTCATGCTCTTCCTCAGTCTCCGTGACCGGATCGCGGGGCTCCCGAGTGTGCCTCGGGCCTGGTCCGGGCCCGCGCTGCACTGGCAGCTGTTCGCGGGCGTCATGCTGTACGGCACGATCGCGGGCAGCGCCTATGCGAGCCATGCGATGACGCGGTTGCACGATGAAGAGGCACGCGTCCGCCAGGCCGACGCGCTGCGTGTGGAGGCGGAGCTCCACGCACTGCGCAGTCGCCTGCAGCCGCATTTTCTGTTCAATACCCTCCATTCACTGCTCGAGCTCGTGCGTGCCGGCGATCCCGCCGCCGAGACGGGGCTCGAACGGCTCGCCGACCTGCTCCGTCACGTGCTCCGGACGGGGGACGGCGACGACGTACTGGTGCGGGAGGAGCTGGCGCTCGTGGAGGACTATGTCGCCCTCGAGCATCTCCGGCTCGGCGACCGGCTCCGTTGGACCGTGGTCTCGATCCCTCCGCATCGGAATGCCGAATTCCCGCGCTCACGCTTCAGCCACTCGTCGAGAACGCCATTCGCCACGCCGTCGCGCCGCGCGCGCGGGGGGCGCACGTGACGGTCGCCGCGAGGCAGGAGGGGGAGCTCCTGGTGCTCGAGGTGCGCGACGACGGCCCTGGTGCACGCGGGCCTGCTTCGCCGCGAGGGACGGGGCTCGGTCTCGATCTCGTGCGCCGCCGCCTCGCGGCACGCTTCGGCGACCGCGCGACGCTCGAGATCCGAACGTCACCAGGGAGCGAGGGATGGCATGTCGTCATCCGCTGCCCGCGGCTCATCGGGGCGTCTCCCCTTGCGCCCGGCGCAAGTCCGCGGGAGCTGGCGTCGTGAGCGTGACGGCCATGCGCGTGACGGTCATGATCGTCGATGACGAGCCGTTGGCGCGGCAGGCGCTCCGGCGGTTCATCGCCGAGGAGCGCCGGCTGTCGGTGGTTGGCGAAGCCGCCGATGGAGCGGACGCCGTCGCGAAGCTCGAGGCGCTGCGCCCCGCGGTGGTGTTCCTCGACGTCGAGATGCCGGAACTATCCGGGATACGGGTGCTCGACGCCCTCACCTACTCCCCGCTCGTCGTCTTCACCACAGCCTACGAGAGCTATGCCCTCCCCGCCATCGAACACGAGGCCGTCGACTATCTGTTGAAGCCGTTCACGCGACAGCGATTTCGTGTCGCGCTGGATCGTGTGCTCCGACGTGTCGCGGACCGTGCCGCGGTCCTCGCCCCCGAGGCGGCTGCGCCAGTGCCCGCGCCCGATCTCCCATGGATGGAGCGGATCTTCGTGCAGCGGCGGGGAGCCGCCGTCCCCGTACGGATGCGAGACGTACTCTACATCGAGGGCAACGACGACTACGTGACCGTCCGTACGGTGGACGAGACCCATCTCGCCAGCCTCACGCTTACGGAGCTGGAGCGGCGCCTGGATCCCACGCGGTTTCGGCGTGTGCACCGGCGGCTCATCGTGAACCTCGAGCACGTCGAGCAGCTCCGTCCCATCGACGAGCGCCGCATCGCGCTGCGGCTCACTGGCGGCGTCGAGGTGACCGCCAGCCGGTCGGGATCCCGTGCGTTGCGCGACCTCATCGTCTGAGGGGAGCGTGACCAGCGCTTCGCGGTCGCGGGCGCCAAATTGGCGCTCGACAAACCAAGCAGGAGGCGTACAGGGGACGAGGCTCACCTGTAACGGTCACTGGGTCCGTGGTGTCCAGGGAGGTGAGGAAAGGAATCAACTGACATCCCGCACCCCTGTTCGTCGAATGCTGCTACCACGCCGAGCGTTCCTACGCGTCGCACGCCCGTTTCCCGCGTCCGCTGGGCAACCATCGGGTGCGGAGGACTCCAACGCCAGAACGCGTGGCGTGATGTGTCATCCCTCCCCGACGCGTCTGCTCGTCGGACTGTCCTTCCCCATCCTCGCCGGCCTCATGTCGTGCGCGCGAGTGGCGCCGACGCCACGTCCAGGACCGTCGGCCCCAGTGCCGGACCTGACGATGGCTGCAGTCGCGCCGCCCGCACCACTCGCCGCTGACTCCTTCATCCTGCCGAACGGACTGCGAGTCCTCGTCCATACAGATCGCAAGGCGCCCGTGGTGTCGGTCGACGTCTTGTATCATGTCGGCTCCAAGGATGAGCAACCTGGAAAATCAGGACTCGCGCACCTCGTCGAGCACCTGATGTTCTACGGGACGGAGCACGCGCCGACGGATTGGTTCGCGGTTGCCGCACGGTATGGGTTCACGGATCTGGTCGGTCTGACGCACAACGACGTCTCGCGGTTCGCGCAGACCATACCGGTGGCGACGTTGGAAACGACGCTGTGGCTCGAAGCGCAACGCATGGCGAACCTCGCGCCGGCGCTCACCCAGCAGAAGCTCGATGCACAACGCCGCGTAGTAGAGAACGAAGTAGCGCAGGGGTTGAACGAGCCGTATGGGGGTGTCCTGGAGCGCATCGCACGTCGCAGCTATCCCCCCGATCACCCGTATCATCGTGAAGTGCTGGGAGACATGGCCGAGTTGCGGACGGCCAGCGTGGAGGACGTGCGCGCGTGGTTGGGACGCTATTACACACCGAACAACGCGGTTCTCATTCTGGCCGGCGACGTCGATCTGGCGAGCGTCAGACCCATGGTCGAGCGCCACTTCGGGCCCCTCACCCCGGGACCCCGCATCGAGCGTTTGCGTCGGTGGACGCTCCCGATGGATGCGGATCGCCACGAGCGCGTCGAGCAGCGCGTGCCACGGGCGCGGCTGTACAGGTCATGGAACATCCCCGGTATCGGTACGACGGAGTTCGACCACCTTCGGCTGCTGGGCGACGTGCTTGGTAGCGGAGCGGCGTCCCGGTTGCACAGAGCGCTCGTGGCTACCGGAATCGCCAGCGACGTATCCGTGTGGCTTCATGGCCGAGAGCTGAGCAGCAGTTTCATCATACAGGCGACCGCGAACGCGCGAGGGGATTCGGTGCTCGCCGTCGCGGGGCGCATCATCGACGCCGAGGTTGCCCGGATCATCGTCGACGGGCCAACGAGCGAGGAGCTCAGATCTGCACTCCGCGGCCCGCGAAACTGGTTTCTGCGCGCCACCGAGCGAGTCGGGGGGTACGGAGGGCAATCCGACCAGCTTGGGTGGAGCCAGGTGTTCGGCGGACGCAGCGACTATCACGCCCTCCAGATGACCGCGTGGGCGGAAGCGAAGCCTGAGGGGGTGGCCGCGATCGGAGCGGCATGGCTGCGCCGCGGCAGCTATACGCTCGAAGTACATCCGATACGCGAACTGACATCTCACGACAGTGTGCGCGATACGATAGCCCCCGCCGTCCTCGAGGGTGGGGCGACCGCGGCATTCCCGACACCATCTGAGCGCACCCTGCCGAGCGGGCTACGCGTCGTCGTGCTGCCCCGGCCCGGCGCTCGCATCACGGCGGCCCGCATCATCATCGGAGGCGGGGTCGCCGCGGTGCCGGCCGAGATCGCGGGAGCCGGAGCGGTGCTCATGCGGTTGGTGGCGGCGGGGGCGGATCCGAAGCACCGAGCCGAGAAGCTGAGCGCTCTGGGAGGCGAAGTCATGCCAGTCGTTGGCTTCGACGGATTCTCGCTCGACGTGAACGCGCCAGGGTCAACGTTCGCTGCGGTGCTGACTGGCGCGGCTGCCGGCGTGGTGAGCCCGATGGTCAGCGACTCGGGCGTCGCGGCGGCCAGACGTGAGCTTGCGGCTGCGGCGCGCGGCGATTCCGCCACGGCGCGTACGCAGGCACGCCGCGTCCTGCCGGCGCTACTCTATGGCGAGACGCATCCGTACGCTGCAGACTGGTCGGGACTTGGTAGATCGACGACCCTCGACCGCGTGACGCCAGAGGCGATCACGATGCTGCATCGGACGTGGTTTCGCCCCGAGAACGCAATGGTGGTCATCGCAGGCGACCTGGACGTGGTCACCGCTGAACGTCTGGTGTCCACTGCATTCAGCGGTTGGCGCGCGCGACCGGACAGTCTGCCTCGCCCGTCCCTATCGCAGCCGATGCCCCGGCGCCTCGGCGACACCATTGTCGTGGTAGACCAGCCAGGCGCTACGCAGGCGGAGATCGCCGTGGGATTCGTCGCGCCACCGCCCTCCGACGCCACCGAGCTTCGCTTCGAAGCGCTGGGGCGTGCGTTCGCCATAGGGAGCAGCTCTCGGCTCGGGCGAAATCTTCGAGAGACGAAAAACTGGGCATATGGCACGGCCCTGTTCCGACCGGATGCAGCGGGGTACCGGCCATTCGTCGTACACACGGCGGTAAGGCCGGAACATACTGGAGATGCAGTTGCCGAACTGCTGCGGGAACTCAGGACTGTGGCTGCGAATGGTCTTTCGGATGATGAAGCAGGTCGTGCGACGACCTTCCTCTCCACCGGGTTCGGAGGTCGTACGCAAACTTCGGACGCTGTCGCGGCTCTCGGGGCCCGTGCGGCGCGCTACGATTTGTCCGACACGTTCTTCGCAAACTATCCAGCGGCGATCGGGCGTTTGACGGCGACGGAGCTATCTGCGGCTGCCGCCGAGCTGCTTCCATATGCGGTCGTAGTCGTGGTCGGCGACTGGCGGGTACTCGAAGTACAGCTCACCGCGGCGGGACGACCACCGGTCAAGCGGTTGGACGCGCGGTGATCTCGTACGGTGATGGCTGGACTAGCCGCGCTCGCTCGAGGCTACGGCTCATGGCCAGCCTCGCTTCGGTAAAGGCGTCGTGCGAGCGCTCGCATGTCCGGGTCATCCGAGAGCAAGGCGGTGCGCCGGAGGTGCACCAGCCCATCCTCCCCGCCCTCTGATGCGAGAACGCGCAGCATCGTGGAGCGAAGGGGCAGGTTGTGCGGATTGTTCCACAGCGACAGGAGGGCAGCGACACCGCGACTGGATTCGGCAAGCGCGTGGACCGCGGCGAGGCGGACCGTGCGCGACTGCGCCACGTTCGATACAACTGCTGCCAGGGAGCTGATGGACGCCTCATCGCCCCGGCGCCCTAGTGCGACGACGATAGCCACCCGGCCGGTCTCCGGTACTGACACGAGCGCACGCGCCACGGCAGCCTGAGGGTGGCCGCGCTCCACCAACGCCTCTGCCGCCGCAATCCGGACCGTCGATGACGAGCCCTCCGTGATCAGCCGCTGTAATGCCGGCCCTGCGGACGGCGCGTTACTCTGGGAGAGCGCGTCAACCGCTATGCGGCCGGTCGCGGGCGGCCCCCTGCGTCCCTCGTGCAGTAGTCGCCCGACGGCCCACTCGTGCGGTGCGGCGCCGAGTAGACGGAGCGCCCGCGACCGTACGACACGCGTGGAATCGTCTGCCGCCGCCAACAGGAGTTGCTGCGCATCGGTGCCATCAAGGCGGGTCACGAGAGGCAGCAGCTCTGCTCGGAGCGCGGGAGAACATGGGCTCGAAGGCATCACGAAGCGTCGTAGTGTCGCCGTCGCGTTCGCATCGTTGCGTTGCAGGCGACTACTCACCCCGATGACCAGTTGCTCTGCCGAGCCCGCGTCGTCGCACCGCGCCCCCTCTGCGCGCGCCAGCATTGGGCGACATTCCGGTAAGCGAGCGAAGGAGGCGCACAGGCGAGCCTCGAGAGTCCGGGCGTCCATCCCACGCTGCCCAGCAGCCGCTCCGGGGTACGTCCGACGCCACGTCCCGAGCGTCGTGATGGCCCGTTTCGCGGCTTCCGCTCCCGGTGCGGCGCTGAGGGCCACCGCGCTCCAGTACATCGCGCTTGGCGCTTGGGGGTGTGTCGGAAAGCGCCGATGAAACGCGATCAGCGTGGCCGCAGCACGCGTTGATTCTCGACGTGCGAGTTGCCGCCGTCCTCGCTCGTAGAGTGAGTCCGCGTCACGATATGCGGCGGCGGTGTCTGCACGGACTACCGCAGCAGGAGGTGTTGGTATCTGCGCGTTGCCGGATGTGAACGCCAGGATCGTCATGAGCATCGACGCGGCATACCTGCACGCGCTCGAGTAGCCCCGGGATGAACGGTTCGGGTACGCCGTCATTGACGGTCCTCGCCGGCACGCCCTTCGACACCTCGCGAAGCGGAGGTGCGGCCGAGCTCCCGCGCGACGCGCGGTAACAACCCCAGCTGGTCGAGCGTAAGTCTGGCATACCGCAGCTCGTCCTCGGACGCATCCATAGAGACCTGCATCAACGCCAACTCGGTATCCATCAAGAGGGAGTCGAGCGTCCGGGATAGCGGAACCGCTACACGCAGCACCCGCGCGCCGAGCAGTGCCGTCCGGGCATCGTGCGCCAGCGAGCTCCCGTAGTCCGAGGAGGGTTGGCCGGGGCCTCCCGATCGCCGAATACGCTGCAAGAGCACTTCCGAGTCTCGGAGGTGCATCGCGATGACGGCCCGCTGCGAAAGGAGAACGCCGTCGGCCTCGGCTACCCCCGGGCTGGTGATCGTGGCTCGCGATGGAGTCAGAGCCTCCTGTGGCGCCACCGGTCGATAGGCCCGCGAGACCAAGTTCCAAAGGCCGACGGAGGCACTGACGAGGATCATCGCGGCGGCCGCGGCGACGAGTCGTGGACGACCGGGGCGCACGGCACCACGCTCCCAACGCGTGTGCTCGATGCGCGACCACAGCCGGTCGGCATCGGGCGGTGGAGGCGCTGGCAGCCCCCGCAGCACGTCGCGAACTGCCGAATGGATGCCGGGATCACCCTCCGGTCCACCACCTCGCGTCATGGGTGTCCCGAGGCGAGCACCCAGAGCTCCTTGCGAAGCTGCTTCCGCGCGCGCATGAGGCGAACCCGCACCGCTCCGGCGCGCATCTGGATGAGCTGGCCGACTTCTTCACACGTATGCTCCTCCAGGTCATGCAGGAGGACGATCAGTCGGGAGGTTGGGGAGAGCGTGGCGAGGGCCCGGACCAATCGCGCGGCCAGTGCCGGATCGCGAGCGGAGGCGTTCGCCACATGCTCGAACGACGCAGACGCCTCTCGCTCTCGCCCGCTGCGCCGACGCTCGGAGCGAAGGCCGTTCAGAATGACGGACACGGCGACGCGCCGGAGCCAGATCGCGAACGGTGTCTCACCTCGAAAGGTCGTCAATCGTTCGAAGGCACGCACGAAGGTATCCTGGGCAAAGTCATCTGCGATATCGATGCTCCCAGCCATGCGAAATGCCAGCGCGTGCACCCACGGCAAGTGAATCTCGAACAGCTGACGCTGCGCGCGCTCGTCACCCGCCCGAGCCCGATACACCAGATGGTGATCGTCCGCGTCGGTCCGGTAGCGTTGTTCCTGTTGGCGAGATCGCACTGCAGATAGACACCGCGGGCGGAGGTAGCGTTACACGCTCCGGCGCGCGGTTGCGCGTCGCCAGGCACGTGATCGCCGCCCGCAGGCGCCGCGACTCCGCGTCGTCCCACCGTGCGGCCGGCGGTATGCGCGCCGGGAACGCGGTGTCGATGCGATAGAGCCACGACCATCCCTTGGGGCCGACGTAGCGATCGGGCATCTGAAACACGGGATCCTCGAGCGCGCGATCGAGCGAGACGTACCGGGCGCCCATCCCCTCGAGCATCGTCAACAATGCATCGAGATGATCGGCGGTCATGTGATTGGCGTGCAGAAGCAGGACGTGCCGCACCTCGCGCCCGACCACGCCCCGCGCCACGCGCCGGAAGTGCGCCGTCGCCGCGCTGTCGTGTTCCAGCATCAGCCGTCCGATGCGTGCCTGTCCCGCGCGGTCGCCGACGCGGAGGGCGTCGAGGTACGGCGCGGCGAGCAGGAAGTCGGAGTTGTCGATCGTCACCGGGGCGTTGCGATAGCCCAGCGCGCGCAGCAGGCGTTCGGCCTCCTCCCGCCGCTCGCGCGTCCGTCCCTGATGGAGCGCCGGATAGCGGAAGTACCGCGCATCGTGTCCGGTCGTCCGGTGCAGCGCCCCGTGACAGCTTCGGACCGCCGCCTCCCAGTTGGGGAACGGGGTGGCGTCGAGATCCAGATGTCCCGTGGTGTGATTCCCGATCGCCGCGCCGGCACGCGCCCACG
>Ga0256863_1000010_pt1 | contig 9187 bp, 8 predicted proteins | sample BONt17_FD_181167 | JGI IMG/M metagenome (GOLD analysis project Ga0256863, IMG submission 181167) | Terrestrial sediment cell enrichment communities from Utah, United States - BONCAT_SYTO_Terrestrial_sediment - 17 | ecosystem: Environmental > Terrestrial > Deep subsurface > Rock core/Sediment... | reverse complement strand
CGTCGACCTCGATCTGTACGGACAGGCGATCACGGAACCGGAGCCCCTCAACCCCCAGGTAGGCCTCCACGAGCGCGAGTTCGTCGCGGAGCGACACCCGCTGCGTCCCCCCGTGGCTGAGGGCTGCGCGAAGCAGATCTCCGAGCTGGACCGTCATCCGACGCGCTGTGTGTGGCTCGTGCTCGATCAGCATGGCAATCGACTGGAGCGCATTGAACAGGAAGTGTGGCTGCACCCGCGCGCGAAGCGTGGCGAGTCGCTGCTCCGTGAGCTCCGCCTCGAGCCGGCTGGCGAGACGCTCGCGCTCCCGAAGCTGGTGGCGGAGCTCCACTGCAGCCAAGAGGCCGGCGATGGCCCAGTAGTGGAGCAGCTCGACCGGCAGGTTCGTCGTGACATGACGCAGCAGCCACGACGCAGACGGCGCGTCGATGCCTCGACTGACGTGGCGGACGTTCCATTCGATGTATGCGTTGGCCAGCGCATGGGCACCTGTCGCGGGCGCCATCAATACGAAGCGCAGGAGCCACGGACGCCCTATGCGGTGAACGAGCCACGCGAGCAGCATCGCCAGTGGGAGCCACGTGGCATAGACGAGCCCTTGCCAGAGTAATGCTTCTGGCAGCGTGGCGAGGCGGACGGACTGCAGATACAAGGTGGCCCCCGCGACGGTAAGCGCGGCGGCAACGAGGGTCGCGAGGGCGGCCCGGCGGAGCGGCCCAGTACGGTCGATGACGGACTGGCGCGCAGCGGCGGCTGATGAAGAAGGAGCTGACATGCGCGGGAGAGTTCGGGAAGCCGTGCGTGGAATCTAGCGCTGGCCAGGGACCGCAGTGCGCGACAGCGGCGCGGTTCGCCCCATCTGCACACGTCTCGTCCCATGCGCCCTCCTCGGTGGTGCCGACGGGTGCGAGCCTGGGGGCATCACCTCAGTGGAGCATCCGTCGTGCAGATCGATCATCGAGGAACAGTATCGCGTGCTCAGAACACCTCGTTCGCGAGAGTATGCCGCGCGGGGCTTGCCACATGCCTGCTACTCGGGCTTCCGCTACACGTAGCACAGAGCCAAGTCCACGGGGAGGCCGAGCGCACAGCAGCGGGTCACGCCGCGGCCCGCCGTGACTGGTCCGCGGCTGCGGTGGCGATGGAGCGCGCTATCGCGCGGGCGCCTCGGCGTGCCGACTACCACTATTTGCGCGGCCACTACCTCTCCTTGCAGGCACTCGAGGGGTCCCTCCTGACGCGGGCGCGCCTCAGTCGCGCGATCTTGCAGAGCTTTGAGCGGGCCCTCGTCCTTGATTCCACGTTCGATGCGGCGTATGCCGGGGCCATTCCGTGGTTCGCACAGGCGCCCCCGGTCGTCGGGGGCAGCACGGCTCGCGCGGAGACGCTGCTCGCGCAGTGGCTTCGGGTGCGTCCGTACGCCGCGGGGATCGCCCAGGTGGGGTTTGACCGCGACCGGAACCTGTTGCGCCAAGCCGTCGAGCATGCGGAGGCGCTCGTGGGAGCCTTCCCCGACAGTGCCCGCGCGCATGCGGAGCTTGCTTCCACGTATGGCCGCGCTGGGCGCGTCGGAGACGCACGTCGAGTAATGGAGCTGGCGTATGCCCGTTGGCCACGGGATCCATGGGTGCTGTACGCCGTAGGCCGAGATGCGGCGCTTCATGGTGGCGATCTGCTCCGAGGTGAGAGAGCCCTGCACGGGGTTCTCGCCGCCACGACGTCGGATTCGGCGCTGCAGCGGGTCCGGGCGCCCGCACATGCTCATCTCGGACGGATCTACGAGCGGCGCGGTGATCAGGAGCGAGCGCGGGAGCAGTACCTCCGCGCGCAGGTCATTGACCCGCGCCTACGCGCCGCGCGCGAGGGGCTGGAGCGGATCCGATGACGAGGGAGCGATGGCGCCGCGGGGAGGCGTCGGTACCGCGCGCGTTCACCGCCACACTGTCCCACCCTTCGGCAGTAGGGGTGCCGAAGCGACGGGCGCGGGGGGTGCCCGGTGCGATGGCTAACACCGTGCTCCTACTCCTCGTCCTGTACGTCGCGATCTATGGGCTACGGTATGTGGTGCTCGGCCAATGGGCGTGGATACCGATGCTCGCCGCATCGTTCGAGATGCGTCCGCGTGCGATATCTCTGCATGCGCTCGGGGGCTCCGTCGCGCTCATTTCTGGATGGCTTCAGCTACGGCCACTTCTGCGGCGGCGCTGGCCGCGGGTGCACCGAGGCGTCGGCTGGCTATATGTAGCTGCGAGCCTCATCGGAGGTGGAGCCGGGATATGGCTCGCAGCGCATTCCCTCGGTGGTTGGGTCACGCACGTCGGTTTCGGGCTGCTCGGCGTCGGTGCGGTCGGCGCCTCGCTCACGACGGCCGTATTAGCCGTCCGAGGCGATCAGGCGGGGCACCGACGCTGGGCCATCCGCAGCTATGCCTTGTGGTTGTCCGCCGTGACCCTTCGACTGGAACTGCCCCTACTCTTCGCGGCTTTCGGGCGAGAGATGGGGTACGCGCTCGTCAGTTGGATGTGCTGGGCACCGAACGTGGCGGTCGCGGAGTGGCTGCTACGGCGCCGGGTGCGTCCGGGCTAGGCGTTTCCTCCCAGGATGAAGCGGCGTGGGGTTGAGTCCGACGAATGTGAAGGCCGCGAGGACGCGTGTCAGGAGATACGCCGCGGACCTACTTCGGGGATCCAGACTCATGCGCTCCTCTGCGCTCCTCTGCGCTCCTCTGCGCTCCGCGCACGAACGCCGGGTGCACGCATGTGGGCCTATGGCGAGCGGGTCTGCCGCAGAAACTCCAGATAGCGCTGTGCCGCCGCCGCGTTCTCGAGGAGCAATCCTGTATGTCCGGCACCTGGCACCAGGATGAGCACGCGGTCCGCCTCAGGTGTTGCCGATGCGCGGTACAGCACCTCCGAAAGACGCGGGGGCGTGATGCGATCGTTCTCGCCTACGAGGAGAAGCAGGGGTCCGCGATAGGATTGGAGCCGTGCGACGTTGTTCTCCCGAGCAAGCACCTCGGACGTCTGCACACGCACAAATGGACGCGCGTACCACGGGATCAGCCCTCGCGCCCAGTCCCGGACCGTCGTCGCAGACGACTCCAGCACCAGGCCGTTGATGGGACGGTTGGTCGCCAGGTGCGCGGCGACAACGCTTCCCATCGAAAATCCGCGCCTTCGCGCTGACATGGTTCGCCCAAGCGTCTATACCGATAGCGCTTGCGTGATCTGTGTCGGACGCAGCGTCTCGACGACCCAACAGACGATGGCGTGGGGCCTTGGATGGGGACTCGACCTATCCACGCAGGGAGACACTGTGCTCTCGCACTTCGGCGACAATGGAGAGATGAAAGCCTACGTTGCGGCGTCGACCCGAGAGCAGCGCGCGGTGGTTTACTTCGCCAATGGGGCGAATGGCCTCTCCATCGCCGATACGATCACGGCAGTCATACTGGGACGGCGGGCACCCGGGATCGCCTGGGCGGGCCATGAGCAGCACGATGCACCGTCGCGCCGGTTGTTGCGTGAGGTCCTCGCCTGGGGCGAGCGCGCGGTCACCTCACTGCACGCCGGGCGTCCCGAGCTTGCCACAGCCAGCATGGGTGGGCCGACGGCGCCGCTCACGGAGCGCGAGTTCGTGGCCTTCGCGCAGCGACTCCGCAATAGAGGCCGCGATACGCTCGCGGCCAGCGTGCTGCGTGCTGCGGTCACCTGGCATCCACGCTCGGCGTCGGCCCACGTCGCGCTGGGCGACGCCTCCCGCCGTGCGGGGGGTACCGCCGTGGCAATCGCGGCGTACCGGACGGGACTCGAGCTCGCGCCAGGGAACGCGGGCGCCCCACTGGCGCTCCGGCGGCTCACGACGCCTGTGCGTGTCACGGCCGCCTTACTGGAGAGCTACGTCGGCACCTACGACACCCCGCTTGGAGTGCTCATCGTCAGCCGCCGCGGATCGCAGCTCCTCGGCAAGTTGGACGAGCAGTCACCAGCTGAACTGTTCGCTGATTCCCCAATCCCAGTTAGTCTCGAATCTGGGACCCCAACGGTGGAGTTTGTGCGCGACGGCGAGGGGCCGGTGTTCGAGGTCGTGATACGGGCAGGCGGTCGAGAGTTTCGAGGCAAGAAACGATAGGTGCGTGCGCCACGTGTGGTGCCGTTGTCATCTGGACGACCGCCTGCGAGGGCCGCTGATCGCTCGGCGCCTCGGGCACCGCAGGCGAGATGGCCCAGTGATGCATAGGCGCGCGGCGCGGGAGCGCGAGCTTCGGTCGTCCCTGGTCGAGCGACCGGTGCGAATTCCAACCCACCCGGCGTGGGCAGGAAAGATTTGGGGGGCCCAGGCTCGAGCCTGGGCCCCCATCTTTCGCCGACGTTGCGTTCGGCCGCTTGGCGCACCCTCCGGAGTTCCGCTGCATGGATGCATCAGCGGAGGGGGCCTGCCAGGCAGCTGGTTACTGCTTTTTCAGCGGCGTCGCGTCGCGGCGCTGGCCGTCGTAGTTGAGGGTGGGGGTACGAACGTGGTCGTCCCCCTTGAACAGCCGGACCCCACCCCCACCGTTGCCATCGGGATGCAGCCGGACGACGCCCTGCGTCTTGTTGTCGATCAGCATCACGTAGGACTCGCCGCCGGTCCCACCACCATCGCGGCGCGGTCGCGCATGGGAGACCCGACGCCCACCGGCGCATCCAGGCCGACCACCGCACTCCCGTCGTCTAACGTGCCGAATCGGTCGCCCCCCTCCAGTAGCGCATGGTTCCGCAGGCAATGCCCGCCGCTGGTGATCGACGGACTTCATCGTGCGCGCTCGAGCCACTCGTCGCGATGGCGAATTCGCAGTCGCATCGTACCCGGCGCCGCCCCAGCCCGATCCGCGCTATCTGCTACCGCGGCGAGCTGCATGAAGACCACACCAGCCGAGTCTGAGGTGGCGACCAATCAGGCCTCACGTGCTGCCTCCTGGTAGCGACCGAGCGCGATGAGCGCCGCCACGAGCTCTGCGCGAGCCTGCGGCTGGGTCGGACGCATCGCGAGGCTCACCCGAAGCTCGCGCACCGCTGCGGCGTCGTCACCAAGGTCGCGCAGCCATCGTGCGAGCACGGTGCGAAGGCGCCATGGCTCTGGCGCCGCCGCCATCGCGGTGGCGAAGGCGGCTTCCGCCTCGGCACGCAACCCAAGGCCGAACAAGACCTCGCCATACGCATACTGAGCTCTCCAGCTTCGGGGGGAGTCCCGTGCTGCGCGGTACCAGAAATATTGCTCCTGACGCCACACCCCGTGGCGCTCCGCACTCCGGGCGACGCCGGCAACGACCAGACAGGAGATGAGCGCTGCCGCGGGGGCGCGGAGTCGTGAGGCCCGTGCGCCAGCAGCGGCCCACCTCGCAGCGCCCGCGGCGGCGAGCACCACGCCGATGCTGGGGACGAACAGTGTGCGTTCCGCCAGAAGAATACCGGTCGGGACGACGATGTTGCTCACCGGGAGCAGCATGATCCCAGACCACAGGAGGCCAAACGTCACGAGCGGGGCACGCCGACGCGCAGTCCAGGCCATGAACGTGGCGCCGAGTATCACTCCAAGGCCCAGTGCCTCCTCGACGTGGAACGCTGAGGACGGGGTGAAGTCCGCGGGTGAGTAGTCCGCGCGCAGGTGTGCTGGCCAGGTGAAGAGGCGGAACCACTCCGGGACGACCGCGAGCATGGTCAGGGCCCGGCCGCCTACCCCGAGTCCTGTGAGCACCTCCGCCGTGAACGTGCGCACAGGGTCGCCGGCCAGCACGTGTAGTCGCACGAGAAGCAGCGCGCCCGCTGCGACGGAGAGCGATACCCAGAGCACCCGGGTCGCGCGATATCGTGCCCCCAGCGACGGCGCCGAGACGAGGAGCCCCTCGGCAGCGAGGAGGAGGGCCGGCACCACGAGCCCGTGCTCCTTGAATCCCGCAGCTAGCACGAATGCCCCGGTCAGGAATACGACGTCCCGATGGCGAAGCGCCCCCGCACGTCGTCGAGCCAGCAGATAGGAGCGGGACATCGCCATGGCTGCGATGCCCACCACGAGCTCTCCATGTCCCACTGCCAGCGCGACCGCCTCGACGTGTACCGGGTGCGCAGCGAACACCACCGCCGCGATGAGCGGCCACGGGGCGGGGAGCAGCCTAGATGCCAGCCGAAAGAGCATCCAGCCGCTTGTCGCGTACAGTCCGTAACTGAACAGACGGAACGGGAGCGGCGACCCGTCACCGACGGCATAGAGTACCGCGTGCAACGTCGTCAACAACGGACGGTAGAGATCTGGAGGATATGGCGGAAGCCAATAGGGGGACGAGAGAATCGTCCCGAGTTGCCCGAGGGAGTGTACGCGAAGGTTGTCACGGATCAGGACGGCGTCGTCCTGGACGAACTGATTCGCGATCCCCCATATGGATGCGAGCCATGCGACCACGGTGACAAGCGCGACAGCATGCCATGACGGCCTGGGTGCGTGTCCTGCGCGAGATATCGGTATCACCGTATCTGACTGCCGTGGCAGCGCATGCCGCGTGAGCACGCCGCAGACATGCTCACGCGTCGCCGTTGCCAATAGGTCGGTCATGCGGGGTGAAGTGACTCGGGCACGGCTCGCCCGACCACGCCTGTAGAAGGACCGGGAGCACCCGACAGGCGGGCCACTTCCCGTGCGCATCGCGGGAGCGTCCCGCTTGCTCGGGTGGCTTGGGTACAGCCTCCTGCGTGCGCTCCATCTCTGACGTAGCGCGCCGCGACCCGAACGACAACGCGAATAGGACGAGTCGCTCGCTAGGCGTGGTGAGCCGCCGGCAGGCACTCATGAGCGAGGCAGCGCGACCGACGCCCCAGGCGTCGCTCCGTACCGCGTAACGAGCCGGTCGTCCCACCACCGTTGGTGGGCGAGGCATCTTCCGGTACCTTGCGCGGCTCTCTGCTTCCGGCACGCGAACTCCGGCTCGTCTCCGATGCGTCATACGTCGTCCACCGCATCGCACCCGTGGCTCCCTTCGCGTGGCGATGCGGTGGTAAGGGCGTAACTCCGTGACGAAGCGCCGGCAGATAGCGACGTGACGCACCACGAACACGCGATGGCACCCGCTGCTGCTGCGAGATGAAACCCGCTCCCCAACCTCCGATGTCGAGTCAACCATACGAGCGCCGCGCTCCCGGGCGCCCTCGTGCATTCGGGCACCGCAGCGCACTGCGCACGTGCGTCGTCGTGTGCGCTGGCATTGCCGCCTGTGCGCGCCCGGCACCCTACGCGTCGGACGCGACGACTCTCTCCGTAGTACCTGCCGTCGCCGCCGACACGAGTGCTATGGCCTTGCTCCGCAGCGCGTGGCATGCCCTCGGCGGGGTGCGTGCCGATAGCATCCTGGGCTTCGAGCTTCTATTCGAGAGCCGCGCGATGCGCGGGAATCCGAACCAGGCGTATCGATGGACGGACAGCAGCCCGAACCCCAACCCGGCGCCCCTGCGCTACCTGGTCGACATCGCGCACCGCCGTGCGCTCAGCGAGTTCGGCTCGATCGCCCCCGGACCGATTCAGTTCAAGTTCCTCGCCGGCTACGACAGCAGCGGGCAATGGCAGGTTGACCTACTGCGGTGGCGCACCGGAGACGATGTCGTCACCGGGGACGTGCGCACGGCGCGCGCCAACCTGGCAGTCATGATGCGCCAACTCCCGCAGGGACTCATACGAGAGGCGATGTACGACGCCGACTCGCTGCGGTATGCCGGGGGCCGGCGGGTGAATGGCCGCGATCTTCATGTCGTGTCCTACGTCGCGAGGATGACCGGACAGACCGTCGAAGTCGGCCTCGATCGCCAGACGGGTCTCCCGATGCTTGTGTCGGGGGGAGGAAACGCGATGGAGTTCGACGACTATCGCCCTCACGAGGGCGTCGTGGTGCCGCACCGGCGGCGACAGATGATCGGCGGCATCCTTTCGGCCGAGCAGCGGCTTCAGGCCGTTGACCTGCGGCCGACGCTGAACGTTGCATCGTTTGCGATCCCTCCGGGATACACCCCGCCACCGGCGCCCGGGCAGCCGAAGGCGACGCGCATCGCCCCGGACATGTTTCGCTTTGATAACATGCCGGGAGGGTACCACTCCGCCTTTGCGCTCACCGCCGGCGGCATCGTGGTATTCGAGGCGCCGCAGGGGCTCGCGTATTCGCGGGCCGCACTGGCGCTCATCGACAGCATCGCCCCGGCACGCCCCGTGAGCCATGTGCTGATCACACATCACCACTCGGACCATGTGGCGGGACTCGCGCCGTACGTGCTGCGCGGCGCAACGCTTGTTGTCGGAGCCGGGCTGACCGAAGGAGTGCGGCGGCAGCTACCCGATTCGCTGCAGCAACGAGCGCGATTCGTCGAGATAGACGTAGCGATGACGATTCCGCAGACCGGCGGCGTACGCGCGATCCCTGTGCTCAACGGGCACGCGCAGGGGAATCTCGCCTATCTCGTGCCGGCGCACGGGATCCTGTTCCAGGGTGACATGTTCTCCATCCCAGAGCGCGGCAGGGTCCCACCCGCCTTCAGTGTCACCGAGGGCCTCTACAACGCGGTTTCGACTGCGGGTGCGGAGGTGAGGCTGGTCGTCAGCGTACATGGACGTTCCGGCACTTGGGCCGAGGTGGTGGAGTCCCTGGAGCTCCGTCGGCGCACGAGGCAGTGAGGACGCCCCGCTCGGCCGCAGGGCGTTCGAGGGGCTCCTAGCGAGTAGCCAAGCGATGAGTGGAAGATCGGAGCACGGCGCCGCTCTGGCCTGGGGGAGGCACCCAAGTCGCGGGCACGAGCATCGCGCGGGCCATCCGGATGAAGGCGGTGGCGGCTGGCGAGAGACCGTGTCGACGGTGACAGAGTGCGATCGTCCCCACCACTGGTGTGTCGCTGATGGGTATGGCATGTACGCCAGGTGGCGACAGTTGACCCACGGAGGCGGGCACGATCGCGACACCGACGCCGGCGTTCACCAGGCTGAGCTCCGTGAGCCATTCTCGGGCGTACTGGGCAACGATGGGCGAGAACCCGGCGTCACGACACATCGCGGTGATCTGATCGAACAACGCCGGCGCGATCTCGCGTGGGAAGTGCACGAACTCCTCGCTCGCCAACGCTGCGACGTCGACGGTCGCGTGGCTGGCCAGGCTGTGCTGGCTCGGCACGAGCAGGAC
>Ga0256863_1000009_pt1 | contig 9726 bp, 9 predicted proteins | sample BONt17_FD_181167 | JGI IMG/M metagenome (GOLD analysis project Ga0256863, IMG submission 181167) | Terrestrial sediment cell enrichment communities from Utah, United States - BONCAT_SYTO_Terrestrial_sediment - 17 | ecosystem: Environmental > Terrestrial > Deep subsurface > Rock core/Sediment... | reverse complement strand
GGTAAACGGGCGCCTCCGGTTCCAGGTGCTCCAGGTCGACGGCACGCGGCGCCCGTTTACCCAGGACGAGATCTTCTGGTTCCGCGGGTTCTCGCTCGACGGGATGAACGGGTACCGGATCTCCGAGCACGCGAAGCAGGCGATTGGCCTGGCCCGCGCGGCCGAGTCGTACGGCGCCCTCTTCTTCAAAAACTCCGCGAACCCCGCGGGCGTCCTCGAGATGGAGAGCACCTTCAAGGACCAGAAGGCGCTCGATCGCCTGCGCGCCGACTGGATGTCGCGGTACGCGAACGGGCAGCAGCACCGCCCGGCGATTCTCGAAGGTGGGATGAAGTGGAAGGCGATGTCGTACAACGCCCGGGACTCACAGATGCTCGAGTCGCGGGAGTATCAGGTCGCCGACATGTGTCGCTACTTCCGGATGCCGCCCCACAAGGTGCAGCACCTGGTCGATGTGAAGTATGCGAGCATGGAGCAGTCGGCGACGGAGTTCCTCACCGACACCATGCTCCCCTGGGCGGGGCGGTGGGAGGCGGCGATCAAGCGCGACCTGATCGTCGACACCTCGCGGTACTACGCCGAGTTCATGCTGCAGGCGATCGCGCGCGGCGACATGGCCGCCCGCGGCGCGTTCTACAACCAGCTCTTCCACCTGGGCTCGATCTCGCCGAATGAGATCCGGCAGCGGGAGAACATGGACCCGGTCGCTGGTGGCGATCGCCGCTTCGTCCCGCTCAACATGGTCGCGCTCGATGCCGTCGGCGACGACGGGGTGACGGGACAGGGCGCGAGCGATGCTGCACCGACGCACGCCCCGCAGCCGCCGGCGGCACCCGCCGCGCCAGCAGCTCCGGCCCCACCCTCACGCCGGCGTCCGAACCGCGGGGCGTTCGCGGGCCTCATCGCCGACGTGGCCGAGCGCCTCGCAGCCGGCGAGGCCGGCGCGCTCGAGCGGAAGGTCGGCCGGGCGCAGGACGATCGGGCTCGGTTCGACGCGTGGGCGACGGGCTTCCTGGAGGAGCAGCGCCCTTACGTCACGCGGGCGATCACGCCGCTCCTCGACACCTGGGCACGCCTCGCCGACTGCCCCGTCGCCGTCGAGCCGCTCGTGCACGAGATCACCCAGCGGGGGCGCAGCGCCCTCGCCGTCCACGACGTGGCCACCGTGGTGGCCGCCTGGCGCTCGACCCGGATCCAGACCATCACCGCCATCATCACGGAGGCGTTCGACGATGCGCATGACCAATAGCTCGACCGAGAACATCCTGCAGGCCTTCGCCTCGGAGGCGTGGGCGATCATGCCGGAGAAGCTGGACGCCGTCCTCGAGTTCCTCTCGCTCCGCGCGAGCGGGTTCCGCTTCGAGCCGCACGAGATCGACGCGCGGCTGGGTACCACCGCGATCGAGCGCGCCGAGCGCAGCGCGGCCGCGCGCGCGAACGGCGGCCGACGGATGGTGGCCACCGCGCCGGCCGCGGGATCGACCGCGCAACCGGGGCACATCGCCGTGATCCCCCTCTACGGCGTGATCGCGCACCGGATGCGGATGGTGCAGGACGTGAGCGGTCCGGGCGGAACATCCTGCGAAGGGTTCCTGCAGGCGTTCCAGGAGGCGCTCGGCGACGACGACGTCGGCGCCATCGTGATCGACACCGACTCGCCCGGCGGGTCGGTCACCGGGGTCGAGGAGACCCGCCGCCAGGTCTTCCAGGCCCGCGGCCAGAAGCCGATCAAGTCGGTCGCGAATGGGCTGATGGCGAGCGCTGCCTACTACATCGCCTCGGCCGCGGACGAGGTGATCGTCTCCCCCTCGAGCGACGTCGGGTCGATCGGCGTCTACGCCACCCACGTGGACAAGACAAAGCGGAACGAGCAGCTCGGGCTCACGGTCAGCGTCATCCGCGCTGGCCGGTACAAGGCCGAGGGACATCCCGACGAGACGCTCGGCGACGAGGCGCGGGCGTACCTGCAGCAGCGCGTCGTCGAGTGCTACGACATGTTCGTCGACGCAGTCGCCGAGCACCGGGGAGCGACGGCGACGGATGTGCGCGAAGGGTTCGGCCAGGGGCGAGCGGTCGGCGCGCGGCAGGCCGTGACCGAGCGCCTGGCCGATCGCGTCGGTACGCTCGACGATGTCCTCCGGGAGCTGGGGGCCTCGCTCGGAGGTGGCGGCGGTGCACGGAGCTCCGCACCGGCGCGCCGGCGCGCGACCGTCGAGCGTGCGCGACTCGATCTTCTGGAGCTCGCGCCGGACCGCAGCTGAAGGGACGGAACGTCTCGGCCCGGACTGTCTTCGCCGCTCGGGGTTGACAGTTCGGGCGCACCACCGTACTCTGCTCGCCGTCGGGGACCCTTCACGCGGAAGCGGCTGGGCCACGACAGACAACCGCCATCGTCATCCGTCACGCGGAAGCGGGCGAGAGACAGGCACTCCGGACGACATGCTCGTGCATTAGGCACGCATGCGACGTCTGGTGGCCCTATCTCACCCGTTTTTTTGCGTTGGGGGATCACCATGAGCAAGCGTCTCAAGAAGCTCCAGGACCGCCGCGCTGCCCTCGTGCAGAGCATGCGCGCCACCCTCGACGTCGCCGACAAGGAGTCGCGCGACCTCTCGGCCGAGGAGCAGACGAAGTACGACGCCCACAAGACCGAGCTGGCGCAGGTCGCGGCCGACATCGCCGACGAGCAGGCGCTCGTCGAGGTCGAGCGGGCGATGACCGCCGTCCAGGACGGCAACGCGGCGGCGCAGCGCGTCCGCGTCGAGGTCCTGGGCGACCGCGCCGACACGCCGTTCAAGAGCCTCGGCGAGCAGCTCTCGGCGATCGTCAGCGCCGGCTCCCCGGACGGCCACGTCGATCCGCGCCTCCGCATCGGCGCCGGTCCGACCGGCGGCAACACCACCACGGGATCGGACGGTGGGTACCTGGTCCAGAAGGACTTCGCCACGGAGCTGATGAGCTCCGGGATCGAGACGGGCGTCCTCTCGAGCCGCTGCTCGGAGACCGAGATCAGCGCGAACGCCGATGGCCTCGAGGTGCCCTACGCCAAGAACGACGATCGGCGCACGGGTGCCCGCTGGGGTGGCGTCCGCGTCTATCGCCGCGCCGAGGCGGAGACGGTCGATCCGTCGAAGGTGAAGCTCGAGAAGTGGTCGCTCGACCTCGAGGACCTGATGGGCCTCGCGTACGTGACCGACCGCCTGATGAAGGACGGCTCGGCGATGGCCTCGGTGTTCGAGGAGGCCTTCAACGAGGAGTTCGGCTTCCAGATCGACGACGAGATCGTCAACGGGAACGGCGTCGGGCGCATGCTCGGGTTCCTGAACTCGGACGCCCTGGTGACCGTCGCCAAGAAGGACGGCCAGGCCGCGGGCTCGGTGGTCGTCGAGAACATCCTCGAGATGTGGGCGCGCCTCCCCGCCCGGTTCCGGAAGGACGCGGCGTGGCTCATCAACCAGGAGCTCGAGCCGCAGTTCCCGCTCCTGACGATCGGCGCCGGGGCCGGCACCACGCCGGTGTTCATGCCCCCGGGCGGCCTGAAGGACCAGCCCTACTCGACGATCTACGGCGCGCCCGTGATCCCGATCGAGCAGGCCGCGGTCCCCGGCACGGTCGGCGACATCAGCCTCGTCAGCCTCAAGCAGTACAAGATCATCCGGAAGGGCGGCACCGAGCGTGTCGAGTCGATCCACGTGCGCTTCGTCTACGGCGAGCGCGCGTTCCGCTGGACGGTGCGCATCAACGGCGCGCCGAAGCTGAAGGCGCCGATCACGCCCGCCAAGGGCGCGAAGCAGCTCAGCCCCTTCATCGCCCTCGCGCAGCGCGCCTGAGCGCGCCGCTGGTACCGGCTCTGTCATAGAGCCGGTACCCGCCGACGAGGTCCTCCGTCTGCCCGTCCGTTCGGCGAACCGATCCGCCGCGCGGCCCTCTGTTCCCTCGCCAGGAGTACTCGATGCGGATCTTCACGCAGCCGTTCCAGGTCGTCATGGCGCTCGCCGCCAAGGCGGACCGCTTCGACGCCAACCCGGCGTCGACGCCCGTCAGTCTCAAGAACTACCGCCACGCGACCTTCATCGTGCAGCAGGGCGCCGGCGCCGTCGGCACGGCCAAGCTGCAGGTCGAGGCGTGCGACAACGCCGCCGGCGCCAACCCCGTCGCGATCCCGTTCCGGTATCGCGCGACCGCGCCCAACGGGGGCGATGCCTTCGGCGCCCTTACCGACGCCACCGCGGCTGACGGCTACACCACCGTCGCCGGCGCGAACAAGCAGGTCGCCGTCGAGGTCGACGCGAGCGGATTCCCCGAGGGGAAGACGTTCGTGCGACTCAAGGTCACCGAGGTCGCGGACGGGCCGGTCGACGCCGCGGTGATCGCGATCCTCTCGGATCCGCGCATCTGCAGCGAGCCGATGCCTACCGCGCTCGCCTGACGGCGACGCACCACCAGGACCCGCAACACCCGCAACACCCAGGGCGCTGATCCGGCGGCGGCCGCGTACACCACATCCTCTTCGCACGCGACGCCCGACCGCCGGATCACCACCCCGCCTCACGTTCCTTCCTCCCACCCTGGCTCTCCCGCATGTCCGTCCTCGTCTCGCTCACCGCACTCAAGACGTTCCTCACGGTGGCCATCTCGGCGGACGACGCGGTGCTGCAGGCGATCTTGGACGGCGTCGAGCGCCTCTTCCTCGAGCGGGGCGGGCGCGCCCGCCGCCCGTTCGCTCCTGCCCAGAACGCCCGTGGCGAAGTCCTCGATGGGACGGGCTCCACGCAGCTCGTCCTCGACTATCCGATCGCCGGCGTGTCCGGCACCATCACGCTCGGTCTCGATCCCGCGAACCCCGACGAGACGCTCGACCCGGCGGATCCCGCGGTCGTGGTCTACACCCCCGGGGATCGCACGCTCCACCGGGTGGATGGCCGCGTGTGGGGTCCGCTCGCGCGTCCGCGGTACGTGCGCGTGACCTACGATGCGCAGGCCGATCTCCCCGAGTCGCCCGCGCTCGCGATCAAGCGCGTCGCCGCCGCCGTGTACCGCCAGCTCGGGAGCGAGGACGCCCGCGCCGAGCGCACCGGAACCTACAGCCGCGACCTCGCGACTGTCGCCGAGTCGGATCCGATCTGGACGCTCGCCGTCGACGCGCACCGGGAGCATCGCGTATGAGCCTCGAGGGCGTGATCGCGCGTCGCGGCGCCTCCTGCCGCATCCACCGCCCGGCCGACGCTCGGCAGCCGGACGGCTCGACCGCGCGCACCTGGCCCGTCGTCTCGGCCGACACGCGGCTCCTCCTCGAGGAGCTCGAGGACTCGCTGCTCCGACGCGTCTTCGGCCAGGAGACGACGGCTACCGCGCGCGCGATCGCCTCCCTCCGGAGCGACGTCCGCCTGGACGACGGCGTCGTCGTCCTCACGGGCCCCTACACGGGCCGGATGTTCGTCGTCGTCTCGGCCCCGCAGCATCCCGCATCCGGCAGCGGACACCGCGAGCTCGCGCTCGCGCTCACGGCTGAGCCCATCGTGGCTCCGGAGGCGCCATGAGCCTGAACGCGGCGATCCGCGCCGATCTCCAGGCGCAGCTCCGGAAGGCGAACAAGGCGCTCGGCGCGATCATGGCCGACGTCGGGGGCGCAAACACCCCTGAGCTCCGCGAGTCGGCGAACGTGCTCCGGAAGCACATCCGCCGGCAGGTCTCCAAGAAGGCGACGCTCGCCCAGGGACCGGTGCGCCCCGGCGCAAAGATGCGTGGCCTCCCCTCCGCCCCAGGCGAAGCGCCGCGCCGCCAGACCGGGCGCCTCGCGCGCTCCGTCGGGCAGGAGGTCGTCGGCGGTGTGCGGCGTGTCGGGACGAACTACTTCGTCGGCCGGCTCCTGGAGACGGGCGTCGACAGCTCGGGCGAGGCCCGGCCCACCAAGACGGGAAAGCTCCGCGGCCATTCGAAGACGGCGAAGGGGCGCGAGCGCCGGAACAACAAGATCCGGATCGAGCCGCGCCCCTTCATGGAGGCTGCGGCCAAGGCGGCCGAGGAGGAGATGGGCGACGCCTTCGTCGTCACGCTCCGCCGGCGGACGGAAGGAGGCGGCACGTGACCGCCCGCGACGCGCTCTCTCGGGTCGGGGTCGCCTTGGTCGCCGTCGTGGACACCACGCCCGCCGTCGTCGCGATCACCGGGCGCCCGGACGGCAACGTCTGGCGCTACGGGGCCCGCATCGCCGTCCAGGCGCCATCGCTCGCCTATCTCACCCTCGAGGCCGACGAGCGGAGCGACAACGGCGACGGCTGGGAGGTGACCGTCGTGCTGCAGGCCGAAGGTCGGACGCCGGACGAGGCGCACGCGCTCCTCGAGGCGGCGATCGCCGCCTGCACGCCGCAGGCGTTCTCCGACGCCGACGTCGACGCCGTCATCCTCAGCCAGTCGCGCACGACCGTGCCCGACGTGCAACTCGGCGCCGACTCGCCCGCGCGGCCCAACGCCGCGATCGCCGAGGTGGATCTCCTGATCTGGATCACGCTCTCGTAGCGCCCGCGCTCGCGCTCTCTCTTGTCACCCACCCGCCACACCTGGAGACCACCATGGCCGCCAAGAAGAACAAGCTCCTCCGCCGTCCGTCGTCCTTCACGCTCTTCCGCGACAAGCCCGCCGGTGCCGCCACGACGCTGAGCGTCGCGGCCGCGCGCGGCGCCGCGACCTTCACCGTCTCGAACGCGGCCGGTATCGCCGCCGGCACGGTCCTCCGGCTCGGCGAGGGCGATGAGATCGAGCGCATCGACGTGACCGGCGTCGCCGGCAACGTCGTCACGCCGGCCAAGCCGCTCCTCTACGCGCACGCCGCGGCCGATCCCGCCGTCGAGCAGATCGGCTACGACCTGGGCGATCTGGACGGCGGCGTCGAGAAGACGCACGCGGCCGAGATGGCCGAGATCGACAGCGGGAACCGGCGGCTCCGGTACGACAAGATCCCCGGGTTCCAGCAGTTCGGCGTTGCCGTGAAGGTGCACGGGCGCACGATCGCGAATCTCTGCCTCGCGCTCGGGATCCCGCTCACGCGCATCTTCGGCACCGGGGTGAGCGCGGCCCAGGCGCAGAGCCTGGCCACGGACTTCAACGACGTCGACAGCGTCGATCACCAGACCATCGTCGCGACGTATGTGCTGATGGACGGCACGGTGCGCACCGAGGAGTTCATGGGCGTGGCGGTCGACGCCTCGGGGCTCACGACGCGCTTCGCGATCGGCGACGCGGGTTCGGTCCCGATGAAGTTCGGCTGCTTCGGCCGAGGCGTCGCGTACGACGGCGCGCCGGGCTTCACGGCGTCCGCGACGTACCGGGCGGGGAAGGGGAAGCTCCAGGCCCGCGTGAGCGGGGTCGGAGCCTGGATCGCCACCGGTGCCGGGGCGACCACGGTCAACGCCGCGGCCGCCGCAGACGCGAACCAGCTCACCGTCGCCGACGCGTCCGGCATCGCGGCCGAGACCTGGGTCGCGGTGAACGCGGGCGACCTGGTCGAGCTCCACTGGGTGGACTCGAAGGCGGCGAACGTGCTGACCCTCCGGACGCGGCTCCTCCGCGCGCAGGCGGTGGCGGTGACGGTCACGCCGATCATCAAGAGCGCCCACATCGCCATCGCCAAGGGGGGCGCCGATCTCGCGATCACCGCGCAGACCGAGGCGATCAACGCGGGCGACACCTACCTGCCGATCGCCTGGCGGCCGGGCAGCGTCGAGGCGAGCCTCGAGGTCCTCGTCCAGGATCTCTCGCTCACGACGCTCCTCCGTGCGCTCGGCAAGCCGGCGACCGATCTGGCGAACAACCGGATCGTGCTCACCGAGAACCTGGGCGCGAGCCCGCTCCTCGGGGCCTACGTCGACGGCGTCGCACGCGACGGCTCGGTGACGCTCATCAACCTCTGGGGGTGCGCGCAGGACCTCGCGCAGCTCGGCACCACGTACCAGAAGCAGGGCGAGTCGGGGATCCGCTTCAAGGGGCAGCCCGCGAGTGGGTTCCAGATCATCCAGTACGCCGCCTGATCCTGTAGCCCTTACTGAGGATCACGGTGGCGATCACCATCCGGCGGCTTCGTTCGGCGTGCGCGCCGTTCGAGGCCGCGATCCAGGCAGAGCGGCGCGCGAGCGCGGCGGAGCTCGAGCAGCTCCGTCGCGGCCGCGACGCCGACGCCTGGCTCAGGTACTACGGGACGCTCCGGGCCGTGCACGCCGGCGTCCCGGTCGCGGCGTTCCTGGAGGACGATCGATCCTCTTCGTTCACCACGACGGCGACGACGACCCGTGCGCCGGACGCCGAATCGGCGGCTGACGCCGCCGTCCTGCCTGCCCTCGCCGACCAGCCGGAGTACGTGCGCGTCGGAGCGGGGGAGTCGGCCACAACACACGTGGTCTACCCCAAGAGCGGGTGGGCGCTCATGCAGGTCCACGCGCACGACCTGCTCTTGGGGCAGCTGGTCGACGCGCTGCAGCACATCAGACGTCTGGATCCCCTCGGCGCGGTGGAAGCGCACACCGATACGCCCGAGCTGCTCGACACCGTCGCGGAGCTCACGAGCGCGATCGCGTATCACCAGGGCATCCTCGCCTGGATCGCGCTGACCCCGGGCTGCGGGCTGCCGTTCGGCGACGCCGATGTCACGCCCGAAGTGCCGGCCGAAGTGCGGGCGCTGGATCCGCTCGCCCTCATGCTCGTCAACCGCGCGTTCGTCCGCGTGAACTGGGTTCGGCTCCGCTCGCTCGAGCCGCTCATCTACCCGACCGAGGAGGGAGACGACGAGGCGAACGCCCGGCGCCGGCTCACCTGGTCGACGTTCTACGGCTCGCTCGCCGTCGAGTTGGACCGCCCGGTGACGGAACTCCTCCGGAACCAGACGCTCGCGTCCCTCGTCGCGTCGACGCGGCTCGCGGCCTCCGAGCAGCGGCGCGCGACCGCCGAGGCGAAGGCGCGCGCCAAGGCGCAGCGTCCGGGCGACGGCGCGCACGGAGACGAGTAGCCGATGCCGCGCAAGATCTCCGAGCTGTTCTACGAGATCCGGGCCCGTACCGAGGGGCTCCAGCAGGATCTCGATCAGTCCGAGCGGCACCTCGGGAAGTGGTCGGACTTCGTCGCGGCCAACCCGACGGCCGTCGCCGGCGCGCTCGGCGCGGGCATAGTCGGCATCGGGCTCAAAGCAACGCAGATGGCGGCCGAGATGGACGCCTCCGCGCGGAAGATCGCGGCGGCATCCGGGATGTCCGTCTCCTCGCTCGACGACATCACCGACGCGATCAAGGCGTCGGCGAAGGAGGCGCACCAACAGAAGGAGGTGGTGAAGGGCGCCGCCGAGGAGATCGCACGCCTGGGCGTCGGGAGTGTCGACGAACTCAAGTCGAAGCTGGATGCGACGCTCCTGATCGCGGACGCGACCGGGACGGCGATCGGCACCGTCGCCGGCGGCATCGATCAGCTCGCGGACGCCTTCGAGGTGCCGATCGAGCAGATCACGAACTCCGTCGCGCAGCTCTTCTCGGCATCGAAGGGGCGCAGTGACATCGACTCGGTGTTCGAGGCGATCCAGTCCGTCACGCCTCACGCGCGCGAACTCGGGCTCGAGCTCGACGTCACGACGCGCGCGCTCGTTGCCCTTCTCGAGCGCGGGCTCTCGGGCAAGCAGGCGAAGAAGGAGTTCGAGAAGTGGGATGCGTCCGGCCTCCGGGAGATCGCGAAGGGAGCGACGATCGC
>Ga0256863_1000008_pt1 | contig 10607 bp, 22 predicted proteins | sample BONt17_FD_181167 | JGI IMG/M metagenome (GOLD analysis project Ga0256863, IMG submission 181167) | Terrestrial sediment cell enrichment communities from Utah, United States - BONCAT_SYTO_Terrestrial_sediment - 17 | ecosystem: Environmental > Terrestrial > Deep subsurface > Rock core/Sediment... | reverse complement strand
GCCTTATGTATTCCTGTGGCACGCACAGTAGGGTCAAATCGTTGGAGGAGAAGATCGACAAGATCAAGCTGGAGCTGCCGGCGCCACCTTTGGAGGTATCGAAGTGAGCGTAGCAATCGATCCCGGCGCCAATGGCGGCATCGCAATCAAGAACAAGGCAGTGACCGCCCAGAACCTGCCGAAGTCTGACCGGGAACTCTGCCACCTATTGCGAGATCACCAAGGAGAGCGGACGGCTTACCTCGAGGATTTGGTTCGCTACACCGGGCGAAACATGCCGAGCAGCTCCATGAGTGTGTACGCGAGTTCGCATGGAAAAATCCATGGGATGCTCATCGCGCTCGAATACAAGATCGTGCTGGTTAAACCACAGGCATGGCAAAAGGCGTGCGGCCTGGGAACTTCAACAGGAATGGGAAGGACTGAATGGAAGCGCAAACTGGCGCAGGAGGCCGAACGACTTTACCCGAAATGTAAAGTGACGCTAGCTACCGCGGATGCCCTTTTGATCCTTCGTGCTGCTGAACTCGGGAGGTTGGGATGACTGAGCACCAGCAACAAAAACTCACCCGCATAAAAGCCGCGTGCCAGCGCGCGATAGAGTTAGGCAACAGTGCTACGGCTGGGCCGTGGGAATGGGTTGTAGACGGCGGCTCAGTGCTCTCGCCATACGCCGACTTGAACGCCCCAAGCAGAACTGTCTTAGCACCGCGTCACGACGGAAACTTTGGGAGCGAGCTGAGAAGTAGACCAGAGGATCGCGCATTCATCGTCCATGCCCGCCAGTTCACCCCGGCTGCCGCACGGGCGCTACTGACGGCGGTGGAAGCGCTGGGTCTACTTGCGGCACACGACAACATCGAAGCAGATTCGGCACTGCGGGACATCATCAACGACTGGCCCGACGAAGCACTATGAGTAAACCAACACACCGCATTGAACTACAGCCGTTCAGCGTTCCAAATTACGTCATAGCGGTTATGCCACCCAGGCCGCGCCAAGAAGGCATAATCGAGCCGCCGAAGTTCCATTTGTCAGAGTTGTCAACGGAGACTCTTGAACTGCTCTGTAAAGACTTCCGCGATGCGGTCATGGCCAAAGCGGCCAAGCCGCGCGAGGAAGATCAGATTAATCGACTGGAACGCGAACTCACACGACCGAGGAAATGAGCACCTATTCCATCCCCGCCCGCCGCGACGCCTACCTGACGCACATGCTACAGAACGGACACGACCCAGCGAAGGCCCAGGCCGCAGCGGACGCGCTCCATGCGCCGATCCAGATGCGCACGGATGAGGACAACACCCCTATAAACAGAAACGAGTGGATACACGACAGGCTACCCGACGTAGCCAAAGGAAAGCGGGCACAGTTCCTTGTGACGTGTCGCAGTAAGTATAATGGCAAGTTATTTGTCACCCTTGCCGCTTACTGCAACGAGTATTGGATGGAGTGGTCGGATTCCTGCGATCCAGCCGATGATGACGTTGATGAGAACGGCGGGAAACATTGGACCGGCTGGATGGACGACCGGCTAGACACATGCGGAGACGAAGTGTCGTGGGATTTTGAGCATGACGTGATTGCATGGATGCCACTGCCAGCCCCGCCAGAACCGCGCACGGCAGAGCAGGACGACAAGGCAGCATCGCGAGATCACGTGGCGCGATGAAAATCAAGCAACTCCTCCTGCGGCCCTACTGGCGCTACAAAGCCCACCGAGTGCGTGCAGCTAAACGAGAGATGTTCCTGAGACGTTGGGATGAGCTGCGAGAAAAAATATGGCGCGAGTTCTACAAGAAGCCGCGAAGTGAAAAATCACTCCAATGGCTGGAGAGAAAGCACCGTGCGCTGATGCGCCTGGAATACTAACCCTATGGCAAACGACGACCCCGCGGGACAAGCAGCCGACCGCTTGTATCTAGAGAACATGGAGCTGAGACAACGAATCAAAGAGGTGTGTGAGCTATTCGAAACGCACGCCTTTCACGATCCGCTCTGCCCGATGACCTACTCCACGTCAATCAAACGCTGTGACTGCGGATTGAAGGACGCTTTCGAGAAAGTCCACTCCTACAAGTGAGTACCCAAGCTCGGCTGCTGATTCTTCAAGAGCAACTGCATGACCTGCACCGGGATCACAGCAACCCTGAACACATGAACGATGCAACCCTGCAAGCGAAATGCAGAATCACTGAAGCCCTGGCAACACTGGTGGACATACTCGTGTTGCTGGAACTCCCCGATGTTCACAAAACGGCCGAAGGTGAACACGTAAGGGGTGACCTGTCTACAAGATGAACATCGAACCTAATCCCCACGTTGATCTGAACAACGCGAGGAATCTACCGAAAGTGAAATCACCAACACACGCTATCAAACTACAACCCTTCCGAGTCCCGAACTACGTCCTCGCTGAGATGCCGGCGGGTCTCAAAGAAGTAGGATTCCGTGAAGGTCCGAAGTTCCACCTGTCGGAACTATCGAGCGAGACTCTAGAGAAGTTGTGCGCAGACTTCCGCGACGGAGTGATGCGTAAAGCCGCAGCCGGCGAAGAGCCTGTCAGAATCGTCCGTTGAAACCCCTCTACCCAGTTCAGGAGACGCATGTCTCCGAGTTGCTGCGTGCCTTGGAAACCCATGGCGCGGCGCTTGATGCTTCGCAGACTGGTACTGGGAAGACGATTTGCGCTGCAGAGATTGCTAAGAGGCTCGGCCGGTCGGTCGTATTGGTAGTGGCGCCTAAAGCGGTTCTACCTAGTTGGAGACGAGAACTGGAAGAGCGGGACGTCTATTCGTTCGTGATCAACTACGAGAAGCTACGCACAGGCAACAGCGGGTTCGGAAAATGGGAGCGAGGAAACTGGGTCTGGAACCTGCCAGAAGATGCCCTAATCATTTTTGATGAGTGTCAGCGGTGCCAATCGCCAACGTCCCAGAACGGAAAGATGCTGGCTGCAGCGAAGCCGTTTCTGAACCTAATGCTTTCAGCGACGGCGGCAGAGGATCCGACGGAGATGCGATCACTCGGCTACATCCTGGGACTGCACGATCTCAAGAATTACTGGCGATGGTGCAAGAAATGGGGATGCAAACCGAACCCGTGGGGCGGGTTGGAATTTCAAGGCGACTCGGAACTCCTCAACCAGTTGCACCATCAGATATTCCCGGCAAAAGGTCACAGGCTGACGACGGCAGATCTCGCAGATCACTTTACCGAGACGCAAATTATCACGGAGCCAATCGATTTCGGGGATGATGTCGCTGCAATTTACGCTGAGATGGAGGCCGAGATCGCGAACCTGGCTGAGATCATGAGTGATGACAGCGACAACCCCGCAGCCGCTGCCCTCGTGGCACAGCTCAGAGCCCGTCAGCAGGTCGAACTGCTGAAGGTGCCCCTGATGGAGGAGATGGCTAACGAATTGCTCAAGGAAGGGCGCTCAGTGGCGTTGTTCGTCAATTTTGAAGCAACGCTGCAGGCTCTGATCTCGCGACTCGAAGGCGCACTGGCAATTCATGGAGGGCAGAAAGACACGGAGCGGGAGTTCGCGATCAACGATTTCCAGAACGACGTTTGCCGGGTGATTGTCTGCAACATCGCGGCCGGCGGGGTGGGGGTTTCGTTGCACGATGTGAACGGGAAATACCCACGCACGGCGATCATCAGCCCGAGCTGGAGCGCGAAGGAGCTTCTACAGACACTGGGCCGTGTACATCGCGCAGGCGGAAAGACGCCATCTCAGCAGCGCATCCTGTTCGCCAGCGGCACGGTCGAAGAAAAAGTTGAGAAAAGTGTTCGTACGAAACTGGCTCATTTGGAGATACTTAACCAAGGGTTAAGCAACCACGCACAAAATATGATTGACCCTTCTGGGTTAAGCAACCACACTGCACCCACAGTAACGCAGCCTATGATAACCGACGATTCTGCCCACGCGCGATACTCGCCTTCGCAACTGAAGATGTTTGAGCTGTGCCCATCCTATTTGCCTCGTCAGGGAGAGACGAATCCGGCTGCTGAGAAGGGCACCAGGATCCATAAAGCCCTCGAGGAGGATCGTCTGGATCTCCTGTCTCCGGACGAACTGGCGATCGCGCAGCCGTGTGCGGATTTCGTCGAGGGCCTGATCAATCACCAGAGCATCGCTCCCGTCGAGCGATTGCGAGAGGTTCGCCTGCAAATCGATCTCGGTGGCGGGCTGTCAACCTATGGCACTTGCGATGAGCTGATCGTCTACCAGAACCACGCGGTGCTCGTGGACTTCAAGACCGGATATGGAGCTGTGGACGACGCTGAGGTGAACTCGCAAGCATGGGCTTATGTGCTAGGGGCGTTCCAGAAATTCCCGCACCTCTCTTCCTGCCACGTTTACTTCCTCCTGCCTGTCCGCAATGAAATCTCCCACGCGCAGTTCAGCCGCTCTGACATACCAAGAATGCAACTCCGTCTCGGCACCATTGTCCGCAGGGCAATAGAATCGGCCGGGAAAACCTTCAACCCTCAGCCGAGCCTCTGTGAATACTGCGGCAACCAGAGCAACTGCCAGGCACTCGCTGACTCAGCGCTGAAGATCGCAGGCAAGGCGGGGCTTCCTGTGCCGAGCGACGTGGAGGTCGATTACAACGATCCTGAAAACATCGCGAAGCTACTCCGCTTGGCTCCGATTATGGAGTCGTGGGCTAAGGGAGTAAAGGAAGCAGCGCTGAAGGCGAACCTTGAGGAAGGGATTGAAATTCCAGGATTCCGGAGATTGGAACGCTCAAGCCCCCGATCGATCACCTCGGTCGCTGGAGCGTGGGAAGTGGTTAAGGATCAAGTCCCTTTTGAAGAATTTCTCACGACCTGCACCCGCGCATCAGTCGTCGATCTTGAAGAGCTGGTCGCGTCAAAAGCCCCCAAGGGGAAGAAGACGGCGTTCAAACAGCAACTCGAAAACAATCTCCGGCACGCTGACGTGCTGAAGGACGAGGGTAGTTACTACTTCCTCAAAGAAACCAAGAACTAAGAAACCATAAATGCTAAGAACCATATCCATTAATCCAGTCCTGAACGGCTTCATCGTGCAGTGCGGCTGCCAGCAGCTCGCCTACACGTCGATCGACGAGATGATCGATGACCTCGGATCCTACTATCGCAATCCGGAAGAGACGGAAAAGCGCATTCTCCAAGAGAAAGGGATCAACCGGAAGCACACGCTACGGGAGGAGACCGTCCCTCAACCAGCAACCGACTGCTGCAACGGCACTGCGGGGGTAGGCATCAATCCTTGGGGACGTGAGATCCCGACCTACCCGTTCTCAAAATTCTAAACCAAAACCAACCAAACCATAGAAACCGAAAACCACATGGCCACAGTATCATTCACATCCGCACTAGCACAACCTACGGGCGAAGCTGCACTCCTCGAACCCTCAGCCGCAGCGCCGGCACAATCGCAGGCACCCGCAGTCCGGGAAGAACGCCAGCTCTCCACACAACGCGATCAGCCCGAAGACCTGGAAGGTGACATCGGGATGGGCGACGTTCGGCTGCCGCGGATTAATTTAGTGCAGAAAATGTCCAAGGACGAGATGCTCGAATTCGGAATCGGCGCTTTCGTGTTCAACAAGGAACTGAAGCTGAGCAACGGCAAAGACCCGGTGGTCGTCACGGCGCTCCGGTTCAAGAAAGACTACCAGCAGAAGCTCCCGTACGACGCCGAAGAGATGGGCGAAGTCTACAACACGCCGGATGAAGTCGTCGCTGCCGGCGGAACGCTGAAGTACTCGAAGGAAGCGCTGCAGGAGCAGACCTACTACGGGCCTCGTGGACACGTTCAGTTCATCGTCGAAGCTCCGGCGAACCTGGGTGAAGAAGATCTGGCTCTCTTCCCCTACGAATTCAACGGCAAGTCGTACGGCATGGCTGTAATGACGGTCGGATCGTCGGCCTACACGTCGCTGGCTGTCGAGCTGATCACCCTGAGCAAGAACAACAAGGTGATGCGCGGAGGTCTGCGTTTCGGCAAGCTGCACCTGACTTCTGAGAACCGGAAGAACGGCAGCAACAGCTGGCACGTGCCTGTAATCAAATTCGCTGGCGCCAACCCACCCGAGCTCGTCGAGTTCTTCGAGTCGCTAGGTTAAGCAACCACGCACATGACACAGATACGACCAAAACAAGCACTCCCAACCAAGGAGACCCTCGAGCAATCGGGGGTCTCCGCGGAACAGGGAACGACGAAGATCATCGTAACCGTTCCGGTATCCGCCTTCTGGGATATGGCTGGAGGGCTTCAACGTGCATCGAGTCACGATGTCGATCTTCTGGTTAACCACATGCTCGGACTGTTCGGGATCAATCCTGACAACACAGTGCGGCGGGATCAGAGCGGCGGAGTTCTGATCTTCAGCCAGGATCGTGACGAAGCAAACGGCGAAGACATCGACTACGAACCACTGCACAAGTCGCTCGGGCTCAAGACTGCAATGGCCAAGGAGGCACTGAAGCAGTCACTGGAGAACATCCAGTTGTTCGATCGCAAGCAACAGGATTACGGGTCTCGGAACATTAGTGAGAGCGGAGAAATCGGTCTCGTCGTTCGACTACGAGATAAGGTCAACCGCATCGATAACCTGTTGGCAAAGGGTGAGATCGCACCCAACTGCGAGCCGGTGCTCGACGGCTACTGTGACATCAGCAACTACGGGCTGATTGGTCAGCTCGTGCGGAAGGGAGTTTGGAAATGAACGTCCGCCCCGTCATTACACAACACACTCAACGGGCAATCCAACGCAGAGAGCGGGAATGCGTAGAAACTCCGCGTCCGGTATGCCCCCACTGCTTCAATTACCCAGCTCTCCCTGAGGAAGGAGAAACAAGTGGAAGGGCTAAATGCGGCCACTGCGAGGGCACCTTCCTTTGGAGGGCATATTCCGCAGCTCGTTACGACACAGGAGCAATATGATCCCCGTAACCACACATCTACTCAACCAAAGCAGGAAGCTGCGAGATGCCCTCGTAGAAGAGTGCATGATTAAGCACGAGCTCCTGCCGAACGAACCGAACCTTAACCAAGACTACCACGTCGAGGTAACCCTGACTGTCGGCGAAGTGCGACAGTTTGTGGAAGCTGTCGATGCGTTTGATGACGTATGATCCTACTACCGGACGGAAGAGAAAACCAACCACAGCAGCCACCTGAACCACCGGTTCCGGAATGGGGATCGGTGCTCGAGGTCCACGGGTTCATTCCGAACATCTTCGAACGAGCGTATGCGCAGTTCCACGATGAAGAGGAGATGAGTCCGGAGGAGAAAGCGCAAGCTGCCGATGAATGGGTAAAGGAGAACGACGGAACCCATTTACTCTGCGCAAAGGTCGCGCTGGGCGGTAAAGGCTACCTGCTCATCCAGCATATAGTGGAAGATCGAGAGCTAGGCTGGGCAGAAGTGCTCGTCCTAGCCGGCGAACGAGTAAAAGCTGAAGTGCTTAAGAGGAGGGCTGAAGATGGGAACTGAGTTCGAGTTCAAAGAAGAAAAGCAGAAGCCGCCTGTGATGAGGGCGATCATCTCTGGGATGATTGCTGGAGCCGTGATCGGATCTATCGGAGGCTTCGCCGTAGGTGGAATAACCGCAGAGCGGGACATGAACGCGGTCAAAACATTCGCACAGCAAGACATCCGCCAGGCAGACAACCACTGGCGCAAATCCCTCATCGATCACGGCTTCGCGGAATACGATCGCAAGACAGGAGAGTGGAAGTTGCGAGACATGGACGACGTGGTTGAAGAGCAACTGATCAACAAGGCGCCGCCGTCACTGGAAGGAGCGCCACTGTTCCACGAGGAGCCGTTGCCGGAACCTGCGGCTGAGGAGCCGAAGACCAGGAAGAAAAAGAAGTGAACGCGGTCCAAGAACAGGATGAGCCCGTTAGCGGAGAGCAGAAGCTGTTCCGGAGCAAAGATGTACCCCCTCCGGCACAGAGAAAATGGGGTCGGAGAGAACGGGCCCAAACAGTGAAGTTCCGGTGGCCGGCCCGAAATCGGCAAACCTACCACCAAGAGTACGCCTATCTGCGACCACACATTATGACAAGTGCAGACCTAAAGACGCTAGCGAAGAAAACCGCCAAGAACCCAAGCTACTCGATGTTCAAATGCGACGCGTTCATATCTTTGGACGAGATAAGCCAACGCAGCGGCTTCGAAGACGACTCTTCGCTGTCCCCCCTGGAAGCCCTAATGGAGAAAGAGGAACAAGAAGCAGCATGAAAGTCGAACAAGCAGCACGGGAGTTGGCTGACAAACTACGAGCAATCAACAACGACCCGCAATTCATCGCTGTGTTCCAATTGGCAGCGGTGCATGGGTTACACTATTCCGGGCCGCGGTATACACAGGAACTGGACGTCCTGGAAGCTGCGCTGCGGGATGCAGAGAAACAGGAAACAGAAAGGCAAAACAAATGAGCAACGAGACACACGACACACGTAACTGCCCTGTGCATCAGGATCAGTTTGTATCGGCAGCGGACACGACGGCGGGAGAGTGGGATGCTAAACTCGCTCAGGCAATCATCCTAATTGATAAACCTAACGCCGCCATCCGCGACCAGCTCGCGCAGTGTCAGGCCGCGTGCAGTCGAAAGGATGAGGCGCTGCGTAGACTACGCACAAGCCCGTCAGTTCTGCCGATGATGAGCGGTGAGCATCTGGACAGTTTGCAGCTCGTAGAACTACTCAATTCCGCCATATCCACCCAACCCGACGCCAACGCGCTACAGCAGGTTGTGGAGCGGGAGACGGCGAAGTTGCGGGAGGAACACCGAGACTTGATCGGTCTATGGAACGCAGTATCGAAACAATTAGGGGTGCAAGACGACGAGGATTACCACAACTCTCCATTGCAGTATGTCAAAGAGTGGCAATCTCGGTGCGAACAACTCCGCACCCGTGCCGAAGCAGCCGAGCGGGAACGGGACGAAGCGAAGGCAGGCGCGCAGAAAGCAACCAGTGAATGCGGCTTCCTAAACAACACGATCTTCAACATGGGTATAGAAGCCAAAACGCTACGTGCCGAGCGCGACGCCTTGGCCGCGCAAGTGGAGAAGATGCGCACGGTGTTGAAGGAACTACAAACCGTCCTTCAACCTGCTGCTAATAACCGTCGATTTATGCAGGTTGCCAATCCAGCACGACAGTCTTTGAACATAATCAAGGACGCCCTCGCAGCAAACGCCGAACTCGGGAGGACGCAGGGGTGATCCTCAAACAATTTGATTCGCCAAGGTTAAGCAACCCGCGTATACCTTAGCTTCCCCCAAATGGTTCAGCGGGACCACCGACACGGGCGTTGTGTTTTTGCGGGAGATCCGCAGAAGAGCCTAGTTGGTGTGGGGCGCATGCGCGCCTTGTTGCTGCTCTGTGAATCAGGAGCCCCTCGGCTCCCGCTGAACCACCCCTTTTCAATGAAAACCACACTAGCAATCGTTTTAGTTGCCTTGACCTCGTGCTCATCGATCGAACGAAAAGAAGCCGAACCCCGAGCCTGGGTCTCGGACAAAACTTACTGGGCTGCATTGGAACTCGTTTACCGCGGATCGAGCAAAGAGCGGGTTCTGCTTGGCGCCGATGTTATGGACCGGGCAGCGGTCGAGATCGAGACGCTCGGAACTTTGGAGACCTTGCGAGTTTCACCGTGGCCGGAACTCGGTATCGCGATTCAGGATTTCGAGTGGAAGGTTGCCTGGTTGCCGGCTGCTGAGAGGGAGAGATGCATTGCTTTAGGATTATCGGCTGCAGCTAGGCACGGGAGGAAGGCGGTGGGGAGATGAGGTCGGACGATTATTGGGAATTGTTCAAGCTGGTCCGGGAACTACCTGAGAACGTCAGAGACGACCTTACGACAACAGCAGCCATGATAAGGCTGAGCAACCCCGAGCTAACCCAAGACGACGACTTCCTCGAAATCATCAGAGACTGCCTCGACATGATCCTCTACATCGAAATCCGACAGTTCCAACATGAGCAAAAAGCGACTTAATGCCTGTACCTTGATGCTCTGGATTCACGGCGTAGCGACCGTTGTGTTCGTTATCCTGATTCCGATATCCCTGATGACGGGTCTCAAGGATTCAGTGCCCTACCTCGTCTTCCTATCCCTGTGGGCGTTAGTCGCGGGGCACGCTGCAGGGTATCAGGGTGTCAGGGCGGAGATACAGGCTGGGAAGAAGGAGAGTGAGAAGGAGTGACTTTTATGGGTAAAAAAGGTCCAGACATCAACAGCATAACCCAACGTGTTTGCAAAACATGCGGGGTAAACAAGCTCATCCAAGAATTTCCCTTCAACGAGGGGAAAAAACCCTGTTGGCTGCGGCAGTGCAAACAATGCTACACAGACCGCAGAGTAAAACCTAGCCAGGAGAGGAAAGACGAGCTGAATAGAAAGAGACGCGAGGAGCGCCTCAAAAATCCCGAAAAGTGGCGAGCGACTCATTTGAGATCGAAACGTCGCATACAGCCGGAGGAATACGACGCGCTGCTCAAGGAGCAAGACGGTAAGTGCGCGATATGTAAAAAGGATCCCAAGGAGAACGAGCGACACCTATGCGTCGACCACTGTCAC
>Ga0256863_1000007_pt1 | contig 11466 bp, 7 predicted proteins | sample BONt17_FD_181167 | JGI IMG/M metagenome (GOLD analysis project Ga0256863, IMG submission 181167) | Terrestrial sediment cell enrichment communities from Utah, United States - BONCAT_SYTO_Terrestrial_sediment - 17 | ecosystem: Environmental > Terrestrial > Deep subsurface > Rock core/Sediment... | reverse complement strand
AGCCCAGTGGCAGCGACGCGGCGGTGGCGGGGGCGGTGCCGTCTTATGGAATACCGCACGTGGCCGTGGAGCATGCGGAAGCCGACATCGGGATCGAGACCGGCCTCTGGCGCTCGGCCGCCCACAGCTACACTGCTTTCTTCAACGAATGCTTCATCGACGAGCTTGCCCGAAAAGCTGGGATCGAGCCCTTCTCCTTCCGGATGCAGATGCTCGGCCAGAACCCGCGGCTGGCGCGAGTGCTCTCGGCAGCAACTGCGCTTGGGCGGTGGGACGGCGGCGCTCCCGGAAGCGCGATGGGAATCGCCTGCCACAGCGCCTACGGCTCCCATGTGGCAACGCTGGTCGAGGTGGAGGTGAGCGAGGCGCAGCGGGTGAAGGTGGTTCGAGCGGCGGCGGCAGTGGATTGCGGGCGCGTCATCAACCCGGATATCGTTCGGCAGCTGATCGAGGGCGGGATCGTCTATGGAGTCGCGGGCGCGACCGGCGCTCCGATCCGGATCGAGGCCGGCCTTTCCGAGCAGCGCTACCTGCGCGACCTCGAGCTTCCCCGGCTTGCCGACAGCCCCGAGGTCACGGTCGAGATCGTCCCCAACGAGGAGGAGCCTGGCGGAGTGACGGAGCTTGGAGTGCCGTGCGTCGCGCCCGCGATCGCCAATGCCTTGTTCGCGCTCACCGGAAGGCGGCTGCGTTCGCTTCCGCTCGTGCTAGGGAGCGGCGCATGATTCCCCCAGCCGACCATCCCGCCATAGCTCCGCCCAAAATAGGTCTGCTGCTGATCAACCTCGGAACGCCGGATCTGCCGGAGCCCGGCGCCGTGCGGGTGTACCTCAAGCAGTTCCTGTCCGACCCCCGCGTCGTGGAGATACCGCGGCTCGTCTGGCAGCCGATCCTTCGCGGCATCATCCTCAACACCCGGCCGCGCAAGTCCGCCCATGCCTATAAGCAGGTGTGGAGCGAGGAGGGATCGCCGCTCGCCGCGATCACCCGCCGCCAGGCAAAGGCGCTGGAGGGGCAGTTCGGGGACGGCGTCCTCGTGGACTACGCAATGCGTTACGGGCGCCCAGCGATCGGCGAGCGGATCGGGGCGCTCAAGGCGCAGGGGTGCGAGCGCATCCTGATCGCGCCGCTCTACCCGCAATATTGCGCCGCAACGACCGCCACCGCGAACGACGAAGCCTTTGGCGCCCTCGCGAAAATGCGGTGGCAGCCGGCGGTGCGGACTCTGCCGCCCTATTATGATGAGCCCGCCTATATCCACGCGCTGAAGGAGAGTGTGGAGGAGAGCCTTGCCGCATTGGATTTCGAGCCCGACGCAATCATGGCGAGCTTCCACGGAATGCCGGAGCGGACGCTTCAGCTTGGCGACCCCTATCATTGCCATTGCCGGAAGACGGCGCGCCTGCTCGGCGACGCCATGGGGCGGGAGCTGATCGTCGCCTTCCAGTCGCGGTTCGGCCGCGCAAAGTGGCTGGAGCCTGCCACGGACGTTACCTTGCAGGCGCTTCCCGGCAGGGGCGTGAAGAAGATCGCGCTGGTCGCGCCCGGCTTTTCCGCCGATTGCCTCGAGACGCTGGAGGAGCTTGCGATCCGGGGCCGCGAAACCTTCATGGCCGCGGGCGGCACCCATTTCGCCTATCTCCCCTGCCTCAACGACAGCCCCGCAGGCATAAAAATGCTGCGCAGCATTTTGGCTCGGGAACTTGAAGGATGGGTGGGCGCTGCATAGGACAACAACGAGATAAACAAGGGAGAGAATGCAATGGCACGCGTCGCAGTCGTCACCGGAGGAACCCGCGGCATCGGTGAGGCGATCAGCCTCGCGCTTCGCGACATGGGGATGACGGTCGCGGCCAATTATGCGGGCAATGAGGAAAAGGCGCGCGCCTTTACCGAGCGAACCGGGATCAGGTCCTACAAATGGGACGTGTCCGATCTCGACGCCTGCATCGCCGGAATCCAGCAGATCGAGAGTGAGCTTGGGCCGGTGGACGTGCTCGTCAACAATGCCGGTATCACGCGCGACGCCACCATGAAGCGAATGACCCGCCAGATGTGGGAAGAGGTGATGGACGTGAACCTGGGCGGCTGCTTCAACATGGCCAAGGCCGTGTTCGAAGGCATGCAGTCGCGAAAGTTCGGCCGGATCGTCAATATCGGATCGATCAACGGCCAGGCGGGCCAGTACGGCCAAGTCAATTATGCTGCAGCAAAATCGGGCATCCACGGCTTCACCAAGGCGCTCGCGCAGGAGGGTGCCCGCGCCGGAGTGACGGTGAACGCAATCGCCCCGGGCTATATCGACACCGAGATGGTCGCTGCGGTGCCGGAGGACGTGCTCGCCAAGATCGTGGCGCGCGTGCCCGTCGGGAGGCTGGGCCGGGCGGACGAGATCGCGCGCGGAGTTGCGTTCCTGGTCGCGGACGATGCAGGCTTCGTCACGGGATCCACGCTGTCGATCAACGGCGGGCAGCATATGTATTAGAGCTCGGATGACGCGCATCCCGTCATTGCGAGGAGCGCAGCGACGCGGCAGTCCACTCCGCTGGATTGCTTCGCTGCGCTCGCAATGACGAGGGGCGGGCCCGTTAAGCGATCGATGATGATCGCAGGGCATTCGACGTCGATCAGCCTTGAGCCGATTTTCTGGGAGGCGCTCCGGGCTGCCGCTGAGGCGGAGGGGCTTCCGCTCAATGCCTTGGTGGCGCGGATCGACGCGGAGCGCATCGAAGCGGCCGACCCGCCCAATCTGGCAAGCGCGATCCGAGTCTGGTTGTTCGCGCGGGTCTCGCGCTAGCGGGCGAGCAGCACCCGCGCCTGAGTCGCGATCTGGGCTAGCATCGGCGCGGTGGTGACCGGAGCCGTCCGCGCGCGATCGACGATCCGGCGGAACTGCTCGATTCGGGCCCCCTGCGCCGCGACCCATTGATCGACGGTCGCTTTTGGATCCTCGCTTCGGCGGCGCTCCAGGAACTCCAGCCGCAGCTGCTCGAAATCGCGCGCGAGGCCGGCGGTCAGCAGCCGCTCCCACTGGTCGGCGGCTGCGAAGCGGTTGGCTGCGGTCTGCGCCCAATCGAGCCCCAGCGCCTCGCCCAGCTTAGTGTAGGCATGGGTGAGCGTGATCTCGTCCATCTTCAGCTTCTGGCCCAGGATTGCGATTCCGATGCCGCCGTTCAGCTCGTAGAGCCGGACGATCCGGTCGGCGACAGACTCGGGCGCTCCCATCGCGACCAGGCGCGCCCGCTGCGCCGCGGCCTGGGTACGTGCCTCGTCGCGCAGCAGGCTTTCCACGGCCCCGTTCAGCTTGGCGAGCCCCGGCTGAATGGCCTCGACCATTTCCTTCAGCTTGATCGTCGCGGGCGTGCAGCGGAGGATGTCCGACATGTGGAACTGAAGGCCTCGCGCCGCCTGCTCGAACAGCTCCAGCCTTGCGCCCTCCGCAATGTCCGCCTTGTCGAGCTCGTCCCAAAGCTCCTGCATGTTGAACAGCCGCTCGGCAGCCACGAACACGGCGGCCGCCTGACCGAGCGAGGCGCCTTCCTCCTCGGTAATCGAGAAGGGCGCGGTGATCCCGAGCCGGTTGACGAAGCGGTTGGCGATCTTGGTTGCGATGATCGGCGTGCGAAGGCGGTGGGCGAGGATCGCGTCGCCGAACCGGTCCTGCATCATCTGCGGGAAGGCGTCGCACAATTCGTGAGTCAGGGTGGGATCGTCCGCGAGCTTTCCGTTCTCGATCGCAGCCTGAAGCGCCATCTTCGAGTTGGACAGAAGCACCGCGAGCTCGGGCCGCGTGAGGCCGCGGTTTTCCTGGGCCCGCCGAAGCAGCTCTTCGTTTGTGTCGATGCCCTCGACCGCGCGGTTGAGGCGCCCGCTCTCCTCGAGCAGCTCGATGGTCCGGACCAGCGGCGGCAAGGCGGCGGCTCCGCACCGCTCCGCGATCGACAGGGCAAGCGTCTGCAGCCGGTTGTCCTCAAGAACGATCTGAGCGACCTCGTCGGTCATTGCGGCAAGCAGAGTGTTGCGGTCTTCGAAGGTCAGCCGGCCTTCCGCCATCTCCCGGTTGAGCGGGATCTTGATGTTGACCTCATTGTCCGAGCAGTCGACTCCGGCGCTGTTGTCGATGAAGTCGGTGTTGATGCGGCCGCCGGCAAGCGAAAACTCGATACGCCCCGCCTGGGTGATTGCAAGGTTCGCGCCCTCGCCGATCGCCTTGGCGCGCACTTCGTTGCCGTCGACGCGGAGCGTGTCGTTGCCCGGGTCCCCCACCTCCGAGTTGCTCTCGCTACTCGACTTTATGTAGGTGCCGATGCCGCCGAACCAGATGAGGTCCACCGGCGCCTTGAGGATCGCGCTGATGAGCGCGGCGGGGTCGATCTCGTCCAGCGTAAGGCCGAGCGCCTGCTTGATTTCGGGGGTCAGCGGGATCGACTTCTGGCTGCGTGGGAAGACTCCGCCGCCCTTGGAAATCAGGGCCTTGTCGTAATCGTCCCAGCTTGAGCGCGGCAGAGCGAACAGGCGGTCGCGCTCCTGCCAGCTCCGCGCGGGATCGGGATCGGGATCGATGAAGATGTGCCGGTGGTCGAACGCGGCGATCAGCCTGATCGCCTTGGAAAGCAGCATTCCGTTGCCGAACACGTCGCCCGACATGTCTCCGCAGCCGACGACCTCGATCGGCTGGGTCTGGACGTCGACTCCAAGCTCGGCGAAATGGCGCTGGACCGAGATCCAGGCGCCGCGGGCGGTGATGCCCATCGCCTTGTGGTCGTAGCCCTGGCTTCCGCCGCTTGCGAACGCGTCGCCCAGCCAGAAGCCCCGCGACACGGCGATCTCGTTGGCGACGTCGGAGAAGCTTGCAGTGCCCTTGTCGGCGGCAACCACGAAATAGGGGTCGTCGGCGTCGCGGATGGTGACATCGTCCGGGTGGACGATCTTGCCGTCGACGATGTTGTCGGTGATCGACAGCAGCGAGCGGATGAAGATCCGGTAGGATTCGGTGCCCTCGGCGAGCCAAGCCTCGCGCTCCGACGTCGGCGGAAGCTGCTTGGGATAAAAGCCGCCCTTGGCGCCGGTCGGGACGATTACGGCATTCTTCACCACCTGCGCCTTCATCAGGCCCAGGATCTCGGTCCTGAAATCGTCTCGCCGGTCGGACCAGCGAAGTCCTCCGCGCGCTACCGGCCCGCCGCGCAGGTGGATGCCTTCGACGCGTGGCGAATAGACCCAGATTTCGCGCCACGGCACGGGGGGAGGCAGGCCCGGCACCAGGCAGGATTCAAGCTTGAAGGCCAATGCCTCCTGGCCCGAGGCGGCAAAGGCGTTGGTGCGCACCGTCGCACGGATCACTCCGTGGATCAGGCGAAGGATCCGGTCCTCGTCGATCGCCGCGACCCTGGCCAGGCCTTCCGTGATCGCCCGCTCGGCGGCGGCCGCTGCCTCCTCCCGCGAGCCGTGGATTGAGGGATCGTGCTGCGCATCGAACAGGGAGATGAGCCCGCGAGTGACGTCTGGCGCTCGGCGCAGAGCCTCAACCACCGTCGACAAGCTGTAGGAAAGCCCGGTCTGGCGCAGGTAGCGGAACCAGGCGCGGAACAGCACGACGTCGCGCTGGTTGAGGCCGGTCGCGACCAGCAGCTCATTGAACTCGTCGTCCTCGGCATGCCCCTCCAGCACCGCCGCGATCGCCTTTTCGACCAGCTTGGCGCGTTGCAGCACCTCGCTCGCCTCGCCGCTTTCGACCTCGAGCATGAAGTCGTGAATATAGCCCAGCTGACCGCCGTCGAGCGGGGTCGGCTGCTCCTCAAGCACCTTGAATCCGAAATTCTCGAACACCGGCACCGCTTCGGAAAGCGGGATGACGTCCGCCAGCCGGTACGTCTTGAGGTGAAGCCTTTGCGGCCCGTCCCCCTCCTTGTGGTAGAGCCGGGCATCGCGGGAGTTTGCCCCCTGAAGCTCGGAGACTCGAAGAACGTCCTGGGCCGCGTCCTCGGCCGGGGTGCGGATCCGATAGCTTTCGGGGAAATCGTCGACGAACTGGATTGCGAGGCGCGTCGCCCTCGGAGCTCCGACCATGGTGACAAGCGCTTCCTCGACGCTCGGCTCCCAGCCGCGCACCATGTCGACCAGCCGCCGGTCCAGCGCTCCGACGTCGGGCACCGGCGCTCCGTCCGGAACGTCGAGCATATAGCGGATCAGCGCCAGCTCGCCGTCGCCAAGCTCGACCGACCAGTTGCTGATCCGGCCCTCCACGGCTTCCTCGGCCATTCGGCCGATGGCGATCCTGCGCTGCGTGGTGAGCTCGTCTCGCGGCAGCCAGACGAACGCGAAGATGTGCCTCTCCAGGATGCTCGGGACCAGCATTAGGGTGGGGCGCGGCCGATCCGCCAGCGACATCGCAGTGACTGTAAGGCTCTGCACGTCCTGCGGCCTAAGGCTCACCAGCAGGTCGCGCGGCAGCGACGCGACGGAATGCCGAAGCGCCTTGCCGGCATGACCCTTGGGGTCGAAGCCGAAATACTCCTCAAGCTCGTTCAGGCGCCGGCGAAGCAGCGGCACGTCCTCGGCAGGCGCGTTCAGGGCCTGGCTCGTCCACAGCCCCGCATGGACGGACAAGCCTTCGGGGACGGGAACGATGACCAGGTCAAGCGGCACCCGGCGGTGGACGGTGGACAGCCGGTCCGCCTTGACGATCAGCGGCACATCGCCGCCTTGGGCGAAATATTCGCTCGCGGCCTGGCAGGCGCTCTCCGTCCACAGCGAGGGACCTGGCAGCTTCAGCAGGCCGAGCGGCTGGCTGCTTGCCCCCCGTGAGCATTGCACGTCATGGCCGAGCAGGGTCATTGCTCCGTCGGCGAACCAACGCAGAAGGGTCGCTCCCTCCTCATCCGCGACGCTGTCGGCATCGGCACGCATCCGCGCCTGCAGTTCGCCCCAGTCCCCAACCGCTGCCCGAACGTCGGCAAGGACGTTGTAGAGCTCCGCCACCAGCTCCCGCCGCTCGCGAGCGTCGGCGCGGTCGATCTCAAGGTACATAACGGACTCGCGGCGATGGCGCTCTTCGCAAAGCGGTTCGACCATGAGCAGGCGGCCCTGCTCGTCCCGCTCCACGCAGACCACCGGGTGGAGCAGGCGGTGGATGATGAGGTCCTTGGCGGCGATCGCGGCAGCCACTGAATCGACCAGGAACGGCATGTCGTCGTTGATGACGCTGAGGCGCATCCGGCGCTGGCCCACCGCGCCACCCACGGACTCCAGCCGGATCAGCGGAACGCCGGGGCCGCGCAGCGCTGCGGACGTTGCAACGAAGGCGGCGGCGGCCTTCCGCTCCTCATCCGAGAAGCCCGCTATCTCCCCCGGGAGGGCGCCCTTCATCAGGACCTCGGCAAAGGCCGAGACCATGCGCGGATCTGCGGCGGTGCCAGCTACCGAGCTTCCGACATCGCCTCCCGCAGAAGGAGCCTCGGATCCAGCAACATCGTCCGCAGTCATATCGTGTCAGCTCCACAGCGCCGTTGCGGCAACCGGGCGCCGCGGGCTTGGCCGGGGCTATAGCGATGCGATGGGGAGGGCGGCAAGGCTCGGAGGCGCAATTCCGCCAATCTCTGCGGCTAGTTGACGGCGGGCAACTCCAGCGCCGCCACTTGCGGCCAGATCGGCGTGGTGCAGGCGACGGGAGAGCATGGGTGCTCCCGCTCCAGCTCCTCCCGGATTTGCTCGGAGAGATCCCGCCCCGCGAGCCCTCGCCAGCTGATCCGGCCCTGCACGAAATCGACCTCCTCCCCGTCCGAGGAGAAGGGGAGAAGAATGGCTCGGTAGCTAGTGTAGCGGCCGTCGCTCTCGGCCCGCTCCCCCTCCAAGACAAGCGCCCGCCCGGCGACCACCGCGGAGCGGCAATGGGCCGCCAGTAGGGCAAGGAACGAGCCCTTCGGCGCCTGCGAGAGCCGCTTCAACCCGCGCGCGCCGCACTCCGCAAGCAACGCGCCGCCGATGCAGGTCAGCTCCGGATCCTCGCCATTGCGCCGAAAGTCGATCAATATGTCCCCAGGGCCTGCCACTCCGGCGGGCTCCAGGCCCTCGAGAGAGGGGCAGGCGCGGCCGCGAAGCATGCCCGTCCAGGATCGATAGGCGCGAGCCATGCTCCGCCGGTCGTGAAGGCCCGAATGCAGCAGAGCCTCCAGCTCCCACTCCTCGGCGACCGAAGGAGCATCCTCGTCATAGGCGTAAACTTGGCTCATGCCCTGGTCTCCAGCTCACGGGGGACCATGGGGGAGAGCGGTTTCAGAACCTTTAACGCTGCGGCGACCCCCGAGCCGAGCCGCGCTTGTCTTTGCCGGAAGCCGCTGATAATGCGCGCCCCTCCAAGTTGGTAAGCCGCTTTAGCTCAGCTGGTAGAGCACATCATTCGTAATGATGGGGTCAGGTGTTCGAGTCACCTAAGCGGCACCACCCCTTCCACAGGCAATTTCCTGCTTTCCTAGCGAGCGGCCATAACCCGGCGGGTCCAACTTGGGTAAGATTTGGGTTGCTTTGGCGCGTAATGCTGTTTCTTCAATGTCGATTGCTCGATCACCTCGGCTGGATGAGCGGAACGACGATAACGGGTGCAAGTGTAAGGGCGTTTGCAGAGCAGTTGCGAGCACTACTGGGGGAGGAGATCTTCCGGCGGCTGCTGGGCAAGTACAAGCCAGTGACTGACAGAGGCGTTGCGGGCGATCTCTGGCAAGACAAGGTGCCCACCCGTTCGCTGTCGCTTGGCGGCGGTTAAATCGTTCGAGCGCGGCGGTAGTCGGATCCGGTTCGATTGACCCTAGAACCGTTTTACATAAGGTAGATTCCAATGTGAGTGGTTTCGTGGTCTTCGCCTTATCCATCTTACATTCTCGTCCGGGTACGTTTACAGTCGTGCTGATCCTGGACAGGGGGCTGTCATGAGTCTAGACAGGGCGTTTCGAATCTCATCAAGCGCATCTACTGCGCCGGGCCGGACGTTCTCGAGTGGGATCGCGTTGCGGACCAACTCCTACAGAAGGTTGGTGCGTCCCTAGGGCTGGCGACTCTGGTCGACCTCTCTAACCGTCAGTACGAGGCCACCCGCTTCTACGGTCGCAATGATACTCCGCTCGCTCGTGGCTTGGAAGAATACGAACACAACTACGACCAGGATCCCTCTCTGGCTTGCGCATCTCGTAATCCGTGGGGCCGTTTCTGCGACAGTAGCCGCACGGTGGAGGGGGAGAACTACCTCTCGCACCCGTTTATAAAATGGAACCGCTCCCGCTTCGGTTCAACTCACTGGTACGTCGGATACACACCTCCCGAAGAACAGCTGAGCTATTCTTTTTCCGTCCACTTCCCAGCCGAGCAAGGGCCCGGGCGCCCGGACCAAATTCGGCTGTTCCGCATGCTGTTTGACCACATGGAGTGCGCAGTGCAGTCGCGGCGCCGCCCGTTCAATCCGGAGAGCGAGGCCGGACTCGTCATCCTTGATCGTGCAGGAAATGTGCGCGAACTTAGCACCGGCGCTAGCAAGCTTCTTGCCAGCAACGGCGGGCTAACGGTTACTGGCGGTCGGCTTAGCCCGGCGACTGCTACTGGCCGAGCTAGCCTCGACGCAGCACTTGCCCAGGTCGCCGCCGCCTGTACGAACGGAACTGCTTCGGTCGCACTTTCGCTCGAGCGGCCCTCAGGTCGTCGGCCGTGGTTGCTAACGATCAAGCCCCTGGTCAGCGATTATGGACCTTTCGGCAAAATCCACTGCGAGCTGCTTGTGCACATCCACGACGGGAAGCGGGATGTCGGCTCGTTGCGCCTATTGAAGGGACTTTTTGAGCTCACTGAGCGAGAGTTCGAAGTAGTGCGGATGCTGGCTGAGGGACACTCCATCGAGAGCCTCGCGGCGTGCTTGAGGATGAGCCCCCACACGGCCCCCACGCACCTGCGGTCGATCTTCTCCAAGACCGGCACTAGTCGGCAGTCTCAGCTTGTTCAGCTCTGCGCGGGCCTGGCCGTCGACTAGCGTCACAGGCGTTCCGCTCTCAAGCCTCTGTAGACTAATCTGTTTAGATTATTTTTCTCGCTAACGGAGTCGTCTAGTCTCGCTGGCTGAACGACGAGGCTCACGAGGTCGCGTTGCAAGAGACAACCTAGGGGAATTGCAATGCCAGCTTTGGTTACTCTACCGGCCGCCGCCAGAACTCGGATGTCGGCCACCGCTACTCAGCAGATTACCACCCACGCACCGCCACACATGTCGGTTACGCCACCGCCAGCCGGTCAGCCGCCCGTTATCTCCATCAACGATTTGACCGTTAATGAAGGTGCGGGGACGGTGACCTTCACCGTCACGCGGACCGGCGACCTATCCGGAGCTTCATCAGTCAAATGGTTTTGGTCGACGGGCACCGCAGGGACGCTGGATGCTACCGCAGGACCGAGGTACGGCATGATTGAGTTTGCGGCTGGCGTCGAAACTCAGACGATTACCCTCGAGATAATTGATGATGGCCTCATCGAACTGCAAGAATCTGCCGCCATCGTCCTCTACGAGGCGACGAACGGGAGCTTCCCAGAAGGCAAGGATTACGATCAAGGCATCCTAACCATCATCGACAATGATGCATCGGCTACCTTCGTGGAGCCAGAGAACGCAGTATTCTTCACGTCCGCAACCGACGTCCTCGGCGGTACGGCGGGTAGCGCAGACGTGTTCGTGTTCGACTGGAACGACCTGATAAATGGTAGCCAAGCCGACACCATCACCGGCTTCGAGACCGACCGCGATGAGATTATATTCATCAACGTGCCTGAAGGTTGGGAAGTGTCCGCCCATTGGGGCGTGAACAATCCGACCACCGGCTTTTTGGAGTTCCGACAGGGGGTTTTCACCGGGACTATCACATTGGAGCAAACCGTCATCACTCAGGATGTTGGGGTTGAACTGACGCTCTACAACGAGCAGCTTCAGTTTGTCACGGCGTCGGCCATAAGCGACTTTTGGATATAACGCCGTCGCCTGATCCAGCTGGCGAAACGAGGGTCGACGGACGCTGAGTGGAAGCCGCCTTGTGAGCGCAAGGCGGGAACATGGCAATGCCCGCTTTGCACCCAAAGCAGATACGCGCCGGATCGGCTTCAGTGGGTCCCGAGGAGGTCACAAAGCTTCTTCCCCTTGAACGAAAGCACTTTGAACTGGGAACGGCGAGGTCTGGAACTCGGGTCAGTTTTGGGTAGTCTTTGGGTCAGCGGGTGCCCACCGGCCAGATGGCGTCAAAACGGCTGAAATGCTAACCTTCGCTGAAGACGGGACTTGCCTTCGTAATGATGGGGTCAGGTGTTCGAGTCACCTAAGCGGCACCATCTTTTTTCGACTTTATCAGGCTGGCGCGAAATAGGCTTGGATGCTGTCGGCATTCTGCCGAATTTTCCGTCAAATATCCGGGCTGCGAAAAGGCAGCGGATGCTCACCCGAGG
>Ga0256863_1000006_pt1 | contig 11632 bp, 3 predicted proteins | sample BONt17_FD_181167 | JGI IMG/M metagenome (GOLD analysis project Ga0256863, IMG submission 181167) | Terrestrial sediment cell enrichment communities from Utah, United States - BONCAT_SYTO_Terrestrial_sediment - 17 | ecosystem: Environmental > Terrestrial > Deep subsurface > Rock core/Sediment... | reverse complement strand
ATGCCATCCGCTGTTTCATCTCGTTGGCCGTCGAGGCGTTCCATGAATCCGTTGCTACCATCAGTCGACCTATCCACTTGTATGGCGACAACGCGTGGAATCCTTTGAATTTCTCGAGCAGAGCAAGGTCGGCGCCTTTCTCGTTGGCGTAACGGGACTGACCTGATGTGATCGCGCTCTTGAATTCGGTTTTGGCGAAGGCCGGACCTTTTCTGCCTACACCTACAGCATTCATCCACCCGACGATCGCATCCGTGAAGAACGGCAGAACCTCGCTGGTTTTCGCGCCCTTTGCTTTTGCCTCGATCGCATATCCCATTGCGTCGAAGAATGATTGCGTCATCACGTTGGCAGCACTGGCGCCAGCGTTCACCGCCTGGGTCGCCGGCCCGCTCAGTACTGAACTACGCCAGACGGAAAGGGCTACGTCGAAGTAGTATCCGGCCTTGTCTTTGCCTTTGAGATTATCAAGATACTTCCACGCGATCTCTGCGTTGAGGCGACCGAGTGCTGCGTTTCTTACATCGCTATCTTTTGGCAGCCCTTGAATGCGCTCGGCCTCCTTGCGGATGTGGTCGACGAAAGCTTGATCTTGGACTGGTAGTTTTAGCTTGGGATTGTTTCGCGCGATCGCATCGTAGAGCGAATGATCGTTGAACGCGCCAAGGTTTGCCAGCTTCAAGTAGGTGGGGACATCTGCCGGTTTAACGAGTTTCGTCTTGCTCTTCTCTTTGGCGAGCTGCGTCAGCTGATTCGCTGCTTCTTTGCGGGAGAGTAGATCGAACGCAGATGCCAGTGCTTTGCCAACTGCTTCCGCCTGCTGTGATGAGAGCGAAGGTTGCGCTCGCAACAGCTCAGCGATCATCGTGTCACGAGTCGCGTTACGGTCTGACAGATGGTGACGAACTACTTCCTTGAGATCGAGGTAGTTCTTCACCGCAGCCTGTGCGCTCTGTAACTTGCCAAGGTCCAGCCGTGCATCCCGCAACTCTGCTTTCTGCTCCTCAGTAATCTTGTCGCTGGCAAGTAAGTCTCGTCGTGCCTGGATAAAAGCACCTTCCACCAGTGATGCGTGGTCCGTATCTCGCAGCAGCCCGACCATTGCATCGGCCAGCTTTGCAGCGTTGTCCTTGGGTTGCGCTGCCTCCTTCGGAATGAGCGACATCAACTGTGAGGAGACGATTCGTTGCACCTCTTCGATCAGCTGCGTCGTGAACGGCTTGGCGGCTCCGTTGCCTTTCGGCGAGAGCTTCTTCACCATGGCCTTGGCGATCCCGTTCATGATGTCCTCGGTATAGGGCAACCCAGTTCCCCGAGTGAATCGTGTGATCCACTGGGAAGTCTGCAGGCTCCCTTGCCCGAACACCTCATCGAAGAAGTCGAAGTTCTGTTGCGGAGATACAGCCTGTTGCAGCAACTTGTCGGCTTTATCGACAGCTCCATTCGCGCCCGCCTCGCGAGCAGCACCGAACGCACCTTTGATTGCCTGTGCTCCAGTGTTATTCTTCAGCGCCGTGTGCTGCGCTTCGGCGATCGGCACGACGTATTCATTCACGGTCTTTGCTGGTGTGAACATGCGCGCCACGAACGCACCGACACGACTCTGCATAGAACCAGCCTGGCTCAGTTCCTCCTGCACCTTGCGTCCTTGTTGGAACGCCATTTCCGCGTAATGCTCCGCGAGCAATTTCTGATCGATCGTTCCGCGGTTGCCCATCTGTCGGCCCAGTTCGATCACTGCTTGATCTGCGAGATGGCTGACCATGAAACGCGCCAGTGTGGCTTGGTTCTTGTCGATACCGCTGAACGAATTGAGGTTCTCCAGCTCCGCGACTACGTGCTCAAGTGTGGCATCGGGCTGGACAAAGATCTGGGTAATGAAGTTCGAGGCAGCTTCAAAGTCCTCTTTGTTGCTGCCCTTAATGTACGTGACATCCGCCAACTTCTCCCGCAACTGCGGTGAACTCTGCCAAAACGTCTTGGCCAGCGCAGTCGTGCGACCACGGGGATCGATTGAGTAGAGCGACTTCTTTTTGACGACGTCTTTGCCACTCTTCTCACGGCTTCGTGCATCGATGCTGAGAAGGTTTGCCAGCGCGGACTCGAGGACCGTGTCGGGTTTAACGCCGAACAGGTCTCGCACTGCATCGACGATCCGCTCCCACAACGTGCGGTTGCCGTCATAGACATCGTTCAGGACATCGCGGACTTCCTTGTGAGCAAGGCCAGCGACGAACTCATCCAGGTTGGTGAGCGCGTAGGCAACCTTGCCACCGGGATCGACCGGAGTTTGCTCCAGCGTACGTTCGGCCTTGGCGATCTGCTCGTTGAGCTTCGCGATGTTCTCCTCTGCGTCTGGTTCGATCGACGTCAGCTCGTAGTCTCGGCGCTCGCGCAGCTTGTCGATGTAAGTGTCGAGGTTTGGAACGTAGTTGAGCTTCTTCTTGGTCAGCTCGTAGATTCGAGTGAGCTCCTTCTTGAACGCCTTCGCTTCCTTCGTCTTGGGGTTGGCAACAATCCACGCAGTAGCAGCATGCAGTGCTTCATGGATGACGAGTTCCTCGGTTTCGGCTTCAGTGCGATCGAAGTCCCGGCGAATGACGATCGCGTCTTCAAGATCCTCATACACGCCTTCAGCGGAACGGCCGAGCGGATCGTCTGGGATGGGGATCGTATCGACAACCCGTATGGTTGTGGACATTCCAAGCGAGTTAAGCTTCTTCGCCAGTGCAGCAATCGACTTGTTCGGAGATTGCTCGAGGGTTGTAAGCGTGTCGCTTAGGTCTCCATCCTGGACGAAGTAGCTCCCGTCTTCTGCGTAGTCGGGGTTCTCGTCGAGGAAGTCATCGATGTCATCGAGGTCCAGCGACGTCGTGTCTTCCTGCTTCCGGAAGGAGTATTTGCCTGTGCGCGGTTCGTTGATCGGATACAGGCGTCCAGTGATGCTGGACTTCGGGGTTCCGTCTGCGTTCTTGAAGACGGGAGATCCAACAGCGGTGTCTCGGGCAATGATGTCCTTCTTCAGCTTCTCCGACATCTCCCGGTAAATTCCCTCGCTGAGGTCACCTGCTCGGTAAGCCGCTTCTAGATTCTGTAGCTCCTCTTCTTCAGGTACCGCTCTCGGCACATCTCGAGTTTTAAGCGCAGCCTTGTGCGTCCCAACCTCCACCTTCCGACCGACAGCACCCGTTAGTTTCCTCAGTGCCGCCGGCAGCGTGGTCTCGTAGTGCAGACGCATGCCGCCTGCTTGTGGCGGAGTATGAGAGATTACAAATCCTTTGTTTGTAATGAAGTCGAGGTGTTCTTCACTTAAGCCAAGCTGCGTCGCCTTCCCTGAGGCCACTGTTTCGATTATAACGCGGTAAGTATCTAGGGGTTCCAGGTTCTTTACATCCGGAAGAATCCGTTTGGCGATAGCCACGTTATACGCGGAGGGTTCAATACCATTAGACCGGTCATGCCCCTCCGTCATCATCGCCGTCTCTGCATCAGACAGCATGACTGCCTCGGCTCCGACACTCCGCGCGTGCTCGATCGCAGCTTTGAGAGCTAGGGTTTCGTAGCCTTCGAGGAGGGGATGTTTCGCCGGGATCCTCTTTACAAACTCGTTGTGGAGGGATCCTCCCGGATGCAGGCGATCGTGTTCGGCCAGCTCGTCTTCTGCTTTCCGAACGCCTTGTGCCCAATCACTCTGAACCTCAATAACATGAAACACCTTCCGCCCGTTCACGGTCTCCTCGTAACCACGGAAGAAGGCGAGGACGTTGGTGTCTTCGTCGCCGAAGTGAGGGCCGGTATAGAGAGGCGGTGCCGTTGGGCCTTCCCGTGTTGGGATTAGTTTGCTGGACGTTTTTCCATTACCACGCGTTGCTATGGTATGCGGAACCCGCACCAAGCCTTCAACGTACCCCGGCATCTCGGACTCAGACTTCGGGGCGAGGAAACCATACTTCGGGCGCGCTTCGTTTTGAAGAGGGTCAGTTGCTACGTTTTCCGCAAGCCGGACATACTCTTGACGAAGAGTCTCTGCTCGTTCGTTAGGCCCTGTTGCATCTTCGAGCCGGCCAGGAACTTGGCGCCAGTTCGGCCAAACGGTGTCTAGTTCATGGATTATCCGAGCTTCCTGATCCTCATATTGCTGAGTGTTATCAACACTTGCCCCACCGAGAGTCTTAACCTCCACCATCGGCCGCTCTTGCAACCCACGAACCAACGCAGTCGCATTTACCTCTTCATCCCTGAACGCATCGGGATAGGTCTCACGCAGCGTCGGCAACAAGTTCTTCGGCAAGTGGGTCGCCTTGAAGAACCGAGTCACACTCAGCCACCCATCAACTCCGACATCAGTCGTCCCCAACCGTGCGACACTGCCATCTGGAGCAAGACGGATGTCACCTTGGAACATGCCAAGCATGAGATTTCCAGCTTTCGACAGCGGGGTAGAGTCACGCATGCGATCCCTGCTCTCAGCAACCTCCCGCAATTCAGGAGCAACCTTGCGACCTGACGCAGGGACGAATGCAAACTTGAGCGCCTGATCCAGTGCTTGGTCCAACAGTGACCCTGTAGTTACCGTCTTGCCTGCGAGTAGTTGCTTAACCCATGCATGCACGGCATCCAGCATCGAGCGAATCCGTACCTTGCTGCCTGGCAACGGGATACCTGGTGCCGCCTGCATCTGTGACAGTGCTGCCTGGAACTCTCCATTGGTCAGGAGTTCACTCAGGAACTCGTGAATGTTCGTCAGGCCATAGAGCACACCGCTTTCAGATGCACGGGTGCTTGCATCCGTGTTGCCCCTCGGACGGAGGAACAGCTGGATGACGGCGCTCTCATAGATCTTCTCGAGATTCTCACGAGCCTCCTTCTCAACTTTGTTGAGCTTATACCCGTCGCTCAACTTCCAGATTGTCAGGTGATGGACGAGCTCGTGGAGGATACTCTGTGCAATACCCCCCTGATGCCCTGCTGCAAGGTTCAGTGTTATCCTGCCGCGGGTCACATCTGATTCCCGGGTGTAGGTAGCAGCAGCCGCTGCATCAGGCCTATTGGAATAGGCAATCGTGATGCCGTTCGTCTTGATACCGGATGCAAGGATCAGGTTCGCGATCGTTTTCTGCCAAGGAGGGAGCTTCGATCCAGCGATCGTCTTCAGCAACACGTTGACTGGATCCTTGCTGACCAGAGGAGCGAGTGTTCCGTCAGCTTTGCGCTGCGTCAGGCCGATCGTTTCGAGTGCTTCAATGTTGGCGAGTGCAGTCTCCCGTGATGCATCGCTGCTCTTTGCTCGAGCGACAGCGCCTTCCTCATCAGCGTCTTCACTCACCATCTCCCTCGGAACAATCCCGAGCTTCGCCAGAACCTCAGAAACAAAATCCTCAGGCTGATCAGGCAACGTGCCCGCTTCTTCCTGTGCCTTGAGCTCACGGTAACGAGCGGTCTTGCGCTCCTTCATCCGTTTACCGATCTCGCTGTCCACACGGCGCCGGCCGCTGTTCATCATCGACAGCAGTTCCCTTGCTTCGGGAGACGCGGGATCCAGTTCGTTGAGAACCTCGAGACTGGCTCGGCGATACAGGTCAGTCTTCTCCTCGGCTTCTGTAGTTGGAGCTGCTTCCTCTGCGGGTGCCGCTTCTTCGGTGGCGGTCTCGCCTTGGGTAGGGGTGGACGATTCGGCCAATGTCGGCTTCGTCAGGTCGACAGTTTTCTCAACCTCTTCGGAACGAGTTGCCTCGGGTGCCTCAACCAGATCTCCGCGTGTGGGCGAATCTTCATCTCCGATCTGCTCATCGAGAGATGCCATCGGATCGCGACGCATTCCTTCGAGAAAGGTGTTGCGGTCGCGGAAGTAGAGTTTGTCGAGATACTTTCGGTTCGGCTTCGAAGGCAGATCGCCGCTGCGCATCAGCAACTGCAGCTTCGCCTGGAAGTGGGCGCGCAGCCGATCCATGTCGAACTCCTTCGACACGCTGCCTGATCGCTCGTCGTTTGCGATACGAGTGCCGATCTCGTTTTCCATGAGATCCAGCAACCGTGCACCCTCATCCCGTGCAGCAGGCAACTCGAGGATCGATGCCTGGTAACCGGGCTTCTCGGTTTCGAGTTTGAATTCCGAGCCGCCTGTCCTCGCCAGCTGCTTCTTCTTGCGTTCCGGATCGTTGCGGTAAGCCTCTTCAAGCTGGCCCGGCCGATCGATTAGCCCGTACGTAGGATGAACAACTCCTGTGACGTAGGTTCGTCCGTCGCGCTCTTCCGTTTTGATGCGGGGGTGAGTCTTTCCGGCGGCAGCCAACTTACGAGGAACGATCAATGGTTTCCCGAGATCGAACTGCAACATCGCCACCTCTGGATCATTCGTGAAGACGGGGACAATCTTGCCTTCGACGTTCCTGACGGGATACTTCGCCTTCACCCACTTGGTCTTGCCCTTGTTCTTCTCATCAGGCACCGGGAGTTTCACCACTGGGTGATCTTCAGTGAGTCCTCCGACTTCCAGCTTGGGGTAGCGTTCAGCTATCTCTTCCTTTAGCTGTTGAATGATTCCGGTTGCGGGGTGATTGCCTCCGTCCTGCGGGGTGCCGATCTTCAAGCGACTCGTTATCTCGTTGAAGGGAGGAACGATACCGGACGACAGGACTTCCTGGCGCAGGGTTTCGAGGGGGTCTGCGTCTTCCGTTGCGGTTGTGCGGTGTTGCTTAACCCCAGTCGCAAAAGCCTTGCCATCGCGGAACGTGAACTCGATCTCAGGGTTGAGGAGATCGTTATCGATTATGTCGTCAGGGATCTGAACTTCGAGTCCCTTCTCCAGCTGCTTCCGTAATACCGCGGGGTCGTTCCGGAATTCCGTAGCCCTTGCCTTCCGCTCAGCAACGATTGCCTCGATCTCCGGCCGGGTTGCGGTCTTCGGAACAACAAGGGTTCCCACTCCGCCTTCGCTGCGATCAGTGATCTGGAGGTTCTCGGCGTCAGCGTCGCCGTCGACAGTGAGTCCGAGTTCAGTGGCGGCTGTTGCGGCGGGTGGCGCGACGGGAGTCTTTGTAATTCTGGGAGCTCCTGAACGATCTGCGGGAATGATCTGATCGGGGCTCTTGAAGACAACGACTTCTTTGTCGCCTCGGATCGCGCCGTCGTATCCTTGTGATAGTAAGAGATCCGTGACGGCTCCCCACTTTTGCACGCTGGTCAGATCAGGCTGGCTCGCTTCTATGGCTGCTTTTGCCGCTTGTATCTCTTTATTCGTGGCCGGGTTCTCAAGCCGAACGTAGGCGTGTTTGATGACCTTGGCGTCACGAGTGTAGACGCCTTCCATTCCTCCGCTTTTGCTTTGAACGGGAGTGAAGAATGCACCACGTACGTCGACCCCATTCGCCTTGGTGAAATCAAACTTGTCAAAATCCACATCGGCCTTCGATCCGTGAACTACGAGCATCGGTGCCCCGGTTTCATCCACTGCTTTACTCTGGCCGAACCGAGATTTGAATTCTGGAGCTTCTATCGATTGAACGACAGGTAGATCTGTTGGTCCTACAGGTTGCTCGGGTGCAGTGCCGATGTCTGCGGTGTTCTCGAAATCGAGAGGCCGTGCGACAGGCAACTCGGTTGGTCCGATCGGAGGTTCCGGTGCAGTGCCCGCATCGGATTCGTTGACGAAAGGTAGGGGGGTTGCAGTAGCCTCGGGCGATGTGGTCGTCGTCTCAGATGGTGGGGTCGCTGCTGATCCTGGCAGCGTTTGTCCTGTTGTGGGGGCTGGTGCAGCTGGTGTCGTGGTTGTGGTCTCTGTTGTAGTGCCGGTGACCGAGGGCTCCGTAGCGATAGAGCCCCCGGTCGTCCCGATGTCGGCCGGGGAAATTAATTCACGAGCTGCCTCTTCGATCGCGCGATCGACCTCGGCTTCCGTGATGGCGGCTGCGGTCTCGGGTGCGCCTGCAGCTTCGAGCTTTGGAACTTGGGAGAGAGCGTGCCTGACCGCGGGGAGATCTTGAGCTGTTTGAATCGCAGCTCCGAAGGGTGCGCCAATTAACCCACCGATCAGAGCAGCTTCTCCCACACCTTCAAAGGTTCCCCGTTCTGGATCATAGCCAGCAAGGGTCGAGGCGATCGTGTTGCCTGCCATCTGCTCGATCGCTTCTTGTGTGCCTTCACGACCGAAGCTCTTTGCTGCCTGGATCGTTGCTGCCCGGGCGAGTTGCTGAAACGTCTTAGGCTTGAGGCCTGCAGCTTTCGCAGAACGGAGCAACGCGGGAACACCCATCAACGCTTCACTTGCTACGCCGACAGCGGCGTTGAGATAGAACGACTTGTTTGTCTGTTCCTCAGTCGCACCCTCGGATACCGCGTCTTTCCTCCCACTTTCGCCCATCATACCCGCACCAGCGAGACCCGCACCAACAGCACCGAGCGGAGCCGCCGCTATCAGTGGAACAAGAGAGGTCGCCCCGCCCACCAGCTTCGAAGCAAATTGTCCAGAGCGAGCTTCGTCGACTCCGTAGTCTGAGGCAGCACGTTCAGAGATCTGTCTCCAGTAATCGACGATCTCAGGCTCTTCTGTCGAAGGATCGATTCCGATCAGTCGGCCAGCGGTGTCGCGGATATCGCCGCCGATCTTACTGAGACCCGCCAGCACATCGGCCGAAGCCGAAGCTATGCCTGCAGGAACTCGTTTGGCGAGATCGGTAAACGAGACTCCTTCCGGCTCGTCCTCTACAATCGGGTCACTCTCCCACGGAGCTGCTTCGTCGACGACAGGGTCCGACTCCCAAGGGGCAGAATCTTCAACTACTGGATCGGCTTCCCACGGCGCTTCTACGCTCATGGCTTCTGCCGCTTCTTACCATTCGGATCGATATACGTTGCTCCACTTGGAAGAGCGAGGTAGTCAGCGTTACTGGTAACTTTGACTGGGCCGGTTGGTGCGGTTGCAGTGGGAGAAGCGGCGGGTTGAACAGTCCCTTGAGATCGAGAGTTGAGCTTGGCAAGAGCACTTTGGTATAGCTGCTTCTCGTCCCCTTCGAGCATGTCTGCACGGGAGCCGAAGGTCTGAACCAGCCCTTTTGCAAAGCGCAACTCATCTGAATCTTCTTTGGATTGGGTTGCTTCGGCTACTTTGTTCCCCATCCGCGAAGCCGCGAGGCGACGAGCTTGTTCGTAGTTCAGACTCCCATCCGGTTTCCATATGGGAGAGCGCTGCGCCGGATCTTCGCTAAAGGCGAGATCGTCATCGGTGATGAGGCCTTTCGATCGAGCGTCCCAGAGATCTTGCTCTCCCTGCTCGATTTGCTTTGCAGTAGCTCGGGCTTTGATAGGGTCGTTCGTTTGCGCGACCACCTCGAGGTATTTGTTTCTCGCGGCCTCTGTTGAATAATCCGCAGACCCACCTTCAGCTTGAGCCTGACGATACGTCTGACGAGCCGTTAACCGAACACCAGTCGCGGTGCGGACTGCATCATCGCTTAGCGCACGAGGGAATTTGCTGGCCAGCTCGGACCATCGATCTTCAAACCTTTCGTCGCGGTGATCGAGATCTTTGAACTCTGAGAGAAAGTTGGCAGCTTCGAGTCGCTGATCGGTCTTCTCCTGCATGTCGGCCATCTTCGCAGCCAGGCCGTAGTATGTCTCCGCTGCACGAAGAGCGTGGGCTTGTTCCTGCAACGCTTGATCCGCTTCACTCAGCTGCCTGCTATAGTCGAACTTCTCGCGCGAAAACGATCGTTCCTGATCTTGCGCCTGTTCAGCTCTACGCGCTTTGCTAGATCGAACGACTGCGTCCACGGTTCGACCCGACCTTCCGATATCTCCGACTTGGTAATCAGGCATGGTGCTAGTATCGACGGATCAGGCCGCTGCCCTTGGGTTTCAGAGGGTTCAGGGCGTCAGGCCACACACCCCGCACCGTTTCGTAGGCGTTCGAGACAGTCTCTTTGGCGGCACTCGTAGCTCCTGGGAGAGCCGAGCTATACGCGTTGAACCCGGCCACCATTGGAAGACCCCGGCCGATAGCAGAGACGCCGCGGTCGAAAGCTGCATTCGCATCCATTGCGCGAGGGATTCCACCGAACATGTCGGACTTGGTCGCTGCTGTCTCGCGGGAGGACAACACCGCAGACATCAGTGGTGGGATTGCTGCTTGTCGTGCGGGGATGTTGGCGAAGGTGTTTGCGGCGGAAGTTCCGTTCGGAGCGCCTAGAAATTGTGGAAGCGGTGCCTCGAGAACAGGCGGCAAAGATGGCGAGGCAAAAGAGGCAGCAGTAGGAATTGTCGGAGCAATGCCAGCCGGCTTCCGCTCGGTAACCGTGATGTCTCCCCAAGGTGTGTTTGTTGTCTTGGATCCTTCGCCCATTCGCAGCCCGACAGACGGATCTCGCTTCATCATTGGGTTGATGCCGTTGATTGGAGTGACGGATTGCAAACCTCGCCGAGGTTTATCGAATGCGTCTGACCAGTATTGCGGACGTGAGAAGTTGCTCGCCCACTTGGCGTCGCTGGAAAGGGACGTATTGGGATCCCTCTGTGCTGCGAAATCTTGGAAGGAAACCCCGCGAGGCCGTTCTGCTGCAGGAGGAGCTCCAGCGAAACCAACTCCGTTGCGGGGCGATTGGGTTTGCCGAGTTCGTCCAGTTAGCCGCTCTAAACCCGCGATGGCTTGGTTCAGCTTCTGACTCCCGGCAGCTTCGAGTCTGCCCGCATCGTATGGAATAGTGTCCAGCTCGATGGTTCGCCAGTCAGGAGCTGCGGTTACGAGACTATCTGTTTCAGGATTGTAGGTCGGTCTTCCTGCCGCTCCCTCTTTTTGGTTGAAGTCGTTGAGTCCGAGCCCCAGCTGCTTTTGACGGGCGAAGAAGTCTTGATAATAGCTAGCCATTTTTGGAGGTGAAAGTCCCAGTGCTCTTAGCACTATAAGCTACCATCCGCAAGGTCGCTTACACCTTAAATTATTTTGACAACCGCTCAGTTGTAGTGCTCCTGTCGGAGCATGGCGAGAATACTGGTGGTCCTATTGGTAATGGCTGCTTCTGCCTTGGCAGAAGACCCTCTGCATCGCTTCATAAGCGAAGTCGGGGCACATCGGAAGAATCCGGAATACGAGCGTCGGTATCAACGGGCGGCTCGCATCTACACAATCGCTCATCCCGGATCGATGCGGAATGCGGACGGTTCTCCGAACTTGGAGAGCCCTTACTTGAAAACATTGAGCGCTCTGCTTGCGAAGAATCCAGATCTAGCGCGGAATCCAGAGTTCCCGTTTCTTGTATCGCAATCGATCGATCCGTCTGCCTGGCAAAATGCGGAAGCGCAACTACGAGGGGAAGAGAATCGCAATCGAATCGTGCAACGAAGATTGGATCGGCAAGCCGATCACGAAGCCGGCGCGTCAGGTCGTGAGTTCCTTGCGCGAGAGCAATCCGAGCAAAGGCTCAGAGATTTAGAAAGGCGACAAAGAGAATTAGAAGAGAAGACTCGCCGTCGTTGATGACGCCTGCTCAACAAAAGCTTCTGGAGGATTACCTTCCACAATTCAGACGCACTATGCAGGAGTGCAGAGAGCTTCTACCTCCGAGGGTTGCCGTAGTCATCGACGATCCTGCTTATCGAACAACCACGTTGATTGATATGTTGCATGAAGAGATGGATCGTG
>Ga0256863_1000005_pt1 | contig 12036 bp, 28 predicted proteins | sample BONt17_FD_181167 | JGI IMG/M metagenome (GOLD analysis project Ga0256863, IMG submission 181167) | Terrestrial sediment cell enrichment communities from Utah, United States - BONCAT_SYTO_Terrestrial_sediment - 17 | ecosystem: Environmental > Terrestrial > Deep subsurface > Rock core/Sediment... | reverse complement strand
AAGCAGTAGGTGCTGCCGTTGGGCGCCGTCACGTACAGATCCAGGTCGTCGTAGTTGAACCAGGCCAGGCTGATGCGCAGCTTGGCATTGGTCACGTTGCCGCCGGCCTTGCGCACCTTCTCCTTGATGGAGTCGGTGACGTTGCCGTCGTACGACCAGGCGAAGTCGTTGTTCCACTTGAACAGCTTGGCGTTGTCCTCGTGGACCGGCGCCGTCAGGGTCATGAAGTTGACCAGATGCGGGTTCTGCACCATCAGCTCGATGGACGAAGCCGTCGGCAGCACCTGGGCCATGAAGTCCTCGATGCCGATGGCGATCGAGTTGGCTTCATCCATACCGACACGGTGGTTCTTGGTGGCCACGTCCATCAGCACGCCTTCGAGCGTGCCCTTCATCTTGGCTCGGGCCGAACGGTCGGCCCACAGCACGTTGTTGATGCTGATGTCCTCGATGCGAGCCATGCGCCGCTGCAGAGCCGGCTCCAGGTCCAGCTCCTTGATCGTGATCATGGCGTCCTGCACCATGCGCGGCGTGATGAGGGCGGTGGTGCGCTTGTAGTTGGCCGGCGCCACCTTGGACTCGTACTGGCGCACGGCGTCTTCCAGGGGCTTGCCGGCTGACAGGTCTTCGACCAGGGTGCCGATCACGTCGTTCTTGAAGAACGCCACGGCCTTGTCGCCGGCGTTCTGCCAGGCGTAGATCTCGTGGTCAGTCGGCTTCATCGAGAAGTAGATGCGCTGGGCCGCCATGAACTTCTCGACCAGGCGCTTCTTTTCCTCGCCGCGGTACAGGGCCTTCTGGTTGATCAGGTCCAGCACCGAGATGCAGGCGTCCTCGCTGAGGTTCTCGAAGCCACGGATCATGAGCTCCTTGGCTTGGCGCCATTCGCCCTTGGTGGCGTCGGGGGTGGCCGTGTGGTGGGCCGGCAGCACCTTGCCCCAGAAGTGGTTCCAAGTGTGGACCGACTGGTCTTCCAGCAGCTCGCGCGTGGTCTCGGCGCCGTACGACAGCTCCTTGGTGCGGAAAATGTCGGTGATGTTCTGGCCCAGCAGGAAGAAGCGCATCTGCTCGGCCACCTGCAGGTAGGCCTTGTCTATGCCGGTGGGATCGATCATGTCCCACGGTGTGCGGATGATGCCGGCGTCGTCGATGGAAATCGTGCGACCCAGGTTCTTGATGAAGTTGCGGCAGCAGCTGCAGTCGTGCTCGGTCTTCGTACGGAAGATCGGGTTGGTGCCCTCGGGGAACGACGCCAGGTAGTGGGCGTAGAAGGCGTCCGCACAGGAGTGGTCACCCACGACGTACAGCTCGCCGGCTGCAGCGAGCTCGGCGTAGCGACGGGAGACGGCTTGGCCGAAAGGCTTGAAGTTCAGTTCCATGGTTTCTTTCACTCGGGATGGGTTTCGAATCCGACCTCGATGAGGTCCTGGGTCATGCGCTTGACGATGCGCTCGCACTTGTGGTCTGAGCTCTCGTCGTTGTCGTGATCCACCACCACCACGGTGATGGGTGCACCGGACTTGGTGTACACCGCCTGCACGATGCCGCCGGACACCTCGATGACGATCGGGATCTCTTCAGCTTGAGGCACGTTGTTCTTCCTTCTGCAGGTGCAGCAGCGTGTTGTGGTACGTCATCAGGAGGGTGAACAGGGTGTTCTTGTCCATGATGGGCAGTTGAGACTCGCCCAGGCTGACGACTTCTTCGAGAGAGCCGGCTGTGGGAAACAGCGGCATGTGATCGAGGAAGATCAGCGGGTTACGGGATGGTGACTGGGTGTGGGGCATGGTCTTCTTGGAGCTTGCGCTCCAGTGCAGCGGTCTTGCCGGCCAGGAACCTGGCTTCGAGGGCGGCGTACAGGGCGGCTCGGCGGTAGAACTCCACCTTGAGCACTGGGTTGATCGTGTTCTGGGCCTGCAGCAGCTGGCTCTGGGCCATGAGGGCGGTCTTATGCATCCCCACGTCTAAAGTGAGGATCACTTCGTCGATTTTTCGCATGAAGCTGACTCAGCCTATCGGCTGTATATAGTCAAAAAACCGATTTCCGCACTTGTCAGAATATCGGTTGAGAACTTCTGAGAAGTCCGGGAGAACTTCTCAGGACTTCTTGGCGCGCTGCTTGACCAGGTTGGTGCGCCGCTGCTTCTCGATCAGGCGCTGCGCCGGCGTGCCGTCTTGCTGGATGAACCGGCCCTTGCCTCGCAGGGGATCCGGCTCGGCCTTCTTGCCGGTGGCATGTAATACGGGAGTACTACGTGCAGCTGCGGCCAAGCCGGCGATCTGCATGGCCAGCAAGTGGGCGCCGGCGGTGAGCTTCTTCATCATGTCGGGTCTCCTTCGAAGAACTTGGCGCGCGGCCGCTCGATCACTTCGAAGCGATCGGGAGGAGCCACCAGGCCCAAGGTGCGGCCGCTGTCCCACTTCATGGTGAGGTTGGTCTGGCCGTCGTACCAGCGCGTGATGCCGTACACGATGCCTTTGGAGCCGGCCAGCACGGGGCAGGGATCGTTGCCCATGCTCAGGAGCCGGATCCGATCGCCAAGCTGCACGTCGAGATCAGGAGCCACACCTTCGTGTGTTGACGTGAACAATGTGATGTCCTGGCCCTGGTGGTACTGGTACGTCATGTCCGGCGATCCTCGAGCGACTTGGCTTCCTTGATCAGGGCGTCAGCTTCTTCACGGAAAGACACCATGGAGAAGGGTAGGTTGTTGTTGTGCATGCCCGTGGCTTTCCACTGGTTCATGCTGGCCATGCCTTGGGCACGGATCAGAGCTGCAGCAGCACGCATGTTGGCAGCAGCAGCATCGAGAATGGCTCGTTCGTTGGTCATGACGATTTCTTGGTTGTCACACGCCAATGGTTGTGGTGGTTCTCATCGATGATCAGCTCACCGCGGCGTAGGGGCCGCGGGAAAGCCATTGGCACCAGCCGGCGCAGATTGCCCACATTGCGGATATCGAAGCCAGCTTCGAGGAACTCACGCACGGTCATCTTCTCGACCTGTGCGGTGGCCAGCAGGCGCTGGACCCCTTCTTCTTGAGGGTGTGCTGCAGCGTACTGCACCACAGCATTGATCAAGTTCTTCCAGAGCATGATCAGTGAATGAACTTGGTGAAGCGGCTCTGCCAGTCAGTAGAGCCTAGGGTGGCACGCTGAATCCATGCCCAGGTAGGTACGTCTTCACGATCGATCTCACGGACCAAGATGGTGCGGCCGCGCCAGATGTAGTGCTTCTCGAGCACCAGCCACTGGCGGTATTCCTCGTCATTGAGTAGATAGCCGTCGTGGGACTTCGGACGATTGCGCCAGCGCACCACTTCCATCTTAGTCGTAATGCGGATGCGAAAGTGCCGGATCAGGAAGAGGAACATGTTTTCTCTTTCATGTCTTGATCGATGCGCGCTAAAGCCCAGCGGATGGCTGCCTTGTTGAAGCCGTTCTCGGTGGAGTCCCGCAGCATGAACTTCCACATCTGGACCTGGCGATGGTGAGCAGCCTTGAACACGGAAGCCTTGGTTTCGTAGTCGGCCTTGCCTTGGTCCAGCCAGGCATGGCAGGCACAGCAGCCCCAAACTGTCCAGTGGTCGTCGGCTTTGCGAGCGCCGGCCTTGCCGTGCTCGGCCAGGTTGGAGTGACAGGCCACCGTGGTGTCGATGCGGTGGTTGCAGACACCGGGAACCATGAACAGGCAGAACTGGTTGCGCGCCAGGTCCAGCAGGCGTTGGTTGCGGTGCTCGGTGGGCTTGGGGATCGGGCCTGCGGTGGTGCCTCCCATGACTGCCGAGCGTCCTACGGTGCGCATCAAGGCAGTGAGGTTGCGCTCTTTCTGTGCCAGACGATCGGCAGCCTGCTTGGGCCCGATGGAGCTGAAGCCACTTTGTCTCTTGAAGCCACTGCGTTTCATGATCTCTTTGAAAGAAAGGACCCCGATTGCTCGGGGTCCTTCACAGGGAGGAATTGGCAGATCGAATTACTTGCGCATGGTGACTCCTTTCGTGCCGCTGGAGAACTCGCCTTCGGGCAAGTCACCCACCGCCCGGACGGGCGGCTGGTTCAGTGTTTGACTGCGCGCAGCGAGTTTATCCACTCCCGGTACGCTGTCCAGCGGTCAATGTGTGACGCTGTGCGTGGCTGGCGAGTGCCATCTGAGCGTGGGTAGCCCAGACACTTCTTGCCTGGAGCTGCCCCGCACTCAGGGCACTGGATCTGCCGGACGGTTTGCCGGGTGATGGGCACGTTCAAGCTCCTTGAGCACACGCCTGTTTTCAATGCGGGAGAGAAACCATCGGAACAACGGGCGACTGCAGTCTTGACACAGCAATGCCGCGTTGTCTTTTGGATCCACGTCCTCAGGTGAGGGCGTAGTTGCTTCCACGAATCAGTACTCCCAGGTTGGTCGACAGCTTGTGGTACTTGCCAGGTGTGCCAGTGATCTGGCTCATGATGTCCGACAGGACTTCCGAGTCTGCGATCTCGGCGAGGATCTCCTTGTAGTGCCAGCGCACTTGGTTGATGTTGTTGGCGTGGGCCTTGAACTCGTCATGGACCGTGACCAGTGGGAACGGCTTGTGACCCAAGATCTGTTCACAGATACGGATCAGCTTCTTGATGTGCTCGTCACTCAGGGCAGCAACAGTGTGCTGGTTGATGTGGGGCAGGATCACCGTTGAAACCAGTGAACTGCGCTCGTACTGCTCCACGTAGTACGTGATGCTGTGGGTCCCGAAGTAATCGCGCTTCCCTCCTTTGGTTCGATTCAGTTGTTCCTTGACCAAGGTGCGCTGGGCACTGGCCACCACGTCGTCGCTGTAGTTGCACCGACGGTGCATCTCACGGGCCACGTAACCGTCCATGCTGTGCGTCACGTTGGCCGGCAGGCTGATGCCGCTTCTGGTGCCGCGGTTCTCGTAGAACTCGTAGGTGAAGGATGCATGGCCGAGCTCGTCGACCTCGATGCGCGCCTCACGGCGCTCCATGACCTTCACCACAGCATCGAAGCCGTCGGGCAGCTTCCATGCGTGAGCGAGCTCGTAGGGCCGCCATGCTCCCAGAAGATCTTGCAGCAGCTCCCATGCCCCCGGGGCCACGATGTACATGGCCTCGTAGAACGCATTGAGCTCGGGCGTGTCCTCACCAAAGATGTGCTTGGGCGTGAGCTTGGAGCCGTAGAACGCCGTCATGGTGGCCTTCTTGGCGAACTCTCGTGGCACGCTGTGCTGGGTCTTGAGGATCCTGTTCATTTCGTTGGTGACGGCCATGTAGGCGTCAGCACGCACGTTGGGATCGACCATGCCGGTGGCAGTGGCGCCGGCGATGCAGCCAGTCATGGCCGACATCACCTGAATGCCACTGCAGCAGGCATCAACACCCACCATGTGGCCGGTGGCCTCACCACGCTGGGCCTTGCGGATGGCCATCACAGCCTTCTGGAAGAGAGGCTTGTTGTCGGCCTCGTTGGTCATGTTCTGCAGGCAATCCAGGTAGTCCATGGCCCACTTGATGCGGGTCTCGAACAGCTCCTTGTCATGACCGAAATGGTTGGCTGCGTCGATCAACAGCCACTCGAATCCACTGTAGTTCTTCATGATGATTCCTGTTCTATCGAAGAAGAAGGAGCAAGGTCCGATATTGGGGAGGGATCACGGTCTCGCTGAGAGGCACTGGTTTTTTGCCGAAACTGTTCTTAGGATCCATATCGGCTTTCATCTTCATCCAATGGCTGTTGTTGCTTACTAAACCACCAGAGAACCACATGTAGGCACCGCACGGGACATCGTCCCAATGGACCGCGTTATCTCTTTCGAGAAGCACGCGGTCCTCGAAGAAGACATAGATGGTCATCGCATGATGGTCTCGTAGAGACGCAACGTGGCGGGCACGTCGCAATCATTAATAGGAATGAGGCTGCCGTCTCGAACCCAATACCAATGAACTGTGGTCGAGGTCTTCTCGTGACGCATGAAAGCGCCATCAGGGATCTGGCTTACAACCAGGTCAGTCTGCTTGTCTGCTTCCATGAAGAAGCGATCTGCATAGAAGACGACGAATCGTTTCATCGCAGCAGCAAATCCCAGGCTTTAGCCCAGGGTGGAAGATCTTCTTCGTCGATGGTCTCATGATCTTTCATCCCATCAATCATCCTGATCTTCCCCCAGTAGATCTTGCCTGTGGCGTAGTTGATGCGTCGCACATAAGCACCCACCGGGTACTCATTGAATTGAGCCACTGCATCAGTGCGGTACCAGATCTGCTGGTTGACGAAGACGATGACGCGACTCACAGCTGGATCTCCTGCAGCAATGCGAGCGTCTTAAGCTTCGCTGGGAGCTGGTCCTTCGACACCTCGACCCAGTCCATCTTAGTGTTGCGTCCTTGATGGTCTTTTCGACGAATGAGCATCCGCCAGGTCGTGAACGTCCTGACCGGTTCAGTCAACGTGGCCATCTGGAACTTGGTGCCCTGGATGTAGGTCCCGGGTTGTGCAAGGAACGGCTTCTCCGCAACATTCAGTCCGAAGAGATCGCTGTAATACAGCGTCCCCTTCGGAATCTGGTTGACTGGTGGTGGTGCTGGCGTTCGAGAGCTGGCTTTCCAGGACTTTGAACCGAAGTTCATGTTGGTACTCCCACGAGCAAGAGGTAAGCCTGGAACTCAGGCGGAAGTTGGTTTCGATCCCAGATGCGATGGACGTTGCCTTGTCGAATGACTTCACCGTATTCCCAGTTGCCTGAGAACGTGTTGAGCGTGGCCAGGTAGGTCCCAGGACACGGCACTACAAGCGTGTGACGCTTGCGTGAATAGCCGTGCTGGGGATGCCACTCGTGTCGTACAAGTGGCATCTCCTGTTCTTGGCTCACGTCGGCACGCCTTCGACAAGCTCAGGCTCGGCGAATTCGATCATGGCTTTCTTGAACGAGGCGCCCTGCGTGTTGATGTGGTACCCACACGCATAGATGCGACCGCGCTTGTCGACCTTGTGGGTCAACCAGAAGCGGTTGCCTTCGGTGGCGATGAGTGTGTAGAAGTGGTAACTCTGACGCTTGAACCGATCCCACTGTTCCACCTTCTCTTGCGTGTCCAGCTCGAACGTGGGCTCCTCCTCGACCTTCGAGAGGAACTCGGTGTCGAGGCGCAGCGCCACGCTGTTCATCGTGTTGAGCACGTCCAGGCACAGGTCGCCGTCATGGTGGTTGCCCTGGCCCAGGATCAACGAGTCGTTGTGGGTCAGGTAGCCGGAGCTGTAGTTGTGCTTCAGCTCCAGCGGTGAGCACACCATGGGTGGCAGGTACTGGCTGTGCTCGATGAACTTGAGCAGCTTGTCGGACAGCTGGATGCGGGAGACCAGCATCAGGCTGGACATCTTCTTTTCCTTGAAGATGTCGAAGGCGTCGGTCTGGCACAGCACACCGAGGATCTCGGCCACGGTGGTGATGGCTTCGGTCTTGTCGGAGAACTTCAGCCTGGCTGCCATCTGTGCGGTGACGCTGGTGAACAGCTCAGGGCGCAGGCTGTAGGCCACACCGATGAACATGTCCATGACCAGGTCCTTGAGATCGAGCCCCTTGAGCTGCTTGATGCGCTGCATCTTGGACTCGTAATAGGCGCCGGCCATGTACTGCTTCACGAGCTCGACGCCGTAGTCGATGCGGGCCATCAGGTCGGTGCTGTCCTCGATCTCCTTCTTGATCTTGGCGTCGATGTGCTTGCGGTTGTAGTGCTCTTCGATGGTTTCCTGGGCGACGATGTCGCCGATCGTCTCTTGGTGTTTCATGATCAGGTGAAGTGCAAGTCGGTGACGATGAAGAACTCGTTGGTGTCGTTCGTGAAGTTGTAGTCTTCGGTCTCTTCCTTGGGTGCTGTGGAGTAGATCTTCCCGTCAAGACGGATCAGGACCTTGGCTTCCTTGTCTGCTTGCTGCAGCAGCTCGATCAATTCTCTGACGACCATGATCCCCATCCTTCAGGCAGGTTGCAGTTAGGTGGTGCGTCCTTAAACATGGGCGCGATCTGTTCATCGGTGTAGCCAGCCAGGCCGCACCCAATGCGAGTGACGTTGAATGTCATCTCCGGGTGTTCCCGTGCGTAATGCATGAAATCACGCACATGAAAATCGATGTCGGTCAAGGGCAGAGTTCTAAGCTGATGATCCTTGGTCGGAATCGCGTAGCTTCTACCTTGCAGTCCTTGTCCATTACCATAGATGGCGCCATGCTTCAGCCTGGCTTCGAGGGCTGCGCCCTTACCGTGCCGGCCTGCGAGGTTGGATCCGAAGACGAAGATGTCCATGGTGTCTGTCTCGGCTGGGTTGAAAGAGGGCCACCACTGACCGAGCCTCGAGCTCGGTGAGCTCGAGGCGAGTCATGGTGGTGGGCCGGCACTACGCTGCAGCTTGTTGCTGTCGCACCTGGTTGGGCGTACCCACGAAGGTCTCGTGCTTGTCCTTGGGCTTGGCCACCTTCAGCTGCTGCACCGATGCTGCCGGCATCGCGTGGTAGATGTGCCGGCTCTTGCGGGTGCTCTTGGCGTACAGGACGCAGGCGTGGTCGGCATCCTTGGCCTTGATCGGGCCTTGGTACACCGTGCCGATGTAGATGTGGAACAGCTGGCGCTGGTTGGACATCTCGAGTCTCCTTGGGGTTGAGGGAAGGGTTCCCAGCGCATGGCCGGAGGCCACGCGATGTCTACCTGGGAAGGATCACGGCTTTGACACGGGGCTTCTTGGGCTCGTCGCCCCATTCGTACACGTATTCACCACGTTCGTGGGGACCGTAGAACGACATGTACTTGTGTTCGTCGAGAACCACTTCAGTAACCTCGACTTTGTTGAGTTCCTTCAGTCCACCCTCGTACCCGTTAACCATCACGGTCAACTCAGGGTCAAGGGCCTGAAGTTGTGCAATCAGGTCCTTGACTTTCATAGGTTGATGGGCAGGCTGATGTGGATGCGTGGTGCGCTGCACTTCAACCAGGTGTTGAGCGTGCCGCCATCCTGCGGTTCCTTTCCAGGACCGAAAGTGAAGGCCACCATGCCACCAGTGGCTGTGCTGGCCACCTTGCTGTTGCGGGCGAACATGGCGCTGTAGCCCTCGGCTGCCGGCTCGAATGTGCCTGTGCAGTTGTCGGTGGCGCACACAGCTTCGATGTCCTCGATCGTGTTGCGCCCCACCACTTTGCTGAACAGCTCGTGGTAGTAGTTCGCTGCGCTTGCTGCACTGCGGTGCGGGCCCAGGAACTTGCCATTGAGCGGTGCTGGTAGGTGCAGTGTGAGCTTGGACGCGTATCCGGTCCGGTACAGCTCCACTGCAATGTGATCAGCCCATGCTGCTCCACCAGATACCAGGTGGGAGCCAGGCTCAATGAGGCTCCTGGCTGCATCGAGCATCCAGTGCCACAGCTTGAGGTCCATGGGTTTGGTCTTGTCTCTGCCTGCAGTACCAATGACTGCAATGGGTCCGTTGTTCATCATCACTCCTCTGCAGCCGACGGGCCGCATTCACCGCATGGGCGGAGCCCATGTTGGGCTTGAATGCACGACTGTCTTGGCTCAGGTCGATGGATGGCACCTGGTGCTGAAACTGCGGCGCCTGGGCTCGGGAAAAAAAGAACTGCACCCAACCCTTGCGTTCGGGTGGGTGCAGAGGCCTGCGGCGCTATGTCGCGGGTCTTTTACTTGGCGCTGGGAGCACCGTCGCCGGAGCCGTCGGCCGGGCTTTCCGACTTCATGGTCAGCGAGTCGAGGTCGAACGCGGTGTTGTCGCCCGGCTCGGCCGGGTTGTAGTCGACCATCACCTTGTTGGCGAAGGCCTGCACGTTGTCGTCGCCGGCGGCCAGCCAGTCGGCCAGCTTGGCCTCGTTGGCGTTGGCGATGCGCAGCGGGATGGCACCGACCTTGCGGCGGCCGCCTTCCTTGGTGGGCAGGTAGAAGTTCAGGAAGCCCTTGGCCTTCCAGCGCTCGCTCTGCTGGTTTTGTGCACCGGGTGCACCGTTGGGAGTGAATGCCATGATGAGTCCTTTCGAGAAACGTGGCAGTTGATGGAGATGAGGGGAAGTAGTGACGGTTGCTGCGGCTTAGACAGGAGCGCACTAGGTGTTACGGCGCCACAGCCCCGCAACGTGCGAATTCCCGATGGGCCACAGGCCGTCACCAGTGCATGGCCGAAGGCCATTGACCCCCTGCCCGAAGGCAGGAGGTCGTTGGTTTAGCGCCAGCTCGGTGGAACGGTGAGCAGCCATGCTGTGCAGGTGGCTGCGAGTGCCAGCCAGCCTGAGCCGCTGTACTGGTAGACGCCGGTGGCAACACCAGCGAATGCCAGCACTGTCCACATGATGCGGGCCCACATGGTCAGGGCTCCCAGACTTGAAGCTGGTAATCGAGATCGACCACCTTGTAGTGGTGCGGACTCATGTCGCCTTCACGACGGTTCATGTCGCTGGCCAATGCCTTGGCCACGTCTTCTTCCATGGGCAAGCCCACGAAGCCTTCGTCGTAATCTTCTCTGTCGAAGTTCGACGAACGGATGATGCGCTTGAGGGCCACGATCAGAACACCGCGTGCAGGAACTGGTCCCTGATCTCGGTGTGGTAGCCGTGACCATTGAGCTTGGCCTGCGCCAGCACGGCATCGGCTTGGCTCTTGACCTCGAAGACGATCTTGGACGGTGTGCCGACCACGACACGGGTGACGTGGTCTTCCACCAGATCTTCTGCGAGCTGGCAGCGCTCGTTGGCTGCACGTGCATTGGTGATGGGCATGTTGGTCTCCTTGGGTTGTTGATCGGCTCCGCAGTCGCACGGACCCCAGAAGGGTCCAGTGCAAAGGCTAGAGCAGTTGACGTGTTTCACAACAGGCTCCTAGATGTTGATGCCGTGGTCTCGACAGAGCTCTTCGAGCTCACGCACCTTGGTCTTCAGCAGATCTCGGTGCTCTTGGAGCATACGAATGTGCTCAGCTCGTGTATCGAGCGTCTTTTGTTGAAGCTCCAGTCGCTGTTCGTGCGCTGCACGCAGCTCCTTGTAGTCAACGATCATGGACTGGACCAGCTTGAACTGGTTCTGCCAGTATTTGGCGATCCAGAACATCCAAATCAGGCCGATGAACAGCACGATGATCGTGAAGACGTAAAAGTCGGTTGAGATGTCGTTCATGGTCAGCACCTGCTGATGCCAACGGCATGGGCCACCACACCAGCGTGGTCCTTGGTGGACTGGCGCATGGCTTCGGTGACTGCCTGCTCGCCGGTCAGCGGTGTGAGGACAGCAGTGCCCTTGTCACCGCGGGTGCGGATGAACAGCTTGCCTTGGCGCATGACCAGACCATGGGCAGGTGCCACGGTACTGGTCTTCTTGGTGAGGCGTTTCACGGGGATGGTCTTGGGGATGGACATGAGGGTTCTCCGAGGTTGGGTGTACTACGTTGGTACTACTGTCGTGCCCTTCTAATAGCGTCCTAGGATGGGTGTAGTCCTAGGACTACACACTCATCCGAAGGTGCTACCAGTGATGGGTGTGCTGGACGCTGGTGCCCAGCGCGCAGCATTGAGCAGCCACCCACTGGGAGTGGGTGACGGTGTCCTGAGCTTCGAGCGGAGGCTCGGCGCCGGTCCGGATGGACCAGAACACCAGTGCGATCGCACCGAGGACGAACAGGCCAGCCATGGGATAGGCCAGCCACGGGTTGAGCCCGTAGCCGATGTGCTGCCATGCGTACCCGAGGGCACCAAGGTAGCCGGCCACGATGCTCATCAGCAGGGCGATGAAGCAGCAGGTGAGGAAGCGGTGGAACAGGTTCATGGTAGTGAGTCCTTGCTTACTTGTTGGTCGGAGCCGACCCAGTGTGGTCAGCAGGAGAGAGACAGTCATCGATGCACCCGACACAGATGTCGGTGAAGCACTCGCCAGAGGCGATGAGCTCGTTGTAGTCCTCGACCTCGGTGTTGGACAGGGAGATGTCAGCCATGGTCCCGAAGAACAAGGCGAGGATCACGAAGATGATCTTGAGGCTGGTGCTGCTCATGGCTGGGCTCCTGTATAGGGT
>Ga0256863_1000004_pt1 | contig 16498 bp, 6 predicted proteins | sample BONt17_FD_181167 | JGI IMG/M metagenome (GOLD analysis project Ga0256863, IMG submission 181167) | Terrestrial sediment cell enrichment communities from Utah, United States - BONCAT_SYTO_Terrestrial_sediment - 17 | ecosystem: Environmental > Terrestrial > Deep subsurface > Rock core/Sediment... | reverse complement strand
GAAGGCGCGGACGGCAAGCCGGGCAAGGACGGGGCCGCCGGCGCGGACGGCGGCAAGAAGGTCGAGAAGGATCCGAAGGATCCGCCGGCCGACGACAAGACCCAGACGGCCACGGCGGAACCCTCCGCCGAGGACATCAAGGCGTTCTACGACACGATCACGGCGCCGTTCAAGGCGAACGGCCGCGAGATCCAGGTCAAGGACCCGAAGGATGCGATCTCGCTCATGCAGATGGGCGCGAACTACAACAAGAAGATGGCGGCGCTGAAGCCCCATCTGAAACTCCTCAAGACGCTGGAGAACGCCAAGCTCTTGAACGAGGACCAGATCAACTTCGTGATCGACGTGGTGTCCAAGAAGGACAAACACGCCATCTCGAAGCTGGTGAAAGACAGCGGGCTCGATCCTCTGGAGCTGTCCGCTGAGAAAGCAAGCGAGTACACGCCCGGTGCCCACAGCGTGAGTGAAGTGGAAGTGGAACTGGACACAGTCCTGGACGAGATCAAAGAGAACTCGCCGGAGGTGTACACCAGGACCCTCGAACTGACCACGAAATGGGACACCGCGAGCAAGCAGGTCATCGCTGGTTCGCCTCAAGTGCTGAAGCTCATTGCCGCCCACATGGAAGCCGGCTTCTATGAGCAGATCACCAAGGAGGTCGAAAACGAGCGCCTGTTCGGTCGCTTGACCGGTCTTTCCGACATCGAAGCCTACCGGCAAGTGGGTGACCGTCTGAACAAGGAAGGCAGGTTCAACCAGCCGGCTCGGAGTAGCTCTCCGGCCGACCGGCAACCTGCCGCCGAGAAGAAGATCGTCATCCCCACCAAGAAGCCCGATGACAAGGACCGCAACGACAAGCGCCGGGCCGCGAGCCCCGGCCGTCCTGCAGGTGGTTCGTCCTCTCCGCTGACCGGGGTCAATCCCCTGTCGCTGTCGGATGACGAGATCGCCAAGCTGGGATCGCCGAAGTTCCTCTGATTCGACACCTGATCCAACATCTTTGAAAGGCAACTGACATGACCCGTCAATACAACGACCCCGCAGGTGGCACCAAGTCCGACATGGACGGTGCCTCCAGCGACCAGATGAACACGTTCTTCTACGACAAGAAGGCGCTCATCGAGGCTCGCAAGCAGCAGTTCTTCACCCAGCTGGCGGACGTGACCTCCATGCCCAAGCACATGGGCAAGAAGATCAAGAAGTTCCACTACATCCCCATGCTGGATGACCAGAACCTGAACGACCAGGGCATCGACGCCGCCGGCGCCGCGATCTCCACGTCCACCTGGACGGTCGAGATGCCCCGTCTGGTGCTGGCCGTGGCCAACGCCTCCAAGGCGGCGGCTGCCACCGCGCTGGCCGACAACACCAACGGCGTCACGGCGACGGCTGGTGCGGACGGCTCGGCTGGCACCGGCCTGGCCACGCTGACGCTGTCGGCGACGACCATCAAGTTCGCCAACGCCACGAAGAAGGACGCGGCCCTCGCGCTCAACCTCGGCGGCGTCGCCCTCCAGGGCTCCGGCAACCTGTACGGCTCGTCCAAGGACATCGGCCTGATCACCGGCAAGCTGCCGACCCTGAGCGAGAACGGCGGCCGCGTGAACCGCGTCGGCTTCAAGCGCAAGGAGCTCGAAGGCAACCTGGAGAAGTTCGGCTTCTTCGACGAGTACACCCAGGAATCCCTGGACTTCGACTCGGACGCCGAGCTGGAGCAGCACGTTCGCCGGGAGATGGTCCTGGGCGCCAACGAGATCACCGAAGACGCGCTGATGATCGACCTGATCAACGCCGCGGGTGTGGTGGTCATCGCCGGCGACGCGACCACGACCGCCGAGATCGGCGCCAACGACGTGGTGGACTACGGCGACCTCATGCGCCTGTCCATCACGCTGGACAACAACCGCACGCCGAAGCACACCAAGGTGATCACGGGCACCCGCCTGATCGACACCAAGACGCTGCCGGCCTGCCGGGTGCTGTACTGCGGCTCGGAGATGCTCCCGACCTTCAAGGGCATGGTGGACCTGCACAGCGAACCGGCCTGGATCCCGGTGCAGAAGTACGCCGCCGGTGGCGACACGCTGCTGGGCGAAGAAGGCTCGGTGGACAACTTCCGCATCGTCGTGGTTCCCGAGATGGTCAAGTGGGCCGGTGCCGGCGCGGACGCCACGTCCGACTCCACCTGCTACGAGACCGCGGGCCGCTTCGACGTGTTCCCGCTGCTCGTCGTGGGCGACGAGAGCTTCACCACGATCGGCTTCCAGACCGACGGCAAGACGGTGAAGTTCAAGATCACCCACAAGAAGCCCGGCGAGGAAACCGCCGACCGCAACGATCCGTACGGCGAGATGGGCTTCATGTCCATCAAGTGGTACTACGGCTTCATGGCCCTGCGTCCCGAGCGCATCGCCCTGATCAAGACCGCGGCCAAGCTGTAATCCAGCGGCACTGAACGAGGAGGGACTCCGGTCCCTCCTCTTCTTGGTTTCCATCCCACTTCAAACGAGAACTGCAATGTCCGACACCGACAACAGCCTGCAACTGACCCCCGAGCAGGAGCTCGAAGCCCTGAAGACCCGTGCCGACCGGCTGGGCATCAAGTATCACCCCTCCATCGGCCTGGAAGCGCTGAGCGCCAAGGTCCGGGAGAAGCTGGCCGAAGCCGGCCCGAGCACCGGTGGCGCTGGCGCTGGCCAGAACCAGGTGCAGACCCAGACTCCGCCTGCCGATAAAGGCCAGGGCTCCGACGGAGCCGGAACGCCCAGCGGCTCGGCCAACACCGACATGCCGGCCGCCCCGGTCCAGGAGACCGAGGGCCAGCGCCGCAAGCGGATCAAGAACGAGCAGCTGGCACTGGTGCGCATCCGCGTCACCTGCATGAACCCGAACAAGCGCGAGTGGCAAGGCGAGATGATCACCGCCGGCAACCGCCTGGTCGGTCACGTCACCAAGTTCGTGCCGTTCAACGGCGCCGACGAAGGCTGGCACGTGCCGCGGATCATCCTGAACGTGATGCGCGAGCGCAAGTGCCAGGTGTTCGAGACCACCAAGACGCGCAACGGCGTGTCCATGCGAAAGGGCCGCCTGATCAACGAGTTCGCCATCGAGGAGCTGCCGATGCTCACCGAGCAGGAACTCAAGGACCTGGCCCAGCGCCAGGCCATGGCCGGCTCGATCGACAAGACCGCGGCCTGATCGCCGCCTAGCTGAGGAGACACCATGCCCAATCCGAATCCGACCGACGATCCCGTCGTTGGCAACACCGCGGTCACCGCGCTGGCTGTCACCGACCTGACTGCCGGAACGGTCGATGGGGCTGGTGTCTTCGACAAGCTGATGTCGGCCTTCAAGGCCCACATCGAGCAGGAGTTTCTGGCCACCCGCCTGCGCGGCCCGGAGTACGCCACGGTGTACCTCGGTGGCTTGCAGGAGTGCATGCAGCAGGCCATGGCTTTCCTGCTGGCCAAGACCAAGAATGCTCTGGAAGTCGAACTGCTGCGGCAGAACGTGGCCAACGCCATCCTGCAGGGCAAGGTACTGATCGCCGAAGAGTGCAAGCTGCGCGCCGAGTACGACCTGGTGATGCAGAACGTGCTCAAGGCAACCCAGGAGACGCTGCTGCTGGCCCAGAAGGTGGCCACGGAGAAGGCCCAGACCCAAGCCGGCGGTGTCGACGCCGACTCGATCGTCGGCAAGCAGAAGATCCTGTACCAGGCCCAGGCCGACGGCTTTGCCCGGGATGCCGAGCAGAAGGCAGCCAAGATCCTGGTGGACAGCTGGAACGTGCGGCGCACCACGGACGATGCCACGGTGGCCGACGCCACCAACAAGCTGGCCGACACCTTCATCGGTCGCGCGATCGACAAGCTGCTGGGTGGAGTCGGCGCGTGATGAGCTCCGATGGCTCGTAACGGGGGAGCTTCGGCTCCCCTTTGCACATAGAAGGACGGAAAGTGGGACTGTTCAGCAGTAAGACTCGAATCACGGTGGGAACGCAAGTCGCCCGCGTGATCGAAGACGCTGGTCTGCCCAATTCGGTCCGTTCAGGCGTCTACAACGCCCTGTTCCAAGAAGACGACATCACCGGCAACATCCTCGAGTCGACTCTGTCGAACATCGGCATCAAAGCCGAGCAGATGTACCGGTATGCGCAGGCGAACTACCCGCTGGGGATGCCCACCTCGCTGATGGTGTCCTCAGCGCAAGGTGAGGACGAGACGCAGGCTGTGCTGGAAGCACTCGAAGGTGCTGCAGTCACGATCGACTACTGCCGGATCGCGCCGCCCAACAGCCTGCACATCGCCTGGATGACGCTGGTCGCCAGCTACGGCTACAACACGGTGACCAACCAGATCAGCGCGGCCGCGGCGGGTGTGGCGCCCGGTCTGGACACCTACGTGCGGCAGATCCAGATCACGGTGCCTGAGTCACTGGTGGGCCAGTACCAACCTGGCTCTCTCGACCACTGGGGCACGCCGGCCAATGGCGGCCGCATCCCGTGGATCCTGGGCACACCGCTGCATGCATCGCTGCGCAAGCATCCGCCGCTGAACGTCAGCAGCGAGGTCACCGAGGACTACGCCGCGGTGAACTTCGTCTGGCACAGTCCGACAGATCCATCGGCGGATGCCTATGGCTCAGTGAACCAGACGCTGGCCATTCCGATCCTCGACTACGACAACAACGCCGACTACGTCCATGTGAGGTACGTGGTGGGTGGTGTGCCGAAGTACTGGATGTACAAGATCGGTTCGGGCACCTACCCGACGATCGATGCTGTCTTCAGTGGAGAACACGTCAGCGGAACGTACTTCCCGTTCATCTACTTCCGCAACAACAAGGTATCGCAGCCGACAACGCCGGGCAATGCCGTGTATGACGCCGGCCGGAAGATGCTCAAGTACCTGAGCATGGACTACAAAACCATCATCGATGGTGTGAACGCCAATCCCGACATCGACGATGTCGAGCAGGCCATGATGATCATGGCCGTGCCGGCGATCACGTCCAATCCGATCGAGCAGCAGTACCTGTACGACTACTTCAACACCTGGTACTCCGGGACGCTGCGCTCGTCCGCACAAGCGGGCATTGCCCGCAACCTGGGCCTGATGAATCCGAACACCAAGGGTTCGATCATCATCCAGGACAGCCAGTTCAAGATGGGGCTGAACCACGATGGCTTGTACAAGCGCCGGGTGTCGGGCTCCATCGGTCCTGTTGGTTCGAGCAGCAGCGCCACCGGAACCACGGAGCTGCCGCTTGGAAGGGGCACGACGTACGAAGGCACTGCGTTCACCTTCGACGTGCCGGTGGCGGTGAACTACTACCGGCGCCAGATCAGCAGCAGCCAGTACGACGAGATCGAAGTCGTCAATCTACAGACCGTGTACTACGTGCTGGACGGCTACCACGTCACGGCCGACGAAGACGACAAGATCCTGCTGATCCCGATCGATCGGTCGATCTCCGATGACTACTCGGCGCTGGAGCGCGAGGAGCTGTACAGCCGATCGCTGCACTACGTCTTCAACAGCGTGATCATCACCAAGATCAGGTGGTACCAGACTGGCCTGTTCCAGTTCCTGATGATCGCCGTGGCCATCGTCATCACGGTGATGTCCGGAGGCACCGGCTCTGGACTGGCTGCAGCACTGGCTTCAGGAAGCGCAGCTGCCATCCAGGTGGCAGTGATCGCCATCTTGCAGCGCATTCTCATCGGCCTGGTCATCCAGTACGGACTGAAGCTGTTCGTCAAGGCCGCTGGAATCGAGATCGCCATCCTGTTCGCAGTCACTGCAGCAGTGATCGGTGGCTTCCAGGTCCTGAGCAGCGAAGGGCTCAAGGGTGCACCCTGGGCCAAGGACTTGCTGCAACTGTCCACCGGGCTGGCCAAGGCTTCCGGGGATGTCGTCAAGGAAGACTTCGAAGACCTGCTGGCTGACGCTTCAGCCTTCGGTGTCCTGGTTCAAGAGCAGCTCAAGACGTTGGAGTCGGCCGAGAACCTGCTCAAACAGGCGCCTGGTCTCAATCCGATCACGATATTCGGTGAAAAGCCCGAAGACTTCTACAATCGCACTGTTCACTCTGGAAACGTGGGAGCGCTGGGCATTTCGGCCATCTCCAGCTACGTCGACATGGCACTCACCCTTCCGAAGCTGAAGGACACGTTAGGAGAATCGTATGTTTGACCTCACCAACAATGGAATGTTCGGTGGCCCTTCGCAGGCAGCCGCAGGGGGCACGGATCTCCTGGCGGCGCTGAGTCGATACCTCCCGCCGCAGCCGGCGATCGCACAACCGGTGGCAGCCGTGCCGGCTCCCTACGAAGACATCGGCGGTTTCGGCCCCGCGATCCAGAGCAACCCCCAGACGGTTGCCGGCGCCCCGGGGATGATGGACAGCTTCAACAGCTGGCTCAAGTCCAGTGGCTTCCTCGGCTCGACCGATGCGAACGGCCTTCGCACCGATGGCTGGGGCGGCATGGCAGTCGGCGCCGCCGGCGCGCTGATGAACGCCGTCATGGGCTCCAAGCAGCTCAAGGTGGCCAAGGACAGCCTGAGCGAGAGCAAGCGCCAGTTCGACATGAACTACGGCGCCCAGCGCCAGACGGTCAACACCCGCCTGGAGGACCGGCAACGGGCCCGGGTGGCTTCCAACGCCGGCGCCTACGAGTCCGTGGGCACCTACATGGACAAGAACCGAGTCCGGTAAGGAGCACAAGCCATGGCAGAAATCACCTGGCGCACGATCCTCGGGGAAGGGCTGGCCCAAGCCGCCCGTCCCCTGGAGCTGGCGCGGCAATCCTTCCAGACCGGCCTGGACGCACTGGGCAACGTCATCCAGCGGCGTGAAGCCACGGATGCGGCCAACGTCAAGGTGGCACAGGACCTGCAGACAGCCGATGTCCTGGACCGCGTGGCAGCGGCCCGGACCACCGCCGATGTGGCTGCCTTGCAGCCCCAGGTGGAACAGATGCGTGCCGGCATGAGCCTGGCCGCTCGCAATGCCACCCGCGGTGCAGTGGACCAGCGGATGGCCGCGGTGCAGGACCAGACCACCAAGCGGCTGGCCTTCGAAGATGCCGAGCGTGACCGGCTGGAGCGGCCGATCAAAGAAGAGATCGGCATGCTGGCTCTGAAGGATCCGAAGGCGGCGCTGGCCATGCTGGAAGCCAACCCGGGCATCAAAGGCCGGGATGTGGCCATGAAGGCGATCATCTCCGGCGAGCGCGATGCCACGAAGTGGGGCTGGGAAGTGGGCAACCAGGCGCACACGGTCGCCAAGCAGGCCCACGAAGTCTCGATGATGCCGCTGGAGCGGGAACGCGCCCAGGTGGGCATCCAAGCCAGTCGGTCCCAGCTCGCGCTGGCCGACCAGCAGCGCACGCAGGGCGCCACCACCTTCCAGAACCAGCAGGACGATCGAGTTCGGGAGCAGGCGGCCGCACATGTGAGTGCCTTGCGCACCCATTTGAAGGAGTCGGGCAACGAATACGCCGACGGCGTGTTCACGCCGGCGCGCTACCCGGAGCTGCTCAAGACGATGCGCGAGAACAAGATCGGTGACGACGACTTCGAGCGTCAAGCCATCGTGGCTCGCCTGGAGAAGTTCACCAAGATGCAGGTGCCGGTCGAGAAGAACGGCAAGACCGTTCTGGTGGACCTCCCGATGCCGATGGATCGGGTGATGCAAGCGGTGCTAGGCTCCAAAGACCAGTGGCTCAATGGCCGGCACCAGGGTTGGGCCAACGAAGTCGAGAAAAGCCTGGACAGTTACGCGAAGAACCCGAAACTGGCCAGGCAATACGACGAATTCCTGGAGCTGCAGACCAAATCCATCGTCGCACCTGCTGTTGGTGCCGGTCGTTCCGGTGGTGGCGGCAAGAAGTAAGCCAGAACCTGGCTGAAGCGAAAACAGAGCGGACTGGGGGTGACTCCAGTCCGCTTTTTCATACAATGAAGCTCATCAACGGCGGGAACCGACATGGCTGAATTCGATCCGGATGCGTACTTCAAGAACAAGCTGGGTCCCGCTGTACCGAAGACCAGTCTGATCGAGCAAGGCCTGCAAGAGAAGATCGCCGACCTGAAGCTGTACCAGCGGCAGCTCGCCGCCGACGCACCCCGGATTGCAGCGCAAGAAGAAGCAGCTCGCAACTCGCTGGCTGGCCGGATGGGGCTGGATCCCACCGAGGGACTCGGTGCAGTGATCAACACCGCCGGCGCAGCCTGGGACACGGTCAGCCGGATGGCTGGCCAGACGGCGGCCATGATCCCCGGCATGTCTGCCGCCGCAGACCTGTCGTCCCTGAGCGAAGAAGAGATCGCCGCGGCGAATCGCTATGCCCAAGGCAAGGCCACCGATGAAGACCTGGTGCGCCTGCAGCGCAAGGTCGGGCCGGCAGCTGCACGTGACACGCCGGAGAAGAAAGCCCGGGTGCAAGCCGAAGCGGATGCCAACCCCCATGCACCGACGGTGCTGGAGCTGTTCGAGCGGGCCAACACCGGCCGCGAGATCGCTCGTGAGGTGGTCGACTCGGCCCAGACCCGGCTGGGAGACGAGCAGACCCGCAATGCGATGCAGCAGGAGCTGGTCACCGGGCTGCAGGGCCCGCTGGATCAGATCGGCCAAGGCGGCGCCGGCAACATCGTCGAAGGTGTCGCCAAGCTGCTGATGGCCGCCGGCAGTGCCGTGGGCAACAACAAGCAGGCCGCGGTCGAATACGCGATCGCCAACGCCCCGCAGCTGTTCGTTGGCTTGGCCGGCAAGGCCGGCGCCGGTGTCATGACCGCAGCCAACATGGGCTACGCGGCCGACGAATACAACAAGGGCATCGAGTCCTACCGAGCCAAGAATGGTGGGGCCCTGCCGCCGGAAGAAGAGCGTCAGAAGATGGCCGTGCTGGCAGCTTCGCTGGCTCTGGCCGAGCAGGTGGGGGATGTGGTCTCCCTCGGCCTGGTCAAGCCGGTCTCCAAGGCAGCCAAGGTGGCAAAGGCCTCGGAGACCAAGAAGGCAACCCTGAACGTGGTGGGTGCCACCGGCAAGGGGTTCGGCACCGAAGCCCTGACCGAGGGCTACCAGACCGGCGCCGAAAGCGTCATCCAGGGTGAGCCAGCCAGCGTGGCAGAAGTGCTCGCCGGCGGGGTGATCGGTGGTGTGTCCGGGGGTATCTTGGCTGGTGGCGGCCGTGCCGTCGCCGAGCTGACCAAGGCGACCCCGGAAGCGGCTGCCGAGCGGGAAGCCCGGCAGACCCGGGCCCAGCAACTGGACGCGGCGATCGTCTCGGGAGATGTCACTCCCTTCACGACGCCGGAAAGTTCGCTGTACAGCCCGGACAAGGCCGTCCAGGCCCTGTTCGGGCATGCCCAGCTCGAGTCGACAGCGCCTGAAGCCAAGGAAGCTGCCTTCGAGCAAGCTAGCGCCATCATCACCGATCTGGATGCCAAGGCCGAAGCCCTGAGCGAGAAGGTCAAGGACAAGAGCCTGCCGGTCGAAGAGCGCAAAGCAGCGGAGTCCGAGCTCAAGACGCTCACGGGCCAGTTCAACACGGCCATGGATGTACTGGACAAGTTCGAAGCTGCCCGTTCCAAGCAGGTGGATGTCGAGCAGGAGATCGAAGCCGCCAAGAACACCGCAGCGCCGGCGGAGACCCGGCTGGAAGCGGTCGATCGCGTCATTGCACTGGCCATGACGGCACCCGAGCGAGTCGATCCGAAGGAAGTCGAGGCCCTCCTCAGCGACACGACGCTGCCGGAAGCCCAACGCAAGGTGCTGCGCACCTTCACCGAAGCCCGCCAGGCCGAGAACCAGCTGCGGGACCTGGGCAAGGTGTCCGAGGAGATCCTCATTGGTTCTCCGGACAACATGGGCATCGCCCAGTATCGTCAGCGGTTGGCTCAGGCCGTGGCCATGGGCAACAAGAAGCTGGCCGACAAGCAGCTGGCCGGCATCAAGACCTTCGCCCAGACCCATCGTTCGAAGGCCAAGGCCTCCGCGGCGGCGCTGCGCAAAGGACTGGGAACGCAGATCCTGCGCAGCGTCGATGGTTCGTGGGAAGTCAACACCGGAGAGCCGCTGAGCGCGGCCGCGCTGAAGAAAGGCCGAGGCATGTCGGTCGATTCTGGCCGGCTCGTGAAGAACATCAACATCGAAGCCAACGCCCTGGACAAGGCCCTGGCCGAGATGGAAGCCGCATACGCGCACAAGTTCGTGCCGGCCACTGTGAATGCACAGGCGGCGCCGGCGAGCAAGCGCGAGCCGGTACGCCGGCAACAGCCTTCCACCACGCCGAGGGGCAACGATGATGTCACGCAGCAACCACAACCAGCAGGTAGCGACCGGAAGGCAAAAGCCGACCAACCGGCTGTACAAGCGGATGAAGCAGTACGAAGCGATGCGGCTGGTGGACAAGAGCGAGGTGTTCCCGCTGCGGGAGATCCCCGCCAAGTGGAAGCCGCAGGGGTAGAGGCTTCCGGGGCGAAACCGACAGCCGAAGTCGACGCCGCGCCGGCGGAGGCTTCGGATGGAGTCGCCGCCCCGGTCCTGAGCACACTGCAATCCAACGGCCAGACCGAGTACAAAAAGCGCAACCTGATCGCGGACTTCTTCACCCAGTCGGCCGGCAAGGAAGATGACAAGGGCACGAAGCGGCCTCTCGCCGCTGTGCGGGACTTCCTGTCGGCAGTGCGTGCCGGTACCGTCAAGGTCACGGACTTCCTGTCGATCAAGGAGCTGACGGACGAACAGAAGAAGGTCATCACGACCTTCAGCCAGGCTGCCAAGCACTTTTTCCCGACCATCCAGGCCAACCTGCTGCGTGCTCCCAACCCGGAGTTCTGGTTCCGGGATCCGGTGCAGTTCCTGATCGTCGAGAAGGACGGCAAGCTGGATCTGGACGAGAACGTCAAGACGGCCATGGCCTATGCCGTGTTCAGCTGGATCGCCGAAAAGGCGATGGGCGGCATGGAGAACACGGACGAGGAGATCAACCAGATCCTCGGCCGGGCCGACGATCACCTGGTGTCGGAAGACGAGCGCAGCAAGCTGGCCAACGTCGGCCTGCGCCAGACCGTGGTGGCCAATGCGCTGGGAGCCAAGGTGGTGCAGGCACTGGGCTTGAAGGCCAACAGGGACGCTCCGCTGAATCTGCAGCCGACGCTGGAAGCAGCGCTGGGCGAATACGCCCTGAAGATGATGCTCGATGACGATCAGAAGCTGGTCACGCGTCAGATCATCTCCGGCAAGGAGATGGCCGAGCTGTTGGGTAAAGACGAGAGCGAGACCAACGTCAATGCCACGCACCGGTTCATCCGGCTGGCTCGGGACACTCAAGGCAACCTGAACTCCGCAGCGTTCTCGATCTACCAGGCCAGTAAGGGCACGCAAAGCGTGCTGGACAAGCTGTTTGGTGTCGAACCTGGTCTGCGCGAGCCATCGCTGACGGCGCCGGCGTTCGAGCAGAAGAAGGCCAAGAACTCCAAGCAGAACGTGCCGGAAGTGCTGGCCAAGATCATTGCCGAGCAGAACAAAGTGCCCAACTTCGTTCGACAGGACATGTGGGCCCTGGTGCAAAAGCTCGATCCGAAGGTGATGCTGGCCATCGCCGGCGGAGTGGACACCGAGAACACGGTGCTGCACGTCGTCAACGCCAAGAGTGCCGAAGCGAAGAACGACGCCCTGCGTCGGGAAATCCAGCGGATCACGGACTTCGTGTCCAAAATGAAGGATCCCGAAGCTGCGATCTACTTCGAGCACGAAGTGTGGAAGCAGCAGCGTGTGGGCATCCACACCAATGCCGTGAACCCACAAACCAGCAAGGTTCACCGGCACATGTTGTTCCGTCAGTCGTGGCACACCACGATCGACATGGCCAACATCGACCAGATGAACAACTTCCGGCTGCGAGTGCTGGAAGGCCTCGGTGTGAAAACCGACAAGCAGTCCAACATCACTTCGCTGGGGCAGTACGTCGAAAAGACCAGCAAGCCTGAGATCAAGGCTGCAGTCGACGTGCTGGTGGCCGTGATGGAAGGTAAAGACATCAGCGCCGAGCAGCAAGCTACGCTGGCGGCCGGCGTGAAGGCCGGTGGCGAGAACATGCACTCGCTGGATGCCCTGATGGCCGTGGCTCACGAGCAGTTCGCCCGCAAGGCCGGCAAGACCAGCTTCGACACCCAGCTGATGGGTGAAGTCGATGGTGTCACCAACGGCCCGATGCTCACGCACCTGCTGCTGGGTGCAGCAAGCTCAGCAGAGGAACTCTTCGAGTTGCTGCATCGCGGTGGTTTCTACGAAGTGGGCAGCCAGTTCCAGGACTACAACCTGTGGCGTTCGACGCCTGGAAACCTGGACTTGTATGAAAACACTGCCCTGGGGATGGACCGCAACGCCAACGGGTTGATCCACACCGGTGTGCTGTCGTCCAAGGGCAAGATGCTGATGAATCCGCAGGAGGTGCAGTCCACCCTTGCGTCGATCTACGCCTTTACTGGGCCGCTGGTGGAGAACGGCAAGGTGACCAAAGACGGCCGCAACATCATCAAGACGCCGTTGACGGCCATGGTGTTCGGCTCCGCAGTCCCCAATGCGGTGGATTCGATGGCCGACAAGTTCATCGAAGCCATCTACGCTGCGATCGAGGAAGCTGCAGTCAAGCCCGAGATCGAATCGGCGGTGCTGCAGGAGTTGGACAACCTGCTGCGCATGGGCCGTGGTAACGGACTGGACCACAACGCCAGCATAGAGCAGCTGATGCAGCGTGAGCTGCGCAAAGACGAGATCAAGGCGATCAAGCGCGCCTTCAAGATGACTCTGGGCAAGGCCGTCGAACAGACCATGGCCCAGGACTTCGCCACCTTCATCGAGACGCGCAAGACGCTGAACAACACGGCGCAGCTGACGTTCCAGCTGTACGACGCCGTGTACCGTGGCCTGCGCCAGCAGATGATCAGCGAGCTGATCGACGGCGAGAAGATTGCCTACCGCACGAAGAAGGACGGCACCAAAGAGCCGATCCACGACCTGACGGTCGAACAGGAAGCCGAGCTGCAGCGTCGGATCCGAGCCATGGCGCCGGTGATGCACACGCCCATGTCCAAGGACTCTGGCCAGCTGAATGCTGGCTTGGGCATGTCCAAGAGCGAGCAGAAGCTCTCGACCGCCGGCAACTACGCCTACGAAGTGGAAGCCAAGTTCCCGGAGAAGCGGCCGTATGCCGACGGCTCCAAGTCCACCACGAGCCGGGGCTACCAACAGAAGGATGTCTCCCCGGGTGTGGCCATGGTGGTGATGTCCACGCACTCGGCCGATTCGGCCACGTCGCACTACGCCGCCAAGGGCAACGAAGTCCTGAACGTCCACGACGCCCATGGCGCTGGCTTGGGCACGTACGAGCAGACGGCCCGGAACCTGAACCAGGCGCTGTGGCAGGTGATGCTGGGCTACTCGCCCGCCACCGAGATGGCCAATGCACTGGGCCGCACGCTGGAAGGCCTGGCGGCGTTCCTGGAGCAGGGCAATGTCCCGGACCAGGTGCTGGCCAACTTGGCTCAGGTGATCGCCGAGCATGCTGCCCAGCGGGAGATTGATCCAGACGTGCTGCTGGACGTGGTCATGGCCGATGCCCGGATGGTGGCGGCCCATGCCGACACGGTGAAGCTGGACACCCTCTCGAAGATGGGATGGATCAGCCAGTACGCGCTCGAAGGCGCTCCGTACGAGGTCACGGACGCGGACCGCGCCGCGGCAGCGAGCGCGAAGGCCGCGGTAGTGACCGAAGTGACGGACGCCGAGAAGAAAGCCCTCGACACCATCGCCCAGGTGCTCAGCGGGGTGAAGCCGGCACAAGGTGACAAGATCGTCGAGACGATCGACGAAGTGCGGCCGCAGCCGCCGGCAGTGCCTGCCGTGGCAGCCCCGACCCTGATCGAGCAGGCAGCCAAGCTGATGGGGCCCCAGTTCGTGGACGCCTTCAAGGCTGCGATCGACGCCGTCAAGGACGGGATGCCGCTGGCCGAGGCGATCAACAGGCACACCGAGAACGACGTGCTGCGGGCCCACCTGATCCAGGCACTGAGCCGGGTGGCCAAGCTGCTGCCGCCGGGGCTGATCACCCAGTGGGGTGAGATCGGCACGTCCCGGGTCTCGAGCGACCCGGACCTGGTGGAGTTCTTCCGCAACAACCCCAAGGCACCGGTGGCCCGGGTGCTGGAAGGTCTGAAGCGCAAGATCAGCAAAGCACCGGACAGCCCGTTCACGGCGTTCCAAAAGCGGCTGCTGACGCTGCTGGAGCGGACGGTGGATCAGAACCTGCAGGTGCGATTCGTCACCCCGACGACGCCGGACAGCGACGTGATGATCGGAGTGGACGCAGCCCGGGGCTGGTATGCCCGCCGCGGTTCGAGCCATGAGGTCTACGTCCTCAGCCCGGAGTTCAAGCACTCGGGGCTGACCACCGAGACCCTGACGCACGAGCTCACGCACGCTGCACTGGCCAACGTGATCGACGCAGAGCAGGCCAAGAAGAAGGCTGACCCGGCCTACACCAGTGAAGCACTGGAGCTGATCGAGGAACTGGAGCAGCTGCGCACTGCTGCAGAGAAGATCATTGCCAAGATGCCGGCCAAAGAAGCCCGGGACTACCGTCCTGCGGTGAAGAACGTGCATGAACTGGTGTCCTGGGGCATGACCAACCTGGACTTCCAGACCAACGTGCTGATGAAGGTCCAGATGAAGTCCAAGACCAGTGGCAATTCGCTGGTCACGGGCATGAAGCAGTTCATCGACAACGTGGTGGCCCTGCTGTTCGGCAAGCATCGCAGCGAGGTCGACACCAACGGCATGGCGGTGCTGATCGCCAACGTGTCGGGGCTGTTTAAATACGCGGCCGAGACCAAGAGTGTCCCGGGTGGAGACCTGTCGGTGCTGGCTCAGGCTGCACCTAACGTGGTGGAGTTCAGTACGCTGGACATCCACGACGCACTGGCCGATCCGACGCGGCCGCTGTCGCCCAGCTTCGATGAACACCTGCGCGGTGTGCTCACCGGGATCGTGCACAAGATCCATGGCGCCTTCGGCTCGTTCAAGAACTCGATGATGGGTGGACAGGCCATCACGCCGATGGACGTGTGGCTCAAGGCCCAGCAGACCAGTCGCGCCCCCTTCGCTTCGAAGGTGCTGGCATCGCCTCTGGTGGTTTCCCAGCAGGAGGCGTACGCCATCGAGCAGGTGGAAGCCACGGTGCAGGCGGCCCTGAACGCGAACGAGTCGCGCACCAAGATCAGCTACAAGCAGCTGTCGGAGCTGTACACCGAGGCGTCGGAAAGGATTAAGGCAGAAGACTTCCACCCCGGTGACTGGGCAGTGGCCACGCCGGCGGAGAAAGCCACGGCCCAAGCCAAGTGGGACTTCGTCTTCAAGATCGAGTCCGGAGCCGATGGTAAGTCGGACTACCTGGCACGCTTTGCTGCGCTTGGCTTGGCTCACCAGGAGTTCAACACCCTGCTGCAGTTCCAGACCGACCGCGACACCAAGAAGGTGTCCGACGGCAAGACCTTCGCCGACAAGGTGCAGATCCTGTTCGAGAACATCCTGCAGTTCTTCTCGGACAAACTGGCCCACACCTACATCGGGCAGCCGGCTGACCAGAAGCTGGAGTCTCTGGTGGACCAGCTGGTGGACATCGAAGCGCGCCGGCGCAACACGCTGCAGCGGCGCTTTGACGAAGGCACGGTGCTGGCCACAGTGGAAGACGTGACCATCCGGGCCCGGGAAGGGGCCAAGAGCGTCATCAACAAGGTGGCTGGCTCCAAGGCCGTGCGCAACAGCAACAACGCCTTCATCAAGGCCGGCGGTGCGCTGACCCGGGTGGTGATCAACGACCAGGTCGAAGTGTTCATCGAAGGCATCAAGCGGGTGCGCGATCGCAACTGGAAGGGTCGGCTGGGCTTTGCTTCCTCGCTGCTCAACGAGCTGACCGGCCCGCAGGCCAAGTTCAAGTTCGCCCTGCTGGAGGTCAAGAACAACGAGCGGGAGCGCAAGAAGCGCATCACCGACGCCAGCAATGCTGCTTTGCACGCCTTCACCAACCAGGGCACGACCCTGTCGGAGACGGCCAAGGCGGCCATCACCAGCGTGTTCATGCGCACCGGCGCTCATCACCTGCTGGGCGACTACACCATCGCCGAGATCGACGAGATGCTGGCCAACCCGAGCAAGCTGCGGGCGGCCATCAACAAGTACGAAGCGCAGATCGCTGGCTTCAAGCCGTTCCACCGCTACTTCATCAACCAAGCGAACGCGCTGGGCTACTACAAGGCCACTGGCCACGTCAAAGAGCCCATCGTGATGATGAACAGCCACAACATGCTGAAGCTGTACGAGACTCCGTACGCTGGACGGCTGAGTGACGAGCAGATTGCGCAGGCCAAACCGGCGTTGGATGCGCTGATCGCGCTCTATGCGCTGGAGTACTCCGAAAGCATCGACCTGGACC
>Ga0256863_1000003_pt1 | contig 17757 bp, 22 predicted proteins | sample BONt17_FD_181167 | JGI IMG/M metagenome (GOLD analysis project Ga0256863, IMG submission 181167) | Terrestrial sediment cell enrichment communities from Utah, United States - BONCAT_SYTO_Terrestrial_sediment - 17 | ecosystem: Environmental > Terrestrial > Deep subsurface > Rock core/Sediment... | reverse complement strand
CCTGTGCACCCCTCGACCCCTCTCTTCCCCCGGAGCGCCCATGGAATCCCAGGACACGAGCACCACGAGCACCACGACCACCACGACCACCACGAGCACGACCGAGCCGACCACCCAGGCGGGTGACGCCACCGAAGCGGCGGCGCCGTTGACCGTCCCCGTCCGCGTCTACGAGATCTGCATCGGTCGCGACGCTTTCGATCCGGACGCGCGCGTCATCTCGAACCCCGCGACCGCGCTCAAGTCGGAGCGCTTCGCCGACGAGCTGGTGCAGACCCTCGAGGCCTTCAAGCGCTCGGGCGCCTTCGCCGGTCAGACGGGCGAGTTCTTCCATCGTCCGCTCGACGTCGACCTCGCGATTCCCGGCATCGCGTCGATCGCCGAGGCCGAGGAGCGCGGCTTCCAGGTGCGGAGCGTCGTGCTCCGGCGCGCGGACCTGGACGAGATCCCGACGCATCGCGTGCTCGCCGTCGTCACCGGCCGCGCGATCGCAGCGCCTGGGACACCGACGCCGAAGCCGGCACCGGCGCCGGCCGAGCCCACAGCCGACGCCGACTCGGATCCGGACGCCTGACCGGATCTGGATCTGAACGCACTACCGAACGACCCCGCACGCGCTCTCGCACGGCCCCTTCCCCTCTGGTCCCGCATGATCTGCGCGGGTCTGTCTTCTCCCGCACCCTCGCCTCTGGCCCCTACGATCATGCTGTCCCTCTCCATCTCTCCGGTGCTCGTCGCACTCGACCGCACCATGCTGCCGGCGCTACAGGCCGGCGCGCTCCTGCAGGGCACCGACCTGGATCGACGCGCGGGCGACGTCGTCCAGAACCTCACCGCGGTCGGCGTCGCCGCGCTCGTCGCGCTCGCCTTCAAGATCAACGGGCGCATCACCCGCATCGAGACGGTCCTGACCGAGTCCGAGCTCGGCGTCATTCCACGTCTTACCGGGACTTCGAGGCAGGTCCACGGGCAGGCCACCGTGCTGCAGGAGCACGAGATCCGGCTCGACCGTCACGACACCGACATCGAGCGCATCGAGATCGAGCGCCGAGGCGGTAGCCCGGGCCGACGTGCGGAGGACAGGCGATGACGATGCCGTCGATCGCCCCGGTGGGGCGCGCCGGGCGCTGGTGCCTGGCGCCATGGCTGGGGCGGGATGGGCGGCCGAGCCGCACGATGTTCGTCACGACCGTCGTGCTCGCGAGCTACCTCGTGAAGCGTCCGATTCCGGAGATGGTGAGCATCTTCGCCATCATTTCGACCTACGGCATCAAGCCGATCATGGCGTGGATCGAGCGCTCGTCGTCGGCTCTCACCTCCTCGTCGCGTGTAGAGCTCGAGCAGTCGTCGCGGGAGGAGACGCGCCACGAGACGCGGAAGATCGAGGAGGTGAAGACCCTCCGCCTCGAGGTGCCCCCACGCGATCCAGACACTGGAGAACAGGTGACCCGCGGCCGCGAGCTGCCGTGGGAATCGCTACTCGAGCACGACAACCGAGGTGGCGCATGACCGCCCCCACGCTCGTCCTGACGCCGGCGCAGGTCCTCGTGCGGGCGGTCAAGCTGCTCGACTTCGTGCGCGAGGTCCCCTCGGGCGCGAACGATGGACCGTTCATCCGGGATGCGCTCGCTGACGTCGGCCACCAGCCGGGAGCGCCCTGGTGCGCGGCCGGCCTCACGCGGATCGCGGTCCGGATGTTCGGCCGGGCCTGGCCTGTGCCGCGCACCGCGGGCTGCGACGTGATCCTCGAGTGGGCGATCAAGCATGGCGTGCTCCTCCTCCCGCAGCGGACGCAGGCGCTCTGGGCGCAGCGGTACCCGACGCGCGCGAGCCACTGGCGACAGATGGACGGAGCGCCGATGCACGGCGATCTGTTCCTCACCATGGCGCACCCGGGCGATGCGACGCACGTGGGCGTCGTCGACGAGGCGCGGGACGACGAGTCGTTCTCGACCGGCGAGTGCAACGCGAACGCGGCCGGCTCGCGCGAGGGGAACGCGATCACGACGCTCCCGCGCCGCAACCACGCCACGGATACCCGCGTCTACGCGCTGGTCCGGTGGCAGGGGATGATCCGATGAGCCGCGTCCGGTGGGTCCTGTTCGTCCCCCTCGCCTGCCTGGTACTGGGCGCTGTCCAGGAGCTGCTGGCGCGCCGCGACGGCCGGGCCGCGGAACGCATCGCGGCCGCCGAGCGGGCGACCGTAGCGGCGGAGCTCGTGCGGCATCAGGCGACCGTGCGCGCGCTCGCGCTCCGGAAGCCGGTCGCGCAGCACGTCCGGCGCTCGACGCAGCTCGCCCAGGTGGTGCGCGTGATCGCCCCGGGCGAGATCTCGGTGCAGCTGACGCCGAGCGCGCCGCCCGAACGGGTCCTCGTCCCCGAGCTGGTGACGCGGCGGATCCAGCAGGATTCGCTCACGATCGCGGTACAGGCGCACTACATCGGTGCGCTCGAGGAGATCGTCGCGGCGGACTCGGTCGTGATCCGGACGCAGGGTGAGCAGATCAAAGCGCTCGGGCACGACCGGCCGCGGCTGCGGTTCCGGCACGGGGTGATCCTCGGCGTGCTGGGGACGATCGCTGCGAGCATCCTCCTTATGCAGTAGGCATGCGGTGGAATAAAACGCGGAATATTCGTCCGCCCGGATTACCCCTCTGCGACGCGCCCACACGAACGCCGACTTCGGCGCGCGCGAGGCCCATGCGGCGCCAGCGAGCGTTACCGTTGCGCCGGCGCCCACGTGGTGTAACTTCTGCCCTTGCTTCGGGGTACCTTCGGACGTCCAATGGGGAGGCCGCCAATGAGCTCGACAACGACAGGCATCGAGTGGACGGACGCAACGTGGAACCCCATGACCGGGTGCACGAAGCTCTCCGCCGGATGTGACCACTGCTACGCCGCGACGCTCGCCTACGGCAAGGTCCGCGAGCACTATCTCAAGGGGACGCCGGTCCGGGACACGCCGGAGAACCGGGCGGATCCGTTCGCGCCGCGGTACTGGGAGAAACGCCTCGCGCAGCCGCTCGGTTGGAAGCGTCCTATGCGCATCTTCGTGAATTCGATGTCGGACGTCTTCCACGCGCACTTCACCTTCGACATGATCGCCCGGGTCTTCGAGGTGATGGCCGAGGCCCACTGGCACCAGTTCCAGGTGCTGACGAAGCGCCCCACGCGTGCGCTCCGGTACGCCTCGCGTCTGACCTGGGGCCCGAATATCTGGATCGGCACCTCGGTCGAGGCGATGGCGGTGGCTGATCGGGTCGATGAGCTGCGCCAGATCGAGCAGGCCTCCGTCCGGTTCATCTCGGCCGAACCGCTCCTCGGTCCCCTCGATGCCCTCGACCTCACGAACATCGACTGGGTGATCGGCGGCGGAGAATCCGGCTCGGGACACCGGAAGGTGAATCCGGCCTGGGCGCGCGGGCTTCGGGACAGCTGTGAGCGGTCGGGGGTCGCCTTCTTCTGGAAGCAGTGGGGCGGCCACACACCGAAAGCGGGCGGACGGGAACTCGATGGCCGTACCTGGGACGACTACCCAGTGCCGCTCGCGACGGCGTAAGGTGTCGGGTGCTAGGGCGTGGCTGGAGGGAAGGCGTACGCCTGCGCTCGACCCTCCATGCGCGCCCACCCGCGCCGCACGAACTCCGCTTGCAGGGCCTCGAGTTCGTGCATCCAGATGTCGGTCGCCTCGAGGGCGAAGCCCTTGACGGAGTCGCGCAGCGGCTTGAGCCCGGTCCAGCGTACGGTTCGGCCGGCGAAATGCGCCGCGACGCGGTCGGCGGCCTCGCCGATGTCCGTCTCCACGATGAGCTCACCGAGCAGGGTCACCGTTCCACGACGCTCCGCCTGTCGCTTCCGGGCGCGGTCCATCGCGTCCTTCATCGCGACGAAGGCGGCAGCCTGCTTCGAGCCGTGGAGCAGGAAATACTTGTGGCGCCCCTGGTCCGTATCGACGGAGAACGGCAGCACGTAGGACGCGCCATGCTGTCGGAGGACCGTGACGTAGCAGTCACGAAACCGGCGTTGCCGCGCCTCCGGCGGCGTGGTGTCGATCAGGGGCATCCACCAGTCGCCGCCGAGTGCCCGCTTGAGGATCTCCTCCGCGCGGGGGTTCGATTTATGGCCCGCCGCCCGCCGGCGGGCGCGTTGCTCGGCCTCGGCGACGGAGCGAGCGTGATCCTCCTCGCCCAGGAGTGAGGTTTGTGCCCGGGCGAGATCGACTTCCCGCCCCTCGTCCGGCTCCGCGGTGACCTTGCCATAGAGCCGGACGGCGCCTTCGTCGGCGAAGAGTGCCAGTACCTCGCTTCGGGGCGCTCGGAGCACGCGGTCGAGCACCTCGGTCGACAGGCCGTCGATCCCGAATGGGTCGAGGAAGTAGAGTACCGGGTCCTGCTTGACGAACTGCAGGAACTTGTCGAGGCGCTCGTCGAGCGTGCCCTCGCGCACGATCGCCAGCTGATCGGCGCGCGAGGTGTAGGGCTCGAGGCACTGCACCAGGCGCGCGTAACGATCGCGATCCGCCTCGATCGCCAGCACGTGCATCCCGGTCTCAATCGTGATTCCTTCGGGGAAGGCCTCCCGGTTCACCGCCTCGGCGATCTTGGCGGCGATCAGTGGGGACCCGTCGCGCCCTTGGCTGTCGCAGCCGGCACCGGCGAACGCGTCGACGAACCAGACGCGCCGGAACCCGCCGCGCGTCATCAGGATCGTCGCCCAGGCCTTCACGTAGCTCTCGAGCAGGTAGTGCTTGAGGAGCGTATGGTCCTTGAACTCGCCGAAGTGCTTCGCGCGGGGCATTCAGTTGGCCGTGGCTAGGTTGATCGCGATCGCCGCGGCGGTCATGCCTTGGGCGGCGGCGCGGGCTGAAACGCGTCGATTGGCGCCTGGCGGACCGGCGTCCGGTCGCTCGGGTCGAACACGGTGGTCCCCAGGTAGCCCGCGACGCGCAGCTGCCGCTCGAGGTGTGGGACCGTGACGTCGTGGAGCTCCCCCCGCGTGAACTGGTAGCTCCGCTTCTCGCCGGACCGAGCGACGAAGATCCGGTAGTGCGCGGTCGGGGAGCCGAGCGGCACGCGCGTGTTCCGGTGCTGCGCGAAGGTGACGTCGTGCACCCGGTACCGGACGCCGGCGGCGTCGACGAAATAGGTCTTGCCGTCGACGCGGTCGATCAGCGGCGGGAGCTCGGGCTCCGGATCCCGAACGGCGAGCCGGCGCACGGTCCGCTGGAGGCGCGCCGCGGCAGCGTTGATACGGTCGATGTTAGGGGTCACACCAACACCATCATGCACAGGTATTCGCGAGGACAATCGCAACCAGGAGTGCACCGACAGCTAGGAGAACGCGTCCGACCTTCCGGAACGACTCCTCCCAGAATCCCGGGTGGCCGGTAGGCGTCGGAAGCGCTTGGGCCATCGGCCGCCCGCATCCGATGCAGGCGGCCGAAGTGGCGGACACTTGCTTGCCACAGTCAGGGCACGTGATCAGCATGCGTCAGGCAGGAAGTACGGGCTGGGCTGGGAGCGCTTCCGGCGTCATCAGCTCTACGGGCGCGACGGGGTCGGCCGACACCCGTACGGTGCGAGCCTTCTTCCGCTCACTGCGGCGGATCACCCGCTCGGCTGCGACCGCCTTCTCCCCGTCTAGCACCTCGCGCTTCAGCACCTCGGCGCGCAGCAGCTGCGCGAGCTCCTCCTCGGTCACCCGAACCCCATCGAACACGCAGCGCAATTGGCGGCGTAGCACCTGGAGCACGGGCTCGGTGAGCAGGAGCTGACCGATGGTATAGCGGCTCACGGCCTCCTGATGCTGATGGAACTGCGCGATGTCGGCGCCACCCGCTGCCTCACGACTGATGAGGTAGAGCCGGTCAATGATCGCCGCCGGCTTCGTGTTCTGGTCGAGCAGGTCCACGGTGAAGACGTGGTCCGAGCGGACAGGCTGCTCGAAGCGGAGACGATGCGCCTGCCACGTCGTGCCGTTGGTCAGGAGCACCCACTCGACGCCCTCCTTCGCGGCGTAGTCCAGGGCCTGCCGGAGGTGGATGTCACGCAGGTCGGTTCCGATCGATTTCACCTCGATCAGGAACTGCAGATGCCCGCCCACTCGTACGGCGAGGTCACAGAAGGTCCCGCGGATCGCGTGCTCCCTGGTGACCTCCGCGTACTTGTCGTACCCGAGAATCTCCGCGAGGAAATCCGACACGATCACTGAGGTGTCCGACTCGTTGACGTCGCGGGCCTTCGCCCCCTCGAGGATCTTCTGGAAGCGGCGGAGGTTCGCCTTCGCGCGATCGGCGAAGCGCTTGGAGACTCGGATCATGTGACCTCGCTATAAGGGGAGTGGAGCGGGCTGAGGCTCCGGCAATTCGATAGGATACCTCCCAGGGCGGGCCGGCGCCCTCACGCTATGGGCAATCCGGCCCTGGAACGCGTCGCCGCGTTAGCTCTTCCGTGTCCGATACAGGGCGATCCGGAGGCGTGCACGGTCGAGCACGCGCTCCTCCGGCCAGCCGCTGGTGTACTGGCGGATCGTCCGACATAGCCCCTGGAGGATCGCCCCCCAGCTCGTGCGCCCCTTCAGGAGATCGTCGATCACATAGAAGGGGAACAGGTCGACGAGCGCGAATAAATCCGCGGTCCGCTCCTCGTGCGTCATCCACTCCCGCGTCGTCGAGAGCAGCGACACCTCGGAGACGTGCCCGGCGAGGACGTGCCCCAGCCCATGCCGGAGGGCGAACGCGCGCCGCGGCTGATCCAGGTCGGTGGAGATCGTCATTAGGTATCGCCCGAAGACCGGCGGGCAGACAAACTCCGACTCGCCGTCGCCGAGCGGATCGAAGCGCACGCGCACCGTGGAGCGCCGTGTGATATCCAAGATCCCCTCCTCGTGGTACGGGGAGAAGATGTCGCCGTAGACCACGCCGCGACGTTGCAGGTTCTCGACGGCGCGCTGCACGTCGTCGAAGACCGCGATGTCCGCCGGGGTGGGCGCACGACTACTGCCGGCGGGTGGCATCGACCGCCTCGTTGTGGATCCGCGCGCGGATCTGCCAGTACTCCGGGGGTAGCACCTGGCCCGCCTCACGGGCCGCGTCTTCGATGTGGTTCAGGATCGAGATCTTCGCCTCGCTCGACAGCGGCTGGTCGCTGTTCGACAGCATGCGCACGATCCGATCGAGGTTGCTGAAGACGTCCTCGAGCTGGCGTCCGGCTTCCGATTGTGGTGTCTCCGGCGGATCGGGCTCCGGCTCCCACTGACCGGACGGAGACTCACCGAACAGGATCGACTCATGGGAGACGCCAAGCGTCGCGGCGAGCTTCCGCGCCGTGCGCGCCGTCATGCGGTCGTTGTTGACGGCCACGCTGTACGTGGCGCGCGAGACCTCGGCCCGATCCGCCAGCTCTCCCTGGGTATAGCGGCGGCCCGAGTCCGGATTCTTCGAGAGTCGGCGCAGTGCCTCAAGGCGCGCTCCCGAGCCCGGATACAGGTCTGTCACTCCCTCTCTGGGCGTTTGTCTGACAGGGACTTGACGGCTCTTTGACAATTGCGTAATGTCCAGCGTACGTTAGACAACTGGCGGACGGAGGGTGTGGCTGTGTGAAGCCAGACGGGCACGCCGATCCGAATGAAAGCCGAACTGTCAGACACTTGTCGCAAGACTAGGAGACGCCGTGGAGAACGTCAAGAGAATGGTCGAGGGTGGCACCTCGGTGCCGACCGCCATCAAGGAGGCCCTGGGCATCAGCGTGACCGCATTCGCGGACCGCCACGGGCTCCACCGCTCGACCACGTCCGAGGTGATCAACCTCGACCGGGGGCCTCGCGAGCCGATCTGCTCGGCGCTCGCCATCGAGCTCGGAGGCACCTCGCTCGAGTGGGCTGAGCTGCTCTGGAGCGCAGCGCGTCCGAAGCCCGAGCAGTTCCAGGCCGCGTGAGGCCCCGAGAGCGCGGCCCTCCGCCCGCTCCCCTCACCGTCTCGTCTCGCGTCATGCCGCAGTGTGCGGCGGGAGAACGTCGTGCCCAACCAGTTTCCGTCGGCGCCCCTGGACCGTGTCCAGGAGTTGCTCGAGCTCGACCTCATCGCGTCCTACCTCGGGCAGTGCGCGGCGCTCAGCAGCCGACCGGGCGGGGAGCGCCACCGCCACCGGTGGGACGATGTCGGCCGCGAGGACCGGCGCGTCCAGCAGCCGGCCGCGCGGGCGATCGAGCGCTCGCGGGAGGCGATGCAGGCCGCGATCGCGACGAGGGACGTCCGCGTGATCGTCGAGACGCGGCGCCGCATCGAGGCCTTCTATGCCGAGTGCGCCCGCGCGGCGCTGATCGACTGCCCGGACGAGCTGCGCGAGAGCTCCCCCCAGGCGGCGCACCTGAGCGCCATGCAGGAGACGACGGAGGCGATCGCCGCGATCGCGGTGGCGCGCGAGGACTCCTGCCCCTCGCTCGTCGAGCGCGCGCGGCGGGAGGCGTTCGAGGCCTGCCGTGCGCTCGAGGGCTGGATGCGCGCCTATCGGAACGGCACCGCGAGCAGCTCGGTCGAGCCGTCGCGGGATGGGCGGAGCGGAGGGCGCGTCGCATGAACCTCCTCGAGAACCTCCTCGAGATCCTCCTCGCGCTCGCCGTCCTCCTCCTCGCCGTGCGCTTCTTCCGCCGCTGCTGGCGGGAGGCGTGTGAGTACGACGACGTCGCCGAGGCGATCGCTCAGGCGCCGCCCGAGTTCTGGGCGCGCTCGCCCCGTCTCCGTCGCCCGGGGTCGCGCGATGCACAGCTCTGATTCGTCCGCCGGCGCGCCGGACACCGTCGCCGCCGATCCGATCGACCTGACCGACGTCCTGGCCGAGGAGGCCGCGCTCGGCGAGGCGGCTGGGGTGCGACACCGCGCGCTGGTCGAGGGCACCTGGACGCCGGCGTCGACGTGCGTGCGTTGCGCGCTCGTGCTCGACCGCATCGACGACGTGGTCCCGCTCCAGGAGCGCGGCGAGATCCTGCTCTACCACGCCGAGTGCATGGGCGACCTGCTCGTCGAGCGGGTCGCGCTGGTCCAGCGCATCGGCAACCGTCGCCACCGCCTCGCCTTTCCCACCCTCTGAACACCCCAGCAGCACCAGCACCCTGAGCACCGAGGAGCAGATGCACAGCGAGCAGACGTACGAAGAGGTCGACGAGAACGGCGAGCCGCGCCGGGTCGCGGGAACCGTAGGAGACGCGCGCCGTGCGGGGCCGCCGGCGTCGGGGCGCGTGGTCGGCCGCGTGGATCTGCACGTCGGCCCCCAAGCCGTGCGCGAGCGCGTCTGGCATCAGAACCCGGGCTGCGTCGAGTGCGGCGCGATCATCCCCGCGGTGATGGACGCCGCGCTGGTGCAGCTGCCGGACGGGCTCCGCGTCGCGTGCAAGCGGGACTGCTTCGTGCGCGCGGTGGCGCGGACGAACCCGACCTTCTCCTCCTACGTCGCGCGGGGGCGTGCGTGATGGCCACGTCGCTCCTCCCGCCCGCGTCGCTGCACCGGGGTTCGGATGTGGACATCGCGAACGCCCTCGACGCCGTCGACCTCGCGCCGCGGCGCCCGGTGCACGATCAATGGCGGAAGCTCCAACGGCCGCTCCCCGTTGAGGCGATCCGGTTCCGGCGGGACGGCGCGCCGCGGCTGGTCGGCCAGGTGTGGCGCGTCGACGTCGTCACCTACCTGAAGGCGACGGCGATCGTCGAGCGCCTCGAGGCCGACGTGCCCGGGCGCTGGCACTTCACGCTCGCGGCGCTCCCGGTGCTCCCGGCCACCATGAAGCGGCAGGGCGAGGATCGGTTCATCCCACCGTTCAGCTTCATCGGCCGACTCACGATCGACGGCGTGACGCGGGAAGGCGTCGGCGCCGGTGCCGACTTCAAGGCGGCCGAGACGGACGCCTTCAAGCGCGCCGCGCGGCGGTTCGGCATCGGGAAGGAGATCGAGACGATCGCGCGGTTCCAGGTGCAGGTCGACGGCGGGGGGACGGAGAGCGGCTACCTGGAGGATCCGGCGGCCGCGTACCTCGATCGCCTCGAGGCCGAGGTGTTCGGACGCGCTGCGCCGGCGCGCTCGGCCCCACCGTCCGCCGCGGTCGCGCTCACCGGCGCCGGTTCGGCGCCCGGCATCAGCCCGAACGCCGAAGCGCTGCGCGCGCACGTGCTCGAGGTCACGCGCGGCGTCGCGCAGCCCGTGCATCGCCGGCTCTCCGCGCTTTTGGGGCACACGCACCTGAGCGAGGCGCAGCGCTCGGCCCTCAGCGTCCACTTCGCCCTTCCGCAGTTCCGCACCACGAAGGCGCTCGCCGACGAGATCGACCGCGTCGCGCGCGAGCACGAGCTCCTCCTCTGACCCGACATCCCGCCATGACCCCAGCCACCGCAGCCCCTTCATCCCGCGGCCGCGCGACCTCGCGTCGCGCCGCCGTCGTCGCGTCCGCGCCGGACGCCGAGCAGCTCCGGATCGAGATCCCGGAGGCGGCACACGCGCTCCAGATCCAGTACATCCCGCGGAAGTTCATCCATCCGGATCGGGAGCAGCCGCGCCAGGATGCGGACGCGGAGCTCCGCGCCTCGATCGCGCTCAACGGCCTTCTGCAGCCGGTAACAGTTCGTCCGCATCCGGAGCGGATCGCCGAGTTTATGATCGTCGACGGCGAGCGGCGGTGGCGGGGGAGTGAGGGCGTGCTCGAGCAGCTGCCGTGCATCGTGCGCGAGGACCAAGACAACGACGTCCGGCGGCTCGTCACCCAGGTAGTCGCCAACCGCGGGAAGGAGCTCGCGCCGATCGAGGAGGCACGCGCCTATCGTGCATACATCGAGCATACGGGCGCCACCCAGGTGGAGGTCGCCGAGGCGTTCGGCGAGCCCAAGTCGAAGATCTCCGAGCGGCTCGCCCTCTTCGAGATCGGCCCGTGGCTCGAGCTGCTCACCGCGGGGGAGATCACCATCTCGCAGGCCGTGCGAGTGCTGCTCCCGCTGCGCAGCGTGCCGGACGAGTTCCACGCGAAGGCGATCGAGACGATCAAGAAGGACTACCGGTGGGGGAAGCGGGGTGGGGTCGCCGGCGGCGCCGGGATCTCGACGGGTGACTTCCAGTCGCTCGTCACCCAGACCTACCGGAGCTACTTCTACCCGCTCGCGAAGTCGAGCAGCCCCTACGCCAAGCAACCCGAGTTCAACACCAAGGGTCACGCGACCGAGTGCTCGTGCGGGGGCATCAAGTTCGATATCGGCTACGGCGCGGAGCGGCTCTGCTGCGGGAACCCGGGCTGGTGGAAGCCGCGCCACCGGAAGGCGCTCGCCGAGAAGAAGAAGGACGAGCCCAAGAAGGCAGCGCCCAAGCCGGAGCTGTACTTCCCCGCGGGCACACCGGTCCTCAACCTCGGTTACGGGGAGCCACCGAAGGGCGTCATCGCGCTCACCGACGAGCAGAAGCGGTGGAACGTGAGCCAGCACTTCCTCGACCGCGCGTTCGATCCGGCCGATCTGAACGTCGAAGCGCTCGAGATTGTGGAATGTCGCCCGTCGTATGGCGCGCCGAAGGTGGGCACCCGGAGCGCGGTGGCGGTGAAGCAAGCCCAGGATGCGTGGCGCGTCCGGTGGGAGGCGCGCAGCGCGCAGCTGCGGGCGGAGCTCGACGCCGCGATCGCACCACACCTCGAGAATTTCCGTGTCCAGGGTGAGGGCACTCGCAAGCTTCTCGAGGCGATCGTGCGTCAGGGGGCGCGGCACCTGGTCGACCTCGCCGAGATCTTCGACATCGAGCTGACCGACGATGTCCGGAAGGCGCAGCGGCACCAGCTCGAGGGGAAGGTTGCGAAGTGGGTCGGGGCGCTGGAGCTCCCGCGGGTCGAGTTTCTGGCGTCGGCTTACGCCACGGCCGCGGGGCGGAATCTCAAGCTCACGTCCGAGCGCCTAGTCGATGAGCAGGTGCGCGCAATCGACGAGATCCGGAAGCGCCCGGTGCCGTGGGCGAAGGCGCCGAAGAAGGGGAAGGCTGCGCCGGGGAAGGCCGCGGCGAAGGCGGTGGTCGAGGAGGACGCTGCCGACTCGGAGGACGCTGAGGATGATGCCGAAGACCAGCAGCGGATGTGTGTCGAGTGCGGCTGTGCAGATGATGACGCGTGCCCTGGTGGATGCTCGTGGGTCGCCGAGGCGACGAGTGAGTATGGCGAATTGGTGGGCGTCTGCTCCGCCTGTGCGTCGACGAAAGACGAGGCTCGGGACTTCCTCCTCGGAGGCGGTATTCGGGGCGCGATCGCCTTCCCGGACCACGTCGCGAATGCCCTCGAGGAGGAAGAAGAAGAGGGGGCCGAGGATCTCAGGGACGCCGACGACGAGGATCAGGACGAGGACGGCGATGACGAGTAAGACGCCCTGGCTCCGCTTCGCCGCGACCGATGTCGACGCGGGTGATGTCGTCGCCGACCTCGACGCGCTCCTCGAGTTCGGGATCTTCCTGCAGGGGACGTCGCGCAGCGGGAAGACGAACGCCGCGCGCCGCCTCTGCGAGGAGACGTTCAGCGAGGTCCAGCAGATCATCCTCGATCCGGAGGGCGAGTGGGCGACCATCCGCACCGCCCAGCGTCCGTACCTGGTGCTCGGCGCCGGGCGCGACATCCCGCTGCCCGCCGACGCGGCCGCGCTGCGCCGGCTCGTGCTCGCGATCGTCGAGAAGGGGACGTCGGCGATCTTCGATCTCCGGGACTCGGACGAGCCGCACGTCGTCGTCGCGGCCGTCTGCGACGCGCTGGTGTCGCTCCCCCCGGAGCACCCGCGGAGCATCCTGCTCGTCATCGATGAGCTGCAGGACCTGGCACCCGAAGGGGGCGGCCGCGACTCGGCGACCACGTCCGTCACCCGGATCGCGAAGCGCGGACTCAAGCGCGGCGTGACGACGGTCGGCGTCTCGCAGCGGATCGCCGACGTATCCAAGGGGGTCGTCACCCAGCTCCGGACGAAGATCATCCTCGGCACCGACCACAAGGACGTCCCGCGCGCCCTCGAGGAGCTCGGGCTTCCCCGGACGGAGCGGGCCGTGCTCGCCGACCTGCCGCAGGGTGAGGCCTTCGTGAAGGGGCCGGCGTTCGGCCGCCACGCGGAGCGCGTCCGGATCCCGCTCGCGGAGTCCAGCCCGCCCAAGCGTCGCCGCGGCGACCCGCCGGCGCCGGCGAGCGAAGCTCCGGCCGAGATCGCGGCCCTCGCGGCCGCGTTGGTCGCGGCGATCGCGCCGGCGAGTTCGGTGTCCGGAGGCGAGGGTGCGCAGGCTGCGCCGGCGGTGACCAAGGACCCCGGGCTCGCGCAGATGCTCGACGAGGCGCGCACCCAGGCCCGCGAGTCGGGCGTGCAGGAGGGCACCGCGGTGGAGCGCGCCCGATACGCGCGCCGGGCGGGCGTGCTGCAGCGGATGGTGGGGAGCGCGCTCGAGCAGCTCCGCGGCGGGATCGCGGTGCTCGAGGGCGTGCGCGACGAGCTCCAGGACGAGGCGCCGATGTACCGTCCGGCATCCGATCCGGCGTCCGAACAGCCAGCAAGTTTGCCCGAGTTCTCCACGCCGGCGCCGGAGTACTCCACACTGTCCACACCCGTCGCCGAGTCTCCGCCGGCGGCACCGGCAGCGGAGCACGGGTCAACTTCGGAAGCAGAATCAGCGTCGGACGGCGCGGTGACGCGGGCCCAGCAGCGAATCCTCGACGCGCTCGCGGAACTGAACGCGATCGGCGTAGCCGTCCCTGATCGTCGGGAGATCGGCAGCTGGGTCGGACGCCCATCGACGTCGGGAGCTTTCAAGGTGGACCTGGGCGCGTTGCAGCGCGCGGGGCTCGTCTGCTATCCCGCTGCCGGCCGCGTGGCCCTCACCGTCGCGGGGCGAGCGCAGGCCTCCTCGGCGGGCCGACCGAAGAGCCGGCAAGAGCTCCATGAGCGGTGGCTCGCGCGCTACGGCGAGTCGCGACGCGAGATCTTGGAGGTCCTGCTCCGTGCGCACCCGCACGCGCTCACGCGACGTGAGATCGGAGAGGCGGTCAACCGACCACCGACGTCTGGCGCCTTCAAGGTAGACCTCGGGGCCCTCCGCACTCATGGTGCGGTCGAGTATCCATCGACGGGGTCCGTGCGTGCGCACCCCCGCCTCTTTCCGGAGGACCTCGCATGAGCAGGAGCAGCGCGGCGCCGACGTCTGCGCCATCGACCAGCCCGATCGCCCCGCTCTGGGAGATGGTGCGCGAGCTGCGCGCCCGCGCCCAGGAGCGGCGGACGGAGGGTGCGGAGTCTGTGGCCCTCACGTACGAGAAGGTGGCGAACGAGATGTCCAACGCGCTCGACGCCTGGGAGAACTCCGACCTCACGATGGAGCAGGCGGTCGAGTACTCCGGATACACGGCGACGGGGATCCGGCTCCTGGTGCGCCAGGGCCGCGCGACGCTGCGCCGTCGCGATCTGCCGCGGAAGCCCCATGCGGCGCCGGCGCTCGCGCTCGAGCGTGGCGAGACGCCGCGCGCCCGGCCGTCGCTCGCGGACGACATCGTGACCCGCCGCCGGCGCCGGAGGACCGGATGACCCCGCGGAAGCGGACTGCGTCGGGCGCGTCGGCGAGCGAAGGGCGCCGGACGTCGAAGGCGCCGAAGCTCTGGCGGTACACGGCGGGCGAGTACCCCGCGACGTACACCGTCGAGGAGCGCGTCCCCGGCGGTGTGCTGTACGAGCGCGCTTGGGATCCGGACGCCACGCGCACGGTGAAGGGGAAGAAGGTCGCCGGGGCCCAGGTGCGGCGCTCGCTCGGCCACCGCGACCGCGAGAAGGCACGCCTCCACGCGGAGGCCCAGGCGAAGAAGCTCCGCGAAGGGCTCGCCGTGCTCGCGGCGCCGGCCTCGATCGGTTCCATGCTCCGGCTCTACCTGCAGCACCGGACGCCGGTGAAGAAGAAGGCGCAGCACGCGGCCGACCTGCGGGCCGCGCGCATGTGGCTCCGCGTCCTGGACCTCGGCGAGATCACGGTCGAGGAGCGGGGCGGGGAGCAGTATGTCCGTGTGACGGGCGGCTCGCGCCTGGTCTCGACGATCGGGACGGCGGAGTGGGAGACGTTCAAGGCGCTCCGTGGCTCGGGCGAGATCGACGCGGACGGGCACCGGGTGCGGGACGCGAAGAAGCGCCGCGCGGTCGGCGAGCGCACGGTCGCGGCCGACCTGCAGTTCCTCGTCGCCGTCTTCAACTGGGCGTGCGGGTGGAACAACCTCGACGGGACGCACCTCCTCGAGCGCAACCCGTGGGGCGCGCCGGCGCCGGGCGTCCGTCGGTCGCTCCAGCTGCCGAAGAATCCGGCGCCGAAGCGCCCCGTCGCGTCGCACGACCGCTTCCTCAGAGTGCGGGCGGTCGCCGACCAGGTGATGATGCAGGCCCGGAAGGGCGAGGCGGGTGCGCGGAAGGTGTTGAAGGGGACGGGCACCTACGGCCGCCGGAAGTCACCGGGCCCGATCCACGTCTGGCGGAAGCCGAGCTATCTGCCGGAGCTGCTCGACCTCGTCGAGGACACCGGGCGGCGGATCGGGGCCGTGCTGCAGCTCCACCACGACGATCTCCGGTGGGGCATGGTCGAGGAAGAGCTTCACGGTCGTCGCGTCGAGCGTCAGGGTGTGGTCGCCCTCCGGTGGCGGACGTTCAAGGGCTCAAAGGAGCAGCTCGTCCCGGTGTCGCCGAAGACCCGCAGCGTCCTCGAGGCGATCACGCGCCGGCGACCGGGGCACGGCGCGCACCCGCTCTTCCCGTCGATCCAGGATCCGGCGCGCCCGATCACGCGCACGGCGGCCGACGAGTGGCTGCACCAGGCGGAGACGCTCGCCGACGTCGATCCGTTCGACGGCGGGCGGTGGCACCCCTACCGCCGGAAGTGGGCGACGGAGCGCAAGCACCTCCCGCTGCGCGACGTCGCGGAGATCGGCGGATGGAAGGATCCCGAAGTCCTGCGGGACGTCTACCAGCAGGTCGATGCGGACACGCTGCACCAGGTGCTGAACGCCCCGGCGCGACTCCGCGAAACCACCAGCAAGGAGAAGAAGGCATGATCGAGCAGGAGGGGAAGAGCGCGGGTGCGGGCGGCCATGTCCTCATGCATCAGGGCCGGCAAGTTACGATCGCCGCGGGCATCCTGGAGATCTCGGCCGCGCTCGACGTAGCGGAGTGCGGGCATGACGTCTTTGTGTTGCCGGGCGGGACCCTGATCCAGGTACACAGCGTCGACGATAATGCGATCTGGTTCATCCCGTTCAGTCTCGACGCGACGACGCTCCTAGCGCAGGCAAAGACTGCGGCCGAGCGCTTCGCGCGTCGCGCCTATGGGGACGGTCTCTACGACGCACCGGCCGAGGAACTGACGATGTTCCAGAACGACGAGCGTCTTGAGGGGCTGCTCTTCGGCGCCGGCGAGGCGCTCATCGAGGAGGCCCTCGTGCCTTACCGCCTGCAGCGCGTCGAGATCGGGATCCTCCACCGACAGGTGGCCGGCAGATCGCCGCAGGCGAGTGAGTCAGGAGAAGAAGCCATGATGCTCGACCTCAAGGCGCTGGCGAGGGGCCTATCCCTGCCGCTCGACTATGCCTTCGATCTCAAGCTGTACGAGATCGAGGATGGCGAGACGTACCTCTACGTGGCGCGGACGCCGGAGGAGGCACGCGCGCAGTACCTCGCCGAGTGCGAGGAGTGGGGGACGCGCGACGAAGTCATCGAGGGCGACCTACGGATCCGCGAGCTACCGGGCGCCGAGCTCCTGACGATTGCCGGCGACGATCCAGAGCACGGTGCGCCCAAGAAGGGAGTGAGAACTCGGAACCCGATCGGCGAGGTCACTCATGTGACGGCGACGGCCGCGGCGTGGCTTGGTGAAGTCGACCTCGACTATCCGCCGAAGCGCCACTTCTGCTCGAGCGTCTGGTAGGCCGCTGGTAGACCGATCGAGTGAGCCTACTTGTGGGCCTACTCGGGTCGAAATAACCCCGTTTGTTCGGGGTCTGTACGGAAAAGCTGTTTCGCGTAAGTCGTTGTAATACAAAAACTAGCGCGGTGTCGCAGTTCCCATTTCAGGGCTCTGGATCAGGAGGTTCGTGGTTCGACCCCACGAGGGGCAATGCAGCAGGTGACATTGCATTGACTTACGAGAATGCCCTGCGATCTCCCGCAGGGCATTCTCGTTTCGGCTCCACCTGATCCACAGTTGCTCCGTGGTCATGAGGCGGTTGGTTCTCGCGGTGGCAACTTGCGGCGAAGTGACCACGGCGACCCCGCGCGCGAGCACCTCATCGCGACTTCGACCACGCCTTGGATCGTGAGATCCACAGGCACTGTCGGCAAGACACGGGCAATCACGATCCCGGCGCGCAATCCGATGATCGACCAGGTCCTCAGCGCCTGCGGCGGCGCGTCGTGGACCCACTCGATGAAGGCGCGCACGAGGCTGCTCATGCTGCTGCGCCATGGTCGTCGCCTGCTGCAGCGCTGCAGCGCTGCCGCGCTGCCGCGTCGCACAGCGGTAAGCCCAGGGGATCAACCGCACCACGATGTGGTGGAACGCAGGGGACCACCACGCTCCTCGCTGACAGTCGCCCCTCCGATGAGGACTGCCCCTTCCTCTATCGGGGACGTTCGGTGATGTACCCGAGTGTGTAATCCCCCATGAGCGCAACGCACTGCAAGCGCCGCCCGGGCTTCGTCCCGCCGATGAGGAAGCACTCCGGGACGGTCGTTACGGTCACGCCGCTGCCGAACGT
>Ga0256863_1000002_pt1 | contig 31425 bp, 45 predicted proteins | sample BONt17_FD_181167 | JGI IMG/M metagenome (GOLD analysis project Ga0256863, IMG submission 181167) | Terrestrial sediment cell enrichment communities from Utah, United States - BONCAT_SYTO_Terrestrial_sediment - 17 | ecosystem: Environmental > Terrestrial > Deep subsurface > Rock core/Sediment... | reverse complement strand
GAACAGCCACAACATGCTGAAGCTGTACGAGACTCCGTACGCTGGACGGCTGAGTGACGAGCAGATTGCGCAGGCCAAACCGGCGTTGGATGCGCTGATCGCGCTCTATGCGCTGGAGTACTCCGACAGCATCGACCTGGACCAGGCCCATCGTGTTCTGCAGGCCGAACTGGGACGCACCGATGGTGGCAACGGGGTGGAGTTCGTCCTCAAGCTGCACAAGCGCATGGAGCAGGAGTCTCTGGCTCGCCTGTTCAAGGGCAAGCCCGAGCTGATGATCCATGGCTACACGCCGGAGATCTACAACCCGAACGTCGAGCTGAAGGTGGCATCGTCGGCCGATGGCCGGGACCTCAAGCTGATGGGATGGTCCGAAGGTGGTGCGATCGAGCTCGACCAGGATGATCCGGACCGGGACCAGCGACGCATCTACGTCCTGAAGGACGCTGGCTTGCAGCCGTACCTAACCGGAGCGATGTCGCTGACCGGGCTGGATCACAAGGGAACCACGAAGCACAACGGCTTCATGGCGCTCAACACGGTGGATGGCCTGCAGAACGCCCAGTTGCAAGCCAACATCAACAATGCCAAGGCCCGGCACCTGCGGACCATGTTCATGGCCACGACGCGGGCTGACCTGTCCCAGAAGCTTGGCACGTTCATGGCGCCGGTGTTCAATGAGTCGGGAGAGATCGTCAACTGGCGCTACCTGATGAACGAGCACGCCAAGGACACCCTCCTCGATAGGGACAACCGCTTCGATAAGGTGATGGGTGTCATGGCTGGTTCGATCTTCGACAAGCAGACGGCTCCTGAACAGAACAAGATGGTGCTGGAGACGCTCAAGCAGGACTTCAACGAGAACTACGCCAGGTCGCCTAGCTCGTTCATCAGTGTCGGGCCGGAAAGTCTGGATCCGGATCTGCGGGAGATCTGGAAGATGCTGCCCAAAGAAACCAAGTACACTGTCCGATCCACTTTTGGTGTCGATGAAATCGTGGTCCGTAAGGATTCGCTGGACCTGGTGTTCGGCTACCGCAAGCTGTCGCTGTCCACCATCTTCAAGAAGGATCCGGACACCCGCGGCCGCATGGAGAAGCTGATCACCTGGTTCCCGGAGAACGCCCTGTACCAGTCGGCCCGCCGCCAAGGCATGAGCCGTGACGACGCCAGCAAATACGCCCAGCGTGCTGTGATCAAGGTGACCAAGGCCGAGCGCGTGTGGCAGGAGCTCGTGCGCGAGACCAAGGATCTGATCGTGGTGAAGACGGGAGTGGTGCTGCTGGGCAACATCGTGTCGAACTGGTGGCTGCTGGTGCTCAAGGGCGTGCCCATGAAGGACATCGCCCACCACCATCTGGTGGCCTTGAAGGGCGCCACGGCGTACCAGGAAGACTCTTCGGAGCTGGCCCTGCTGCAGCTCAAGCTCGGGTCCGGCTACCTGTCCGGAGATGAGGAAAAGGCTGCTCGCCGGCAGGTGGCTCGTCTGGAAGATGCGATCGCCCGCAACCCAGTCAAGGAACTAATCGACGCTGGCCTGATGCCCACCATCGTGGAGGATCTGGCCGCCGAAGACGACATCTACTCGTACAAGAGCGCGTTCACGCGCTGGGTCGAGGAGAAGACCTCCGGCGTGAACCCGAAGGTGATGGGTGTGGCCCGGGGCGTCTACATGACGCATGACACCCGGGTCTACCAGGGCCTGTCGCGGATCACGCAGCTGTCGGACTTCGTGGCTCGCTACACGCTGTACCAGCACCTGATCAGCCGCAAGAACAAGCCGCTGAGCAAGGACGAAGCGATCCTGGAAGCCAGCGACAACTTCGTGAACTACGACATCCCGATGCACCGGATGCTGCAGTACACCGACGACATGGGCCTGACCATGTTCACGAAGTACTTCCTGCGCATCCAGCGGCCGCTGCTCAAGCTCACGCGCGAGCATCCGGCCCGGGTGCTGTCGGCGATGATCGCTGGCCAGTACGTGGACCTGGGGCCCATCGTTCTGGAGGGCTCGATGGTCACGCGCATCGGGAACAACCCCCTGGAAACGGGGGCGTTCAAGTACATCGACTCGCTCGACGAGCTGATGACCGTCAACGCCGGGATGGCGCTGTTGCCTAGCGGGAAGTAAGGGCCTAGCCCTTCTTTCCCTTGGCTTGGGCGTTCATGCGGTCCCAGAAGGTCTGTGGATCTTCACCAGGCTGTTGAACAGCATCGTTGGCCACGGACTGCAGATCTGTGTTCCCGGCCTCTTCTGCGGCCGGCTGGACGGTCTCACCGGCTCCCAGTTCCATCAGGCCGCCGCGGCGCGACAGGATCCACTCCTTGATCGTCTTGCCCTCCGGCCGGCCACCGTTGAACAGGTTGCAGAAGGTCTCCTGGTCGAACGGATAGTCCTTGAGGGCAATTCGGGCCTGGCCAGGCGAGCTGCTGGTCTTGGCCAGCTCGTGGGCTTCGGTGCGCGTACGGCGCCACTTCGGCTCGCTGCTGTCGTAGAGGGTGACCTCGTAGAGTTGCATGGTGTTCTTCCTTGGGACGTGGGCATTTGGCCTGACACACGGCCAGGAACATGCATCGCTGGGGATGAGGGCAGCCGATCACGGTGCAGGCGGAAAAGTGACACCGAGTTCTTGGGCTCCATGAGCTTCGACGGTGTTGATCAAGTCGCTGAATTCCTCGTCCGTCATGTCCTCGGTGCTCTTGCCCGGGTGGAACAGGTTGCGGAAGTATTCTTTCCAGGCGTTGATGGCTAAACGACCACGGATCGGTTCACCATCGACGAAGATTTCCTTCTGCTGCGCGATGGTGCGTAGGATGATGCCGTGATACTTCTTGCGCATCTCATGGCGAGACTCTTTGTTGGTCTCTTCTTCGATGCCTTCCACTTTAGTGAGCTGTGAAAGGATAGACATTGCAGTTGCCTCTATTGAAGATGGTGTCCAGCATCTCACTGGGCTTCAGGTAGGACTGATGTCATCGGGATGCTGGCATAGCCCGCACGAAGATGACTGCCGTTTGAAGTACCCGAAGTACGGTCCTGTGGCTCGCAGGTTCTAGGAGCTGGGGTGCCACCCCAGGTTACCCCACCGTGTGCGTACGCACTCACCATCAAGTAAGCCACTGCCAATTAGCCTTGCGGCTGTTGTCATCTGAAACGACCCGGAGCGCGACTCCCAGGCTCAGTGGCTTACTTGATGGTGGTCCCTTACGGGGACCAGTCGGCTTTTGCGGCCCTTACGGTCGGCTGGTGGTTTCGACAGCCCCAAGCAGTTGCTGTCCCCTATCTCTCGACGCTACTCGAGAGCGCCGTCACGTGCTTTACCGTGACAAGTAGCCGGTGAGTCTCCCCGGCCGCAGTGCATCATTCATTCTTCATCGCTGTTCGTGGCTCTCTACGACAGCTCCGACATGCACCGGGTGTTCCCACTATCGTAGGGTTCACGCACTTCATGGACATTTAGAGGCCGTCTTGAAGTGTAGTCATCCAGCCTTTTCTTCGCTGCAACGCGAGTTCAGGGATCCTTGTGGCTGCTCTTCTTTCCTTGAACGAACTCCCAGAGGGAATACCAGATCAAGGTCGCCAAGGCTCCGATCAACATCAGGATCTTAAACCCCAATGAGATCATGCTGGCGATGGCGCCGAGGACCAGGGCCACCAGGACTGCGAACAACGTGAGTGCTCCGAGAAGCACCCACATCAACAGTCCCATGACCCAGGCCATCAGGCTGCGTTGCCGCCGAACAAGCTCACCTTCTTCTCGCCAGCGCTGGCAGCGGACTGCTGGCCTTCACTGGACGGGGTTTCCGCGGCAGGCGGCTCGGCCGGCGAAGAAGCCGGTGCAGCGCCTTGCTGGGGAGCCGGGGGTGTCGGCGCCTTGCGCTGGGCGTTGGTCTGCTGGCCGTCGCCGGTGCTCACGGTGCCGATGGTGGCCGTGCTGGCGCCCGGCTCGTCGATGCTGACCTCGACGCTCAGGCCACGGTCGCCGCGGCCCGCCGTGAACGTCATACCCACCGACTTGCTGGTGGTGTTGATGCCGGACTTGTCCAGGAACTGGACCACAGCGCGCTCGATCTCGTGCTGCTGCAATTGGATTTTCATGCTCTTCCTTCTTTCAGGTGGTGGACTTCGAGAACGACAGCATCTGCTGGAACGAACTGCAGGACAGTCCGGCATAGATGGCTGCCACGGCGTCGGCCTGGTGCTCAGCAAGAGCTTCGCTGACCAGTTCTTCACCGTTTCGCTTGTACATGGGCCAGTTTGCCTCGGGATGCTTACCCATGGCCCAGTTGATGATGTCTCGTTTGGTCGCAGTCTTCTTCAGACCGGTCGCTAACTTGACTTCATTGGCGTTGACCTCGTGAAATGGGATGCCCATCGCACGAAGTCCAGCCAGGATGCCAACACAGATGCCGTACGAAGCCATGGCTCTCGCAGACTGCGATCCATGTGGCACTTCGACGAACACTGCGTTGGCTCCTTTGCAGAACTCGTAGGCGTTGTCGTAGAGCTGCTGCGCCACCACCAGGTCGGTGCTGTTCTGTCGAACCTGCTTGCCCTTGAGCTTCACAGGTTGGGTGATCGACACGAGCTGCACCGTCAGGTGGTTGGTCGCAGGGCTCCAATCAGCGCGAGCCAGACCCCAGTTGTTCATGCTGGGGTCCATGCCGACGACGATCATCAGCCAGGCTGACCAGACGGAGAGTCGCCAGCCGGCGGAGCCGGGTCTTCCATCTCGGCCACGAAAGGCAGCTGCTTGAACTCGACCTTGGCGAACTGCAGGCCGAGCTTGAAGGCCTCGCGGAGCTCGCCGGTGAGCTTGATGGTTTTCACCTGCTGGGTATCGCGGTCGAGGATCTCGAACTCCGCACCCTCCGGCACCAGCATCAGGTGGCTCAGGCGAGCCATCTTGTTGCGGTGCCAGCGGCCCAGCAGGGTCATCATGGCTTCGACGGTCTCGACGACCACGGTTTCAGGTTGTGCGGGACCAGTGGCCCCGTCTTCGTTCTGGTTCATGCAGGGGTCTCTCCTTGGGCCGGGCCCAGGTGGGTGTTGTCGGTCATCTTGGGCAGCGAAGCGCGCCACACGTCCTGCTTGAGGGCGTAGCCCATGAAGGCCCAGAGCTTGTTGATGGCGTTGTCGTACGCCACCTGTTCTCCGATCTCAGGCACGTCGTTCTCCGGAGAGACGGCGGCCGACGGATCGCCCGTCACGGCAAAGCCGCTGCGGGTGGTCAGCACGCACCAGCGCAGCAACTGGCCGCTGTGCGTGAGGTGCTTGACGAACTCCTGGTGGACGATGTTTGCTTCCAGGTCGTCCTTGGTGACCCGCGGGGCGTTCATCAGATCACCATCCAGTCGTTGTCTAGCATGTCGGACTGGGAAGCCAGCCACGGCACGATCTTGCCTTGGGCTGTTTTCATGGTGATGTACGGCTGGACTTCCGCCTGACCGCCGTTTTCACGGGCGAAGTCGGCGTTGTGCTGGCTCCAGAAGTTACCGGCCGGCACCATTTGCCCCTTGGTCAGGGACAGCCACATGCCCTTGCCGTTCCAGCCGCTGCGGGTGACGCGCAGGCCGGACTTCAGGGCGTGGATGGCGTCGCCGAAGGTCAGCTCGCCATTGCGGTGGTAGGAGCGCTCGAACTGCTCCTTGGGACTCCAGCTGATGTAGCCGGCGTGGTCCTTGTGGTTCGGCTTGCCGCCGTCCGTGTACTCGACCAGATAGCCGGGGGCATCCGGGTCCTCGTTCTCGGGCATCGTCCAGCCGCGGTAGGCGTTGTACGCGCCCAGCGTCATCGCACGTGCCAGGATGGCCTTGTGGCCAACGAACTGTTCCATGGGGTCCTTTCTCGTTGAAAAAGAGGGCCCCGCTGGAGCCCCCTGGGGTTGCCGGCCGGGTGGCCGAATCAGGAAGCCGTGCCGCCGCCGAACAGGCTGGTCTTGGGCTTGTTGCCCGAGCCAGGCGCGGCGCCCGGGGCCTTGCCCGGAGCGCCGGCGGTGCCGCCGGTCTTGGTGGAGCGATCGCGCACCTTGCCGGCGTTCTTGTTGGACCAGGCGTCGGCGAACTTCTCCTCGGCATCGGCCGCGGTGCCGGCCTTGATCTCGGCGACGGTCAGCCGCGACTCGGCGTTGAAGATCTTGTCGATCGTGTTGGTCTCGCGGGTCTCGCCGGTCGGCTCGTACTGGTTGGTGGTCTCGTTCTTCTTGGTCTTGTCCTCGATCTGCTTCATGACGCCCAGCAGGATCGGCTTGCCCACCAGCTCCATGACCATCTGCACCTTGGTGGGCACTTCGGCCTTGGCGTCGGAGCTGTAGACCTTGATCACCTTTTCCTCGGTGTCCAGCTCGTTGATCTCCTTGCCCACGGCCAGCAGCGCCAGCGCGTTGGCTTGCAGGAAGCCAGGCAGGTAGTGCCGCTGGCCGTCCTTCTCGTAGAAGTTGCGCTTGCCCTTTTCCTTGCCGGAGGTCATCCAGAAGGTCTCGCGCACTTCGCGGCCGTTCTCCAGCTTGAAGCTGCAGACCAGGCCCATGGCTTCGCTCTGGGCCGTGGTGACGTAGGCGTGGCCCACGGTGGCGTTGTACAGGCCAGAGTCGACGACGCCGCCGCCCAGGCTGTCGGTTTCGCCCTTGATGGAGCTGTCGGTGGTGATGCTTTTCAGGAGAGACATGACGTAAGTTCCTCGTCGTTGGTGGGTGAAAGGTGTACTGGCCCCGGGATTAGGGCTTGTAGTACTCATGCAAGCGGTCCAGGACCAGCTGCATGTTGTTGTCGATGAAGGTCTCGCTCGTGTTGAACAGACCCAGCGGGCCACGGAGCCGCTCGTTGACGGTCTCCTTGGTGATCTTCGTCTGGAAGACGTACTTGAAGCCCAGCGCCTCGTCCTCGGGGGTGACGACGAGCAGGTCGCTCTTGTACTTCTCCAGCTGCTTGAGCGACATTTTCTTGGCTGCGATGACGCAGCTGAAGAAGCTCTCGACGCCGTTGCCCTTGAGCGAACCCTTGATGGGCACCGCGGTCTCCACGGTCATCTCGGATTCGTTGACCTTGTCGGCCGTGTGCGCGATGAAGATCACGTTCTTGGTCGACTTGGCCACGTCCTGCTGCATCAGGTTCTTCAGGTACTGGGCATAGGAGCCCCAGGCCTGCATGGTGTTGGCCGAGCCAATCACGTAGACGCTCTCGTACATGTCCATGAGATACGTGAGCGAATCCACCACGATGGTGTGGATGTCCGGCTGGGTCTCGGCGTACTGGAACGCCTCGTTGACCTGCAGCGGATCGGTGATGGTGTACTCCTTGAACTTGGAGCGGAACGGCAGCTTCTTGCCGGCCTCGCAGTTCAGGTACATCACCCCGGTGGGGTTGGCCAGGTGCATCAGCGATGCGGATTTGCCGGCAGCAGACTTGCCTGCCAACAGGACCAGCTTGTCGTTGACGGGACCACTGTCGGTGGTGGCTTGGGTCACGTGTTGTGTTCCTTATGAATTTGGAAGTCACCGTGAAAGTGCTGCCTGTGGGTAACACAGGACAGGCACTTCTTGCAGTGACATAGGGCACCGTCTCTGACGGCTTGGTCGTACTGGTGCTGATTCATCGGCACCTGAGTGCCGTTGAACCAGACCAGCGCGTGGGGGACTTCGTTGGTGTCCATGATGGCTTCGCAGAAGCGCCCGGAGGGCGACTCAGGGACGGTTGGAGATGGCCTTCATCACGGACACCATGATGGTGCTCATGATCTCGGCCTCTTCCAGCCTGTCCATGATCTTGCTGTTCAGGTCCAGGATCTTCGAACGGATCACGTCGATCTCGAAGCCAGCGTCCACCAGGATCATGCCGTAGCGCAGCAGCATGTTGTTCCGGTTGCCGTCGCCGATGTTGTTCATGACCCAGCGCTCGAGGTTGTCCATCGAGGCTTGCGTCTCCAACTTGGCTTTGCGCTCTTCGTTCTTGCTGGTCTTCGGGATGAAGGGCAGAACATCGAGCACTTCGCCTTCGTTGTACTCGAAGTGGCCGGTGTGAGACAGCCACTTGCGCGAACGCTGGTTGGTGCCGGTGTCGACGGTGAACGGCAGCCACTCGTAGACGTTGGACATGAACTCCTTGTACTCCTTGGCGTCGAGCTTCAGGGTGAAGTTCATCGGCATCAGGATGCGGTAGCGGTCGCCGAGGTACTGTTCCTTGTCGTCGTAGCCCTGGTGCCGCTTGGTGGTATAGAGCATGAACTTGTACTTGTTCAGCAGCTCCTTGGCCACTGCGATGTTCACGCTCTTTTCCACGTCCAGCACGATCAGGTTGAAGCCGGCGATGCAGTTCTCTTCGTTGCGGTAGCCGTTGCCATCGACGCCGCCCACCAGGTGGTGAGCCACCCAGTGCAGACCGGGAGCCTGCGTCAGGACATGCAGCTGGTCGAACGGAGCAAACTCGTTCTTGTAGCCCTGCACCAGGTCGTCGCTCCAGGACACCACCATCTTCTTGAGGTCGGTCTCCTGCAGCGACTCGCCGCGGAAGAACTCGATGCCGTCGGTGACGGCCTTCTTGATGATGATGTTGTTCTTGTAGCCCCAGGCCGTGGCCAGGGTAAGCATCTCCTGCTTCTGGCCGGTGGCTCCACGGTAGAACGGCAGATCTTCCGTCAGGTCGGCCTGCGTGACCTCGCGGTTGACCGTCGAGATGTATTTGGCCAGCTTGACGTAGTTGCGATCGCGCGTGAGGATGCGGTTGAAGGCATCACCGGATTCCTCAGCCAGCTTGATGGCCTGGTACAGGTGGTCTTCGGTCAGCTCCGGGCTGTCGTCGATGAAGGCGTAGGCACCGGCCAGCTTCAGGGCCTTGAAGTAGCGGTGGCTGATCTCGGCCTTGCGGATCTCCTCGTGCTCGGGCAGGTCCCGGGCCAGCTTCTCGCAGGCCAGTCGGTACTCGATCAACAGCAAGCTGGTGTCCTTGGAGACGACCAGACGCTTGTTGACGTTGAGCATGTCGGCCAGCTTCTGCAGATCGTCAGCCAGCTGGTCCAGGAAGGTGTTGCTGGACTGGTCGGTCAGCTGGTCGTACACCTGCTGGGGCGTGAGCTCCAGGTTGTTCGATGCCCGGCTGTAGCCGAAGAAGCAGCGCCGGGCATAGCCCGTCTCCAGCATGGAGTACAGCTCCTCTTCGGTCTTGCCGCCATTGAGCAGCTTGGCCGGGGTGCCGAACAGCAGCATGTTGGTCGGGGTGTCGCCCAAGATCTCTTCGCTGCGCACGTTCTCGCTGGTGTTCTTCACCAGCTTCTGCTTGATGCGGCCCATGTCGAACAGCTCCAGGAAGGTGTTGAGCACCTCCGTGTTGCTGATCAGGTTGGAGCCGATCTCGTCGATCTGCAGGTTCACGCTGCCGGCCTGGGCCATGAGCAGCTTGTGGCGCATCTGCTTGACGGCCGCCGGCGTGCCAGAGTCGAAGCTGAAGACCAGTGCGCCGAGGCTGTCGAACTCCTTGTGCACGCGCACGAGTTCTTCGTCCGGGTCGGTGTTCTTGCGCGCTGCGCGCTTGACCGACAGCTTGGGCAGATTGGTTTCGGCCAGCAGCGGGAAGGTCTCCTCCAGAAATCGTTGGCGGAACAGGTGGATGACCGAGTTCTCCATGATGTTGGTGGAGAAACCCTTGCCGGAGCCCGACGTGCTGAGGTTCAGCGCGTAGCAGTTGACCGGGATGTCGCCGCGATCATGGGTGGCGATCGTGCAGCGCATCATGGAAGCCACCAGACTCCAGTAGTAGGCGACCAGCACGCGGAAGAACAGAGGATTGTTGTTCTGCGTTTTGTCGCACAGGATCTTCACCAGCGATTCGCTGGTGGGGTGGTACGTCATCTCGTCGAAGGTCTTCACTTGTTGGTTTCCTTGTTGAAGTTTTTCAGGCGTTCCTCGAGTCGGGTGCAGCGGCGCCCCTCCAGGCCGACGGGCTGCACACCCAGGTCGAAGCAGTGGCGCACTGCGGTGTCGCAGATGAAACGCTGGCGCTCCAGCTCACGCTTGGAGACCTTGCTCATGCCCTCCAGCCCTTCCAGAGTGGCCAAGTCACACTCGGTAAGCCAGGCCAGCACGATGGCCAGTTGGTTCGCTGCAGCCACCGGCACCCGGTCCCGGAACAGTGGGGAGACTTCGCCGTATTCCTTGGGGGTGGCCGGTGGATGCCACAAGGTGAAGAGCTTGGCTGTCACAGCACCAGGTCTCCTTTAGCGATGAGACGGTCCTTTTGGCTGCACATCACGAAGCCAGGACAGTAGCGGCAAGCCACGGCCTGACCAGGTACTTCCTTGATGGCACCGGCGCCGTTCTTGGACACCTGGAAGCGGCGAGCTTCTTCCATGGTGTCGAAATTCTTGGTGCTGCGTGCGGCGTTGGTGTCGCCGTTGGCGTAGTACTTGAAGACAGGTGCGGAACGCCACAGGTCTGCGTCATCGCACTCGGGGATGTCGGCTTCCTCGTCGTTCCAGTGCTTCTCGATCAGCTCCAGCTTGCGGATGACGAAAGCCTGGGTCTCCGGAACCGTCATCAGCGGGAACAGCTTGCGCTGGAACCGCTTCTGCGGGTAGGCCGGGTCTTGCATCGCCCTGGCTTTCTGCCAGTCGGTGAAGATCCAGTTGATGGCCATGTGGTCGGCGGTGATGATCTCCGGGTTGAGCCAGCGGTACATGCTGCCCTGCTGGCTGTACTTCAGGTCATTGGTGCTGTTCACCGCGGTGAAGGTCGATGTGGACTTGAAGTCCTCGACCATGCCCTCGGCCACGAAGTCGTACTTACCCGTGACCTTCCAGGTGCGGCCGCTGGAGGTCGTGACCTTGCGGCTGGCACGCTGCTCTAGGTACACCGGGATGAGATCCGGGTTCTGGGGGAGAACGTGAGCTGGCGGATTGATGACGATCTGGTCAATCACCCGCTGGGGGATGCCCAGGTCCAGCATGGCCTTCTTGTAGTTGTCCAGCCAGGCACGCTCGATGCCGTCGTGGATGGCCGCGCCGATGCGGTTCTGCAACATGCCCTCGATGTCCATCACGGCCAGGTTCTCGGGCACCCGGGTGGCCAGGATGATCTGGCGCAGGGGCTTCAGGAGCGTGGTGACGGAAATCGTGTCCTTGTCGTCGTTGTAGTCGTAGTGGTCCGTCGCCAGGAACACGGCGAGAGACAACGGGACTGCACCGACATTGGCGTACTTAGCCATGGTTGGTCCTTTTGTTGATCGTGAAGCGCACGGAGTGCGCGTGAAACTTCAGTGTTGTCGGCCTTGAGTCACCTGAACGATGGCCTCAAGCTCGGACATGGAAGTGAATTCTTCTGCTGCGATGTTCTTGATCACTTCCTCGATCTGATCCAGGTGAGGAACCATCACCCCAAGAGGATTAATGGCCATCACCAGTTCCTTCAAGGCATTGTCATAGGCTGCTCTTGCCCGCACTGTGGCAAGCGCCAGCGCTTTGTGCTCGACGCTCACTTCTTCTGCTTGTTGCGCTCGATCTCGGCCATGCGGTGACCGAAGAACTCCACCTTCTCCGCGTTGCGCAGCGGGGTGTCCCCTGCCTTGGCTTTGCCCAGCGCACGCATGGCGGCGTTGCGCCAGATGCTCTTGAAGGCTTCACCTTCGGGGAAGGTCATGCCCAGGGCCTCGATGATGTCCTCGCACTCGGCCCAGTACGGTTCCGGCTGCTGTTTGGGCTTGGTCGGATGCTCGATCAGCACCGAGTAGTAGTTGACGTGGCCACCACTGGTTTCCACTTTCTGACCCTGACCACGCAGCTTGCTGCTGTCCATTGCAGAAACTGACGGCATGTGGGCGATGCAGAACGTGTCGTCGGGGCTGACGCTGGCATTGCAGCCCTCAACGAGACACAGCTTGATTGAACTGGTTCCCATGGTTCTTCCTCGTGTCTCTTCGAGGGCCTGGCGCAAGTAGGTCATGAACCAGGCCCTCTTCTTCTTAGATTGTGCAGACGCCGGACACGCAGGCCAACTCTTTCGTGTTGACCGTCTCGTCATCCTGCTCGAACAGCGCCAGCTCGTCCCAGTTGAACTGAGGCATGCGGGCCAGCAGCGCCTCGTACTCTTCCTTCGTGCAATCCTGGTACGGCGCCTGCTTGTAGCTGTGCTCGCTGAACGGCAGGAAGCTGACGCCGACCACGTCGTCGAAGTGCTCGTACACCCAGGCGCCGACCGACAGCCACTCGTGGTCTTTCACGTAAATCGTGTTGGACACGTTGTGCTCGGACCAGTGCTTCTGGAACAGCAGGTAGTGCTCCAGCTGCTCGATCGCGCTGCGGTCGTTGCGGAACACGGTGCCGTTGCTCTTGACCGGGAAGCTGAAGACCGCCATGGACTCCTCCTTGCCGATGGCCGGTTCGAAGGGGAAGCCCTGCTTGATCATCAGCTGGGTCAGCGGGTCCTTCATGTCCGCACGGTAGGTGCGGATGTAGTAGGGCGCATGGCTGGCGTGGAAGCCGGAGCTGCAGTCCACCAGCTCGGAGACGGTGCCGGAGGGCTTGACGCAGGTGATCGCCGCTGCGCGAGCGATGCCCAGCTTGTCGGCCCAGAACGCATTGGTGTCGATGGCATGGGCTTTGAGCTGGTCGAGCCACCTGGCGGTGGTCTCGTTGGTCTGGCTCAGCACCGGGTGTTCCATGATGCCGGTCAGCGAGACGCCCAGCAGGCGCTCTTCTTCCTGGTTCTTGCGCCAGTCGTCGCGGACGTAGCGGAAGTTGGTCAACATGGACTGGTAGGTGCCCATGATGGTGGCGATCTCGACCTTCTCGATCAGGTCCGGCAGGCTGTCATCGCTGCGCACCACACCTTCGGTGAGGTTGCACAGGCCGCGGCTGCGCAGCAGGATCTCGGCGCAGGGGTTGGTGCCGACGATCTGGTCCCAAACCCGGCGGCCGTTTTCCTTGGCCTTCTTGTAGGCGGCCCGGCGGTTGAAGATGCCGCGCTCACCGCTCTTGGATTCCACCAGGGCGAGCCATTCCTTCATGAAGATCTCGGCGGTGGGCCGCTCGGTGTAGGCCGCGGAGTTGTTGGCCAGCTGCCGCTGCGGCTCGGTGGTCCACCACTGGCCGGACTTGGCCACGCGCATGCGGTCGTCCGACAGGTTGGAGATCGAGATCAGGGCGCTGCGACGCACGCCACCGACGACGACGATGTCGGCGATCTTGCAGACCAGGTCGTGGCACTCGATGGAGGTCAGCTTGCGGCCGACGGCGCCCTTGAAGGTCTCGACCGTGAACTTGAACAGGTCCACCAGGGGCTGGGGACCGGAGGCGCGGCCGCCGAAGGTCTTGAGCTTGGCGCCGGCGGGCCGGATCTTGCTCACGTCCCAGGACGGGATCTTGCCGGCGTACAGGTGATTCAGGAGCTGCCGGTAGGCGCTGGCCCAGCCACCCTTGGAGTCCTTGACCACGATGACGTGGTCGATCGGCTCGAGATCTTCAGCCACGTCGAAGACGACCTTGTTCTCGGCATCCATGCCGACCTTGGCGCCGATGACCGGGAGCTTGTTGATGAACTGCCGCTCGACGCTGAAGCCGACGCCGGTGCCGCACATCAGGATGTAGAGGATCTCGTCGAAGGCACGGACATGGTCCACGGCGACGAAAGAGCAGTTGAAGCCGGCGATGGGATCGCGTTCGAGCGCCGGACCGGCGGTCATCAGGGCCCGCATACTGGGCATGACACGCAGGTTGACGATGGCGTCGTAGATGCGTTGGCTCGGGTAGTGGGGGAACTTGCTGGCGAAGAAGTCGACGTAGCGCTGCACGCTCTCGTGCCAGTGTTCGCGCCGCTTGTCTGCTTCACGCCAGCGCGCATAGCGGCTCTTGTGGATGTACTCCTGCTTCTGAGTGGGCAGGATGGGATGGGCAGTTGCCGGTGTGGTCATCCGTGGTTCCTTGGACGTTGTTGAGGTTCTTGGGGTCCGTGGGTCAAGACCTACAACGTGTAGGACGAATTCCACGTTCCGCCGAAGGCCGGAGGCCTGTCTGATCGGCTGGCTTTCGAAGCGGGACGTGGAGTTTAGTCCTGCCGAGCACCGTAGGACAGGGCTTACAACCCTGTCAGAACTAGGTACTCGTCAGTAGTTGCTCACGTTCAAGACGTAGTTCTTGCTCGAACATCTTTCGAGCCAAGATCTGCAACAGCAGAACTGACTGGTAGCGCTCACTTTCGGTGGCGCCCTCCAGATTCAGGTAGCCAAGCACAAAGCCTTTCCACAACCCATCCAGCTCTTCAAACTGGTGGGTTGTGGGAGCCAAGTCGACGAATTCCTTGCCGCGCCGGCGCAGCTCATTCCATGAACAGGCCAGCTCGTTCATGGTTCAGTACTCGCCTCGGGCCAGCGCTGGCCAGGCCACCGGGAAGAGCGGCTCGATGATGGCGTCGATCTTCTTGAAGAGATCTTGGATCTCGCCTTGGGCATGACTGCCCGGCCGGCGCAGGTTGTAGGCGCGGGCCCAGGAGAACAGGGAACCAGTCCACACCCACTGGGCCTCGCAGCCCTGCGGCAGGATGAACCTGGCTTGTTCGGGGGCGACGCCGTCGGCAATCATGTCCTCGTAGGTCTTGATGGCCTGCTGCGCGATGGACTGGTACTCATCGAGCCAGCCCATGCTGCGCCCGTGCTCGCCGCCGGAGCCCTGCTTCTTGTCGGCCGCGGCCGCACGAAAGTGCTCGGGCACGAACAGGGGCGGCGTGGTGGTGATGTAGCGCCGGCTCTCCTCGGACTCGACGAAGCCGATCTTGTGCTTGAAGCACTGGACCTTGATCGGGATCGGTGCCGTCATGCGGATAGTGATCTGGGGGTGGCCGAACGGCACCCAATGGGTCGGCAGAGTGCGCAATTCGAAGGCCAAGTCTGCAGCCAGGTTCTCCGACCCCACCCGAATCATGCGGAGCATGAGCTCTTTCCAGCTGTTGCTGTCCAGACCGCGGGCCAAGTAGCGCACCAGGTTGTCGTTCTGCATTTTGGTGTACTTGTCCGCGTTGGAAGCGAAGGACAAGCGCGCAAAGTTGGCGATGTCGTGGTCGGTGAGATAATGGTTGAGGTACTCGGCGTTCATGAGCTGGGTCTTCCTTGGTTGAGGGGAATTGAATGTCGTCTTGCGACACTGGTCACTGCGGAACAGGCGGTTGGGCCGGCCCCTTGCCTGGGGATCCGGACAACAACGCCATCTTGGCGGCTGAATCGGTGTTCGGCGGCATTTTGGTCTCGTGGACCCTGCCTGGATTGAACCCGCACGCGGTTGCGTACGTGGAACTGTACGTGAACACGACGCCGTTCTTCGCCAGTGCGTCGTTGCTCAAGACGGTAGCCGACACCGAGTACTACGATCGGCGCGACACCGGAGCTACGTACTACTATTGGATTCGAATTGTCTCGATCAACGGGACAAGAGGAGAACCAATTGGTTATGTCTCGGCGGTGGCCAAGCCACTGATCGAGGACATGATCGAGCTGCTGACCGAGCAGATCGATGCTGGCTTGCTGGCCCAGTCGCTGAAGACGGACTTGGCCCAGATCAGCATCCTGAATGCGAACCTGGCCAACGAGATCACAGCCCGGGAGAACGGCGAGATCACTCTGGCCGAAGCCATCGCTGCAGCGGAAGCAGGGGTGGCTGAAGCCCTGACCTTCATCAACACCGAGATCACCAGCCGGACCGCGGCGGATGCCGCCATCGCCGAGTCCCTGACGCTGGTGGCAGCCACCCTGGGTGACGACATCGCTGCAGTGCAGACGACGCTGACGGCGTCGGTCGATGCCCTGACCGGGGACGTGTACTCCATGTACACGGCCAAGCTGACGGTCAATGGTCTGGTGGGTGGTTTCGGGATCGTCAACGACGGCGATGAAGTCGAAGCCGGCTTCGACGTGGACACGTTCTGGATCGGCCGCACCAGCGCCGACAAGCGCAAGCCCTTCATCGTCGACGACGGTGTGGTCTACATCGACGAAGGCGCCATCAACAAGCTGACCTTCAGCAAGTTGCGGGATGAGTCTGGCTTGTTCCTGGTGGAAGACGGCCGCATCAAGGCCCAATACATCAAGGCAAATTCGGCCAGCATCGAAGACCTGTCGGTCACGACAGCCAAGCTGGCCAACGCTGCGATCACCGAGGCCAAGATCGGCACTGCGGCGATCACGGAAGCCAAGATCGGGACGGCTGCAATCACCAATGCCAAGCTGGGGACTGCCTCGGTCGACACGCTGCAGATCGCCGGCAATGCCGTGACGATCCCGTCATCGGTGTATTCGGCTGGTGGGTTGCTGATTACCGAGCCTGGTGGCCACACCGGTGGTGTCTGGACCGTCCAGACGCTGTCGTATACCAGCACAGGGGCACCGGTTGCCATCTGGACCTCGTGCCGCGTTGGCGGCGACATCGAATCGACCGATGAATTGCGTATCTACCGCAACGGTACGCTAATTCGGCAAGGAGCCATCTTCGGCACTGGAAATCCTGCCACTTTGCTGATTTCAGACACACCACCCGCGGGTGCCGTCACGTACACGTTGTCCCTCTACAAGGTCGGTGGTCCCCCGTTCGCCACTGCTTTCATGGAGCGGGCCATCGTCACGCTGGAGACCAAACGATGAGGGTTGCTATCCACGATGCACAAGGGCGGATCGATCGCATCCTGACTGTCCCTGCCGGCAATGTCGGAGCCAACCTGCAGCCAGGTGAAGACTGGGTAGAAGTGGCTGACTCTGTCCTGGACAACACCCACTACATCCAGAACGCTCAGGCAGTGGCGATGCCGGTACGGCCCAGCAGCAGGCACACGTTCGACTACGAAGCCAAGCAGTGGCTGGCGCCGGCGCTGGATGAGCTCAAGGCGGCCAAGAAGGCGGAGATCAACGCCGAGCGGGACCGGCGAGAGATCTCTGGTTTCCCGTATCTGGGCAAGACCTTCGACTCCGACCAGCGCAGTCACAGCCGGATCACCACCGCGGTGCAGGCAGCCCAAGCTGCCATGGCGGTTGGCCAGCCGTTCCTGATCGAATGGACCTGCGCCGACAACTCGACCATCGAATTGACTGGGGAACAGATGGTTGGGGTGCCGGTGGCCTTTGCCATGTACGGCAATGCACTGCACCAGACGGCCAGAAGCCTGAAAACCCAGGTCGATGCGGCCCAAACCGCAGAAGAAGTCGCTTCAATCGTCTTCCCAGACTGATCTGCGTCCCAGAGCTGGGGAAAAGCAGCTCAGCCGGAAATTGCCAAGCTCATCCGATCGTGGATAATGCGGCAACTTCCGATTCAGACCACCTTCAATCAGCAATGGGCTGGATCGAGTGTAGGACAACTCCCACTCGAGACCAGAAACCATGGCTGACATCATCGAACTCGTACAAGGTGACACCAAGCCGAGCCTGGTCGTCACCCTGAAGGACAAGAAGACCGGTGGTGTCATCAACATCACCGGCGCCACGATCCGCTTGAAGTTCAAGGGGATCGACGACACCGAATTGACCGACACCCTGGTGGGTGTGGTGCTCGACGGCGCTGCCGGCCTGGGCAAGTTCGACTGGGGCGTCACCAGCCTGTCTGGCGAAGCCGGCGTCTACGTCGGCGAGGTCGAGATCACCTTCTCCGATGGTTCGGTGCAGACCGTCTACGACGTGCTGCGCTTCAACATGCGGGAGCAGTTCTGATGACCGGCAAGGTCACTGGCTCCTCGCAAGAGTTCATCCGCCTGACCGCGGAGGTCCAGGCACAGGTCCTGGCTGCCGATGTCTCGGCGCAGGTGCTTGCTGCCGACGTGTCGCATGTGGCGGCCGCGGTGGAAGCCGAGCTCGATGTCCGTGGCCTGCACCCGACGCACCGAGAAGAGCCGGTCGGGATCAGCGATCAGGTGTCCAAGTCCACCACCAAGACGCTGCAGGAGGTGCTGGGCATCTCCGACACCTTAGCCATCACCTTCGACAAGGCGCTGCAATCTCAGGCAGGTGTCTCCGACGAAGTGGTGAAGGCCACCACCAAGGCACTGGCCAATGGCGCCGGCGTCTCCGACAGCGGCATGGTGCTGCTGCAAAGCTACGTCGAGCTGGGCTACTTCGCCGAGGACTACGTCGGCGAGAGCCGCACCTTCTGAGGAGATCACGATGATCAAAGACAAGCTGCGCATCCGGGGCGACGTGGACATCGTGGTCTACGACCCGCTCACCGGCCGCATCAAAGACAAGCGCGAGATCCGCAACCTGGTGGTCGACGCCGGCCTGGCCCTGTTGGCTTCCCGCCTGGCTTCGAATGCCGCGAACTTCCTGTCGCACCTGGCGATCGGCACCGACGCCACTGGCCAGCTGGCGGCTGACGTGGCACTGGGCGGAGAGCTGGCTCGAGTGGCTTTGGGATCCTCGGCGCCGGCAGGCAATGTTCTGACGGTGGTGGGCAACTTCCCGGCTGGTATCGGCACCGGTGTGCTGCGTGAAGCCGGCCTGTTCAACGCCGGCGCAGGTGGCACGATGGCAGCGCGCACGACCTTCCCGATCCTGACCAAGGAAGCTGCGGACGGTGTCTCGATCACCTGGGTCCTGACCTTCGAGGCGGCGGAGTAAGACCGTGCCGATCGTCTACCGTCTCGTCAAGGGCTCGGCCCTGACCAATGCGGAGCTGGATGGCAACTTCCAGCACCTGCAGGATGGTCTGGATGCCGTGGACAGCCAGATTCAGGCTGCCATCGATGCCTTGATCGGCGGCGCACCTGGTGCGTTGGACACGCTCAATGAGCTGGCCGCGGCGCTGAACGACGACGCCAATTTCTCAGCCACGGTGACAAACCAGCTGGCTTTGAAAGCTCCGCTGGAATCTCCGACGTTCACCGGAACGGTGGGTGGCATCACCAAGTCGATGGTCGGGCTGGGCAATGTGGACAACACGTCCGATGCAGCCAAGCCGGTCTCTACCGCACAGGCCACCGCGATTGCAGCCGCAGCTGCAACTGTTCAGGCCGATGTGGATGCGCACGAAGCTCGTGCGGACAATCCTCACTCCGTGACCAAGACCCAGGTGGGTCTCGGCAACGTCGACAACACGTCGGATGCCAACAAGCCTGTGTCCACCGCTCAAGCGGCTGCGATTGCGGTGGTTCAAAACGATGTCGACGCGCATGAAGCCAGGGCCGACAACCCCCACAGCGTCACCAAGACGCAGGTGGGGCTGAGTAACGTCGACAACACCAGTGACGCGAACAAGCCGATCTCCACGGCGACGCAGACGGCCCTCGACTTGAAGGCATCGATCAGCAGCAGTACGGGGGCGATGCAAGTTCCGGGTGGCACAACCGCCCAGCGCTACACTGGGTTCTCCTACGGCATTCGCTACAACAGCGAGGACAGCACCTGGGAGGGCTACGCCGGCGGCGTGTGGGGATCCATCGGTGGCGGCGCCGAGGGATCCGGCGGTGAACAGATCTTCCACGGCTCTGACGCCGTGATGAACAACGACCACACCCTGTCCAACGGACGCAACTACGGTGTGTGGGGTCCGATCGTTCTCAATGGCACGCTGACCCTCGGGGATGGCGTGCTCACCATCATCTGAGGACCATATGCCCCTTACTCTGAATGGTTCCAGCCGCGACATCGCAGGCCTTCGCTCGGTCAACTCGGGTGGGTTCAGCTTTCGCAACAAGCTGATCAACGGCAACCCCCTGATCAACCAGGAGGTCAAGTCGGGGTCCTCTGCGGCTTACGCCGCAGGTGTGTACTTCCTCGACGGCTGGAAGGCCGGCGCCGGCGGTGCCACGCTGTCCTTCGCCACCGTCAACAACGTCACCACGATCACGGTCACGGCCGGCACGATCGTGCAGGTGATCGAGGGGCTGAATCTTCGCTCTGGCCCTCATGTGCTGTCCTGGGTCGGTTCTGCCACGGGACGTATCGATGCTGGCCTGTATGGCACGTCGGGGAACGTCACTGCCACGCTGGTCGGTGGTACCAACGCGCAAGTGGAGTTCGGCACTGGCACCGTGTCGGCGGTGCAGCTCGAATACGGCACTGTGCCGACGTGGTTCGAGGACCGACCGTTTGGACTGGAGCTGGCTCTGTGCCAGCGGTACTACGAGAAGTCCTACGCCTATGAGACAGCGCCCGGAACCGCCACCAATGTGGGCATGTGGTACTGGATGGGTGCAACGGATGGCTCCGCCAACGCCGGCCCGATCCTCACGTTCCGGGTGACGAAGCGCGCCGTGCCGACGCTCACCCCGTACTCACAGGGCGCTGTCGCTGGCTTCTGGACCATCGCCACTTCTGGCGGAGCGACAACGGCAACACCGGTCACGACATTTCTCGGGCCGTCGGGCGGGTTGGTCTACTGCGGCGGCTTCGGAACGTCGGTGTGGACCCCCGCCACGGTCGTCGGTCACTGGACCGCAGCAGCAAGGCTCTAAACCATGACCAGTGCAGTCATCCTCGACTATGTCCAGTTAGGCAACCATGTCGACCCGACCAAGAACGCTGTCGTCCAGACGAACAAGGATGGCTCGTTCAAGGTGAGTCGGGGCGTCATCGGCTCGCTGATCGACGACATGTTCACCTTCGACGCCAACGGCAAGGTGGCGTTTCCGAAGGGGCTGGCCGCGCGCACGGACACTGTGAGCATGATTCGCGTCGGCACCGTAAACGGGTTCGGCAGCGTCGGGAACAGGATTCCTCGGTTCTCCAACACCATCTCAAGCCAAGGGACGGACATCACCTACGCCGACAGTGCGGAGAACGGCGCCAGCTTCACGATCAACACATCCGGCATCTATTCGATGGCGCTGGACGTGAATCTGCTGAACGCCGGCAACACCTACGGCATCTCGGTGAACAGCAATCAACTGACGAGCAATATCCACGGCATCACCGCTGCTCATCGCCTGTGCTGCACGACTCAGGAGATTGCGGACGTCTACGGCAGCATCGCAGCGGCCAGTGTCTACCTTGCGACCGGGTCTGTCGTTCGGCCGCACACAAACGCAACTCCGGTCGGAACGAGCCCTAGCTTCTGGCAGTTCACCATCACAAGGGTCGCCTGACATGACCGCAGGACTCGACTTCCCCTCCGCTGCTGGCGGCTACGCGCGCCTGCGGCCGACGCCCACCCAAACTGGCGACAAGACGCTGTATATCCCGGATGCCAGCGGCATCCTTGTTCCCATGTCGTCCCTCACCGGGTCGATCTACCTGCCTGTCGGCACCACGGCGCAACGCGATGCGGTACCTGTCGCCGGCATGTCGCGGCTGAACACCACCACCGGCAAGTTCGAGGGCTATAACGGCTCCGCATGGCAACAAATGTCTGCCGGTCTGGAGTGGATTCAGACGCAGACCGCCAATGGGTCATCTTCAATCGACTTCACCACCTTCGACGGGTCGAAGTACGTGGGCCTGATGTGTTTCCTCAGTGCGGTGCGTGCTGGCACCACGGGCGGCATTCTCTGCTCCCGCATCGGGACTGGCGGCGCCTTCCATTCCTCGAACTATCACTACGGTGACTGGCGCTGGACTGGCTCAGGCCAAGGCGTTGGTGGTAGTTCTGCCGCCGAGAGCGTTTTCGGCTTGCACAACGGTGAAACGCTGCGAACGGATGTGGGGGGCGGTGTCGCCTACTTCTCTGGCACGCAAATGATCCTGGGTTGCAACAACAGCAACCCTGTCAAGCACGCGCTATGGCATGTGAATGGAATCTTCGAGAGTAGTACGCCTGTGTCGATCATCGGTGGCGGGAATGTCGCCACCAACAGCGCAAACATCGACCGCATCGGCTACCTGATGAATATCGGTGCCATTGCAGCCGGCACCTTCACTCTGTTCGGCATCCGGCCGTAAAGGAAGTACCTATGGCAACCAAGATGGTGGATGGGGCTGAGGTCGAACTCAGCGCGGAAGAAGAACAGGCGCTCCTTGAGGACCAGGCGCGTATTCAAGCCGGATTTGCGGCAAGAGTGTGGCAGCAAGTCAAGCCGGCACTGGACGCCGAGCTGCGGTCCCGCCGCGACAAGCTCCAAGCCGTGTGCAATGGGCTGGCGCTCCAATTCCTGGCCATCAACGAGCCGGACCATTTCAAGCTGGCGCTGCGGATGGTGGAGCGGCTCAAGGACGTGAGCCCCAAGAACCCAGGGGTTGCTGCCGCGACCACCGAGGCGGGCTACCGCCAGGCGGTCAAGGTGCTGTATGCACAGGCGATCAACCTGGCTGTGGCCGACACCTGGCCCGATGATCCCGAGCACGCCATCCCTGAAGCTGTCGAAATCGAATTCAAGAGGTACGCCGAATGAAATTCACCATCCATCTTCCTGTCGACACCTTCTGGGTGTCCATCTACCTGGGTGCAGCCCTGTGGGTGCTGTGGTTCCTGTACTCCGGTGTCATGAACCTGTACCGGGTCAAGAAGTCCGGAACCATGACGCGCGAACAGCTGGTGCTGGGCATGCCGTGGCTCTGGCTGGGCCTGCTGCTGGACATCTTTCTGAACATGGTGGCACTCACTCTCATCGGCCTGGAGTTGCCGCAAGAGTCGCTCATGACTTCCCGACTCAGTCGCTGGAAGTACTCGACCAACACTGGTTTGATGAGCCGATGGCGCCGTGCGGTGGCCACCTGGTTCTGTGAGCGTCTGCTGGACTCGCTTGACCCTTCCGGGTGTCACTGCAAGTCCAGCTGAAGGGTCGAACTACCGGGATCCGGCTCCTCGTAAAGCTGGTGGTTCATTCGAGCAATTCTTTAAGCAGGAACTTAGGACCCTGACTCGAAGGAACAGGATGATGAAGATGAATGAACACCTCAGCCCGGAATCTGCTAGCTGGATCGCAGCTCTGGTCTACAAACTCCTCCCGGCGAGTCTCGGTGCGCTGGTGATGGTGATCTTCGACGTACCGAAGGACCGCAAGGAGCTGTTCTACCGGCTCCTGGTGGCCGGCATCTTCAGCTTGATGCTGGGCGATGTCGTCTTCGACTGGCTCGACTCAATGACCTGGTTCAGTTTCCTGGATCCATTCAACCGCAAGCACCATGTGGCGGTCGACTTCATCGTCGGTGGCCTGGGCTGGTCGATCATGGCTGCAGCGGCGCTGTACACCAAGAAGTTCAGCAAGGATCCAGTGGGCACCATCAAGGAGATCAAGTCGTGATCGTCGAAGCACTTGGGGCCGTCGCCGGCCTGTCCACGTCGCTGTTCTCCTTCGCTGGCTCGGCTGCCTTCCGGCTGGTGTTCGGCGAGGTCATGGCCTACATGAACAAACGGATCGATCAGGCGCACGAGCTGCTGATGATCGACCGCCAGGTCGAAGCCGAAGCGGCCCGTGCTGCCACGCAGCGTGCCGGCCTGGAGCTGCAGGCTAAGCTGCAGGTGCAGGTGATCGAAGCCAAGGCGGAAGCTCGGGCTGAAGAGCTCGATGGCGAGGCTTTCCTGTGGGGCGTCAAGGCCACCACGATCAAGTCCGGCATCAAGTGGATCGATGGTTGGAACGCAGCGATCCGCCCGTGGGTGGCCACCTGGGCGATCTGCATGCTGACGATCGAAGCCTTCAAGTGGTTCGGCGTCACCAAGCTGCCGGCTGGCACCAGCGAAGTGATCTCCGCGGCGCTGGGCCTGTTCCTGTCGTCCCGGGATCTGCACCGGCGCGGGAAGTGAGCCGCTTCGACCAAGGGATCCTGGCGCGAGCGCTGTCGGCGGTAGGGGTGCAACCCCGGACGCCGGCGGCCGAAGCGCCTGTGGCGGCTCCTGAGCCTGTTGGCGTGTCTGTCTTGGACCTGGTGGTGGCCCTGTGTGTGCGCTTCGAAGGCGTCCATCTGCGGCCGTACCTGTGCCCGGCTGGTATCCCCACCATCGGGGTGGGAGCCACCTTCTACGAGGACGGCCGGCTGGTCACCCTGCAGGACCCGCCGATCTCCCGGGAGCGGGCCATGCAGCTGCTGCGCTGGCACATCACCCGGCACTTCCTGCCCAAGGTGGTGCGCCTGTGTCCCAACGTGGACACCCCGCAGCGGCTAGCAGCCCTGATCGACTTTGCGTTCAACTTGGGCGCCGGCGCGCTGCAGGCCAGCACCTTGCGGGCCAAGGTGAACGCTGGCGACTGGGAGGAAGCCAGGCGCCAGCATCTGCGCTGGAACAAGGCTGGCGGTCGGGTGCTCAGGGGCTTGACGCTTCGCTGCCAGGCTCGGGCCGATCTGACGTAGCCAGGATCTCCTCGATCGACTTGGTCGGCTCGACGCGCATCATGGCGCACTGCCGGCGGTAGCGGGAGACCATGCCTGTCTGGCGCCAGGTGATCTCCTTGGCTCCCGCGGCGACGGCCTTGGCCTTCATCGACTTGGCGATGTCGAAGTGGCTGCGGGCCGTGCCAGGATACTGGTGCCACTTCTTGGCCACACCGATGGTCTCGGCCATGGCCACCAGCTCCGCATCGGTGTCGGCGATCATGTGGCACATGATCATCCGGCCGAAGGGAGCTTCCATGTCGTCTACGTAGACGGCCATGAGTCGTCCCACTTCATGTTCGGCCAGTAGACGATGTAGCCCTTGCCGAGACTGTCGTGCCGCCAGCCACTGGGCAGCGGCTCTTCCTCGTCGTCGGTGTAGATGCTGTCCACGCTGACGCCGATGCACTCGCGGCCGTACATACCACGCCCAGAGTAAGAACGGGGCCGAAGCCCCATTCCTTCCAAGCGTGTCTTGAGTTCCGCCGGCGTCACACGCGCTCGAACTTCTCGCGGAAGCTCGTCTCGTCACGGGCAAACGTCATGTGAGAACGATTGCCGTCGTAGTAGATGATCACCGGCACCCAACCCGGGTGCTCGGTGGCCGTGTCATCGGGATGGTCACCGGTCTTAGCCAGCGTCTCGAGCGGCTGCCCTTCGACGCTGTGGCTGCCGACCAGGATCATGTAGCGGCCGCCGGTCTTGATGTGACGATACTCCTCGTCTTGGACGATGGGTCCTTCGATGGCCATGATGATCTCCTAGAGGGTGTAGGCCAGCCGCACGTGCTGCGGCACCGGCGCCTCGGTAGCCTTGACGGTGAGGATCTTGGCCGACGGATCGGTGCTCAGGCGCTCGGCCGTCATGCCGACGGTGTTGACCAGAGCATTGACCGCACCATCGAGGGTGTCGAACACCTGCAGCTCGCTGTTGATGGTGGCCACGAAGAAGGTCTTGGGCTCCGGCGTGCTCATGGGGCTGTTGCTCCAGCTCGGGCCGCCGATGACACGGGCTTCTTCCATGGCAGCACGTGTTGTAGCACGCGGCCGGCGCGTGATCTTCTTCGCTGCAGTGCGCTTCTCAGCGCCCTTGGCTTGCGGGCGGCTGGCTTTGGAACGGTCGTAGATACCACGGGGCATGTTCACTCCTGTTGAGTTGAGGTTGGGGGAATGCAAATGTGGATGTCACCGGAGACTATCAGGTCACTGTGAGCCACGGGGGAGATGCACTGGTGATCAACGTGGATCTTGCCAGTGCATTTGATCCTGAGCAGTGTTGAGCCATCCGGAGCATGGACCCAGACGGTTTGCTGGCCTTCGTGGAACTCCACTTGGGCCGCATCAAGAATGTGGTGCGTCACACCAGGTCAGCGGCCGTGATCGGTCGGGTCACCTTAAACACCAGACTGCGGATGTTCCCATCTTCGTCAGTGGCCTTGGCTTTGCCGTCGGCCGAGATCTCGAGTTCGACTGCCTTGCCGAACGTGATCTGTTCGTCATCTTCGCCAGCCTCGACGATGATGCCTTCGGGAGTGTCCCAGGCATTGGTCACCTTGTGGTTGTCCAGCTTGATGACCTGGCACCGCTGGAACAGGCGCCACAGCGGCGCCTTGAAGCTGCTGGTGGGCAGCGGAGCCGCTTCGCCGGCCAACGAGAACACCGTGCCCTTGGGGAAGCAGTCAGCGTTGGCTTCGTCCAGCAGGAAGACGTAGTTCTCGCCTTCACGGTGGTAGGTGAACGAGGCACCGCGACCGATCATGTGGATCGCCGAGACCTTGGCGACGCCTTCGTTGTTGGTAGTGATTTTGACTTGGGTCATGCAAACCACGAGCTGTATTCCAGCTCGCCTTTCTCGGAAGGGGTGAGTTCTTTCTTGTCGAGGCTGCGATCCCGGAACAGCTCGTACATGGCCATGTTGTTCTTGGAGGCGCACAGGATCATGAACTGGAAGTCCTCGCTGCGCCGGCGCTCAAGATCTTTGGTTTCTGCTTCGGTGGCCATAGTCAGAGCGGGTAGATCCCGTGCATGTTGAACTGGATGGGACCCACGCCACTGCCAGGTGGCAACTGACGTGCGAGTTCTTCCCGCACACCCTCGGGATTGAGGGGAGGCAAGCTGCCGTTGGTGTAGATCACCATGCTGAGGGAAACCACGTGCGGCACCATGAGCGCTGGGTGGTTCGTCTGGACGGTTTTTCTGTCGGCCATGATCAGATGTTTCCTTCTTCGATGTCATCCACGATGGGGCCAAGACGATTCCACAAAGCATCTGCATCGGCATTAGCGTGGATGGCCCGCAGCTTCCGCTCTGACACGTTACCGCGTTCCCGTGCAACCTGCACGAGATCGTGCAGCAAGCAGCCATCGTTGTCCTTGCTGACAGGCTGAAAGCAATTGGGGCATTTTTTGGGGGCAGCCATAGTTAGGCTGCCTTCTTCAGGACGCGCTTCTTCTTCAACGGGTAGGCCTCTTCCTTGACGCTGCGCAAGTTGGTCAGGCGCTGGCGCTTCATGAAGTAGCCGATGGCGTGCATGCACTTCAGGAAGGTGTCCCGCCACATTGCCGCGGAGGCGGCCAGACCATTGCTGGTCATGATGTAGTTGCGCATGGCGATGGCTGCGGAGTCGGCGTCACCGTCGCTGAAGCCAGTGCCCAGTACCTGGGCAAACTTGGCCAGACGCTCGTGATCGGATTCGGTGTACCAGGCGCGGCCGAGAGCAGCCAGGATGGCACTGTTGTAGATGCCCTTGGTTCGCGGCAGCACGCTGACGGCCCACTGGGCAGCGTCACGGTGCTCGGCCACCACGGCCAGCTTGTCGGAGTTGCTCATGCGGCCGTTGCTGGGCATGCCGCTGGCCAGCGCACGGGCGGTGGAGATCAGGCTGTTGGACAGCTCGGTGTCCAGGCCGCTGATGCGGCCGTTGTCCACGATCGAGCGGGCGACACCGGTGTCGATGTTCAGGCCATCGCGCCGGGTCAGGCCCTTCAGCACGATGAACTCCTGGGTGGTGTTGCTCTCGATGAGGGCGTACAGCCGGTGCTGGCCGTCGGCCAGGTCGCCGTCCTCATAGAAGGCGATCGGCTGGGTGCACTGGGTCCAGTTGCCCTCGCGCATGTCCTTGGCGTACTGCTCGACGACGCCTTCCCGCAGGGAACGGTTGGTGTTGTTCTGGTTGAGCCAGCGCTCGGCCATCGCCGGCGTGACCTTCTCAAACGTGTTCTTCACGGTCATGGTTTTTCCTCTAGTTTGGCAAGCTCCAGCAGTATGTCCATGTGTTCTTCGGTGATGCGAGTGAACACATCACCGGCCTTGTTTAAATTCAAGGCAAGTGAATCCAGGTACTGGATGGCGGGATCAGGCAGTTCTTGTTCGCTGACCAGGATTGCACGCTCCAGGATGCGTTCAGCATCCCAAGCATGGATCCTTGCAGCGACGGCTTCTTGCAGCAGTTTGAGCTGCGCGGCTCTTTCCGGCATGGTGGTTCCTTATGCGGAACCTGCCCCTTTAGTGGAGGTGTTTGGTCCGCGTTTCTTGGCAGAGCTTCAGGATCGTGTCCTGGTCTGCATCATTGGGAAGCGTCGTGGCTGAAGCCCACGATGGCCAGAAGATGTCGAGTGCTGCGCCCAACTTGACGGTGTCGTGTTGGATCTCCGGCAGTTCCTGCCACCGCATCGACTTGATGAGCTCTTTGTTGGCCCATTCGACGACCTCCAGGTCGTCCCGAACCAGAATGTAGATGGCATCGTGAATCAGTGCAACCGGCAAGATGTCATAGCGGTACTTCGATGCCCACACTTTCTGGAAGAATTCCACCGCGGCGCGGTTGTTGAGCAGGCCGTAGGATTGGCCCATGGCGTTGCCGGCAGTGCGCCCTTCAGCCTTGGCTTCGTAGGGCACGTTGTCCGTGTTCCACATCACCTGGGCGATGAGAGGCGTGCGCACACGCAGGCCGAAAGCTACTTCGACGTAGCCATCGACGTTGGCCTGCTTCAGGCGGCTGGCCACATATTCGTCCGAGACCTTGTACAGCTCGTGGTAGTTGGCCTCGATCTTCTTGGCTTTTTCCTCAGCCCAGCCCAGATTCTGCATCAGCGTGTAGTGGGTGCCACCGTACGTCAGAGCGAAGGTGGGCACCTTCGATTCCTGGCGTGTCCAGTGGTCTTCCTTCTTCAATCGATTGACCGACTTGGGGTCGTTCATGTCGATGAGAATGCCTTCAGCCACCAGTTCGTCCTTGAAGTAGAACGCTGCACGTAGTGCATGACCGTCGAAGCCGTCGATGTAGACCTTCAGCTTGTTCGGGTCCTTGGTGGTCAACGCGCTGATGTAGTCTTCCAGCGAGTTGAAGTCGGCACCGGCGAACAGCCAATCGACTGGTGCCACGAAGCACGTCTTGATCAGCTCGCCGTAGGTCGACTTGGCCGGGATGTTCTGCAGGTTCGGGTCCGACGACGAGAGTCGGCCGGAGACGGTTCCACCGAGGTTGAAGCAGCCGTGCAGCCAGACTGTCGAGTTGTCGCCCTTGGTAATGGCTCGCTCGAAGGCACTGATGAAGGTGCTGAGGATCTTGGTGACCTCGCTATACCCCATCAAGGCCTTGATGATCGCCTTGTACTGCTCGTTCTCCGTGTGGTTGACCAGCTTTTCGAGCGTATCCGCACCGACGGCCGGCTGGCCGCTGTCCGTCTTGTCGATGATGGGCAGGCCCATCTGCTCGTACAGCAGTCGCTGCATCTGCGGTCCGGAGTTCGGGTTGAACGTGACGTTCCGGAACTCCGCGATGTCCTTGGGCTGGATCTTCAGTGGGTTCTTGGCTTTGGCCCGGCGTGATTGGTAGTCCTTGTCCCACTCGGACTCCTGCAGCAGCAGGTTCAGCGTCTCGATGACGCCGGAGCCGAAGATCGTGTCCAGGTGCTTTTGCTGGATCGTGGTGAGCTCGGCCTTCACTTCTTGGACCCGCTTGGGATCCAGTGGCATGCCAGTCAGCTCCATCTGCGTGATGAGCTTCTGGCTGGGCATCATGAGGCCGTCATACAGCTCGCGCTGACGATCGGCTTCCATGACCGGTATGTACTTGTTCTTGACGTACCATGTCGAGAGGCAGTCCACCAGGTTGTAGCGCAGGAGATCCGCCAGCGGCACCTTGCGGATGTCGGTGACCTCGACTGCCCAGTTGCCGGCGAACTCGTGTGCCAGGGCCTTCAGGCCCAACACGTTGCCGGCGGTGCTGTTGGTGGCCAGGTACGCGATGATCTTGGTGTCGTCGAGACCGCGGTACAGGATGTCCAGGCCCTTGAGCAAGCCTTCTTGGTCCAGCAGATCCTTCATCCACAGCGTGTAGATCAACACCTTGGTGTCGAACGTGGCGTTGTGGAACGTCAGCTTGCCTTGATACGACTCGAAGAAGTGCCGCAGCATCTGCTGCACTTGTTCGTTGGCACCATAACGCCCATGACACAAACCATCTGAGCCTCCAGCATGCAATGGTTCGATGGGTTGGTAATCGCAGGCAAAGGCCACGCCTTCATGTTGGTTCCAGGCGAAGGCGATGGTGCCGATGCCGGCCTGGTCGAAGGCCAGCGAGAAGGCCTCGATGTCGCAGGTAAGCTCAGGGTGCTGGTGCAGCAAGTCCAGTTGGAACTGGATCTCTTGTAGCGTCTGCGGGTAGTAGGCCTTGTGGATGATCCCGGTGCCGATCGGGATGTAGGTGCCGGCGATGGCGCAAGCCAGCGTCGACAGCGACAAGTCCAGCTTCGTCTGCAGCGCCGGGTTGTAGACCAGTTGCTGGTGATTCAGGCCCAACACCACTTTCATGTGCTTGTAGCCTTCGGCCTTGCACTCCAGGACGTAGCCGAAGAGGGGATCTGCCTTGGCGGCGCCAGCCAGCACCTTGAAATACGCCGCATCAGCGACGTACAGGTACTCGACACCGAGATCACCCAACACCGGCAACAGCTCGGACAGGTAGTCCTTGATGAAGCCAGCCGGTGCCTTACCTGCGTCGTTGTACGGCAGGTTGAAGGCGATCTGCTGGCCCATCGGAACACCGTGGTCCACCAGCGGCTTCACGTAGTTCGTCAGAACATCGTGCTTGCCGAAGGCCGAGGCCTTCATCAGCAGCGCCACCTTGTAGCGCTCAGACGTTTCGAAGATGTGATGCCGCATCTTGGTCATAGTTACTTCTGCTCGGGCTTGATGATCTTGGGTTCAGTCGTGCTCACCACTTCCAAGCCATCGACATGCAGGGCTTCTTCGAGCCAATCCTTCACGTCTTGTTTGGATGTCTGTGCGTAGACACGGAGAACTGCCGTGACCTCGTAGACTTTTTCGTTCATGGTGGTGCGATGAGGTAGAGGAGCTGACGCTGCGCGATGATGTTGATGTACCGGCCGTGCTTGGTTCGCACGCGCTCCAGTTGCTCATCCGTGAGCGACTGTACCGCACAGCTGCAGCGGCCGCGCACCTCGTCGAGCAACGGGTGGCAGATGGCCGGCAGCAGCTTCTCGTAGTCGGTGATGGCCGGAGACGAATTGAGTACGGAAGTAAGCGTTGCCTGCACCATCGGCAGCTCTTCGAGCTCCAGCTCCTTCTTGTCGGCCAGGAGCTGGTCCATCTCGGCATGGAAGCCAGGTGCAAGTTGCTGGGCGTGCAGTGCCCGGTTGGCCACCCGCACAGCGTGGACGTTGTCCCAGGCCTGTTTGCGAATGCCGGTGGCCACCGGAGACCGCGGCGGCAGGTTCATCTTCTGCAGATCATCCTTGGTGGGCATGATCGTCGGGCCGTAGTACACGCTCTTGTAGGTGAAAGCGTAGATTGAATAGCCCATGAAGGTCGCATTGCGCATCTGGATGTCATCCAGCACTTGCGCAAACTTCGTGTACGACCTGCTGTAAACCACCTGTATGAGTTCATCACGCAAAGCGATCTTCAACGCCGGCGTGTTGTGAATGCACGGCGGCGGCTTCTCTTGTTGGCTCATGACAGTAATTCCTGTGGTACGTCTACCTCGTCGCCCAGCTTAGACGCCACGTAGCAGCGCATGGCTGCGATCAGGGGAGTGGGGCCTGACAGGTGAAAGTCAGACCCGTCGATGAAGTCACCCTTGTCGTCGTAGCATAGGCGCTCATTCATGCAGGCGTGCCACTCTTGTGGCTGATGCCACCATTCGAGGTTGATCCTCTCCCGCTCGATGATCGGCCCGCCTTGGGACCAGTCGGTAGAAGGG
>Ga0256863_1000001_pt1 | contig 41826 bp, 61 predicted proteins | sample BONt17_FD_181167 | JGI IMG/M metagenome (GOLD analysis project Ga0256863, IMG submission 181167) | Terrestrial sediment cell enrichment communities from Utah, United States - BONCAT_SYTO_Terrestrial_sediment - 17 | ecosystem: Environmental > Terrestrial > Deep subsurface > Rock core/Sediment... | reverse complement strand
CGCAATCACCCTGTCCATCGTCGCCGGGAGCGTTGCGCTGCCTGTCGCAGTGACCGTTACCGTGTCGGTGATCTGAGCGTCACGCCAAGGGTGCGCGTCCCAAATCAGAGTCGTGTAGCGCCGGTTCGCGAACGTCTTCGCCGCTGCCATGCTTTCGGCATCGAATTGGCCGATTATCTTACAGACCAGCGTTGCGATTTGAGTCAGCGTCATCGTGTTTTAGCCCCACGTTGCGGCCGGAAAGCCGAGCTGCCCGCGCGTGTCGATGTGAACGAACGTCGGGTAAGTCCCGATGCCGCCGATGAACTTGAAGGTGCCTTGACCGCCCGGAAGGTCGATCATGCTCCCGCTAAGGCGTCGAGCGAGAGCCGCCCATTCCTTCGGCGTCCCTTTCGAGCAAGAGAAGTCAATCGCGTTAAACCGCATGTGAAACGATGCCTTCGACGCGCCTTCGAGCTTCGCGTTGTAGGCGGGAGAGCGGTAGGTAGAGCACAGCGTAACGCCTGCTCCTAGCCGGTGACGAATCTCGTCGAGTACGAGGAGCGTCGTGATGATGTTCGGCCATAGAGCCTCTGGCGGGACGCTGTTACGAACACCGCGCTTCGTTCGGCTCCAGTACGGCGTGAACTCCTTGCCCTTGAAATAGCGCAGTCCGAGGCCGTCGATGAACTGCTCTAGCTGTTGCGATTTGGTCATTAGCGTTTCGGCCCGAAGTTTGGGTTGCCCTCTGCGTCGAACTTCTGCGACGTGTCGGGGCCGTGCCATTCGGGGTTATTGGCGTCGGGTGTCGTAGTGCAGCCCGCCAAGGCGAGTGCTGCTATGAGTGCGAAGAGCTTCATTAGGCGGCAGTCCTGTAGTAGACGGTGATTCTCACAATGCCTGTAGCGCCTGCGGCCGGTGCCACGATGGTCGTGGCGGTACCTGCTACCTGCGAGCGCAGTTCAGGCCCTAGAGAGTCGTCTACGTCCTTCATTTGTTGCCCTACGGGCGCAGCGTTCCCGGTCGTGCGCGCCCAACCGTTCAGGTTCGTTGACGTGTAGGTAAGAACGGCTGTGCCAGCGATTGCCGTCGTTGCGACGCGCTCGATGATAATGCGCGAGATGTAATGAAACTGACCGGCGACCAGCGGCAGGGTTGCCGTGACCGCGGCATTAGCGGCGCTTACCGCCGTCACACAGAGCGTTGCGCCCAACAGCGCCCCGATGGCGTTTGTCCCTGCTGGCAGTGATCCCGTCAGCGACGTTACGCCGAGTTGTCTAGCCGCGCGATCTGTCACGTCAGGCGCATTCGTCGCCATGCTCACCGGCACGGCGGCAGCGCGTAGTTGAGCGTCCGTAAGTGGACCTGTCACCACGCCAAGCAACCGTCCGGCTCTGTCCGTCACATCCGGCGTGTTGGTTGCCATGCTCACCGGCTGAGTGGCTTGGAAAAACGTTCCGCTAACTGGAACGGCAGCGGCTCGCAGTTCCGTATTTGTCAGCGGCCCTGTCACGACTCCTAGAGCGCGTCCAGCTCGGTCGGTAACGTCGGGGGTATTTGTCGCTATACTGACGGGCTGCGTGGCTTGCCAGAATGTGCCGGTAACGGCCACAGACGAGTTCTGGATCGAGACGGCAAGCGTGGCAGACAACTTCTCGTAAATGCCGCGCAGCCATCCACGGACTCCGGTTCCTGTGATTGCCGGAGCTGAAGCTCCATCGGTGCCGAGATTTGTGTTTGCGGCGGCGAGCGTCGTCTCCGTAGCCGCTCCAGTAGGAAGCGGTAGTGCCGTTGCACTTACCGGCTGTGTCGCCTGCCAGAAGGTTCCTGTGACCGCGACCGTGGCGTTCTGGATGTTGACCGCTAGCGTTCCGGCGACTGTCTCGAATATGGCCCGTAACCAGCCTCTAATGCCCGTTCCTGCGATTGCCGGAGCATCCGCGCCGTCTGAGCCTAGCTTGTCATTAGCGCTCGATAGCGAGGCTTCTGTGGCCGCTCCTGATGGCAACGGGAGCGCCGATGCGCTAACCGCAACCGGAGCCGCCCGAAGCTGCGTGTTCGTCAGTCCGTCCGTGCTGCCCGCAGAACCACCGCTTTCGCCGGAAGGCAACGCCACCGCCACCGCGTTTCGCGGCAATCCACGCACTACGACAACGCCGAGGTCTTCCGGTAATTCTACCGGCCCCTCAGGAGGCAGCGTTATTTTATAATGCGGTGCGTGCGCCATCGGCGAGCTAAGCGGCTAGGAACGCCACCGCGAAGAACGCGAGGCCAATTGCGAGGAGATTCCAGCGTGACGTTGCGTTGACCGCTGCGAGCACGAACAGAATCACTGCCAGAAGCAGGAAGAGGTTTTGAAGTGTGAGCATAATTACAGTGGGTGTTGTGGGTCTGTGGGTAGCGGGTTGTCTTTGGAGACAGCCCCCTTGTCGGTGACGATCTTTGTTTCGGTCGGGGAGTCTGAGGCGTTGCCGGTGCGGGCAAGCAGCGCGGCTAGTGCGCCGCTCGCGAAGATGGCGAGATCCTTGAAGGCGGTCAGGATTGCGTCAGGCGGTTGAACGTTGCGCGTAGAGCAGAACGTCAGCGTTCCGGCATACAACAGGACTGCGAACGCCAGCGTCCCGACGACCATGTAAACGACTGCTTTATTCGGTTTCATTGGATGACTTCTCCGCTAGGATTCGCTCGATCTTCTCGTCGTGAACTCCGACTAATTCCGTGTACGGAACGACTCTGAACTCGACGTGCTCCTGTCCGGCATCTTTTAGCTGCTTCGCCATATCGCACGCAGCCATTCCCAAGGCGCCGTATGCGTTGAGCACGTCGTGCTTTGCCCGTCGCTCTATCGCCGCAATGCGCTTCTGTTGATTCTTCTGAAATTGCGCTTCCATAATCCGCTCCTGATAGTCGGTATGGAGGCGCTCGATTAACTGCCGTGTCTCTGTGTCGAGTAGCGTGCGCTGATTGTGCCTTGCGGTGAAAAAAGCGGATGCGAGCTTCGCAGCTCCTGCGAACACTGCTCCAGACGCACCGCACGCCATAAGCCAGAGGGCGATGCCTGCCGGTGTCTGCTCTCCTAGCGCCGCGAGCGTGCGTGACGCTCCTCCAATCACGGCGGCAAAGATCGGAGCCATGATGAGGCTCTTGCCGTGAACGATGTTGTCTAAGCCGTGAAGGTTCATGGATAGAAGTTCCAATCCTTCGGGCTTTCGATATACGTCCGCATTTCGGCGACCGTGGCGGGGAGCACCGGATATCGAGTCGGAGGCCCAGCGACGACTGCGCGCGTGTTCCAGTTGTAGTGCTCCTGCGGCCCTGCGGCGGTGATCGGCGTCGTGCCATCGGCGAAGGTTCCAATGTAGGCCGTGTTATTGCCGCCGTAGACGCGCGCGTTCGGATTGATGCGGAAATCGCCGGCTGCTGGTCCCGCGTTCGACCCACTCGAAACGCCGAGCCAGAACGCATGCTGATTGCCGGGCGTCTGATCGACTTCGCGCACGTAGACACTGTTAGCATCTTGCCCCGTCAGGGCCTGCCACCCACCGAGCGACGTCCGAAGGGTGCCGTTATAAGTCCCATACATTGCGTCGGCACCGATAAACAGAAAGACGTTGTAATCTCCGGTGTATCCAGTCTCTACCGCGAGACACCGGAACTCGGTGATTACGACGCTATAAGTCAGCGCAGGCTTTCCACCGCTGATTTGGCCCGAGGAGTAGAAAGAGCAGTTCGTAATCGTCAGCGGCGAGCCGCTTGCGTTCTCTATCGCCAGGCCGGATTTCTGATAGCCAGCGCTGTTCTGGACCGTGGCAGTGGTGGAGCTATCCAGCTTCCGAAACACGCGGCTGCCGCCGCTGTGCGGAGACGACGTTTTATCTACAAACAAGAGGCGGCGGACTACTGTATTGGTCGTGAGTTCCACCCCGTATCTGCCCGCGTCCTCCACGTAACAATCATCAACCGTCATCCCAGCGCTTACTACTCCCGAAAAACCTGACAGCCCCGCCACCGCGCAGCCTTCGTAGGTAAGGGAATCGAGCGCGGGCGGCGTGCTGGCGTGGGCGTAGAATGCCTGCGTGCCGGTCGCGCGGCGGGCGGCGGCAGTAAAGAGCGCGATGCTGCGGCGAAACGTGTGAGAGAACCCTGCGCCATTTGGACGGTATGCAGTGTAGGGGATTCCTGCCGACGCCGGGTTCATCTCCGCCGCGACGGTATCTGTTGTCTCTGCGCCTTCGGTGACGACGTGATGAATATTGCCGTCACGCAGGAGCAGCCCCGATGCAGTGCCGGGACCGCCGGTGTATGCGTTGTAATGCCCGACAAAGCGTTTCATCTCAATCGGGCCGGTGACGACCTGCGCGGTGCGGCTTGCGCCCAGAATCTGCGCGTGGCCGTTGATGCCGTGATTTCGGCGCGTGATCTCGTAGGTAACGCCGCTGCTGTTCGGGTTGCCTGCGCTCTTGATGTAAACGTTCGTCGTCTGCGCGAGCGTGCTGTCAGTATACCAACCGCCGTTTGCTTGCAGGTCTGCGAGTGAAGTCGCATAGCGAGGCCGTGCGCCATCCGCCCACAAGCCGAGCAACTCAGAACTGGTCGTGACCGGCCCCGTTCGCGTCCAACTTACGGACCACACGTTCGCGTAGGTATCGGCGTTCGGCTGCGTCCAGCCAGTCGCCACGTCCGCGCCGTCGAGCACCGGCATTGCGCCCGTGCCGTACGGCATGATCGTTACGTTATTGGCGGGAATACTGAACTGCTCGCGCCAGTAGCCGCCGCGCTTCAGCCCTACGCGCGCGGGAGAAGTTGTTGCCGCGAGTGTTTGTGCTGCTGCTAGCGTCTTCTTGGGAGAGGCCGCAGACAGTCCGCTGCCGCTGTCATCTGCTGCCGCTGAGTCAACGTAGATGGTCGGCGTAGCTTCGCCCGAACGCTTAGAGTACGACGAGACGCCGTAGCCGACGCGCCCCTCGCGCCTAGCATAGTTCGCTAGACAGAGACTCGTCGCCGCTATCAGCAGCGCCAGGAATAAAGCGGTGCGCCGCATCTAGCGCGTGACGATGATGCGAATGCTGCCCGCTGTGATCGTGTAAGGGATCTCCTCGAACGTGTCGCCGGTCTGAATCGGCGGCGAGTAGAACGCATCTGTCGCTCCCGCCCACGCGATCCCGTTCACGGTTCCCGTAAAGTCGGAGCTGAAGATAAACACGACGCCGCGCGCTCCCGCGCGAACACTGCCGCTGGTAGTGGCGAGCGTGGCGGTGACGCCGACTGTCTTGGCTGGCATCGGCAACGGCGCCGCCATCAGCAACAGCAGGATGAGGATAAGTCTTTTCATAGTTAGTGCGTCCAAGCGCGTTTGAGTTCCTGGGTTGTGCAGCCGGGAATCTTGAACCGCGAACCATCGCGGCATTCGAGGTGATAAAGCGTTGACCGGATGCGGGTCTTGAAGTCCTCCGCTATCACAGCCCTGCCGTGTTCGGGACGTGTCGCGACTTCTACCATTCGGTAGTTACCGTGCTCGTCCTTCCGCGGTATGTAGGTCTTTCGTGGCATTCGGGTTGAGCGGCGCGGGCTGTTACACCCGCGCCGCGTTAACCGTTTAGATCATCCGGTCGAAAGCGGACGCCGACTTAATCAGCTCGTCCTCGCTCGCATCCGGCGTTTCGGAGGCCATCGGACTGTCATTGATCGTGCTCGGTTTTACCCAAGCCGTTTCATTGACGATCTTCGTGATGTTCCCCATGACTTTGAGTCGTACGACATCCCCGACCGAAGGCCGCACTCCCTCAATCTCCAGCGTGCCGATTGCTACCGGCAGGGTGCCGTGATTGTCGGAGTGGGATTCCGGGCTAATGGAGTCGTCCATGATTACCGCTCCAGGTAGGTGCGGAGCGTTGGGTCGGTCTTGTTCTCAAGATCCAACTCAAACGTCTCGCGTTTGGCCGACGGGTAGTACTGCCGGAACGAATGGAAGCATCCGTCCTTGGGCGCTGGTTCTGCCTGATACCAGCGATTCGAGACAGGCTCGCCCGTGCTGGCAGCAATGGCTTTGCCCGTCATCCAGCCTTGGTAGACTGTTTCGGTCGGCTTCACGGTGCGGAGGTCGCCAGCGGTCGCAGCAGCTTCTTCAGCCGCTTTCTCGCCTTTGGCGGTGACTTCACCGGCCGCGTCGATCTCGCCGCGTGCAAGCTGGCCCTGCTCCTCAGGCGACAGTTTCGGCTTCCTGCCGACAACCACCTTGCCCTGTACAACCGCGTTCGGTCGCACCATCTGCGTTTCAGTCGATGCTTTTGTAGCTTCTTTGGTCATTGTGTGTGTTCCTTTCGGTTAGCGGTTTACTGGTAGGTCGATTTCGACCGGATCGTTGCCGCCCACTTCTCCTGAAGCATCGCGGAAGCCCAATGGCTCTTCGCCGCGACGATTGTGAACTGATTCGCCGGATCGGTTTTATCGGGCTTGTCGTTGATGTAGATGCGCGGGCTGTACGGCGATTGACCGTCCATAACCGGCGTTCCGAACGCAGCGTCCCCGAGCACGATCGTTGTAAAGATCGGGCCTGAGCCAGCGTAGTTACCTTCGGTGCCGTTGGTCGCAGCTTCGCGGAACGGAGCAGTCGTTTTCACGACGCGGACGTTGAACCACTTGCCGACCTCGCCTTTGACGACGTTCGTCTTGTCCTGATACGTGTTGACCGGGATGAAGAATTTCGTGTCCAGCATCAGGTCGTAGGCGACCTGCGGCGACACGACAGCGAAGTACTCGCCGTTCTTCTTCGGAGCACGCGCCAAGTCCAATTTAGTCATCGCGCGGAGCAGGTCCTGAATAGTCAGGGCGCCAGTGGCGGGGTCTGCCGCGACAAGCCCGTTGAACGACGTAATGCCGCCCGCGTAGAACTTGTTCGTGGTTACGCCGGTTGTCGGCTGAGCGATCAGATTGCGAACAATGCCGTCGGCATGGAGCGCCATTTTCTGCGCGATGTTCTCGCGAATCGCGATCAGGGTGCTGAACATCTCCGTGAGTCCGAGAACGTCGCTGAACTTGTACGGGATAACGTACTGCTTCAGTGTCGCCTCGATGAACTCATAGGTGATTTCTTGGTAATCCGTCGGCGGCACGCCTTCGGTCGCCTCAACGACTCCGGTAGCGTCGGTGACGGCGGTTTGGCGGAACATCCGCATCGTTTTCGCGCCTTGGTTTTGAGGGAAGGCGCTCTTCGTCGCGAACTGATCCAACACAATCAACTCTTCCGTGCGCGGGAGGAGCTTCTTTGAATACTTCGTCTGGAACTGAGTGATTAACTCAGCCGGACTAGTGGTCGTCATCATACTCATAGGTAATGAGCCTTTCGATTTAGAGGTTTAGAAGCCGCGGTCGATTGCCGAAGCGGTCGCCAGTAACGCGCGTTCTTGTTCGTCATCGCTCATTTGATCGAATGACTTCGCGCTGACTTGTGGCGAAGCGCCGCCGCGACCTAACGCGGTGCGTTGCTCCAGCTTTTCGAGTCGCTGCTTGAGTTCTTTGTTTTCTGCCTCCAACCCGGACGCCGCACCTGCCTTAAGACGTAGCTCCGCGATCTCAGTCGCGTATTTGAAGCCGTTAGGAATGCGCTCGAAGACTTCCGCGTAGCCGTTTTCAGGAGCCAGCAGGACGCCGACTTCCTTGGCTAACGGACTCTGCGGGTCTTTGAACTCAGGACGCGTCGCAAGCACTTGCTCCATGTTCTGCGCCCATAGGCCGCGGAAATGGTTTTCGGTCTGCTCGGCGTATGTCGTTGCTTCGACTTCCTGCGCTTTCAGAGCCGCTTCGGTCGCCTTCGCTGCGAGTTCTACCTGCTTGTCGGCTTCTTCGTAGTCACCGGCTGCACGTAGTTCCCGCGCTCTGGCGGTCGCCTGCTTCGCGAAGTCAGCGTATTCCGCTGAGGTGTACTGCGGCTGCTTGCCTTGCGTGCGCTGTTGCGCCTGCTCGGCCTGCTGCCGCTGCCATTCCTGCTGCTGCTGCTGGAACTCCTGCTGCTGGCGAGTGATTTCCTGACGCTTCTGCTCTAGGCTCTCCCACGTTGCTTCGCGGCGCTCACGCTCCCTGCGCTTCCGCTCTGCGCGTTGATATTCCGTCTCGTCAGGCTTAGCCTGCTCGTCGGACTTATCAGCGGCTTGCGCCTGCGGGGTTTCCTCTTTTGGAGGCTCCGCAGGTTTCCGCTCTGCTTCGGGAATGTCTTCGCCTAGCTCCGTCTTGGTGAACCGGCCGAGCGCGTCGCGCGGTCTGTCGTCTTTCTCAAGTGTGATGTCCGGGTTGGCGGACTTGTTCTCTGCTGCCCCGTCGTCGGCACGCGTGACCGACTGTTCCGCGCTTGGAAGCTGGATGTCCTGCCCACGATCCGCCTGTTGAGCGGCTTCGATGAAGGCGTTGTCGTCCAGCTCCTTGAGAACGGGGTTTTCTAGTGTGGTTTCCATTGTGGTTGCGGCGTTTATCGAGTCGTCGCTTCTCGGTTGTCAGGCTGCGCGCTGACGGGCGAAATTGGTGTCGAGAACTCCGCGTGGTGGATGGCCCTTATGATTTGAGCGCATCCAATAGGCTCCTCGCCGGTTGCCGCCAGATAAGCGGACCTAGCGCAGAAGATGATTGTTTCCGCTTTCGCTAATTCTGGGAGCAGTTTCTCGCGCGCGGCAGCTATTGCTTTAGCCTGCTCTTTACGCGTGGCATCGTAATCGACTTTAGTTAGCGGCATCATGTTGCGAACTGCTGCATAAACTCCTCTGCGCGCTCGTCATCGGAAGCCTGCTCCGGCTTCTCCTCGCGCGGTTTGTGGCCGTCCAGCCACGTAAAGGCAGCCGCCACGCCATTAGCCCATCCGCAAGAGTGCTCCAGCTTGTGTGTTGCGCGGGTGGCGTTGACGGCAGATTTGGTGACAAGGTTGGAAGCGCGGTTAGCTAGCTTCTGTCCTGTCGCGGAGCGCATAAACGACGCGTAGGCGCGTGCATCTTCCTCGGTCCAAGCGTCTTCTTGGTCGTAGGCGTCCACGTACGGGACGTAGGACAGAAACATCCAGGCTGAGCGGAGACAGAGGAGGAACTCGGTCATACAAGCGCCTCCTGTGGCTGCTCCATCGGCACGACGTTAGGCTGTGGCGGCTGCGCGATCTGCATGAGCGCCGCGCTAATCGGCTTCATCTTTTGGTCGTAAGCGCGAAGCATTGGGTGCTTCTTCGTCCGCATTCCCTCGCCATGGCCTTGGACGTGCTCGAAGACGAGGCGCGCCGTGATTGGATCGAGTGGCGGCTGTTCCTGCATCCGAACCGGGAACCACTCGTAGATGACATCGAGGTGGACAGGGTCGTCGTCGGTAGGATCAACCGAAGCAGCAAAGCGGTTCGTCATTAGAACCAGCTCTATGTTCTGCTCCTCGCGCTCGCTGGCGTTCGCCTGCTCTGGCTCTTGGTAGAGACGTTTAACCGTGCCGCTCTCGTCAGCAGACAGCAGGTCTTTCACAAGCTCGCCTTGCTTGACGTAGGGATTGTTCTGTAACGCTCCGAACCGCGCCTGAGCCTTCGCGAACCGCTCGTTCTTGTTCCACGTCTCCGCAGAACCGTTCGGGCTGATTTCGTACGTGCGGCTTAAGGCTTCCGGCCCAAGCGAGCTAATCTCTCCGTCGAGCACGAACGTCAGCGAATCGCGAGCCTTCTCTTTCAGGATCGCCCACGCCATCCGGTAGGTGTCGCCAAGGTCCAGCCGGAATATACGAGCACGCAGGTCTACGCCTTGCCCTGTCTGCCCTGAGATGGCGCTAATCTCTGTCGCTGTGCGCTTGCCGCCGTTGTCGCTCATCACGCCAAAGTCAGGCGCTTGGATGCGATACTCGGCCATCTGCCGGATAAAGTTGCGCTCCTCGAACAGCGCAGGCGGGATAGGCGGCGCGTGAACCGCCTTCAGCCCTTCCGGCATGATCGAACCAGGGCCGTTCCTGAAGTTCGCCATGTTCGGCATCGTGGCGCCCTTCTCCAGCTCGAACATCGGTCGGCTGTGAAAGTCCATGTGCTCAAGGATGTAGTTCCAAGCCTTCGACATCCCGACCTCGTGCGGTGCGAGGATCTCAGCCTGTCCACGAGGCGCGTAATAGTCCTTGTCGCTGATGATCTCACCGCGCCATGCGACAAACGGGAACCAGCCTTCAGCGAACACGCCTTCGCTGTAGGGCAATCCGAAGTCTTCGCGCACCTGCTCGTCAAAGATTAGCGGCGAACGCGTCTTAACGGTGATCTTGCCGCTGCTGTCGCGCGTGCAGGTTTCCCACAGCACAATCTCGTTGTCGTCGCGGCCACACGTCAGACCGGCGCGAAGCAGGCTTTCGTCGTGGCTTTGGCCGTCTGCTGTGCCTGTACCGCGACCTTTTAGCCGTTTAATCAACTCGTCGTCCTGATTGTAGGTCTTGTTCCGCCGATACTGCGCCTCGCTCATCCGCAGGACGTGCGTAAGGAAATCTGCTCGGTGCAGTTCCTCTGTGCCTTTCGGGACGATGACGAGCTGCGGGTCACAGGCGTCGAACTCCAGCCGTTTTGTCGTGGCGTTCCAGTAGACTTTGACCGGACACAGACCGCCTTGCAGCAGGTGGTCAATGGCACAGATGGCTTCGCGCTCGAAGTTCGTCCGCTGCTTCACCATGTAGTCGAACCACGCGGCCACGGTCGCGGCTTCATCCATGCCGTCGGGCTGCAATGGGACGAACTGCGCGATTTGCCCCATCGCGTAAATCTGCTGGACGTAGAACGGCTTGTGCTTGTCGATCGAGGCGTCGATGAGCCGCGCCTTTTGGTCGGGTGCGCCGGGATAGGGCTTGGACTTGCGGGGAATCAGCCCGTGGCGAAGCTGATACCAAGTCTGCTGCTTGACCTCCCACTCAGAGCGGTCTTTTATCGCCCGCCTGATGGATTGCTCTAGCTCGTCCATTAGGCAGCGATCCTCTCGAAACGACGCGCCCATTGCTCGGCACGCCGCTCTACCTCTAAGTGTTCTTTGATCGCAGGAATCGCGTCGTCAGGCTCGATGCTCGACAGCACGTAGGCGGTAAACCGACCGACAGACGGAAAGTAGTACTGCGTTGCGCGATAATCCTCAGTCGTGAACGCGACCGCTTCGGATAAGTCCTGAATATCCTCGACAACGGAACTCCTTAAGGGGTTTGGAACCGGAATGCGACAGATAGGCCACTGCTCCGGCAGGTGCTTCCGTTGCCCGTCCATTGTCCCACCTATGAATAGGTAGCCCATGCTAGAATCCGGCATCGGCTCCTATTGACGCCAGTACTCCGCGCGTCTCGCTGCTCATCATCGGCTCGCGCCACGCGTCAGCCGGTAGGTAGGACTTGGCCTGTGGAAGCTGGCTGTTGTCCGAGACGTTCCACGCACCCGCGACAGCATCCCACCTGTCAGGCGACGGCAGGTTGCGCTTGGCTAGGTCGTATTTCTCCTCAACACCGAGCTTGCCGCGCGCTGTGATGGTCTTCTTGCGCGTCGTTCCCTGCGCTTTCAGGATGTCGTCGTCGTCCAGGATGACTTCACCCTTGGCGATGCTCAGCGCGAGTTCGTGCCAAGCCTCCGCGCTCCACGACTGGTAGACCTCGCTGTTCCGTGCCGGTGCGCCGAAGTTCTTCTGGTTGATCGGCCAACCAGCTTCGCGCAGCAGCCCAAGCATGACCTGATCCGCGGCGTCGCCCCATATCATGGAAGGCTTCAGTCCGAGTTTTTTGAACTCGCGAATGAACCTCCCGGCCGCAGCCTCCTTATTGGATTCTCGCCAGGCAGCGGCAATGGTGACCTTGTTCCCGTCGCGGTAGGCAATCGTGTGTTCAGCGCGGCCTTCAGCGAAGTCACAGAACGCGAGCTTCATGCCGGGCTTGTGTCGCGGCGGTGAGAGCAAGAGCGCCGAGAGTGACGCCAAGCTGACGATGTATTCATCTCCGTCGCCGGAATCCATGAACTCACCGAACACGGTCGAGCGCGTATAGGGATGATGTTCCCCGTAGGTGCGGATGATGTCCTGAACCTTTGCGTCAGGAATGTGAGGGCAGTCTTTTAACCCTGCTTGGATGCAGATGAACGACTCCCTGTGCCTGTGGAAGGCGTCGAAGAAGTTGCCGATCATCGGCCCGCCAGAGCTGATAAGCAGCAAGGCGTTCCATGTGCATCGGTATACCGCCTCAAACTGAGCGGGAACGACGGACTTGGCCTCGTTGATGATGAACAGGAGTGGCCCCGTCGTGTCGTTCTCTTTGTGCCAACCTTCGAGTCGGTTCGCGTCGTTCGTGACAAACGCGTGGATCTCACCGCCCGTCGGCGTGGTCAGCTTGAAGTAAGGCGAGTCAACCCACTTGTAGCCCTGAAACTTGTGAACGTGCGCCTTAATGCGAGGAACCGTCTGCTGGTTGATCTGCTTGGAGTCTTTCGACGTAATGACGACCTTGCCGCGTTCGTGGACGCCTACCCAATAATGCGAGGCGCCTGCAATAATGCGCTCGTCCTTGCCTGCGCCGTTCGGGGCTAAGCAGGCGATCTTTGTGCGAATCGCGTTCGGCCCCGTGGCCTGTTCCAGTGGCGCAAGCGTGCGATCCTGCCAGCCGTACAAGCCGAGTCCGAGCGCGCCTTCAGTGAACCCGATAGGCGTCGCGAGGATTCCGCTCTCGTCTAGCGCCTCGGTCAGGACACGAGATGCTTGAGTCGGTGGCGCTTAACCACATTGCCGTCAGGGAGTCTCACCCAAACGGTTTTGCGATTACCGCTCACGACGACAGCATCAACGGTTCCGCTTTGTAGCTTCACCTTCACTGTGTTGGGATTGGTGTTGTTGTTCAAAATTGAGAGTCATCCAGCTTCACGATGCCGAAGCCCTTGGATTCAAGCAGGCGGCGCAAGATCAACCCCGTGTCTATGGGGTCGCCGGAGCGTTCCTTCTGGACGGCAAGAACGGCCTCCCCGATGCGCCATGCGTCAACGTTGTCCATGGCCGCGGTAAGCGGCTTCAATGCTTCAGCAATCATCCGCCTCCTCTCGCCGCCCGCATCCGCTCAAGAGCGGCAAGGAACATCTGGTAGCGCGGGCTTGTGAACTGCGACCCGGCAGGCATCGGAGCGCCGTAGTCGCCTTCACGCGTAGCACGGCCTAGATCGCGCCATTGTGCGTTCCCGCCCTGCATACGCTCCGCGAAGTCTGCGAGAGCGTCAGGGTCGTTTACGGCCCTGCTTGGCCCCATCGTAAGCTCATCCGGCTGCGCCAAATTCGTGACCCGCTGGCCGTGCATGTCGTTGTGCATCTGCGTTGCACGAGACTGCGCTGGCGTGTTGACGTAGCTGCCGAAGGGATTGACGCCTTGGGCTAGGTAGGTGCCGCCCATGCCCGTAGTGAGGTTCATCCCGTTTCGCTGCATCCGGGCTGCGGGATCGTTCGCCGGGCCTGCGCCGATAGGAACGCCGGTCTGTTCAGCCGCCAGCGTGTCAGGAGTGTTGCGCCGAGACATCCAATCGCGGAACACGCGGCTTCCCCATGAAGCGAGAGGCTTCACCGCTAGGCCAAGCCCAGGAACGACTGCGTTTGCCGCCATGCCCGCTGCTGTGCCGATGTTGCTCCCTGTGCGGTCACGGACAAGACCAGCACGAGGAATACGCGAGACGTTGCCGCCCGCGTCGCGTTGATAGCCGTAGCCGCCTCTTGTGCCGTGGAACGAGCTTGGCCCTGCTTGCTGCGGAGTGACGCGCGCTACAGGTAGTGCCTGCCTTACCGGCTGCCCCATGTACTGCCGCGGGTTGAGTTGCACCATTGGATCAGTGCCAGTAATTCCACGCGCGCCGACGTTGCCGCTTGAGTGCATGAACCCGATTGATGCCGGATTCGCGTTGAGAGGGATGCCGGTTCGGTCCTGCAACGTCGTTGGGGGCGCGTACGGAACCTGTAAACGCGGGCCATTAAGCCCCGAAGCGTTGATCGCTGCTTGGCTCCACGGCCCCGTGTATTGATACGGCGTGAAGGTTGCTTGTGAATTAGTCGGCAAGTCTGGCTCGCGAAAGCGACTCATCGCGCGACCTCCGCGTTGTTCGCTGCCGCCAAGCCGTAAGGCGTGAAGGTGTTACGCGGCGGCACGGTTTTGTCCTTCGCGTTCAGCCTTGCGGCGTAGTTTTCGAGCGATTGCTTTGTCCCTGCGAGGAGTGGGCGAGGGCGACTGACGTTTAGTCAGTTCGTCGCGGTCGTGCGGCCCCATTAGATTGGGTTGCCCTGTTGGTCCGTGTTGACCGTTCATCGCCCAAGCGCCTTCAGTTTGCGCTCCTGAAGCTCTTTCAGCTTCTCCGGCGTCAGGATCGTGTTGTTGACCGTCTGTGAGACATTGACCTCGCCCGGCTTATCTCCGTACCGCTTTGGCAGGATCTTGCCGACGACCCACTTGCGAGCCTCGATGCGGTTTCGGACTGCCGCTGCGTTTTCCTTGTCCGACGAGTCTGCAATGTCGATTAGCTCGTCAACGAACGCTTCCGCTTGAGCTTCCCTGGCTCGCGCGTGCTTGTTACGAAAATCTTCGTCTTTCTTCAGCCGGTCGAACACGGTCTGAAGCCCAATGTCGAGATCACGACAGATAGAGCGAAGTGATTCGCCTTCTGCGAGACGTTCGCAGATTACATCTTCGGGGATGTAGACAGGCGGGCGACCGACGCGCCCGGATACAGAAGCCGCATGACGACCGTTCGTCGCTACGGCTTCCGACTCCTCTCCCGAAGGATCGGAGGGGATGAGATTAGCTCCGCGGGCTTTGATGCCCTTGGATTGTATCCATAGAATTACTGAGACAAGCCAATACGTTCAAGTGAACGGAACGCTGGCGGAAGTTGTCCGTAAGTTACGCTAGGACTAAGCGGCGGCGCTTCAACGGAAGACCATTCGTCTCCCAGGTGGACTTCGCTTAGCTTTTGGGAGTGATACCAGCCTTCGAGATCATACGGGAGCCACTTGAGAACACGAGTCCATCCCAGGATCACCTTGTTCTCTGCGCGGTGCAGAGCGATGTCCCAATGCGACTCGCCGAAGTATGTCGTGTGTGAACGGAAGATACCGGTTTCCGCGTCCCAGTTGCCGCTCAGCACGTTTATTCCATCTGATCCGTTGCTGATTCCGACCGCGATCGGCTGTGATTCGGTCGGAGGGCCGGTTTCCGGCAGTCGCGCCGTAGAGTCGAAGTGCTTTCTCCACCTGCGGACAAGCGCGAACTGATGCTGTACGTAAGGCGGGAGTGGAGGCGGCGGAGGGAATATCTCGCGCCATCCACCCTTTACAGGCTCAACCGGCGGTTTGGTGGCGCGCTGCTGCTTCTCTTGGCGCTCAGCCGCTTTGCGGTCCCTTAGTCGGTACCGAGCCTCCCTCCTGTAGCGGTCGCGAAGCTGCTTTTCTGCCTTAATGTCCGCGTCCCACCCGAAGGCTCGCGCTGATTCCCTGAATACGGGATCGGTTTCCCAAAGGGCGTCAACAGATGCCTCCCAAACGCCTATCACTGCACAGCCTCACGAATCCGGCGCTCTGTGAGTGGGCAGACCTCGCTTATCTGCCGAACCGTCCAGCCCTTCTCCCTGAGTTCCTTCAGGATTCGAGCGCGGTCGGCTGCGCTCCTCTCGTCCCGGTGTTTATCCGGCCGGAGCACGACGAGCGGCGGCACCTGTCGCTTAAAGCAGGCTTCGCCAAACTCGGAAAATTCTTCGCGTGTCATGATTCGAGGAGATGCGTGATGTGGTCAGCAAGCGTGTAATACGTCTCGCCCATCTCGGTCAGAAACGGCGAGTCGCAACACCCACAGCCAGCGACTACAATGTTGTGCTTCGCGCAGAGTGCCTCGTACTCGGCAAGAAATGCTTCGCGTTGTTCGGTGCTCATCGCATTGCCCGCAGTCGCTTCGCCTCGGCCTCGAAAATGTCGGCGATGACCTTAAGGATTGACGACGAGGGCGTTGAGACTCTCCAGTTGCCGTCCGCAGTCGGGATCATCGCGGCGTCGGAGCGTTCGCGTACATTCTTCGCCATCCGTACAAACGACTCCGCGGTCACCTCCTTCTGCTTATTTGGTTTCCGCTTCGGTGCTGCTGTTTTCTTTGGTGTTGTCATGCTGCTTTCGTTGTTGGTGCCGCGTCCTCCACGCGGGCTATTTCTCCAAGAAAGGTCACGCGGGTAGCGATGCCGCTGTCGCCGTTCCGCTGGAATGGAATGCTCAGGATGCGCTCGTGCGGCTCGTCCTCGATGGTTTCAATTCGCCACATCGCCGTTGCGTCCATCTCGATGGCTTTCGTCTCGCGCGTCTCGCCGTCTTTGTTGAGTTGGCAGAGCATCACGATTGGGACGTTCAACTCCATCGCAGCCAGGCGGAACTCGCGGCTGACTCGTTCGACTTCCTCGCGCCGTGTATCGGCCTTGGTGCGTACGAGTTGCGCGTAATCTACGAAGATCACTCCGGCTTCTTGGCGAGCGACTGCCTGCTTGCAGGCGGCAATGATCGCCGTCAGGTCGTAAACGTCGTCTCGGATGGTGAACTTCGGGAACCGCTTGAACGCCTCTGACGCGCGCACGCACGCCGACGTGTCGCCTTCGCTGAGTCGCTTGATGTGGTGCTTGTGCATCGGCACGCGGGAGACGCCAGCGAATACACGGTCGATGACCTTTGGCAGACGGTCTTCGAGCGAGAAATAAAGAACCGGGATGCCGCTGCGGGCGATATTGGTTGCTATCGAAAGTGATAGAATGCTTTTACCAGCTTTCCGCTCGCCTGCGATCAGCGGCATATCGCCCTTGCGGAGCGGGCTGTTAGTATCGAGCGCCGACAGCCCTGTTATGATCACGTCGGCGTCAGGCTCCCCGTACTCCATCCGGTTGATCTTGTCCGCTATCGCCTCGGTGAAGCTGATGGTGTCCTGCCGCTTCAGGGCAAGCTCGGTCAGTTTGGTGAGGGTTGACGGGATCGCGTCGTCGTCGTGGCGTTCCACGCCAGTTATGCCCTCCTCCGCAGCGAGCACGAACAGGCGTTGTTTCCGCGCTTCGTCCAGAAGGTCCACGTAGTAGCGGAACGCTGTGTCCGAGCACGGCCCGAAGAACAACTCCGAGATTGCCGCGGCGCCGCCTACCCGAATCAGCTTGTTCTCACGGTTCAACCGTTGCGTGAACAGCACCAGGTCGTACGGGACGTTCTTCTCCCAAGCGGCTACGAGCGACTCGAACACCGTGCGCGTGACCGGATTCTGGAAGTGCTCCGGCGTCAGTAGCTCGACTGCCCGGTTGTAGATGTCGGGAAACTGCATCATGCACCGGAGCGTTGCCCGCTCGATCTCCTCCGGCTCGAATCCTGCGGCGGCTACACCCATTTGTATTTCGGCGCCTCCTTTCTGGGCTGCTGAAACGGAATGGCGACGGGGTTTTTGGGAAGCCATGTGGCGGGGTCGTCGTTGTAACGCTCTTGGTTGAACCACGTCGCGGGATTCGGGCAGAACAAGAAGTCACCATTCCGAGCTTTGGCGTAGGCCTCTGTTTTTGCCCGAAGTTCCTCAAAAGGAATCCGCGCCAGCGCCTTCTTGATCGCCCTGATAGCGTCAGGCTTTGCGACTTTGATCGGATATATCTTATATATTGCCTCTGCCTCTGCCTCTGCATGGGCTGACTTCGGCTTATCAGGCTTACTCGTGATTACCGCGGCTGACTCTGGCTTATCGCGGCTTACCGCGGCTGACTGACGCTTATAACGGTCCTGCGCCTCGCGGTTCTGTTCGCGGCGCGTCTCCTCGTCACGTATTCCCCTGTAATGAAGGTAGTTAACGACACGCCAGCCCCAATCTCTATGGTCGTCTAGCCGCTCAATGCGCCGCCCTTGAAGATCCGGCGTCCGTGATTCCGGGTCAGGAGATTCCAGTTCCAGTATCGCGTTTTTGACGGCTTCTATGGATAGTCCGGTTTCGTCGGCGATTACCCGAAAGTGTTTGTCTACTACACCCTGCCGATCCGCAGTAGCGATCAGGTTCACGAAAACGAGCTGCGCCTCCGACCTACCGCGCAGGCTCCCGTCGAACATGGATTTGAATACCTTGGCGTACATTAGCTAATCCTCCTGTTAATAGCCCTACAAAGCCGCTGGATGCGTCGCAGGGTGCTGTCCGGTGTGTTGACCTTCAGAGACGCTTGCAGCTCGTTCAGGCGAATCTGAGCGAGCAATACGCGCCGGTCTGAGCGGAAGCGGTTGAAGCAGTCCAGGAACTTGTCGATTGCCTCGGCTTTTTGTATGTCGATCATAGGCCCATCTCCTTCAGTTCGGCCCTTGCCTGTTCGACGCTGCGGATAAGCCGCCAGCGCCACTGATTCGGGGGCGATTGCAGACGTACCGCCATTTGCTCCTGCTCCGGCCGCAGTTTGCCGGTTGGCGTCTTTAGCTCCCAAGCCGTAGCCTGCCCGCCGACTGCGAACAGCACGTCAGGCGTTCCGACGTTGTTCGTGGCGCGTCTATGTGTCGCCGAAACGATCGGCTCGATCCCCTTGAGCCGCAGCAACGCAACGATCTGTTTCGAGAGTTCTCTTTCATTCTTCTCGCGCCCAGCAGCCATGAACTCCTCTGCGGTCATTCCCAAGCGCAGCCGCTTGCGATCTTCGGGATCTACGCATTTTAAAAAAGCCTCTGGCAGTACGACGTTACTCATTCGCGTTCCTCGATTTTTGTTTTCAGTTGCAGCACGAGCATTGTCAGGGCGCGGATTGCGTCCTTTAGCTCGTCAAGACTGTCCTCGACGGATCGCAACTGCTTGCGGTCGGGTGTTTCGACCGCCCTGCGCCGTATAGGAGCGTCGAGCCGCGTGACTACCGCTCCGTCTTTAACTCTTTTGACGCGCAGCCAGATTCCGTAGCGAGTTCCCCACGTAGATGCGGCGGTCGCGATGTTGGAGGCACGTCCGGCGACAAACATGGATTCCCCAATCTCCAGGTGGTCGAAGTAGTATTTCTTGCCGTAGCGATTATCGGCTCCGAGTAGGGACTTCACTTCGCTTCCTCCTTCGGTGCGGGTGACGCCGAGGACATCGCGGCGGCGATGCATTGATTGATCACGCGGGTGACGTAGGCGTGGCATTGCAGTGACGGAGCGCCGACCAACTCCATAACGAGCCCCGCTGCTGACTTGCGAACTAGCTCCTCCACGCTCGCCGCTACCAGCTTCTCCTGTGCGGGTGAGGGAGCGGCGCAGCGCAGGATGATCGCGTGCATATCGGCGATGTCCGCAGGTCGCCCGTGGTTTGTTTCCCACTCTTTGATTCGAGTAGCTGTTTCAGTCGCCCACTGCGCCTGCTCCGCTGCCGGTGCGTCCTCCTGTTTCGCGGCAGGCTGTGCGCCTCTGGCCGCGTTGCAGTAGATACATGAGGCTCCTGCTTCGGGATAATTGTGTGGCGCTTTTGGACAATACGCCGTGTCCTCGTTTGCTTCGTTACTCATTGATCTTTCTCCAGCGTTTTCCGTTTCCAATGTCGCGTATGTGCGTCCGGTGAACTCCGAACTCTTTGGCTAGTGCTGGCGCGCGTTCGCCAGCCTTGAATCGACGCCTGATTTCGAGAGCTTGCTGCGGTAATAGGCGCGCAAGGTTAGACCGCTCAGGATTCTTCTGTAGGCGGAAGCGGCCCTTTGCCGCCGCGTCGCGCATATTGTCGCCATGCGTTCCGAGAAACAGGTGGTCTGGATTTACGCACGCGCGGTTGTCACAGCGGTGCAGGACGTATTGCCCTTCGGGGATTGCGCCGTGCAGCGTTGTCCACACGAGCCGATGCGCGCGCCATTGCCGCCCTTCGTAGTAGATTCTGCCGTAGCCGCTCTTGGTGCGGGCGGAGTATTCCCAGCAGCCACTCAGCATGACGACGTATCTGTCGGCAACGAGCGCGTTCAAATTTTCGCCTCCTCAAACCGGCGCTGCCACGACTCTAGTAGTTTTGGGAAGTCCTCGTGCACCGCCCACATGCCACTGGGATCGCGTTTATGGTTAACCTCCAGCGTTGCGAGCACCTGACCTGTGAGGACGCGCAGGTGCTTGTTTTGGCGCTCGATGCGACCCACTGCGAGACTTAACCAGCCGGTCGTGCAGCCAACTTCTGTCGGTTCTGCCTCGTTCTGCTGCCGCGCTTCTGTGATGGCGGCGAGGATGACTTCGGTGATTTGGTCAAGTGACCAAGTATCGTTGCCGTATGCGCCTTCGATTAGGTCGTCTATTATGCGCGCTACTCCCCGCGCAATCTCGACGTCGCTCTTGTGCTTTAGATTCGCTACGATGTGTTGTCCGCTCATTTCGTGTTGATTGCGTTGAAGAACAGGGTTGCTGCTATCGCTAGGAGTAGGGCGGGCCAGGTCATTAGAAGGGGGCTATACAGGTCCAAACCGATGCCGACTTACCGGAGACGTTGCGGCGACGCTCAGCCGTTTCGCGTATCTTGCCCGCCGCGTGTAGTTCACTAAACCGGGGCCGAATCGACAGCACGGAGCGGCCTAGAATGCTTGCCGTTTCATCCGCGGTGAGATCCTGCTTCCGTAGCTCGTTCAGGACTTCCGAGCGTAGGGTTGCGGCTTCTGTTTTGGTTGGCGCGGCGTCCTTGCTGGTGCCGTCGCGCTTCCACCCAGGCGAGCCGGGATATTTCGCGACCAAAGTTCCGCCCATATCGGCGAACATTTCGGACTGCTCGGCCTCGATCATTGACCGCCCTCCCCTGCGCGCGTATCATTCTCACGCCTGAGAAAACCGAGCGATTTAGGGAACCCGTAGGGAACTCCGCTCGATTCACGAGGGCAACACGGTGCCTCGTGGTGTAACGGTAGGTATCTTAGGCACGCTGTCCACCCCGCAACAGCCCACGACAGGCCATTTTTCGTACAGTCGTTCCATCTTGCCTTTAGGGAACCGTGTGGAACTCTCGCCGCATGGCGTACCTGCGGCAGCATCCCCGCTCCCCGTTTTGGCAGTTGCGAAAGCGCGACCTCGACACAGGCGAATGGGTTGAGAAGTCCACAGGTTGCCGCATCGACGACGCAGCCGAAACCCGCAAAGCGCAACGCGCTGCTGATAAAGCCACAGCAGAGGAGCAACAACTCGGCCCCGCCACGAAGAAGAATCCCGCGTTTAACGCTTGGGTGCCAGGATACATCGCGAACCATTGGCAACGCGCGGAGTCGAAACGTCGATACGCGACCGCTTGGAAGGCTCTGAAGCTGTTCCTGAACGGGAACGACATTACCTACCCGCGACAGGTCCGGTACGCCCATGGTGACGCCTACCTGCGCTGGCGGCAGGCCACAAAGATCGGCAACCGACGCGCGGGAAAGAACACCGCGCTTCTCGAAATCAAGTTTCTGTCGCAGCTCGTCAACGAGGCGATCCGTCGCGAGTTCTGCGAGTCGAACCCGATTGCGCGTCTCGGCATTGCTCGCACGGCGCCGAAGGTGAAGCCCGAACTGTCCGACGCGGAGATTCGCACGCTGCACGCTGCGGTTCTGTCGCAGCCCGATTGGATGCGCGTTGCTTTCGAGATTGCGCTCTACACCGGCTGCCGTTTCTCCGAGTGCGAGATCCCGATGGAAAACGTTGACCTCGAAAGCGGGACGCTCCGGCTGCGTGACGCTAAGCGATCCGATACCGACCCGCGCAAGTTCTTCACGGTGCCGATTGACGACAACCTGCGGCCGACGCTCACACGACTGAAGACTGATGGCGCCGAAGTCACCTGCCGCCTGTCCCGCGACAAAAACGGGCGGATGAACTACTTCTTTCGACAGTGCGGAGTCAATGCGAGCTTCCACAGCTTGCGCGTGACCTTCGTTACCAGGTGCCACCGCGCAGGACTGACGCAGACCGAAGCAATGCGACTCGTGAACCACAGCAGTTCCCTTATTCATCGCGTGTACTCCCGGCTGAATGTTGAGGATGTGCGGACGGCACGAGCAAAGATTCAGCTCCCATCGTTTTGTGAAGGAACGCCCTGACGATCGCGACCGACGTTTTCCTATTAAGGAACGGGCATCCCTTATGCTTCAGCGCGTTGATCTCGTTGGCGTTTAGACCGATGCGCTCGGCAATCTGCGACGGGAATTGCAGTGTATGATCGTCAATCACTCGGCCTCCTTGGACTTAATCTGATCCGCGAGTTCCAAGAGCATTACGCGCTCTGATTCAGTGCCCAGCGTCGCTGCGATCGTAGTAAGCATGGCCTTTACGTCCCAGGCGCTTAGCCAGAACTCGCCGTTTACGATGAGTGACCGGACGTTAAGTTTTACGCTCACTCTCCGCTGTTCTCCGTATTCAGCCCAAGCGCATGAAGCGCGCAGGCGTGGTTAGTGCCGCAGATGCAAGACGGCTGCGAAGTCCGCACTGGCTCATGCAGCTCGACGTAAGCGAGCCACTCCTGCCAAAGATCAACCGGCGTGTGTTCGCGGAGATTGGTCATGCTGCCTCCTCGATTGAGATGATGTCGTAGTCGTCCTGCACGATCCCGAACAGCCCTTCGGATTCGATTAGGCGTTTAACCAAGTCGGCGAATGTCTTGTCAGGCGCTCCATTTCCGAAGTCGCTTGGATTACAGAGGTTCTCTGCGCGGAACCGGATCGTTACAGTCGCGTCCATTAGAGGTATTCCCCTGTCTCGTCCTCAGTAACGCGAATCTGCGAAGACCCGACCATGTGCGCCGCTCGCGTCACGGCGTCGTCAATGTCGTTCGCGCGGATGGCTCCGACTTCCCGCCAAACGGCGGGCGAATTGAGATACATCCCGCTTTTGTTGGCGTACGGGAATCCGCTCGATAGCTTCTCGATGCGGAAGAGCTTCTTGTGTGGCTTGAAGAACTTCACCGCACCCTCCTTTCGCCGCCATCAGTGATCACCTCCGTGACCTCCTCAGTGCGCTTCACTTCCTCGATGTCAGCGCCCACGAAATCGTGCCAGCGCACAAGGTTACTGCCGACGAGGCGGAAATCCTTGTTTCGCCACTCGATCAACTGCCCATTCAGTAGCGAGCGAGCGTCGGATATCTCTACACCCCGCTTGACGTAATACGGCCACCCCAGCCCGCTATTAAACCACGCACGAGACTTGAACGACTCGGCTGCGCTCTCGGTCTTGCCGTTACGCTTGAATCGGAATGTAACATTTAAGTCAGTCACCTCGACGGCGTGCCTCACCGTCTGAGGCTCGGACTTCGGTGCTTTCGGTAGATTTACGACCTCGACCTGTACGGGCTCCCGCCTTCTAAATAGACTCATCTATGATTCGCCTCCGTGATGTTGAGCTTCTCCAACGCGCGCCGAACCTTCTTCAGCGCCCTGTATTCGATGTGCTGTATTGCTGCGTGACTGACGCCGCAGAACGCCGCTAGTTCGGGCTGCGTGCGGGTTTCTCCTGGCTTTAGTGACAGGCGACTCACAGCTAAGCCGAGTTCCAACCGTAAACCCTTGCGCCCGCCGTTCTTCATGCCAGCGGCCTTTCGGATTTCTCCCACATAAAGCCGTTCCAGCGAAGCCACGCGCCGTCTCCGGTTCGGAACGGTTTTCCGTTCCCGTATAGCTTCCAATGGTTTTCGACTGCGTGTTGCGGACTGATTCCGTTACCGTAGTCACCCACTAAGCAGCAGTTACCTTCAGCGTGCTCCATGCGTGAATTGACATACCAATCCCCCGGCTTCCTCATCTCAAGACTAGCGGTCGGAGACACTGCCTTGATGGCGTGAAATTGTTGCTCCCAAGTCATAGCTTCGCCGCCTCAATCATGCGTTTCTCCAGCGCCTTATATTCCTTGTCCGCTTCCACGAGCGCGGGATATTTGGCCCTTATGCAAGCTTGCAGTAGCTCGTCGGCGACCTGATCAGCGGTCGTCGGCGTAGGCGAGTCCTTGGCCTTCGCGATCATTCGCAACATCCGCCTCGTCTCGCGAGTCACGTAAACTGCGTCGTTTCGGATTAAGCTCATGCCTTACCAATCCAGGTTGTCTTGCTCCTCTGACACGACGCCCGCCGGGGCCGGAACTGGAGTGATCGGCGCCATCGGCGCGGTGACGTTCTTCGTGCCTTTGAGTTGCTGCCGACGGATCATCAGCGCGTTGACCATATCCTCGTCCTTCTCCGCGATAGGCTCGCCGCTATCGACAAACCGCTCTGTCAGGTAGTCCAGGTTGCGGTCGCTCAGTTCTCCGAGCGGCTTGCCGCGCAACGGGCCGTCCTTCTTACCAAAAGCGCAGATGACGTTCCGCCAATCGGGAGCATCAGGGTCAACAACGACAGCCTCCTTAACCGGCTGCTGCATAACCTTCCGCGCGTTAGCGAAGGCGCTGAGCGGCTTAATCTCGCGACTGTGGCCGTTGCCGTTCGCTTCACGTTCGCGGCGGTCTTGGCGATCCTCGATAAAGCCGTTGTCGGGGACTTCCTCCGCGGGGCAGGGCTGATAGCCCGCCAGAGTCATAATCCACGAGAACTTGAGCCGACAGGCTTTGCTCGTGGCGCGGGTAACGGCCATTGAACGGCGGGCATAACGCGGGCGGTTCGCCCAAGTAGGTTCATCAGCGCCACAGATGGCCGATGCGCCGCCTACGACCGCGCCAGAGCCGTCGATAAGGTCAACGCTGGCCTCGTAGTCGCCTTCTTCCGTTTGCCGCACGTCACGCTCCTTGGCAGAGACGCCGAGCATCGCCGCGCAGGTCGTCCACGCTTCGCACGTCGGGAACTTTTTCCCCTGCACGTTGGCGAACAGCTTTTTGGACTCGATAACGTGATTTAGCTTGTTCGCTACGAGCGTCGCCACGTCTACGACGTTTGTAGGGCTTTCAGCGCGCAATGCGCCGAGCTGCACTGACCGATCCGGGATTGTCGCTACTTGTAGTTCTTCGTTCATACTGATGCCCACCGTTGACCGTTGTTGATTTTGGAAACCTGTTGTTGAGAGATGCCGAATTGTGCGGCGATCGTGTGTTGCGGAACTCCGAACGCGCAGAACCCGCGAATCTTCTTAACGGCGTCCGCGGTAAGTTTGGCCCACGAGCACGCCTCGCCTTTCCTTGCGGGATACTTCTGCCGGCCCTTGGCGACGGCATCCTTGGTGTTCTCGGATTGCGTGCCTAAAAACAGGTGCGTCGGGTTAACGCAGCGCGGGTTGTCGCAGCTGTGGCAGACTTGTAGGCCAGCCGGAACCTCGCCGTAGGTCAGCGCGTAAGTGAGCCGGTGAGCGCGCACCCTTGCTCCGTTATGCCGCGTATAACCGTAGCCGTTGCTCGCTGGCGTGTTCCAGTTCCAGCAGCCCGTCTGCCAGTTGATCGTGTAGAGAGGCTGAATACGCCGCCACACCGGGATGTTGTCTTCTGCTATGCGTAGAAGCGTTCCCGATGAACCGCCTCTTGCTTTCGTGTTGTCCGTTTGCATTGTTCCTCCGTTCGTTTGTTGGCCCTGTTGTCGTTTGCGCGGCAGCAGGGCTTTTTGTTTGTTAGACGTATCTGTGTTTCACCTTTGGATTGAGTTCTGCGATGACGCTCTCGTACCAAGCCGCTTGCTTGCGATGCCTGCGGATCTCCTCGCGTAATTGAGCGATCTCCTCGTCGCGCTCGTCTGGCTGGCCTCCGTGGCGTTCGGAAATTATCTCGCGGTTGTGCAGCGTATCGAACTCAGCGTCCTGGATTACCCCGGCGATCATCACCTCGTTAGGCGCATCCATGCCAAGTTCCCTCGCTTCGTCGTAGAGCCGCTCCGCGCGTTTGAGTGATGTAAGCGGTTCGTTCATAAAGCCGCTTAGACATCCTCCATCTCGCTAAGCAGCGCGTTCGCGTGCTTGGCTTCTGCGCTGGCGTCAGGTGCGACTGCCTCGCCTGTCCCGCGGCATGACGGGCAAACGATCCAGCCGTATTGCTGATCTAGGACTTCACAGGGGTCGTCTGCACTTGGACGAAAGCCGCCGCACGTCGGGCAATCCTGCGGCTCGTCCAGGTGTTCGATGTGATGCTTGGGCTGTGTCAGCATCGCGAATGCCGCGAGGCAAAGCTGCCGTTCTACTTCAAAGGGTGCGTGTTTCATGTTATTTGCCCTCCGCGTGAGCGACGACCTTGCGCGCGTGATTGTAAAAGAACTCGTCCTTCAGTACGTCGGGGTAACGGAGAACCCACTTGAGCGTGACCAACAGCTCATGTGCAGCGTCCTCCGAAATAGCGGTGCCGCTCGGACTCGCTTCGTTGTGTGTTGCGTTCATGTTCAGTGTTTGTGTTTTCAGACCGTGGTTTGCAGGAAAATGAGGAGCGCCATTGCGGCGAAGACTCCGAGGATGATGAGCGCGATGGTCATTTGCGTGACGCTTGGCGCTTGAACTTCATTGGCGCGGGAATCGGCACGTATACCGACCTCCCCGCTGCCCACTCGTTAACGACGAACCGCAGCAGGCCTGCGCGTGAGCGTTGCGATCCCTGCGCCGCCAGTTCCCATTTCGTGAGATCGTCGCGGTAAACCGGCATGTTCCGCGCGTCCTTCCCTGTCACTTTTGCCGTCGTGTTCTGCATCGGTGAGTGAGAATTAGTGGATTTCACTACCAGTTGCAAACAAAATCTTTGCAAACCCCGAACTTTTTTCTGCTAGGGGTGGTCTGTGCCTGCTGAACCGAGGAATAAGAGGGTGACCAAAGAGAAGAAACTGGAGCGTGTGTCGCTCGCTTTCGGGAGCGATATTAAGACGCGGTTAGCGGAGTGCGCCGATCGTACCAAACAAAAGGCTCACTCGCTGGCGCAAGCGGCTGTCGAAGCGGCTATTGAGGCCATCGAGGCCAACAATTACCGAATCGTGACGCCAATCGAGTTCACGATCTCGTACATTCCCCAACGGAATCCGGCACTACATCCAGTCGCTGAGGATGCCCCCAAGACGCTCGAAAAGCCACTACTTACCGAGGAGAAGATGGCTGAGATTGTGGAGAGAACTCGTCGGGCGAAAGCGAAACCGAATTACCCGTAGCGTGCTCCACAATGGTCACCGCCGCGGGCGGGTGCTTGCAGAAGTCGTGCAGGAGCATGAACGCCAACGTCTCGGGCGTCTGGTGGTAATGCGCCGCCAGGCGGAAGAAAACCCGCGGGGCGATTGTATGGAGTTCCGTGCAAACAATCTCGCTCATCTGTTCAGTAGAACGTATTGGGTCGGACACGCGATGTCCAATGGTCTATTTTTCCCCAAACTTTGATCGCGTAGTGAAATTCACGTTGCAGCCAGTACGCAGTCCGGTATCTTCAAGACGTTCGCAGGATAAGTGCGAGCTGGGAGCGACGTTAAAGATTTCGACACATTCTGCGACAGCGGGAAACCGCCGAGCGAATACGGTCAGTCCGAAGACTGAGAAACCCGGAGTGCTTATCCCGCTCCGGGTTTTTCGTTTCGCGGTTCGTAAAGATAAGCGATTCGGCCTGAGAGCGGCTTGCTGCGAGCCGTTAAATTGCGTCCCGTCAGCGCGCAAACAGCCGGTGGAGGCGTGGATTCCACCAGTCGAGTCTCTATGCGCGGGCAATGTGCTGCACAGGCCACAACCCGGACACCGCGAAAGCGGGTGTGTAGTTATGGGGGCTGTTCGAGGTCGAAACTACCGCCGACCGTTTGAGAGCAGCCAGCTTGAGGAACTTCAGAACTCAGGGAAACGGAGAGACGGAGCTGAACAGCGACCTTGTTTTTACAGGGTAAGCCTGTGCATTGCTTTGAATCTAGGGAAACGGTTTAAAGGCAGTACAGAGGCTCAGAATCAGAGTACGGAGGCCAAAAAATAAAAAGGGTCGCCGTCATTTTTCGATGGGTGGCCGTGCTCCCTGCCGCAATCCTCGCCGCTATCGCCGCCACGTTCCTCACTCATTGGGCGGTTATGCTTTGGAACAGCAGCTACGGCGGCACCCCTCACATGATGTCGCTGATTCCGGCTTCGACGTTGGAGCCGTTGATGCGAGCCTATTTCGTTCCGCTCGCGTTTATACTTGCTGGCGCCTATGTCGCTCCCCGCTTCAAACTGGCAACAGCAGCCGCGCTCTCAGGGCTGATAATCGGCCTTATGGTGGCTTTATCGCTCTCGCTCTCGGAACACCTGAGCGACCCGATATGGCGCCGAGTGGTCACCTGGTGCCTTTGGATTGCGGCAATCGCCGTCTCGTTGTTTCAGGCGCGAAGAATGCACAAGACCGAGGAACCAAGCAGCAACGTCACCGGATGGAATTAGGATTATTTGCTGTTCAGGAACTCTTCGACCAGTTCATCTAAATCCCACGGCACATCCTGCTCCCTTTTCTTCTTCGGATCTGGATCGGCAGTGTTGGTCGAGAAGCCGAGCGCGTCAGCAATCGTCGTCATAAGCAATGACGACACGTTCGGGTTCTTCATGTTCTCCTCGAACTGCTGCAACGGAATAGGGGCGACGGTTCCGTAAACAGTGCGCCACGTCGGGACAATTCGATGGCCTTCGACATACGTTTGTCGGCCCTTGAAATCTTTCCCGCGGTACATATCACGCAGTAACGCGGTGTACGGAGCGGCTTTCCCCTCCCAGAAGTCCCAGAACACATCCAGCGGGTCACGCGACCCGTATTTGCCGGTTCCAAGAGGCACCACCTCGCCCTTGCGGTTCTTGGTGTACCAGCCCATCTCGCCGTCGTGCATGGTCGGAACCATTCGCGCCGCCAAGGTCACTACACTGGCCATGCCGCCAGTAATGTCATAGGTCGTGTCGCCGACCTTGATCTTGCCGAAATCCGTCGAGCGCGGGTCTTCCTCCACGGCATCGTCTCCCAACAGCAGTTTCGCCAGCGTCAGGATCCCGGCAGTCGAGCCTATGATTCGGACGAGATTCATCGCTGCCACCTTGCGCGCATACGGAGTGATGTCTTTCTGGAATTGGTGAGCGGTCAGGGTGTCAACGTTGGCCTTAAGAAACTTGATCGAAAAAATGGTCGCGTTGATCTGCTTACCGTACTTGTCCAGCCCGCCAATGTTGCCCCTGCCCGTCATCGAGTTGACGATTCTGCCGAGCGGCTGCGCCACGGCAGGGACTGACATATCGTGGCCGTTCCGCTCAGCGTTCCTGATAACGATGTCGCCGATGTCCGCGCGTAAGCGCAGGGCCGCTCCATTGAAGGCTGACTCTGCTGCTTTGGCGAGCCGCCCCACTCCAGGGATATGCGTCAGGATATGCGAGGGGAACGCTTCCTCGGTATCGACGCCAACGTCCAGTTTCATCGCCTCGTACTTGCCGTTGACGGCATTTGGACGGGAATAAACATCGGCGCGAATCGCCAGCATGGCATCGCGTCCGATTAGCTCCTTGCCGATGTCTCCCCATGATTTGGCGAAGTTCTTCACCCAGATGAACGGGTGATTATAAAGAACCTTGATCCCTTGCCGCCCGAAAAAGCTGTTGTCCAGCGTCGATAAAAGCGACTTGGACACTCCGGCTGCTCTCCCCAGAGAAGCCAATGGATGCCGCAGGTACCACTTCAGCCCGACCTTCTCGGCAGAGAGTTTCAGTTGACCGACGTAATCCTTAAAGACCACGACCGCTGTTCCGTATTCCATGCGGGCAGCGCTACGGGGACCATCGCTCGGCGTGATCTTGGCCTTGGCGACCTTGATTCGGTTCGCCAGGCCGGAAATGTTCTTCGCTTCGTCAAACGAGATGTCGTGTCCGAACTTCTTTGCGGCGAGGCTTTCAAGGAACTTGTCGCTCGTTGCCGGGTCGAACACCTTCGTTTCCTTCTGTATTCGGGTGATCAAATCACGCCGCACTTCCGGCGTTATCCCTGATACTTTCTTGGCCCACGACACCATTCCCCGCTGCTGATCTTTCAGGATGAGCTTGCTTTCCAGAGCTGCATTCACCCACCCGGCATTTTCCTCGCCTACGACCGGTTCCAAGATAGCGAGCCGCTGCTTGGATGTAGACGTTACCATCGTGGCAGGGTCGATCACACCGCTTTTGATGGCTGCTAAGAACTTGTTGCGAGTTGCTGTGGTGAGGCAGGGCATATCTTAGCGGCAGGTGATTTCTTGGACAAAAGCAGTCCAAGCCGACGGTTTGGAAGCGTTCCGTTTGATCTCTTTCTTGACCTCCTTGCGGATTCGCTCTGTCGTTTCTCCGCGCTGTTTTGAGCCAGCTTTGCGAGCCTCGCGGATTCCGTGGAACGTAGCCGTGATCGCATCGGGCGACCGTTCAGCCATTAACCGCATTTCCTGTGCGGCTTCCGATGTCTTGGTCACCAACGGAGAGTTAGCCAGTTCGTAGGCGGTCTGTGCGTCAGGGCGGATAAGCAGATGCTCCTCCATAGCCGTTATCAACGCCGTTCCTCGCAAGCCAGATGGCAACGGTGCGTCGCCACGAATGATGGCTCTGGCGTCTGTTAACGATGATTTAACCAGGGCGGTCGCCTGTTGCGCTTGGTCCGCCATCGTGATCGGGCCGTAAAGCGCCGTCCCTTCAAACCCCTTGGTCAATTTAGCCGCGACCGCTTTGGCCTCGATGCTCTGCCCTATTTTGCTCGGCTTCGGCTCGCTCTTCGTGCTCGTAACCCGCGGATTCAGTTCCGCGCGAGCCATCCGCAGAATGTCCTGCTTGGTCATGCGACCGGCTAGCAGGTCGTCGATGTTCGCGTCTATGAGGCGTTCGAGGATCGCGCGCTTCTTCGCCGTGGCGTCCTCTGGCGCGGGTTCTTGGCGGCTGAGCTGCGGTAAATCAGTTGATTCATTCGTAACCCGTACCGTGCTCGGATCGTAGACTTCTATGCTCTGAACGCGCTCGGACTCTCCAAACGACGGTTCGCTTAGCAAGGCCGCGTCGAATCCAAGCGGCTCAATGATCTTGCGGATGTCTTCGCTGTTGCTCCAGTGCGGCAGCCCGTCGCGCATCGGTTGGAGTCCAAGGCGCTCGACAAGATCCGCGTGTTCAGGCTTCCGAAAGTCGAATACTTGTCGTGGCTTAACTGTCGCGGTGAGTATCTTTCCGTTTCTCGCGCGTGCGAAGCGACCGGCATGGTTGCGGTCCTTGGTGAAGTAAAGCCCGTTTCGGTTGCTCGGATCAATCGCTACAAAATCAGATTGCGTGCCGTGGTAGTATGTTTCATCATCGGTCCGCTGTGACTCTTGAGACGTTCCGCTCTGGCGATTGGCAGATAACGCAGTGCCTTGACGATCACGGAGGGCTTCTATGGGAGCACTCTGTAAGCCCGCCTCTTGACGGGCTAGGCGCACTCCGTCCCCGCCGTCATTGCCCCCCTGGCTCCACTCCCGCCAAGCCTTCTCCAGCGCTCGCTCCGCAGTCCGCAGGTTCGCAATCGCGCCGCGAGCCGTAGGCGTGTCGTTGCGGCCAAGGCGGTTCCGTATCTGCTCCAGAACACGGCGAATAAACGCCTGCACGCGCTCCAGTAGCGTCGGATTGCCGCCCAAGGCTCTTGTCAGCACCGTCGGGTCTTGAAGCGATTCTCCGACGAAATCAGCGACAAGCTCTTCGTTTAGCTGGCGTTCCTCGTAGCGTCTGCCGCGTCGGTTCTCGTCAAAGCGGCTGCGGTTCTTCGCCTGTCGCAATACGACCGCTTCAAGTTCGCGGTAAATCTCCGGCGCTTCCCGCTGCATCAGGTGCGTGACCTCGTGTCCCGCAGTGACAAAAACAGGGTCTAGCGTCCCGTTGACGTTGACGAACACGAACCGCGGATGACCGAACGCCGCGCCGTTATACGGGTGCGTGCCTAGCGCCCGGTACCAGACAACTTCCTTGCCTTGGGATCGCGCAACGGCCTCCGCCTTACGGATCTCCGAATCTGCGGGGAGAGATGCATCGAAGCTGACGCGTTCCAGCCTGGTTTGAGGCTGCTTGCGTTGTGCTCCACGATTTTCTTCGCGCCAAACAGCCGCACTAAAACGCGCAAGAGCCGCATTTTTGTCGAGGTCGGGAGATGGAACAGTGGCCGCATTGCGAATTTCTGGCGGGAGAGAATACGGTTGGCCGCTCCGAGTGTCGATGTTCTTGTTGTTCGCGTCGGCCTTCTTCCCGCTCGCCTGTCGCATGAAAGCGGCCCGTTCTTCCGCCGTCAGCGGCTTGCCGTTCTCGTGCGTTATCTTAATCTTCGACTCGTCGAAAATGACGTAGTTTGAGGTTCCGCCTTCGCCTTCACGGCTTCCCTGATCCTTGTAGCGAATGCCAGAAATCCCAGCCGCACGCAATTCTGCGGACGCTGATTGAACGTCGGTAATGGAAACCAGCGACCGATAGAGTTTATCGCCACTCAAGCCTTTCGACCCCCTCACCGACACAAGGGCATTACTGAACTGCCAATGCTTGTCGGCTACAGCGTCGAGCGCAGTCTTAACCTTCTCGCTTTGCTCACTGAGCGGCTTGTCCCAATCCAGTAGTTCGTCAGGTTCTACGTCAAGTTCAACGGCGTATGTGTTGCCGGTGTTTCTGTAGTCGGGAAGAGGATTATTAAGCGCAGCTAGCTCCTCCTGCTCGCGCTGAATGATTGGCTTCCATTCAGAACGGTTACTGTACCGTTCCTGCATGTGAGCGACAGAGCGTTGCAATGTGGCGCGCCGCGACTCGATCGTTCCACCCTTCGCTATCTCTTGCTGTAGATAATATGCCGCACGGTGCGAAGGGTTGTCGTTGTCGTATTCGCTGTCACCAATGCGAACCTCGCCAAGCTGGTTCCGATATTGCTCTGCAACCTCTTTGTTCTCCGCGAAGTAAAGCCCCCAGCCGTAAACCTGCGCACCTTCTCCCGTCCCGATCTTCTCTAGCTTAAACTGCTCGACTTTGTGCGGCGTGCCGTGGTGGGCCTGGAGCTTGAACTGGACAGTCGGTGACGTAGCACTTCCGATAGTTCGTAAATCGTTCTCTCTAGTATCTCCGCTTCCCTGTTCCGCCTCTCGTATCGCGCCTGCCGCGCTGCGGGGGAGAGAAGCCGCGATAGTTCGTTGATTTGCTGTTGTGCTGTCATAGTCTTGCTCGTTAGGCTGTGTATATGGACGAGTTTGAACTGGTTGATATTCTGTTCTGCGGAAAGCAAGTGGGTCAACGTCGTCGCCGAGAAGCCGAGGAGCGATGCTCTGCTGACCCGACCGTGAGGGCAAAATGGCCCCCGTTACTGACTGCATGGCCGAGGCGGCGTAATCCGATGGACGATCCATCGCTTGCGGAGGCGCTGCGTAGATAGCCTCCTCCTGTGCGCTACGGGGAGCGGAATATCGTGAGTGAGCTTCTGCTGTGGGCGCTGCTGCTGTCGCTGGCTGTGCGGGCTGTTCTGGCCCTGCTGGCGTAGTGCGACGCTGTTCCAGAAGCGCCTCGACCAGCTCAAGCATCTCTGGATCATCTTGCAGCTCGTCGGCGACGTTGGTAGGGTCGGGTTGTGAAGAAGCCTCGTCGGTCGGATACGTTTCGGCTCGTGGAGATTGATCCGTTTGCGGCAGATTTGAGTCTGGTTGTAAAGCACGGAGAGACAGTCTCTCAGGCGCGGCAGAATCGAGGCCGCGAGAAGTGCGCGCGCGAGGCATCACCGCCCCGACAGGAGCACCCACAAGCGCCCCGATAAACGCCGCTTCTGGCACGCCTTCAAACGTGCCGCGTTCGGGATCGTAGCCGACAATCGTGTTGGCGATGAAGTTCGCTGCTGCGCCTTGTGCGCCTTCCTGCGTGCCTTCGCGGGCCGCGCCACTTGCTGCGCGACCTAGCGTTGTCTGTGCGAGTCGCTCGAACACTTCTGTCGGAACGCCGTGTTTCTTCGCCAATGGCGCGAGCTGCGAAACGAGTCCTTTGTACGGAACGCCAAGCAGCCTCTCAGTCACGCCTCCGACTGCTGCGTTGAGGTAGGCTGATTTCTTCGCGTCTTCTTCGCTGGCGCCGTGAGTAAGCGCGTCCTGATAGCCTTGCTCGTGCATCATTGCGGCTGTCGTGCCGAATGCAGCAGGGCCGCTCGCGACTACCGGCACCATCGAACCGAGTCCTTGCCCGAACTTCGCCGGGAGCGTGTCAGCTAACATCGGGTCAACGCCCTGCTCTTGCGGGATCGCTTGCGACCGTTCGCGCATGAACTCCGTCATTGCCGCATTCAGGTCGCGTGGCTTAACGCCCGTAACGGCTTCGACTGCGCCGCTCAGCTTGCCGCCGCTCGCGTCGTCAATGTCGCGCCCCGCTGACAGCAACGCCGCGATTGCGTCTGCTGTGCCGCTTCCTGCTGCACCTGCGAAGTTCGCAAACGTGTTGCGCGCCTGATTGCCTAGAGAGCGGTCGGCGTAGTCGGAGAACTCAGGCGTCTCCAGACTGGCGACGGGTTTCCATTCCGAAGGCTCTGGCTCGTCCAGGAACGCGTCGAACGGGTCGCGCGTCTCCGGTTCGTCAAGAAACGCGTCGAGAGCGTCAGGCATAGCGGTTTAACGCGCTGTGAGCGCCTGTAGCTTCGCCTTAGCTTCTTCCCGCGTGATTGTGCCAGCCTTGAATGCCGCGCGTATAGCGGCAGCCTCAGCGGTTTTGTCGGGCGGGATTGGCGGCGCCATTGCCGGGGCTTGGCTTGGCGTCGTTGGCGCGACTGTCCCGTCTGCCGCCATTCGTTGCTTGAACATCTCAATCGCTGATGGTCGCTGACTGAGGACTCGCGCCTGCTCTAGCTCTGTTTGCTTGGCTTTGAGCTTGGCCGACGACGGCTTGCCGAATCTCCACGATTCCGGCCCCCAATATTCGTTTCCGCTGGTTACGTCGCCTTGCAGCTTCGCGATCTCGGCTTCGAGAGCCGGTATCTTCTGCTCCTGCGCGAAGTCCTCAGGGAAGTAACGGCGCTCCATCATGTTCGCCTTCCGCTCGTCCAGTTCGAGCTTCAGCATATCCTTCGGAGAAACTTGATCTCGCGCCTTCCGCTCGTTAATGCGCTCTTGCAGGTCGAGAATCTTCAGGTCGCGCATCTCCTCGTCTATCGTGCGGCCCTGTGGCTCCCGTAGCGCCTTCGCGATCTGTGCAGCCTTGAGCTGGTCGTTTAGCCTGTTCTCCGTCTGCATCCGCTTGAGCTGGTATTCCTCCAGCGGTTCGCCGAGAAGCTGCTTCGCCATGCGGTCGCGCTTCATCTTCTCGATTGCGGGGGCGAGGTCGCCCATTGCGCCCTGTACCATTGCCCAATCTTTGTATGTCCAGCCCATTACGCGACCTCCCGCATCTCGATTCCGAGCATCGAGTAATCTACCCACTTGCGACCGTCGATCTCGCCAACGGCGTCCGGTCGGAGTTTCTCCACGTCCTGCGCGATGACGCCAAGGTAACGCCGCTGCGCGTCCCTATAGCGGAACGTCGCCAACGGGATGTTGTCGCGCGTCAGGTTGCCGGTGTATTCGATGTCAACCTTGAGCCGCTCGTCGGAGAAGTACCCGGCAGCACCGCCAGCCACAGCTCCTATAGCCGTTCCCCATCCTGGCGATATGGCGGTTCCCACAGCCGCGCCAGATGCTGCGCCAGATAGGCCGGTAGCCCACCTGCTCGGCTGTTGTGCTGCAAGCTGGTTCTGGAATTGGTTTTGGCCCCATCCTGCGCCCATGTTCGCAAGGTTGCCGATGTTGCCGCCTGCCGTGTATTGCGCGCTCCGGTCGGGAGCCATCGGGCTGCCCATCTCCATGAACGTGCCAGCCTGCGCGAGACGGCGGTTATACATATCGTAAGCCTGTCCTGCGCTGAAGACGGCTTCCTGATTGGCGGGAGCATTGCCGAGCACGTTTCCGCGAGCGACCTGCGCGCCTCTGATTGCCTGCTGTCCTTCGCGTCGTAGCGCGGGTGGCAGGTCGTAGCCGGATTCCATGCCCTCACGCACGCTGCGCCCCATCGCGTTGTATGTGCGGAGCCGGTCGGGGTCGTAGGTTTCGAGAAGCGCGAGGTTCTGCTCAATGCGCTGCGGGTCGTTCTCCATGCGCGCCCGCTGCTCTGCGCTAAGCAGTTCAGGGTAGCGACGCAGGTAGAGGTCAATCGCGCGGTTGGCGTCGCTGACCGGATCGCGTTGCTGTGGTGTGTTGTTACCGCCGCCCATATACCATTTCCCTCCTTAGGAAGTTTCTCCGAAAGCGTTCAAGTGAGTACGTTCTAATATCAGTATCAGGATAGCGTCGAAACGCGATCATTGGCCGTTGTCCAAAGCGGTGCAGCATGACCAGGAATAGCATCGTGAACGCCTGTCGGTTTGTCGCTACCGCTAAGTCTACGAACAGGACTTTCCCTTCAGGATCGAATGCATAGCAGTCCTCTGCGTCCTCCGAGTCCATGACGGGACGCGCCATGCCAACGCCGCACAGTGTTCCGTCGTCGTCGCGAATGATAGCGAGCGAGCCTTCGCAGGCGTGCCAGCGCAGCCAGTTCCGCAGCAGGTCGCGGCCAAGCTCTTTCGTCCATGCGAAGTTGCGCCACAAGAACCATGCGGCTTCACGAATGGATTCAGGATGCTGTGTTGCCATTGAGTCGTTGCTCATGGTATTTTCGAGAAATGAAGCGTGGAGATATAATCCCGTGGGGCCGCAAGCGGGGCCGTAACCAGGATCTTTATCGCGTAACACGCACGACACGCGATTTTGTTTGGCTCCAATGGCATTCTTACGGACCGCACAACACGCGCCCCTGGATCGCCATTTCGGAGAAGCACACGCGCTCGGCGGTGGAGGCGAAGATGCGTTCTCACGGCTCTAAGCCTCCCCCACCCGGAGGCACATAAGGCGGTGGCGGGTCGTTCGGCGGTTGGTCGATGCTGCCCGCAGTTGTCGTAACCGCCTTGTTCGTCAGTGCAGCGTCAGCCAGCGCCCAACGGTATTGCATCTTGCGCGCAAGAGCGTTCGCCACGCGCCATGCTTCCATCTCGCGAGCGTGTGCGGCGCGTTCTGCGATCACGTCTTCCTCGCTCATGCCAGTTATGTCCGGCTCTTGCGGTCGTTCTGGCGCGTTGTGCTTGAACCACTTCGGCGGCTCAACGTCAGGCAGCGTGGAGAAGTAATGCTCCCGCTCGGCTGCGATTTCTTCAGGTGTAGCGGGCATCAGGTCTGGATTACCGGGGAATCAACGAACGCCCGCGCCGTCGCACGTTTCAGAGTGACTTTCCCTGCCTGAGAAATGAGCCTGAATTGCAGCTCGCGGAACGGGCCGCGTGCCTGAAGATCGAACGCCTGTCGCCGCGTTGAACCGTTCAGTGTGTCGAGCGTCTGCGTCTCGCTCGTCGTAGCGTTCTCATTAATCGTCGTGATGGTCGGAGCGGCGCCGCCGAAGCTCTTGGCGGAATACTCCACCTCGTAGTTCATCCCGCTCTTAGGCGCCTCGTCGTCGCCGAACGTGAGAGCGCGCGTAAAGATCAACGTCGGGATGTTCGCGCCGCCCTCGTCCTGATAGCTGGCGAGCGTCTCCGTCTGATCGTAGTCGCGCCACTCTTTGACGCGGCCGTTGGAGTCACCGAACACGAGGCGGGTTGAGCCGTCTGCCGCTACTCGCGTTGCTGCCACGGTGACGTTTAAGCCTGTCCAGTAGCCGCTCCACGAGTTGAGCCGCGTGTTATAGACGAGCGCGTAATTCGGAAACGTCGAGTCATCCAGCGGCAGGAACAGGATGTAGCGATGCTTCCAGGCTATAGCGTGACAGTAGGTGACGTAGGCCGGATTGATGCGCCGAATGAGATCCGCAACAGGGTCGCTGATTGACGGCCCAACGTCCTGCTGGTTCTCAACGGCAATCGTTCGCCGAATGCTCCGAACACCGCTGTTCGTGAGAACGAAGACATCAGTGCCGACCTGCGCCGCGGTGCGCCATGCGGTCACGCCGAACTCGTACGTGATCGGCTTTATAGGGAAGTCCGCTACCGCCAGTGTCGGGTTGCAGTGGACGATGTGAATGCTCTGCCGCTTAAAGACAATCAGGTTAAACTCAATCCACGAGAAGACGCCCGTAACAGGGTCGCCGTCGCCTTTGCCAACCGTGATCTGCTGCGTTGTCGTGTCCCACGTCGTTGCGTCAAGGATGTCGCTGAATGCGATTACATACTTGGACGTGCTTGAAGCAGCCGCCACAAGCCGCTCCGTGTGCCACACGATACACGCGCAACCAAAGGGCGGCTGGGACGCTCCTCCGCTTCCCAAGCTCGTAAACGTAGTTCCGTCGTATCGAGCGATGCTCCTGAACACGTCCGACAAATACAGGTCGTTGCTCCCTTGCACGATACAGACCGGCATCTGTGTATGAAACGGCATCGAGCCCGCGAGGTAGCCCGGAAGCCGCGTCCACACCAGCCCGTCATAGCTCCATAGCGCGCCTTTATTCACCGCCACGAGTCTGTTGCCATTAGGGACGTTGTAACTGTGCATCCCCTGAATCCAGCGACCGCCCGCGAACTCGCTTCCGTCTTCGACGTAGCCAGCGCCAAGCCGCAGTGTGCCGCGCCGTGTCGTAGCTGCGCCGTTCGTCTCCACGTCGACGTTCATCAGCAACTCGGACTCGTCATCGGCGAGACGCTTTGCGGGAGCGTCTGACCGCATCCCACCCGCAAACGAGGCGATGCCGTCGCGAATCGGAGTGTCGTCCAATTGGTCGTTAAACATGCCTAGTAGAAAGGATGCACGACGCCTCCAGCGTCTTTATAGACGATCTTTGCCGCCGTCAGGGAGTAGTAGATCGTTTCGTTCTGCGCGTCGGTATCGTTCAGGAACTTGGGCCTTAACCCTGCGCCGTATTTCACCGTGCCGGTGTCTTGGTCGATGGCGAGAATGTCTACGTCGCGCGTCTCGTCTCGCACTAGCACGAGGTCATTCGCCTTGAGTTGGTCAGGCCGAAGCGAAGCAACTACCCATTTCGGTTCGGGTATGATGTCCGCGTCGAGGTCGGGATTGGCTGCTTCTGTGCCGATAGCGATTCCGCACACGCGTTGCACGAACGTCCCTGCCGCGAGACGGTAGAGATACAGGTTCTGGCCCCAAAAGTCGCGAAACCGGCTGTAGCCATAGCCAATGGTCTGATCGCGGTAGTACGGCAGGAATGAACCGAAACCGCTGATTGTGAGCCTATCGACGCCGTTCTTGTGGTCGCGAAGGACAAGCTGATAGCCCTGCGCGTCCTTGGCGTTTTCCCGAATCTCCCAACGCCATTGCTCAATGTTGGCGGAACCGAACCCGATACTCGCGCTCGTATTGCCGGGGCCGATGTTGATAAGCAGCCGGTTCAATAACCATGTGCCGCCTTGTTTGATGCGAGGAAGTAGGCTCATTCGTTTCCGAAGGTTAGGAGCGCCGCTCCGATGTCGCGGGCTTCGCCGTTAGCGCCATTCACAACCGTTCCGCCACCGTAGAGCACGAGCGCCTTGTTCGGGTCGTCGGGCATTAGCACGATTGAGGCGCTACCCATCGTATCGGCGTCCCATTCGCCTTGGTCGGCGGCGAACAGATTTTCTTCTACCGTCCATTCTGGATCGGTGATGTTGTCCGCGGTGCGAACTGCCAGCCCCGGAACGTTCATAGAGAAGGGATCGCCGACCATCAGGAACCGGCCATTTGGCATCTGCACGATGTTCGGCTCCTCCAGGTGACTCGTGACGTAGGTTGGATTCTTCGTCCATGTGCCGGTAAGCGACGACGCCGTTGCGTAGCCAACGAAGTAATCCGCTCCCGCGCCGTTGCTCGTGGAGTAGAACATATAGAACGTCGGCCCGACCTTGATAATGCTCGGCGCGTAGACGCCCTGTGCGCCTTCCCATGGGAGCGATGTTACAAGTATCGGGTTGCCGCCGTTCTGCTTCACGTAGCTGGCTGTGTTCGTCCAATCCGCGCCAGCCGCGCATTTATAGAGGCCGATTGTCAGCGGGCCTGTGTAAGCCGTAGCGGGGTCAACAGCCCACGTTGTGAACGTCCAGAGTTCGTCGGTCGCGTCGTCGTAGTAAACGTCCGTGGACGCCACCAAGCCGCTGTCAGGCTGTCCCGGCGTTGCATTGTACGGCATGACTTGCCCGTGATCTGTCCAAGGGCCGTTAAACGGGTCGTCTGCGCTGGCCAGGCCGAGCGTCAGGTAGAACGGCGCCGTGATCTGCACCCAACCGGAGTAGTGGCACCAATACTTACCGCGGGCATACCACGCCTTCGATGGGTCGCGCACGCTGGCGTTCGAGAACGAAGCGGGAGCGCCCCGCAGAATCAGCGGGTTGTTCGGGCTTTTGACCGCTGAGACGATCTGCGACGCAGGTTCTGCGCCGATGTTTTTGATGCGGAATCCGGCTGCGTCGAGGTCTGACAGCAAAACGCCGTTGTCGATGAACTCGTGCTGGTTCATCACGACAGCCGCAGGGCTAGTGTTGTCGTGATAGCGTAGAATCGGGCTAGACATAGTACGATTTGTCAGAGATCCAACTGCCGTTTCCGTCGTAGCCCCATGAGTCGCCAACCATCGGCACGACGCGCGGAGCTGACGCGCCTTGTTTGCTCTCCAGGTCGCTGAGTATCTGGATGGCGGAAGCGGCCTTAGCGCGAGCGTCCTGCGCCTCTTTCACCTTGCCCTTCATCGCGAGCATATCGCCGACGGTCATCTCGATAAGAGCGCCCTGAATGTCACGGAGCATTGGCGTGTCCTCGTCGGTTACGAGCGGGCGAATCTTGCGCTTGCCGAGCACGAGGCAGGTTCTGCCGTTGACGTTGGCAGGCAGCAGCCACAACCGGATGTGCTTCCGCTCCGTCTCGTCGGGCGGGATCGTGCCGAGTTCTACCGTGCTGGTAGCCCCGACAATGCTGACAGTGCCTTGCGTGACGCCCTTGGAGATGGTCAGCGCGACATCGTAATAGTTCTGCGTCTCGATGACGGTCGTTCCGTTCAGCGTGACCGTCTCGCGGACTTCCTCGCCAGCGTCTTCGCCGACGATGTAAACACTGCCCTTGTCGTTTACGTCATCGCTCACGAGCCAGAGCTTTTCGCGTCCTGGCGGCAGCTTCTTGGTCGCGCTCGGAGCAAGCATTGAGAACTGCAACTGCGGCCCTGTCGTCTGCTCGAAGATTGACGGCATGATGCCGAACAGCAGCCCCGTATCTACCGGCACGAGCGATCCGAGACTTGAATCCACGCGAATCGACATCACGCGGTCGAAGTAGTGCGGGAGCACGATCTGCTCGCCGTCAGAGGCTACGGACGCAACTACCGTGCTCTCTTTCCAAATCTGAGAGTCGTAGACGGTTTGGTAGTTCCGGCGCAGCAGGTCTTTCGCAATGATGATGTCGTCCAGTGACCAGCTTCCGACGCGCGCACAGACCGCATCCGCCAATTCAGCCAGCGTGTTGCCTGCCGCGGTGAGGTTCTTGGAACGCCGCGGCTTGTTCGCTTGGTCTGTCTCGACTGCCTTGGCTGCCGCGAGGAGCGCGTTTGCTTCCTCGAAGACGACGTTAGCTTTCGCGTAATGCCGTTCGCGCCGCAGCATATCCGCATGCGTGTAGGCGATCAGCGCGTTGTCGATATTGCGAAGAATCGGGCTGTCGTTGTCGCCGAGCGCCGTAGGAATACGCTTCCCGACCAGCAGAACCGGCGTGTTTGTCGCAGGCTTCGGATAAAGGCGAATCTTTCTGGCGTTAGCCGCGGCAGGGTCAGTCCACTCCTCGTAGACCGTAGGGGTTCCCGCCCTCTCGAATATCGTCGGGTCGGTCTGGATTAGGTAGGCAGCGTCTACGGGGTCGAGGAACTTTCCGTTTGCCCGCGCCGCAATCACCCTGTCCATCGTCGCCGGGAGCGTTGCGCTGCCTGTCGCAGTGACCGTTACCGTGTCGGTGATCTGAGCGTCACGCCAAGGGTGCGCGTCCCAAATCAGAGTCGTGTAGCGCCGGTTAGCGAACGTCTTAGCCGCTGC